>Ga0326728_10004857_pt1 | contig 38977 bp, 30 predicted proteins | sample MB3enrmetagenome_FD_207602 | JGI IMG/M metagenome (GOLD analysis project Ga0326728, IMG submission 207602) | Lab enriched peat soil microbial communities from McLean, Ithaca, NY, United States - MB31MN | ecosystem: Environmental > Terrestrial > Soil > Wetlands > Peat | place: USA: New York... | reverse complement strand
TTTTGGACGCGCGCATCCGTTTTGGCCGGGTGAAGCATCTGCTGGAATCGGTCGAGGGCCTCAGCCGGGAGCAGGTCCGAACCTGCGACATCATCCCGGGCGATGCGGTGATCCGCGAATTCATCGGCGGCAGCACCATTAAGATTCCGCATAACGAATAACCCGTCTGCACATGAGAACCTTTCTGGCGCTGGCATTGGGCATCACCGTAGGGGCCGCGGCGGTCTGGTTTTACCGCACGTACCGGGACGATGCCGCCTTTAGGCCATAAAGTTCATTGTGCGTTCCGGCTTCTTTTCGGATTTGTTGGTGGACAGAGCGGGCGGGGGGCGGCAGACAAAATGTGGACATGCAAGGAACTGACCCCTTTCTGACCCCTTTCTCAAAATGTGGACATGCAAGGAACTGACCCCTTTCAGGAACTGACCCCTTTCTGACCCCTTTCAGGAACTGACCCGTTTCCAGATTAAAAGAGATTTGATATTTGAAAAATTGCAAATTTGAAACCGGAAGCGGTCACGCCGCTGCGCGGGGTCTGGATTGAAACGCTTGTTCAGGGTTCGACGGAGTCTCACCCTACCTTACAATCCCCGGTTGGCTCTCCATAGCAAGACGGCTCCCACTGCTTGGAAGATGAAATTGGGCAGCCAGACTATCAAATAGGGCGCCCGTTCGGCATGATCGGCCCACGCCTGGCCCAATACAATAAAGCTGTAATATATCAACATCAGCACCAAGGCCGTCGCCACCCCTACGCTGGTTTCACGCCGATGGCCCCGGATTCCCAGGGGTATCCCCACCAGCGTAAACCCAATGCAGGCGAAGGAAAACGCCACCGCGCGATGCAGATACACCAACACCGGTGTCGTCATGTCGCTGGTCATCTGTCTCAATTCCCGCTGGATTTGCAGAAGTTGCGCATCGTTCAAGCCCTTGGCCGGCGGTGCGGCCATGTCGCGTTCGATTTTATCGCGCTTTTCCAGGAGTTGGCGGAAGGTCATGTCGCTGATGGGCAGAGGCACCGCCTTTTGCGCTTGCGCTTGGACTTTGATGGGGAAGGTCGCTTCGCCAGCGTCGGGCATGGGCTTCCAGCCGTCGCTGTAATGATGCATGCTGTGCTCGTCATGCAAATTCATAATGATCTGTTGATGGGCCAGATCGGAGATAATGGTTGCGGATGTCCCTTGTATCCTCTCTTCCAGTTGTCCGTTGCGGTCGTATTGCGAGACAATGACGTTGTCGAAATTGGTGCCGTCCTTATGACGCTTGCCCACCCAAATGGAATGATCGCCGAAGGGCGTTGATTCTCCGCTTTGCAGCAAGTCGGCCGGGCGGGTGATCCCGGCCCGATAGAGCAGCTCCTTGTAAGCCATGCGGCAGGCCGGGGCGATGTCGCAGTTCAGCCACGCGCACAACCCGCTCACCGCCACGCTCAGCAACAGCACCGGCGTGATCAGACTGATCAAACTGATCCCGCTGGCCCGCGCCGCCGTCAATTCCTGCTCGGCGCTGAAGCGGCCAAAAACCAGCAACGCCGCCGTCAACATCCCAATGGGCAGGGAGAAGGCCAACACATAGGGGACGAGCAAGGCGATGGCGTGCAGGGCCAGGCCAAGGGTGGCCTGGCGGTTGACCACCAGATGGAGGACCTCCTTGATGACGTTGCCCAGCAGGAGCACCAGGGTGAAGACGAACACCGTCATGCCCAGCGTGGCCAGCATCTGGCGTGTCAAGTATAAATGTAGCGTTCTCATCTGCTAGCGGGCCGTTAAAAAACAACTCATTCCCGCAGGAGACGACGTAAGGAGCCTCAAATTTCCTCGAAGACAAGGCCTTGATCAGAGACTCCTTACGTCGTCTCCTACTTTCTAAACGGGCTGCCAGGCGGCCCGGCCGCGCGTGACCCGTCCTCCATCGCCCCTTGTTGTTTACTGCTGTTTGGCCGATTCGTCCGCGGCGTCGAAGGCGTGCTGCAAGGCCACCAAATCTTCCCCGGGCTTGAGCGAGTCCAGAATGGCCTGCTCGGCCTTGAGTTGTTCGGTGGAGTAAGCCGCGGCCTTGATGGACAGGCCGATGCGGCGGTCGCTCTTGTCGATCTTGATGACGCGGGCGGTGACTTCCTGTCCGGCCTTGAGCACGTTTTTGATTTTGTCGGTGCGCTCTTCGCTGATCTGGGAGATATGCACCAGGCCGTCAATGTCGTGTTGCAGGCCGACGAAGGCGCCGAAGCTGGCCAGCTTGGTGACGTTGCCCGTGACCAGATCGCCCACCTTGTAGTATTGGTCAATGCTGCTCCAGGGATCGACGGTCAATTGTTTGACACCCACGGAAATGCGCTGATTGGCCTTGTCCACTTCCAGCACCACCGCCTCCACTTCGTCGCCCTTTTTGAACATTTCGGAAGGATGATTGATCTTGCGCGTCCAGGAAATGTCCGAGACATGGATCATGCCGTCCAGGCCTTCTTCCAATTCGATGAAGGCGCCGTAGCTGGTTAAATTGCGAATCTTGCCTTTGACCTTCGTGCCCGCAGGGTACTTCTCCGTGGCGCGGTCCCAGGGATTGGCCTCGAGCTGACGGATGCCGAGCGATATTTTTTGCTCCTCGCGATTGATCCCCAGAACCACCGCCTCGATCTCCTGGTCGGCCTTCAAGACATCGGAGGGCTTGGCGATGCGTTTGGTCCAGGACAATTCGGTGACATGCACCAGGCCCTCCACGCCCGGCTCCAATTCCACAAAGGCGCCGTAGGGCACCAAATTGACCACCTTGCCCTTGACCTTGGCGCCCACTTGATACTTGGCATCGATGTTTTCCCAGGGATTGCTCAACTTCTGTTTCAGCCCCAGGCTCACCCGCTCCTTTTCGCGGTTGATGTCCAGCACGACCACGTCGATGTCCTGGCCGACCTTGAGCAATTCGGAGGGATGCCCGATGCGCCCCCAGCTCATGTCGGTAATATGAAGCAATCCGTCAATGCCGTTGAGGTCAATGAACGCGCCGAAATCAGTAATATTCTTGACTGTTCCCTTGCGGATGTCGCCCGGGGTCATGTCGGTGAGCAACTTGGCGCGCTTTTCATTGCGCTGCTGTTCGATCAACTCGCGGCGGGACAAGACGATGTTCTGGCGCTCCTGGTTGATTTTGACGACTTTAAATTCGTAGCTGTTGCCGATGAACTGGGCCAGGTTCTTGGGCGGGATGATGTCGATCTGCGAGGCGGGCAAAAAGGCCTCCACGCCGATGTTGACCAGCAAACCGCCTTTGACGGCGGCCTTGACCTTGCCGGTGATGGTGCCCCCTTCGTTGCAAATGGTCAGGATTTTGTCCCAATTCTTTTTGAATTCGGCCTTCTCCTTGGAAAGGATGACCATGCCTTCCTTGTCTTCCAGCTTTTCGATCAGGACATCAACTTCATCGCCGAGCTTGACGGTTTTAATATCGTCGAATTCGTTGGCGGAAATGACGCCTTCACTTTTGTAACCGATATCGATGAGGACTTCCTTGGGGCGGACTTCAATGACTCTACCTTTGACAATCTGACCTGTGGCAAAGCGGGTTGGGCTTTGCTTGAGGGCTTCTTCCATCGTAAGCATAATTATTTTGAATTCATAAACCGCGGGAGACTTGCGGGCGCGCGCCGGCGCCGTCGAAGGCTCCATTGCCTGACCTGACCGCGTTGCCTGGCAACAGAGGTAAAAGGTTAGGTTTCAATGTTAACTTTCTTTTCTCAGCCTTAATGAACAGCCGCACATGCAGCGTTCAGGCAATGGAAACAATACGCCTCCGCCCGAATAAGGCAAGTCGAAATAAGCGCGCCCCCCAAACCAGGCTCCAAAACAGCCCATCAGTCAAACCAGCCCCACAACGCCGGATTTTGAGCCTTTTATTATGCAAAGCATTCATAATCAAGAATTTGCACATAATTCTCTGGTACACACATATTCCAGACGGATGTCCAATAAAAAAGTTACATTAATTAATTCTGGCGAAAGCCGAGGACGGGGAAAAGCGCGCCCCCCGGCCATGCAGCGGGGTCATTCGCGAATGGCCTGATCCAGTTCATCAATCATGTGCCTGAGCGTAAGGATCATGATCAACTCCGAGCGGGGGCTGGGTCTGACTATTGGGGGCAGATCCCGAAATGACCGGGTCATAGTCAAGGCCACAACTTGGGCCAGAAAAGGCTGCCGGCTGTTTTTAAACCATTCGAAGATCGCTCTTGGAGCGCGCTTTTCTGTTGGCTGACTAAATCTGTCAAGAGATTCATCATAGGCGGCGGCCAACCGGTCGAAGTTCAAGTCCGGCTCGCGAAAACCGCGGGGCACAAGGACGAAGCGGGCGTGCATAAGACAGGGCGTGAGAAGGTCGAATTCCTCCGGTTCCAACGCAGCTTCGCAGAGGCTGGCGGCGTCATCGAGAAACATCGAGCCGCAGGCATCCAAATAGCCCAGGGCGTCTTTGGCCGTCTCGAATTCTTGAAAGATGGCATGTATCCGGGCGGCAACTTCATCCGGCGATAACGGCTCCGTTGGGAGGACGGCCAGCGGAAAATCACTCTCGTCCATGAAATCGTCGAGGTCTTCATCATCCGGCTCGTTGTCCGGTTCGTCGTCTTCCGGCAATTTTGCCCGCGGCGGCGGGGCGTCAAACAGGATTTCCGTCAGCCCCAGTTCGCGCAGCAGCCAGTTGATGTCGTCGTTGCGCCCGGTGCGGAGGTTGCGGTCGTCATGCTGGCGCACCCACTGTTTGAGAAGCCGGATCAACTTCGGCCGCAGCGCGGGGTCCTGGGCGGCTTCGCGCGGCGTATGACCGTCGAGGGCGGGGACAGGATTCTCCAGAAAAGCCTGATAATGCCGGGCGCGTTGGTCGGCTTCCACATCTTCCAACGAGGCTCCGGAGTGCGGCTGCTCAACGCGGGATGCGCCAAGGACCAATTTTGAAGGGTTCTCCAACAGCTTCGGTGGAATGATCGCCAGGTTTGGCGGCGGCTCTTTTTCCGTCAATTTTGACGGGAGATCGTCGAAACGTTCGCTGGCGAAGCGCGCGCGCTGGCCCAGCACACTTTCAAACTGCCGCCGCAGCCGGGTCAGACGTTCGCGGCCAATGGACTCCAGGCGGCAATGGGATTGTCCGAGCAACACGCGTCCGAGTACAATCGGGGTCTCCGCAACTTTCGCCGGGTCCTGATCGGTCATCCAAACGCGCGCGTCCGCGAATCCTTCATTACGTTCGGCTTGGCTCAAGGAATCCGGTTCCACTTCGGCGATGTCGTCCAAGGCGTCGCGGCAGGCGCCAAAGGGCGCGCGCAGTTCATAAACGGTCTTGCCGAACTGCGCATCCATGTCTGCAAACATTTGCATCTGGCGCATCGTCCCGGTGGCCGTCAACGATTCATCCATCCGGACAAAATTCTCCGCCAGCCAGGCCCGCAATTCCTTTTCCGTGGCCGGCCCGCCCAAATGCCGCGCTGTTTCCCGGATGATTTCGTCCGGTTCAAATTGCGCAATGTCCGGGATGATAATGGCCGTGCCGCTCAAGCGCCAGTAATGCGGCAGCGGATACATCCAGACCAGGCCGCTGGAAAAGCGCGACGCCATCGAGGCCAGGCTTCGGTCGCGCAGCAGCATGGGCCGGGGCGCGGCTTCGAGCAAATCGACCGCCTCGATTTGCTGATCGTCAATAATACGGTGAATCTCCAGCAGGGCGACGCGCGTCCGCATTTTGGCCTCGAGCAGCACCCGTTCGTCATTTTTGAGCCCGGGAAAGCCCTCGCGCCGCCAGCGTTCGGCGAGGCTCAAACCATCGGCATCCCGCTGAAAAAACAGGACACACTCGCAGAAGGCGTGGAACGCATGCGGAGACGGCGCAGTCGAAGCCTGCTGCGCCGCTTTGCGCAACTCGGGCGATTTTCGTTTCTCGGCCTCAAGGAGTTCCGCTGTTTTGCGGTCCACTTCGTCTTCCACTTCGAGAAGCAGTTCGTAATTGGCGGAGGCCAGGGGCGAATACAGGCAATCGGAAGGACAAGCGTAACGGCTGCCCCGGTTCTCGCCGCACTCGGCCGGGGAGATTTCGTGTTTTACCGCCGGACAAAAGCGGTGTTTGGCAGCTTTGCTCATGACCGGCCAAGAATAGCAGCCACGGCCGGTTTGCCAAGCAGGAGCGCGAAAATTGGAGCCAATACGGATTTGGGAATTCATGCATCGCTCCCCACAGCCTGCCGCAGTGCAATCGTAATTGCCGCGCCAAACGGCCCATCGTGGCGCCCTGAACATAATGCTTCTTTGACGCTCGTTCATCGAGGCTGCTCGGCGAATTGGGACGAGACGCTACGGAGTGTTGGGCCGTTTTTTTTCTCTGATCTGCGCCATGCGCGGAAACAAAGGGCCGGATTTTCATTATGCCGCTCCTACGGAAGCTGTGGATTTTTGAGGCCCGTTACTACAAATAGGGCGCTCCTACGGAGCTTTGGGCCGTTGTTAATAGTTAATGTATGGCAAACCCCCAAATTGCACGCCAGGGAGTTTTTGACTCTTTTCAAGCTGGAGCAACAACCCATAGTTCCGTCGGGTAGTTGCGGTCCCGCCATGCGTCGAACCCGCCTAGCAAGGGCCGGACGCGGTTGAATCCTTTGCGGCGAAGTTGCAAAGCCGTCCGCGCGCTGCTGACTTCGTTGGGGCAGGAGCAATAAAGGATGATGTCGCGGTCGCGGGGAATCTCCTGCGCCCGAAGTTCCATCTCATCCACAGTCGTGTGACGCGCGCCGCGGATCATGGAGGGATTTTGCTGGAGTTCTGCGAGAGAGCGCAGATCGAGAATGACGGGTTTCTCACCCGCCTCTAGCATTTGATGCAATTCGTCAACGGTAATCCGTGTCATGCGCAGCTCATTCAACAGGCGATGCCGCTGGAAGTACTTGTAAGCAATGTAAGCTGCAACCAACCCGGCCACCAGACCCAGCGCATTGCCTCCGAGGCTCGTGAGCGCGCCAATGACCTGGTCCAACTGATGGCTGAACAGGACTCCCACAAGGATAAAGCCTCCTCCGTAAAGGACCGAAGCCAGTCCATCGAAGAAAAGGAATCGAGGGACGCTTACGCCGGAATTGCCCGCCAGCGGCGGCGCCAGGGTGCTCAAGCCGGGGACGAACTTCGCCGCGACGACGCCTGGCATGCCGTATCGGGTGAAGAGGTTTTGTGTCCTGCGAACGCACGAGTCAGGTTCCAATGAGATGCGGCAAAGGAGGCCCAACACGCGCTGGCCGTAATGGCGTCCCAAAAAGAACCAAATAAAATCACCCAGTAATGCGCCGAATGTCGCGGCGCTCAACGCCACCAACCCATTCATTCTGCCAGTGCCGATCAAAGCGCCCGCCGCCAACAACCAGGGCACGGAGGGCAACGGCGCCCCTGCTTGTTCGACGAATACCGCCGCAAACAAAAATGCCGCGCCGTGTCGGGACAGGAACTCAAGGGTTTCATTCATTTGGATGCTTTCACCTATTTTTTGATCGATGTCTTCAAATTTTCCGGGGAGAGGAATTGCAGGCGGGTGAAGGCGACGGGATTGATTCTGACTTTGCCGAAATCCGCGCTGTGTACGATCATCTCGTCGGGCCGCCACGTTTCCAGAATGAAGGTCAGGACGCCGCCTTGGGCGAATGTCGCCCGAACGGTGGCAGCCTCGGTTTGAGGCGGACCGGCCTGCCGGCGGGCGAAAGTGATGGCTTTGAGTTCCCCAAGCGGGATTTCGACGGGGCGGTTGGGGGGGCGGAAGGTAATTTTTCCGTTGCTGATGGACTGGATTGCGCCCGCCATTTTTTGGCCGTTTTCGAACCAACAGGCATCGGTGGAATCGGCGGCGGGTTCTTCGAATATTCCGTCCCAATGGGTGATGCGCAAATGGCTCAACTTAATCACGCCGCCTGGATTTTGCACAAATCTCATGCCGGTGCCTTCGCCAATGAAGCCATCGGGATCAACCCATTCCTTGACCAGGGTGTCATCGAGGGAAAGGGCGATTTTGTGTTGCGCTTTGCTGACGCGCAGAGCGACATGGAGCCGGTCTTTGTGATTGAGGGAAGGAAAGGGGACTTGGCCAAGTCCGTGAAGGCGCTCCTTTTTTTTGATCGGCCACAAATCAATGTTTCTGTAGTTGACATTGTCCAGGCGCAAACTGTAAAAGCCGCCGAAGTCCGGCCCTTGTTCTTTGTTCAGCAGATAGATCGGCCGCAACGAGTCGGTATAAAGGGCGACGGCGAGATTGAGAGCGCCTTTCCAAGCCAGATCGAATTGAATCTCCGCCACATCGGGCAGCTTGAGGTCGCGGGCGATGGAAGCGGTGTTGCCGGCGTAAAAAGCGCCGTTGCGATAGGTCCATTGGCCGGATTCGCCGACCGGGGCTGCGGCTGACACGGCCTGGGTCCATCCATCCAGTCCGGTGATTCCATCAAAGACTGCCGGCAAACGTCGAATGAAAACCAATGATTGCAACGAGGCGCGGGGAATGTTCAAGAGGCCGGCATACCACGTCTGCAAAGCAAGGGCTTCGCGGCCACAGGAAACGAGGCCGCCTTCCAGGGAGTCGCCATTGGCCAGAAGAAGGCGGCAGGCATGGTTGGAGGGCGCGGTGGAATTTTTTGGCGCTGGAAAATCAATCTGCGCAATGCGGTCCGGCTTGAACTCGATGGGCTGGGCGGCGTCGGGGTGCCGCCACTGAACGGCGCCTGGCGGGTCAATGGCCAGCAATTGGCCATACAACAAATCGCCGTTGCGGAAGAGCAAACTGTCCGGGGCGGCGTTGGCGGCCGGGGAGGATTCCGGCGGCAGTTGGGCGGGGGCGCTTAAAGCCAGGGCGGCGGCGAGAGCCAGGACGGGGAGAGTGGGAAAGAGGCGTATTTCACTATTTTGGGAAGGGGTTCCTAATCTTAATCTTAATCCTAATCCTAATCTCCTCCATGCAACCGGTGACACATTCGGATTAAGATTAGGATTAGGATTAGGATTAGGAGCCGGAAAGGGCCACCTAAAAAGGTGAAATATACCCTTGGAAAAGATGCGCGCGATGCTATTCATCCAGACCTTCGAATTCCTTGTCGCTCACGGCCGGGGCGACCGCTTGCGCATGATCGAGGTTAAACTCCAGTTGGCGGATTTGCCCCGGCTGAAAGGCGAGGGAACCGAAGATCGCGCTTTGCCCGGAAACTTCCTTGTCGCTCCATTTTAGCAATTGAAAGGAAAGACTGCCGCCGCATGGGAACCAAGCCCGAACTTCCCAGGGACCGCCAGTCGCGGCCGCAACCGGGGTGGCGGCGAAATTGATCTGGGTGACGCGCTGGAGGGGAATTTGCAGGAGGGTTTCGCCCAGGGCCAGGGTGACATTGCCGCCGTTGATGCGCGCGATTTTACCGGCGGCCTGGTCGTGATTGATAAAACGAATGACGTCAACATTGGTCAGGACGGCGGAGGTTTCCGGCTCGCGGCGGCCCTGCCACTGGCTGATTTTAAAGTTGCTCAATTTGACCACGGCATCGGCCCCTCCCACTTGCTGAAAGAGAAGACCCCCGCCCGTGGCGCTGAAACCGTTCTCGTCCTTCCAGCGTTTGGCCAAAACATGATCCACAAAAACGGCCACCGTGCCATCTTCCTTGTTCGATTGAATAATGACATGGAGTTTGTTTTTGCCGGCGGGATTGGGCAACGGCGCGCTGCCGAAATTCCGGAGCGGCATCTGCCGGGCCATGTCAACGTAGCGCAAACTGACCTGATCGCGCTGGAACTCAATCACGTACGAATTGCCGTACCCCAAATGGTCCACGGCATCGCTGTAAATGTCCACCAGCAACTCGATTAGATTGACCCAGGCCAGGTCAAATTCGATGGTGGAAGAACCGGACAAATTGAAGTCGCGCCCCAGGGATCCGGGAGAGGCGCCGATGAAAGAGCCGTCACGGAAGGTCCAGCTTTCGGGATTCTGGCTGCCGATGAACCAGCCCGCGGCGTCGGAAGGTCCGTCGTAGAGAATTGTATAATTGCTGGAAAGAAACGTGATGGTTTGCACGGACGCGCGCGGAAGGGCCAGCGCCCCGCCAAACCAGGTGCTGAAGCCAAGGTGATCGTCATCCAGCGAAGTGACCGAGCCGAGCAAGTCGTCGCCATTGACAAAACGAAGACGGGAGGCCGGAGCCAGAGTGACGGAAGCGGCGCGGGCAAAACGGATCGAATCAATATGGCCCGGCTGCAAGTCGATGGGGTTCTTTGCCGCCGGATTTTCCCAACGCAGGCCGGAAGCGGCATCCATGCGTTTCAATCCGCCATGCATGAACGAGCCATCGACAAATTGCAAAAGATCGCCCGGTTCCGCCGGGGTGGTGAGGGGCTGGCCGGCAGACTGCATTCCCCCCCGGATGATGAACAGACCGTCCGGCTGGACTTGGGCGGTCAACACGGCGGGAAAAACCAGGCAAACAAAAAACAGAACCAGGGCGGCGTTACCTCTCATAAATCGGCAGGTAGCGGTAGTTCAGCGCCAGGGACAAGAGCGAGCCGGCGGTGGCGAAGGTGGACCCGAGTTGTCCCTCCCAATTGCCATCCGGCGTCTGGGTGGCGCGCAGCGCCATGATGTTCGCGCGGTTCCAACTCTGCCACAACTCGGGCGAGCCGTGGAACCAGGCCTGGGAGGCGTAATAGAGAAAATATTGCGGGTAGGCCCGGTCGGGCTGCGTGTTCTTGAGGAAAGCGAACGCGCTTTTGAAGGCGGCCGAGTTTTTTTCCCGGGCCAGCGCCAGAACGACGCAGGCGATGGCGGTGCGGGTGGCATTGGGCGCATTGGGCGAAATGTAGCCAAAACCGCCCTCGGGAGTCTGGCAAGACAAGAAGAATTTAAGGCCGTTCTGGATGGCCTCTTCGGGCACGGCCATGCCGGCGTTGCGGGCGGCGAGCAAGGCGACCATTTGCGCGCCGCTGACGGTGGTGTCCGCATCCTGGGACTCGGGAGAATAACGCCAGGCATGAAGGCGGTTGAGCTGCTGGGCGTTGACAATGAGACGCACCGCCTTTTCCAAGGCGGGACCGAGCCGGGGATCGTCCACCGCGCCATAAGACTCGGCCAGGGCGAGGGTGGCGAAACCATGATTGTACATGGAACTGCCGATGTAACCGGTTTTGGGATCCATGCCCTTCAAAATGAAATCCAGCGCGCGATGCAGGGTCGTGCTGTAAGGGCCAAAATTCGGATCGTCGCCGTGGGCGAGCAGGCTGAGGACCGCCAGGCCGTTCAGGGCGGGTTCGTCGCCGCGCGGTTCATCGGGCCAGTTGCCCTGGGGCGATTGGGTGCGGACAAGGAACTGCATGGCCTTGACATACATGCGATCCACTTCCTCCGCCATGAGGCTGGCGGACCCGGTGTACAACGGCTGGGCGCGCAACGGGACGGGCGCCAGAGACGCCGCCAGCAACAGCCACAACAGCCGATGCGCCTTAATCTTTGGATTGTTCAATGCCATGAAAATAGATGTCCAAGGCGTCGCGAAATTCGGCGGGTGAATTTTCGATGACGCCGGAAGCTTTGTCCACCTTTCGTGTTGCGGCGCCTTTGCCGGCCGCGTTGCCAGCCACGGGATTGCCGGCCCGATCCGTCTTGCCGCCCGCGCGGTTGAGGCCGGTCGCGGGCTGGACGGCCATGGCTTTGGCATTGTCGGTATTCTGCATCAGGCGCAGGAGGAAGGCCATTTCCGCGGCGCTGCCGGCGCTGCCGGGAGACTGTCTCGGGCTGGTCCGTTGGGCTTGTTCGTTGATCAGATTGATCAGATCGGAAAGAGAGTTGATGGTTTTGATTTCGGCCTGGTCGGCCCGCTGGCCCGTCTGGGGCGTTTGCAAAACGGTTTCGACTTCCTCCATCGCCGCGGCCGTTTCAGAGAAGGCCGCCTCCAATTCGGCCAGAGCCGCCCGCTGATGAATCTGCTCCAGGTCGCCGGCCAGTTTTTTCTGGGTGTCAACAAGGGAATTGGCCCGGTCTTTGAAGGTGGACGGCTCGCCCTTTTGCTGGTCGAGAACGGTGGTTTGATCGCGCAGGTTCATTTCGTTTTCGCGCAGGCGCAACAGGGCAATGAGCTGTTCGGTCATGTCTTTGGTCTGCGATTTGCCGCCGGAACCCTGGCCGCCGCCGCCGGAGCCGCCCGGCTTGGGTTCAAGTCTGTCGCCCCATTTCTGAAAGCGTTCAAACCATTGCCCAAGAGCGCCGGAAGCTTCGATAGCGATGTTGTCGCCGATCAATCCGCCCAAGCGCTCCAACTCATCGGTGGCGCGCGAGTCTTTCATTTCCCGGCTGACCGCGCCGTAGTTTGTCTTTTGGGTGCGCTCGAAGAAACGGCTGATTTCGCCCTGCAAAGTGTCCGATTCCCTTTGCGCCCGGCCCTGGTCGCTGGTCAGCGCGTGCTCGAACAGGTTGAATTTCCCGGGCAGATCTCCGGGCGGCAAGCCGATGGTGTCGGGAGCGGTTTTGAGCAACTGGACAGCGATCTCCTTCTCCTGCGCCCCCACTTTGCGCAAGCGTTGCGAAAGAGTCAGGGCCTGCAAATCGTCCATGTGCCGGCCGGCTTTGTCCTGCATTTTTTCCAGAGCTTCAAGAATGTCTTCGGCTTTTTGGGTGGCGTCGGCCATTTGTTGCGGGCGGGAGGCGGAGTTTTGTTGGGCGGATTGCATGGAGGCGGCGGCGTCCTTCATTTTCTCGTGCGCCAATTGCTGCCATTGCTGCGCGGACTGGCTCCATTGGCGGATGGTGTCGGCGGGAAACACGGGGTTCTTCATGGCTTCCTGCAGCGCGCCTTCGGCTTGCCGGCTCAACTCGTCCAGGAGCGAAGAGTTTTCCAACTGTTCGTTTTTGCTTTCGCCGATGCGCGCGGATTTTTGCGATTCGGGAAGCTTCTCATTGTCCTTGACGTCGCGCAGGGTGGCCGCGATTTTTTCCTGGAGGCGGGTGACGTCCTCGATGCGGGCCATGACGTCTTCCAACTGTTCGCGCACCAGTTCGGCGTGCTCTTCGGGGCTGAGCACGCGGATGCGATAAGGCGCGGTGCGCGAACGCTCGCGCTCGGGAAAGAAATCGCGCGCGTAGCCTTGCAACTCGACGGTCGAATCGGCCGGAATCCGAAAGGCCCGCGGACTCCAGAGGAAAACCTTCTCGATTTTCTTGACGCGGGGCGACGGGGTCATAACTTTCACTTCGCTGGCCATGCTTTCGGTCAGGGGCGCATCGGACACCACGTCCCAGGTCAATCCGAGGTCGCGCACGCCGAAATCATCGCTGGCCTCGGCGCGGATGTGCAGGACATCGGAAACGAGCAGGGCCGTTTCGCGGGGCAATCCGGGCAAGTCGGCAACGGGCGGAGCATCTTTGCGCATGTCCACGGAGAGGCGCAATGGGGCGGCGTTAGACAGGCCGAGATCGTCCCGCCAATTGAAGGTGTATTGGGCAATCCCATCGGGTTGGGCGGGAGCGCTGGTGAAGGTTGCCCCTTCGATTTTCAACGGCGCCGCCTCGCCGCCTTCGGGCTGCATCAGGGCGGCGGAGAGGGCGCGGCTGATGGTGCCGTGAAAGACAATGCGGCTGCCTTCGACGGCCAGCAACGAACCGCCTTGCAGCACCTGGGTTTGATCGGGATATTGCAGGTAATCCGGCAATTGGATGCGCGCGGCCAATTCGCGCAGCGCAGGCCGGTGAACCGGCACGATCTTGATCTCGGCCAGGGCATCGCCCACTTGAACGCGCAGCATGCCAGGCTCGGCCTGCCCGGGAATTTGCAGGCGGATTTTGCCGCAATCCACCACGCCTTCGAGCTTGGGCAGAGCCGGCAATTGGCCGGAGACACGGCCCGGTTTCCAAAAGGAACGGTATCGGACGTTGCCGGAAATGGCAAAAGGCTCGCCGTGGGGAACGATCAATTCCTGCGGCAGCCCTTCCAGGCTAACAAGGGTGTAGCGCGGAATGTTGGCGGTGGGACTGAGCCAGCGCAGGAAGGCGTTCCAACTGGCTTGCGGGAGGGCGAGCGAGAGGGCCAGCCAGCAAACGGCCACGGCCCCCGCTCCGAACGCGAATTTTTCCGCCGGACGGGCGCTGACGCTTCGGCGAAAATCATATTGACGCGCTTCATCCGCGACCTGATGAATGGCGGCATGATAGAGGGCGGGGGAAAAATTGGCCAGATGGCGCTGTTCCTGGGCCAGTTCGACAATGCCGAGCAAACGGTCGCCGAGCCGGCGATATTTTTCTTGGACGAGATTGGCCAGGTCCTGGAGGCTGCGGCGATGCCAAAGCCAGCGTCGCGCCCAGTGGCAAAACGCGGCGACGACAACGGCCAGACCCAGGAGCGAAAAGACAAGGCGCAAACCCGGCGGCGTATTCCAGAGGCGATCGGAAATAAAAAGGGCGAGCAGGGAAACAACCAGGCCGGCCAGGATCGAGCAAAGCGCGACGGTGGTCTCGACGCGCCAGAGGCGGCGTTGGACATCGGCGAACTGGCGGCGCAACTCTTCCGGGAGCGTCACCGAGAGGTCATTATCATTTTGGGCCATGCAACAAACTACAACCCGATTAACATGCCTGCGAGCGGCGGCGGCGTCCAAATAAAAACTAGATATTAGGACGGCGGATTTTAATCCGGATGGCGCCTGGAATCGGCTTATGGCTCACGAGAACGAGATAACCGCCGCCGCCAGCGCCGGATAATTTCCAGCCCGAAGATTTTCCACCATAATGCCGGATCATGTCTTTGACGGCGTCATTGGTCATTTGCGGAAACAGGCTGACTTGCGCTTCAAAGGAGGCGCGCATATGCCGGCCAAATTGCGGCAGATTCCTTTCCAGGATGGCGCGCCAGCATCCCTCGGCGGCCGCGGCCAAGGCGCGGACTTTTGGCGCGGTAATTTTTTTGCCTTTCAACACATTAAAATCCGCCCCGCGCTGGCCGAGAGGAATCAAGAACAGAGATTGCTCAATCCAGTTGAGAATCTTTTCGTCAGTGACTGTAGTAATTTTCTCCGGCCAGTATTGGCCGCGATAGTCCAGCCGGTTCAGGCCGGGAAAGACGATGCCGATGGAATCTTGCGAACCGGCAAAGATTTTGGTGCCGGGGGGATTTTCAAAGGCGAATAACATCCTGGCCAGTTTTTCGCGGTCGCCTTCCGGCAGGTCAGTCTGCCACAACTCGATGGCCCGGCGGCGGGAACTCGAGGCCATGCCGCTGCGTTCGTTGAATTCCATGATCGGTTCCAGAGAAATGGTCAGCACGCAACCGGCCCCATATTTGGAAACGAAAGGTTGATCCAGCCAGCCTCCCGCCAGATCAAGCCGGTAAGGAATCCGACATTCCTTGCGCAGGCTGGTGGTGGAGCGCGCCGGCAGATTGGTTTGCGGGAGGCGTTTGGACACAATATACTTGATCCCCAACTGCCGGCAAAGTTCGGCTTTGGCCGGCGTGTTTCCGTCCTCGTTGACCAAAAAAATATCCGGCGCCACGCGCTTCAACTCAGTTAGAAAATCCATGAGGCCGGAGCCGGTGTTGATAAGACACGCTTTCACATGCTTCAAGGCTTCGAGCATGTATTTTCGTTCGGATTGGGAGTTCACCGGGGCGCGGCCTTTCAATTCCCGAACCGTCTGGTCGGAGCCGAGCGCCACATAAACGTCGCCATAACCGGCAGCCTCTTCCAAAAAGCGCACATGGCCGCTGTGAAGCATGTCAAAGCAACCACTGACAAACACCTTTTTCTTGCTTGTTTTTTTGAACATTGGGACGGCCCTAATCAAACGGTGCGTCAAGCCGTTCGCCATTCAATCACCAACACCGTATTCCGCATGGTTATAGCGATAATGCTCGAAGCAATTCAACAGAATTTCCGGTAATCTCCATGCACTTTTTTCCTCTTTCCCTTTTCGCGTTCGGTGCTAACTTCCATCGACTTTTTGGTATGCTGGCAAAACGCGTTATTCCCTGTCTGGACGTGCATGACGGCAAGGTCACCCGCGGCGTGCAATTCGGCAGGGCGGAAGCCGGCGAACTCCGCAACGTGGGCGATCCGGTCGAATTGGCCATCCGCTATAATGAGCAGGGCGCGGACGAAATGGTGTTCTTTGACATCACCGCCAGCGCCCAGGGCCGGGAGAGCATGGTGGCGGTCATCGAGCGCGCCGCCGACCAATGTTTCATGCCCTTGACCGTCGGCGGCGGCATTCGCTCGGTCGCGGACATGCATACCATGCTCAAAGCGGGCGCGGACAAGACCAGCATCAACTCCTCTGCGCTGGCCAATCCCGATCTCATCCGCCTCGGCGCTGAAAAATTCGGCAGCCAGTGCATCGTCGTTTCCATTGACGCCAAAAAGGTCGCGCCGGACCGCTGGGAGGTTTTCTCACATGGCGGACGGAAAGCCACCGGGCTTGAGGCCGTCGAATGGGCCAGGAAAGCGGTGGCGCTTGGGGCCGGGGAAATCGTTTTAAACAGCATTGATGCCGATGGCACAAAAGCCGGGTTCGATCTGGTCATCACGCGCCGCATCAGCGAAGCGGTGGGCGTGCCGGTGGTGGCCAGCGGCGGCGCGGGCAATCTCGAACACATGGCCGCGGTGCTCCTGGAAGGCAAAGCCGACGCCGTCCTGGCCGCGAGCATCTTTCATTTCGGCGAGTACACCGTGGGCGAGGTGAAACAATTCCTGGCAAGCAAAGGAATTCCCGTCAGGTTGTAAAACTATTCTTGCAACACGACCTTTACGGGCTTGCTTTCTTCGGGGTTTGAGGCAGTATAGGAGCAGCATTATTAAAACAGTGAAATAAATGTTATGATTGCTTTGCAAGACATTCGCTCGCTGACGGATTTTCAGCGCAACACCAAATCGCATCTGCGCCGGCTTAAAAGCAGCGGACGGCCGGAAGTCCTCACCGTCAATGGCAGGGCGGAATTGATTGTGCAGGATGCCTCCGCTTACGAGGAAACGCTCGACGCGATTCGCGGCATCCAGCGCGGCCTCGATGGGATGAAGGCTGGCACGGGCAAACCGTTCCGCGCCGCGCTCGATGAAATCCGCGCCCGGCACAGGATTCCACGCAGGAATAAATGACGCGGCACCGGGTCATCGTTGAACTTTCAGCGCGGCTAGACATCGCGCAAGCCCATTTGTGGCTGGCAGAGCGGCCGCCAGATGCCGCCGAGCGCTGGTTCAACAGCCTTTACGACACGATGGGTTCGCTGGAGCTTTTTCCTGAACGCTGTCCGCTTGCGCCGGAGAGCAAATTTTTCAATGCAGAAATCCGTGAAATTTTCCACGGTCGCCGCCAGCACAAATACAGGATCCTTTTCACCGTGAGTGAAGGTGAGGTTCACGTCCTGCACGTACGCCACGGCGCGCGGCTGGCCTTGGGCGAAGCGGAGTCCGCCGAAGAATGAAGTTATTTGAAAATGACCAGATTTGAGCAGGCAGCCAAATAATAACCAAAAAATGACGGACCCAAAGGAGCGTTCCGCCTTGATTCCTCTCCGGCACTCGAATTGCTGGTAAGGGGCAAAAACGCTTGCAAACGGTGCGCGAAAATCGCGATGAATCTGCCTGGATACCAAATCGGGAACTTCTTTGACGAGATGTTCGAGGACGATGGGCGTCCCCGCGCCGCCGTCCGCCCTTTGGTCAGGAAGATTGAATCGCTTTCCCCCGGCGAATTGGCCAACCGCCAATTGGCCGCCGACCGCGCTCTGGTGCAGGCGGGGATCACATTCAATGTGTACGGGGAAAGCGCCGGCCTGGAGAAGACTTTGCCGTTCGACCTGGTGCCGCGCATGGTCACGGCCACGGAATGGGAACGCATCGAGAAGGGCCTCAAGCAGCGCATCCGCGCCCTGAATCTGTTTATTGACGATCTTTATCACGATCGCAAGGTCATCAAGGATCGTGCCGTTCCGCCGGAGATTATTTCTTCGTCCAAGGCGTTTCGCAAACAATGCGTCGGCCTGAACCCGCCGCGCGGCATCTGGTGCCATATCACCGGCACGGACCTGGTGCGGCACAGCGACGGGCAGATCTATGTTCTGGAAGACAATTTGCGTTGTCCTTCGGGCGTTTCTTACGTGCTGGAAAATCGGCGGCTGATGAAGAGCCTGTTTCCCGAGGTATTTGACGCTTCCAAAATCCGGCCCGTTTCCAATTATCCGATTCACCTGCGTGACATGCTCGAATATCTGGCCCCCGAGGGCGGCGCCACCCCGCGTGTCGTGCTGCTCACGCCCGGAGTCTATAATTCCGCCTACTTCGAGCATTCGTTTTTGGCGCAGCAGATGGGCGTGGAATTGGTGCAAGGCAGCGACCTCGTCGTGTTCGACGGCTTCGTCTGGATGCGGACGACCAACGGTTTTGAGCGCGTGGATGTCATTTACCGGCGGGTAGATGATGATTTTCTGGACCCGGAAGCTTTTCGCGCGGATTCGATGCTGGGCGTGCCCGGCCTGATGGCGGTTTATAAATCCGGCAAGGTAGCCCTGGCCAACGCTCCGGGGACCGGCGTGGCGGATGATAAGGTCGTTTATGCCTACGTCCCGCGCCTCATAAAATACTATCTGGGCGAGGAAATCATTCTGCCCAATGTGCCAACGTATATCTGCGCGGAGGCCGAGGGGCTTGCCTACGTGCTGGAACATTTGCCCGAACTGGTCGTCAAAGCGGCCAACGAATCCGGCGGTTACGGCATGCTCATCGGCCCCCATGCCACGGCCGCGGAATGCGCGGAATTTGCCAAAAGAATAAAAGCCGACCCTCGCAATTACATCGCCCAGCCCACTCTTTCGCTTTCCCGCGTCCCGACTCTGATCAACGGGATTCTGGAAGGGCGCCATGTTGATCTGCGTCCCTATATCCTATACGGCAAGGATATTTTTGTTCTGCCAGGCGGCCTGACTCGTGTCGCCTTGAAAAAGGGTTCGCTGGTCGTCAACTCCTCCCAGGGCGGCGGGACCAAGGACACCTGGGTGCTGGCCAATGACCCCGGGATAGCGGAGCAGAGCCAGACCCAGGGCGGCCTCACCACCGGCGGAGGCCAAACTTAATGCTCAGCCGCGTTGCCGATTCCATTTACTGGATGAGCCGCTACGTCGAACGGGCGGAGAACGTGGCCCGCTTTGTTGATGTCAACCTGAACCTGATGCTCGATTCGCCGACCACCGATCAACAATGGCAGCCGCTGGTCAATATCACAGGAGATCACGCCGATTTTGCCAAGCGTTACGGGGCTGTGGCATCGTCGGAAAACGTTCAGCAGTTCCTCACCTTTGACCGCGAGAATCCGAACTCGATTATTTCCTGTCTGCGCGCCGCCCGCGAAAATGCCCGTTCGGTGCGGGAAATCATTTCCTCGGAAATGTGGCTGCAGCTCAACACCTTTTATTTGATGGTCAATTCCGCCGCCGGCAGCGGCAAGGGCTTCGAATCCCGCAATAATTTCTTCAACGAGGTGAAGCTGGCCAGCCATCTCTTCGCCGGCGTGACCGATGCGACGATGACGCACGGCGAAGCCTGGCATTTCTGCCGCCTGGGCCGGATGCTGGAGAGGGCGGACAAGACCTCGCGCATTCTGGACGTCAAGTACTTTATCCTTCTGCGCTCGGTGGCGGAGGTCGGGACCATCTACGACGACGTGCAATGGGCGGCCGTGCTGCGTTCGGCCAGCGCCTTTGAGATGTATCGCAAGCGCCACGGGCGCATTTCGCCGATGGCCATTGTCGAGTTCCTTTTGCTGGACGGGGAATTTCCGCGGGCCGTCCGCTTTTGCCTGAATTCGGCGCGGGATTCGTTGCACGCCATTTCCGCCACTCGGGTTGGGCCCCATCGCAAGCCCGCCGAAAAACTTCTGGGGCAGATCTGTTCGGACCTGGCCCATGCCAGCGTGGAGGAGATTGTCAAAGGCGGCTTGCATGAATACCTGGATGCGTTGCAGACGAACGTGAACCGCGCCAGCACGGGAATTTACGAGCGATACTTTGCCGCGCGGGTGCCCGGAGCTGCCCGGGAATCTGACCAGCTTGCAAAAGAGAAAGTGCAATAAGGCGGAATAAATGAATGAGTTACTCGCAACGGTCATTGGATTTGCGCTTCCTGCCCATTCAACCTTAAATTGCGGAGATTGAACGTAAATCTTGAGACATCCCAAGGTTTGTTTGGCGGCTACGCCGGCCTGCCGGGAATTTATGACGAAATGAGGCTGGCGTCAGGCGAACTGCGCCCGCACTGGAAACCATTCGTCTCGTCCCTGGAACGGCTGGGCCGCGACGAACTTTCCCTGCGCTGGGAGAATGCCCGGCGCATCATCCGCGAGCACGGCGTCACTTATAATGTCTATGGCGATCCCCAGGGCCTGGACCGCCCGTGGGAACTGGACATGATGCCGCTGCTCATTCCCCCGGACGACTGGCATAAAATCGAGGCCGGATTGACGCAGCGTTCCAGGTTGTTCAACCTGATCCTGGCGGATCTTTACGGCCCGCAACGGTTGTTGCTGGAAGGGCGTTTGCCTCCCGCGCTGGTGTATGCCAACCCCAATTTCCTGCGCCCCTGCCGCGGCCTGCCCATTCCAGGCCAAATCCACCTTCATCTCCACGCGGCGGATTTGACCCGCTCCCCCGATGGCCAATGGTGGGTCATCTCGGACCGGACCCAGGCCCCGTCCGGCGCGGGTTATGCCCTGGAGAACCGGATCGTCCTTTCGCGAACTTTCCCGGAGGAATTTCGCAACTGCCAAACCCAGCGTCTGGCCTCCTTTTTTTCAATGCAGCGCGACACCCTGCGGGGCTTGGCCGCCCGCAATTGCGATAATCCCAGTGTCGTCCTGCTCACGCCGGGCTCTCACAACGAAACTTTCTTTGAGCACGACTATCTGGCGCGCTACCTCGGCTTCACGCTCGTCGAAGGGGGTGACCTGACCGTGCGCGACCGGAAAGTATTTCTCAAAACACTGGAAGGCCTGCGGCCCATTGATGTTATTTTGCGCCGGGTGGACGACACCTTCTGCGATCCGCTGGAACTGCGCGGCGATTCGGTCCTTGGAGTGCCCGGCTTGGTCGAGGCGGTTCGCGCCGGCAACGTGACGATGGCCAACGCGCTGGGCGCCGGACTGCTGGAAAGCGCGGCCTTCATGGCCTTTTTGCCGGGGCTTTGCCGTCTGCTGTTGGGGGAGGAGTTGAAACTCCCGTCTCTGGCCACCTGGTGGTGCGGCCAGGAAAAGGAGAAGCAATACGTCATCGAGCACCTCGACGAAATTGTGGTCAAGCCGGCTTTTGGCTCGCGATTGCGCCAGCCGTTTTTCGGCTCGCGGATGGGACAGGAGGAACGGGAGCAACTGGTCGCCTCCATTCGGGAAAATCCGCATCACTATGTCGGCCAGGAGCAAGCGGCTCTGTCCACGGCGCCGGTCTGGTCCAATGGCGCGCTGGAGCCTCGCCCCTTGGTGCTGCGCGCCTGCATCACCGCCGCGGGCGATTCCTTCGCCGTCATGCCGGGCGGCCTGACCCGGATTTCGATGGATGCGGCCGACATCGTTGTCTCGATGCAGAAGGGCGGGGGAAGCAAGGACACCTGGGTGCTTTCGGACGGGCCTGTCAACATGATTTCGCTGCTGACCCCTTCCGGGCATCCGGTCCGTGCCGGCGCTTCCTCGGCCGAACTGCCCAGCCGCGTGGCCGATAATTTATTCTGGCTGGGCCGCTACACCGAACGGCTGGAAGGGACCTTGCGCCTGCTGCGCTGCATCGCGGCACGCCTGCTCGACGAATCCAGCGCGGACGGCTCCCCCGAACTGGCGGCCCTGGCCCGCATGTTGGTCCGCTTGGAAATGTTGCCCGCCCGTTTCCGCGAGCGTTTTCCGGCCAATGACTTGGAACAGGAGATCCTGGCCCTGCTCGACAAGGAGGACCGCGCCGGCAGCGCCCGGCAAATCCTCAACCGGGTGCGCGGCATCGTCTCCGTCACGCGCGACCGGTTCTCCTCCGACACCTGGTCAATTCTCAACAAGCTCAAAATCGACGGGCGGAGCCGGCAGCGGCGGCGGCGGCTGGCGGACGCCCTCGACCTGCTGAACGTCATTATAATTGACCTTTCGGCGTTCAGCGGCATGGAAATGGAGAACATGACCCGCGGCCTGGGCTGGCGCTTCCTTGAGTTTGGGCGGAGGCTGGAACGGGCCTCCCGCATTGTGCAATGGTTCAGGGCCGGCCTCTGCCCGGAGATTCACAACGGCGCCCTGCTCGAACCGCTCCTGGAAATTTCCGACAGTTTGATGACCTATCGCCGGCGCTACTTCGCCGGGGTGCAGATTTCCTCCGTGCTGGAATTGCTGCTTCTGGATGAAGGCAATCCGCGCTCGCTGGCCTTCCAGTTGGCCGCCCTGCGCGAACACGCCCGCCATTTCCCGCGCGAGGCGGACCTTTTCCATGAACACGAGGAAAGGCGCGTGGCGGCGCTCTCGGCCGCGTTGCGCGACGGCGCCGGCATGATCCTCAGCCAGCCGCCCGCCGCCGGCGCCGGCGGCGCGCTCGATTCGTTATTGAGCCATTGCCTGGAGGAGTTGACCGCGCTGGGCCATGAGTTCACCAACCGTTATTTCAGCCACACGGTGGCTACTGTGAGCTGACGCCATGATCTACCGCCTGACTCATACGACCACTTACCAATACGGAGGCGTTGTTTCCCTTTCGCATCACTTGTTGCGATTGCAGCCGCGCGAACTGCCGCGGCAACGGTGCCTGAGCCACGATCTGCAAATCGAACCGCGTCCGGACGTGCTGTGCGCGCATCGCGACTATTTTGGCAATGCCATGACTTTCGTCACCATTGAAGGGTCGCACAAAAGGCTGGTCATCACTTCGCGCAGCCAGGTGGAAATAACCGCCCCGGCGCCGCCGACCCCGGCGCAAAGTCCGGCCTGGGAAACGGCGCGGAACCTCTCCCCGGACGGAGATCACGAAGCGTTCCTGCAATCCCGCGAATTCACTTACGCCTCGCCTCTGATCAAAAAGCTGCCCGACTTTGCCGCTTACGCCGCCCCTTCCTTTCCCCCGGACCGTCCCCTGCTGGAGGCGGTGCTCGATTTGACCGGGCGGATGCATGAGGATTTTAAATTCGATCCGCACGCAACCAGCGTGGCCACGCCGTTGCTGGAAGTTTTCCAAACGCGCCGCGGCGTGTGCCAGGATTTTGCGCAACTGGAAATCGGCTGTTTGCGCGCCCTGGGCATTGCCGCCCGTTACGTCAGCGGCTATCTGGAGACCAAGCCGCCGCCGGGAAAACCCCGCCTGTCCGGCGCGGATGCTTCACACGCCTGGGTTTCCTTCCATTGTCCCGGCGCGGGATGGGTGGATGTGGACCCGACCAATAATTTGCTGGTCTCCAACCGCCATATCACCATCGCCTGGGGCCGCGATTACAGCGACGTCAGCCCGATTCGCGGGATCATCATGGGCAGCGGCGAACACTCCATGGAGGTGGCAGTCGATGTCATTCCGATGCCGGAATCCAGTTCTTTCGGCACCGCTTTTTTGACGAAACAGCCGGAAGATTCCGCGTTGCCTAAGTCTTGATTTGGCCATAATTTCTCCGGGCACGAAGCATGCCCAGCCCGCTGAATTATTATCTATACTGGTTGCGCGCCAATCCGGTGGTGGGGATTGTGGCGGGGATTTTCTGGCTCTGGATGCTCATAGATGCCATTCGACGAGCGGAATGGCTTTGGGCGGTCTTCATGTTTTTGTTTCCAGGGCTTACGTCGCTGTTTTACTTCTTTCTGGTGTACCGCGCGGCGGCCTCGGCCACGCAAGGCTTCGAACTGCCGGGGGCATCCAGCCGGCGCAGAATCAAGGAATTGGAAACCCTGATTCATAATCTTGACAAACCCCACCATTACCTGGAATTGGGCGACATTTATTTTCAAAAGGGGAATCTAAGCAAGTCTGAGGAGTGCTATCGGGCGTCGCTCCAACGCGACGCGCAGGACATCGACGCCCGCGCGCATTTGGGGCAATGCCTGTTGCGGCAGAAAAGGGCAGGGGAGGCGCGTCCGATTTTGCAGCAAGTCTGCGCCGAAAATCCCAAGCACGATTACGGCCATTCCCTCATGGCCTATGCCGAGACGCTGGCATCGCTGGGTGAGATTGACAGCGCCATTGCGGCATGGAAGCAAGTGCTGCAGGACCACACTTACGCCCGGGCCCGGGTGCAACTGGGCGAATTGTATTTGGCGACAAAGCAACCGGAACTGGCCGCGGCCGAATTCCGGGAGGCAATCAGCGACGACCGCCACGCGCCCGGCTACCAACGCAAACGCGACCGCGTCTGGATTTGGCGGGCCAAGCGCCTTTTGCGGTGAGGCGCATTTCACCACTTTGGTCAGCTCCTAATCTTAATCCTAATCTTAATCTTAATCTTTTAAGGAAAAGGCCCGTCGCGTCGTCGGCACTTCCAAAACTTTTCGCAGTTGAGCGCCGCCAAACAAATAATCGCGGCCAATGAAGAGGATTCAGGTCTATACGTCCCATCCGTCCCATGGTTCCAATTCCCCTGACAATCATTCCCCTGACGAATGCTTCTGCTGATTCCAATTCTCTGTGGCGCCGCGCTATTCTGGATTGCATCCCACGGGGTGTTGCGCGACTCTACGGGCGGCCCGCCAGACTGGGCGCGCTCATTATGAACGACGACACAACTACGGAAGAACAGTTTATTGACTTCAAATGCCCCTGTTGCGGCGAACAGGTTTCATTTCCCAAATCTTGCGCCGGCCTCGCCCGGGAGTGCTTCAGTTGCTCCGAGCCGATCATTGTGCCGGACAGCGGCGGGGAGGGCCGCCGCATTCCCCTGCCCATTGCCACCGCCAGACTCTCTTTGCGAAAGTTCCGCGGCGCGGATTGGAAGGACTTGCTGCAATTGTTCTCCGACGACGAATTCTTTTCCGCCGCCCCCTTCAAACTCGACGGGGAGGAGCGCATTGCCCGCTGGCTGGAGGCCGATGCCGTCGTCAAACTGACCACGCCCGGCGTCCCGTTTATTTTGGCGGTGCAAGCGCAGGAGGGCGCGAAAGTGATCGGTTGTCTTTCCCTGGCTTTTTCAGATGCGGAACGGCTCCAGGCCATTCTTCATATTGTGCTCCATCGTGATTTTCAGCGCCGCGGTTTCGGCGCGGAGGCGGCGATGGGCGCGCTCGGATTTTGTTTCAAGGGAATCTCTCTGCACCGGGTCCAGGGCTTTTGCGACAGCACGAATGTCGCGGCTTGCCGGCTGTTTGAAAAGGCCGGGATGCGACGCGAGGGCGAATTCGTGCGCGATCACAAGGTTGGGGATCAATGGGCCAACACGGCCGCTTACGCGATTTTGCGCGAGGAGTTCGAAACCGCCGCACGCAAATGATCATCGCTCCTTCACTATTGGCCGCGAACTTCGCCCGGCTCGCCAGCGAAGTGGGACGCGTGGAGCGCTCCGGCGCGGATTGGCTGCATCTGGACATCATGGACGGACATTTTGTGCCGAATATTTCTTTTGGTCCGGAGGTTGTGGCCGCCATCCGGCCTCTGACCAAAATGACTTTCGACATCCACCTGATGTGTTCGCGGCCCGAAATCCTGTTGGAACCTTTCGCCAGGGCGGGGGCGGACCGGATGACCGTCCATGTTGAACTGGACGGGCAAGTGACATCGCTTATTTGGAAGATTCGCTCCCTGGGCAGGCAGGTGGGTTTGGCCATCAACCCTCCAACGGCCATGGCCAGCGTCAAGCCTTTTTTGGCTCAAATAGATTCGCTCTTGGTCATGACTGTCAATCCCGGTTTCGGCGGCCAGGGACTTATCACTGAATGTCTGCCCAAAGTCCAGCAAGCGGCGGCCTGGCGGCGCAAACTCGGATTGAAATTTCGCATTGCGGTGGACGGAGGCGTTGAATTCCACACGGTCGCAAGCTGCGCCTCCGCCGGCGCGGACACCTTTATCAGCGGCACGGGCCTCTTTGACCATAAGAACCTCAAGGCAGCGGTGGCGAAGATGCGAAAAATTGCGCAATCCCATGCCGTCTCGCAGGGTTCCCTCTTGCAATGAATTCTGTCTCATCCATGCGATCCTAATCCTAATCGTAATCTTAATCCTAATCCCTTCCCTCTTGCAATGAGTTCCCCCTCATCCATGACCCCGATCCATTTTGGCACCGATGGCTGGCGGGCTGTCATCGCCGACGGCTTCACGTTCCATAACCTGGACCGCGTCGCCCAGGCCACCGCCGATTTTTGGAACAGCCACCCGGTGGATGGGGCGCGAAAAACCATCATCGTTGGCTATGACCGGCGTTTTCTCTCCGATCAATTTGGCCGGCGCGTGGCGGAAGTTCTTGCGGGGAACGATTTTCAAGTGCTCCTGTCCGATTGCCCCGCGCCGACGCCGGCCATCTCGTTCGCGGTCAAAACGCGGCAAGCCAGCGGCGGCGTCGTGATTACAGCCAGCCACAACCCGGCCATCTTCAATGGCTACAAGCTCAAGGCCCACTACGGCGGTTCCGCCGAATCTTCCCTCTGCCAGGCCGTCGAAAAATTGATAGATCAAAACCCGGTCCGCGTCGCCAACGCGCAGGAGGCGCTTTTGTCCGGTGCAATCGAACTGCGCGATTTCCGTCCCGCCCATTACAAAGCGATCAAAAGGCTGGTGGATTTCAAACTCATTGCCCAATCAAAACTTCGCTTCGCCCATGATGCTTTATTCGGAGTGGGCGCGGGGTGTTTCGATGATTTGCTCCGGGGCACGACTTGCCGGGTCACGACCTTGAACGGCAACCACGATCCCAATTTTGGCGGCATCAATCCCGAACCCATTGCCCTCAATTACGCCCGCAGCTCGGCCTGGCTCAAAAAGCATCCGCACGATTTTTGCCTCGTAACCGACGGTGACGCCGACCGCATCGGCGGAATGGATGGCTGCGGCCATCCGCTGACCACGCATCAAATTATATGCCTGCTGCTCCATCATTTCATCGTCAATCGGCGGGGCAGGGGCCGCGTTGTCAAAGCCGTGACCACGACCTCAATGGTGGATAAAATGTGCGCGCATTACGGACTGGAGTTGGTGGAAACGGGGGTTGGATTCAAGTACATCTGCGCCGAAATGTTGAAAGGCAATGTCTTGCTCGGCCTTGAAGAAAGCGGCGGCATCGGCTTTCCCGATCTGATGCCCGAGCGCGACGGAATCGCCGCCGGCATGATGTTGCTGGAATTGCTCGCCACCGAGCGCCTCTCTGTCAACGCATTGTTAAAGCGCCTGGTCCGGCAATTCGGGCCGCATCATTACGCGCGGTTGGACACGCCTTTTCCGTTGGAAAAGCGGGCGGCCCTGATGGACTTTTGCAAGGCCAACCCGCCGGCGGAACTCGCCGGATCGCCCCTTGCCTCCGTCCAGTCTATAGACGGTGTCAAGTTCGTCGCGCAAAACGGCGCCTGGCTGATGCTGCGCGGTTCCGGCACCGAACCCGTCCTGCGCATCTATGCCGAAGCCAAATCGGCTGCCGCCGCCCGTGAGCTTATCGCCGACGGCGTCCGGATCACTCGGCGCGTTTAGTGTTTGACTCAATCGCCTTGACCAAACCTTCGATCGTGTGCTCTTTTGCTTCCACGTCCGGCTTGAGGCCGAGGGCAACAATCGCCTTGCTGGTTTCCGGCCCGATGGAAGCCAGCTTGAGTTGCGGATAACGCCCGGCCAACTGTTTCAGATCGAAACGCGCATTGAAATGTTCCACCGTGGAACCGCTCGTAAAAGTAATCCAATCCGCCCCGCCTTCCATCAACCGCGCCGCGGCGCCGTTTCGGTCCTCCGTTTCCGGCACCGTTTTATAAACGGCCACGTCATCCACAATGGCGCCCATCTCCTCGAGTTGTTTGGGCAGGTCCCGGTTGGCGGCTTCCGCTCTGAGCAAAAGAATCTTCAGATTCTCGATGCTTTCGTATTTGGCCAGGGCGCCGACGATTTTGGAGGCCACATATTCGTCCGGCATCACATCAACATTGAGGTGCAACTCCCGGATTTTGGCGGCGGTCGCCGCGCCGACCGTGGCGATGCGCACACCGCCAATGTCGCGCAGGTCGCCGAAAGCCCGGAAGAAAAACTCGAAGAACGCGCTCACACCGTTCGGACTGGTAAAGATCAGCCAGTCATAAGCATTCAACTCCAGCAAAACATCCGCGATGGACTGCCGGTCGGTGGGCGGCAGGGTTTGAATGACGGGTATCTCCAGCACATCTGCGCCGCGTTCCAGCAATTGCCGCGAGAGCTGGCTGGCTTGTTCGCGCGTTCGAGTGACCACGATGCGCTGTCCAAACAGCGAACGATTTTCGAACCAATTCAGCTTCTCCCGCAACCGCACGACTTCGCCAATGACAATGATGGCCGGGGGTTTGAATTGGGCCGATTCCACCACATCCGCGATGGTCTGCAGCGTCCCAAAAACCGATTGCTGCCGTCCGGTTGTCGCCCAGCGAATCACCGCCACCGGCGTGGATGCCTCCATGCCATTGGCCATGAGCGCCTCCGCAATCTTTCCCACGCGCGTCACTCCCATCAACACCACTTTCGTTCCAGGCGCCCTGGCCACCTGTGCCCAATCCACCTCCACATCCTCTTTGGCCGGGTCTTCGTGGCCGGTAAAGACGCTAAAGCTCGAACAATGGTCGCGGTGCGTCAAAGGAATGCCGGCATAATTCGGACCGGCGATGCTGGAAGAAATTCCCGGCACCACTTCAAACGGCATCCCGGCGGCGGCCAATTCTTCCGCCTCCTCGCCGCCGCGGCCAAACACGTAGGGATCGCCCCCTTTGAGCCGGACAACGCACTTGCCGGCGCGGGCTTTTTCGACGAGCAACCGATTCAACTCCTCCTGGGGCATGACATGGAGGCCGGAGCGTTTGCCGGCGAAGACAAACTCCGCGCCGCTCGGCGCCAGCCTGAGCAAATCGCCGTTGACCAGCGCGTCATAAACCACCACATCGGCCCGCGCCAGCAACTCCGCCCCGCGCATCGTCATCAAGCCCGCGTCGCCAGGCCCTGCGCCCACCAGATAAACCATCCCTTTGCCTTTCATGCCGGGCAGTCTATGCGGCCCAAGTCATTGCCGCAATTCATTGTGGGCATCAACACTATGGTTTGGCGCTCCCGCCGACGGGGCGCCGGCTCACCGCCCGGGCCGGAAATGATACGCGTTGCTTGAAACGTTGATGCTGACTGGAGCGGAAACGGCCTGGGTGCCATTGTTGTCCGTCGCTACCGCTGTCAAAACATTGCTCCCGGCGGGCGCGTTGGTCCATCGGAAATAATACGGCAGCCACTGCATTCTCAAATGAAACTGGCTGGACGGTTCTGCCGCCAGGTAATTTGTCGCCACGCCCAAACTCTTGCCATTGGCCAGAAACTCCACCGTATTGACCACGCCCCCAACTTCGGCCGCGGCCGCGTAAATATTGATGTTGACCAGGTCCGGAAATTCCGCCCCGGGCGCCGGACTGACAATCCGCACCTCCGGCACGGGCAAGTTGGTGCCGACGGCGATGTTGATGGCGGCAGAGGTCATTTGCAGCCCCGCGTTATCGGTCGCGACCGCCGTCAAGGCGTAATTGCCAGGCGGGACATTGGTCCAGACAAATTGGTATCGGTTCACATGGCTGCCCGGCAATACCGGCAGGATCGAACCATGTGATTCCCGCAAAACCAGCGGCTCCGCCTTCCGGCTTCCGAACGGATTGTTGCTCACGACACCCAAACTCTTGCCATCGGCCAAAAACTCCACCGCCGTCACCCATCCATTGGAATCAAACGCATGGGCCGCAATTTCGATGTTGGGCAATGAAAGAAAAGAACTGCCATTGGTCGGAGTGACGATGCTGACCGTGGGCGGGACATTGGTGTAATTATACGCGATATAAGCCACAGCCCTGTTAAGCGATCCAACGATAAAGTCCATGCTGCCAGGCGGTTCCGCAACAAGGCGCCGCGGCAACGTCAGAACCACCGTCTTATACCCATTGGCCGACGGTTCATTGACCGGCGTGATGACAACATTGGCCGAAGTCTGTCCCGCCTCCAAGCTGATGGAATTCGTTATGGTGGCGTAATCAACGCCGTTGCTGGCCGTGCCGCCGACTTCAAAAGAAACGGTCAGCGTGGAATTGGTATTGCCGGCGCGGGAAAAGGTGAAAATGGCGGGATTATTGCCTGGCTCCGACGCCAGGGGCATGGTTGCCTGGATCGTGATGATGGAGAAGTTTGTGGGAATCATGGAGGCGGCAGCGGCATCCAGCCCAAAGCCGGCCAAAAGCACCGATAAAACCGTCCACCGCCTTGCGATATTACCTTTCATGACAATCCAGCCTATCTCTTTTCGAGTTAAAAGTCACTAACAAACGCGCTAAAAATGGCTTCCTCAACGCAAATTGCCGTTGCCACAGCCGGTTCGGCGCAATCAGATTCATTGGTTCAACCCCATTAGAACTGGAATGTTTCCGCAGTCGCCAGGGGCTATGGCGCGACAAGTCGGCGCGGCGAGCCGGCCTCCCTCAAATCCGCGGAGGCTTTGCTACTGCCTAACTTCGCAAGTGGTTTAACTCCTTGCACCTCTGATTCATGGCAACAAGCAGGGGACGACCTGCCGGCTGTGGCGGCGGTAGATTTTGAAATCGGCATCGGTGGTCAGCACCACAGGGTCGGCCAGGGTTTCGCTCATGCGCACGAGGCAGGCATCGGCCAGGCTCATGGGCACATCGGCGTATTTGTCCATGAGGGCAAGCACTGGCTCAAGCTCATCTCCCAAATTGAACGAGAGCACCACCGCGCCACGGCGCAGCATTTCCTTGATCTTGGGAATGCCCCTCTCTCCGACCAGATGGAAAGTTTCGCTCAATGCCGCCTCGCAAGTGTGCCACGGCGGCGGGAGGGCATCAATATGAGCGTCGAGCCAGCGATGATGCTGGTCATCGTAACGCACCATGGCAACCAGGGCGCTGCTATCGGCGATGACGTTTCTTGGCACGGATCAGTGCGGGCAAGTATTTTTTCTTGTTGCTGGAGAGATCCACGGGCAGGCCGTCGTTGCGAACGGAGCCGATCAAGTCGCCGATTAACTCCCTCATGCTGCCATCAGCACTCGCGGCGCATTGCGGATGATGCAGGCGCTCCCGCACAACGTCGGACTTCGACACGCGGCGCGTGCGCGACTCGTGTTCGATCTCCGTGACGAGGGAATCCGGCAGCCGAATGGTCAAAGTTTTCATGGGGACACTGTAAGACAAGTGCGGCAGACTCGCAAGACAATTCCGAAGAGAATTAAGAAGTAAGAATTATGAATTAAGGAATCTGCGCGGCGGTCCTGCTTTTTAATTCTTCCTTTCCCGGATTCTCTGGACTGGCGCAGGGGTTCGGGAAGCAGTATAATGGCGGCATGGCTGAGAGTGCCGCACCCGTTGCTCCGCCCGATACGGAGAAGAAAGAAAAGACCGATCCGAGGGAATCGCGCGATCGGGGCTATCTGGTCATTTGCTGGAATGATCCGGTGAACTTGATGGATTACGTCACCCATGTTTTTCAAGCGGTGTTTGGCTGGCCCAAGGCCAAAGCGCGGCGCCACATGCTGCAGGTCCACGAGACGGGCAAAAGTTTGCTGGTGCGGGAAACATTTGAGAAGGCCGAGCATTATGTCCATCAACTGCAAGGCTACGGCCTGCACGCCACCATGGAGCGCGAGGAATGAAATTCATCCGTTCGCAAAAGCCGGACAGGGCGGGCCGCCCCTTTGTCTTTCACATCAGCCAACGGGAAAAGGTTGTGCTGCTGGCCACCCTGAAGTTGTATCCACTGCTGGACGTCAGTTATCATCAACTGAGCCGGGACCCCAAAACCAGCGGCCAGGCGGAACAGGAATGGCTCGAAGAAGCCATGGAACAACAGCGGCAAGACCATAAAAGAAGGCTTGGCCAGTTTTTCAACAACGACCGGCGCTTTTTCAAGGACGGCCAGGACGATCTTCTCCTGACCCTGACCGGCGAACAAATGGAATGGTTGTTGCGTGTCTTGAACGAAATCCGCGTCGGCAGTTGGGTGCGATTGGGCCAGCCCGAATTGGAGGCGGCGCGCAAGCTCCGTCTGACCGGCGCGCAGGCCCGGCTTTTCACGGCCATGGAGTTGAGCGGTTATTTTCAGGCGGCGTTGCTGGAAGCGTTTTCTTAGAAAATGACCAGTGACGAAAGGGACGAAAGGGACCGAAAGGGACCGAAAGCCATTCGCCAATTGCATCGCAGTCATTCCCGGTTCTTTGAGTCAATAATGATTGTCACCGGGCCGTCGTTGGTCAGCGCCACTTTCATGTCCGCGCCGAACTCGCCCGTTTGGATGGGCCGGCCCAAATCTTCCGCCAGTTTGGCGGCCAATCGTTCATAGAGCGGGATGGCAATTTCGGGACGGGCTGAGCGCGAGTAGGAGGGGCGGTTCCCTTTTTTCGTGCTGGCGAACAAAGTGAACTGGCTGACCAGCAAAACATCGCCCGCCGTTTCCTGGGCGGACCGGTTCATCACCCCGTTTTCGTCATCAAAAATTCGCAGGCGGGCGATTTTTCCGCTGAGCCACTCAACGTCCTCCGGGGTGTCGGATTCTTCGACCGCGACGAGGACGAGCAATCCGCGTTGAATCGCCCCTTTGATCGTTGCCGAGACAACGACGCTGGCTTCAGTGACCCGCTGGATGACGGCGCGCATCAGACGTGTCTCATTCTTGCGCCGTCATTGACGCCAGCCATTTCCAGACGCGCAATGTTTCCATGACGCTCCACGCTTGGGCGTCGCACCCGCGCGCCGTGTGGGGGGCGTCCCCGTCCAAGATTTCCGGAAGCTGGCCCAGGCAATTAGTCAGGAGCAATTTATCCATGCTCCCCAGATAAGCCCTGGCCGCTGCCACCGCGGACGGCGACGTGTCCCACGCCTTGACCAGCGCCTCGCACGCCGTCGGCAGGATCCAAGGCCAGGCGGTGCCGTTATGGTAGGCGGGTTTGCGCGCGCTGTCTTCGTCTCCTTGGTAGCGGCCCCAATACGGCTCCTGCGGATTGTTCAGCAACCGGCCATCGCGGCTGTAAATCGCCAATGGCGGCCAGACGGGCAGGGGAGCCAGCGTGCGCACCGCCCCCGGAACGAACAAGTACCTCAGCGCCGCATCCACTCCCCGGCGCGCCTGCGCTCCGGTGAATAATCCAAAGGCAATGGCCAAAAGATAATTGCTCCGCAATGCCTGGTCCACCAGGGCTTGCCCGGCGGCCTGGCCCGGATTGGCGATGAGCAAATCGGCGATATATCCCTTGTCTTCGAGCCAGAAGAATTTTCGGAGCGATTCCTCCGCGCGATTCGCCAGGGCATCCCACGGTTCGCTGACCGGTTTCAACCCCAGCTTGTGGACTTGCCGCAAGAGCCGAAGCCATAATACCTGGATTTCCACCGGGTAGCCCTGGCGCGGGGTGCAGGCCGGATAATTGGTATCCATCCAGGTGAAATGCGCCGGACTCCAGATTAATCCCGAAGCTGCGTCCATGCGAACGCCGTTGGGCGTGCCACGCGAGTAGCCCACTGCGATTTCATGCAGAACATCCGCCACGTTGCGCCCCGTCTGGTCCACTGGTGTTTGGTAGATTTTTTCACCCATCCGCCCCGCCGTTTCCTCGCAAACGATCCCATACCAGAGCGGGGCATCCGAAGTGTCGCGATTGGAAACGTTCAACCCGCATATGGTATTGGGCATGGTGCCGTTTTCGGAGAACCGCCCAAAAGTGACCAGCCCTGCCGCGACGTCCGAAACCATGCCCGCCGCCAATAATCCGCGCGCGCTAATGAACGAATCCCGTCCCCAATCCAGAAACCATGGATAGCCGGCGATCACCGTGCGGCCCGCGCCGCGCCGCGTCACGAAGGCCCGCGCCGCGATGGCCAGGCGCCGCCCAAATGAATCTGTTTCAGGCAGTTTCGCCTCTTCGAACGCCATCGCTTCTTCCATCGCGCGATGAGTGGAGCCTTGTTCGATGAGTGGCAAGGGCAGGACCGTTTGTTCCGCGGAAATCACCAATGTGACAGTTTGATCCCTGACCAACGGCAGTTCGAACCAACCCGGGCTATAGGCGTCGCCGCTGGCAACTTGTCCCCGGCTTTGCTCGACCGGGTATGGAATCCCCTGGCACCATTCCACTTCAGGGTGATAGACGCCAATGTTGCTGAAGACGCGCAATTGCCGGTCCGGCGCGGGCGTGAACGCGAACCCGATCTGGTCCTTGAGCGGATGGCAATTCGTGTTGAAATGATGGTCCGCCGCCCCGTTGCGATGAGTTTCGGTGTGGAAATTCCGGTCCTCGATATCAACGCGCACCGTGACATGGACATCAAATTGCGGGGGCAAATCGGCGGGCCGGGAGGCCGGCAGCCTCGCGAAAGTGAATACAGTTGTGTTGGACCCCTCCAGCATGTCGGCGGTCAAGGACAATTCCACAGTCCTCCCGTCGCCCGCATCGGCCGCGAAACTCCAAACGGCGGGCGGCCCGATCTTCAACGAAACCAGGTTCTGCAAGTTCAGCGCCGTGGTAAATCCGTCGGCCGTAATCCAGGCGCGGACGCGTCCGGCAAAAATGTGCCGGTCCACGGGAAATTCCGGATTCAGGTTCGCCCCCAGGGCGCAATCGTATTTGGAATTGACCCTGCCCAAATCGGCGAGCAAACGCGCCATGCCGCCACGGCCATTGGTCAGCAAAACCAGGGAGTCCGCCGGCGGTTTGGCCAGTGTCTGGGAAAGGATGGGTCCGGCGGCCAGGAATCGAACGGCGGCCTTGACCTTCTGGTTGGTCAGGGCATAACGCTCGATTTCCAATTCAGCATCAACCGCCCTTTGCAAATTCTTCGGCGCAAAGCACGCGACGCAACCGTCATGGACTTCGATGGCCTCGGCCGCCTCCCGCGTTTCACTGTCCTGGCGCGTCAGCCAGGCGCGGAACGGGCGTTCATCCTGCAACAAAAGCCAATGACCCGGCGGGATGGGTGTGATGCGGCGGCGATCCAGCAATGTCCATATCACAACTTGCGGATATTGTCCCTTCGCAGCGTCGAGCGCCCCCAACAAATCCGTCCGCGATCGGGTGCGATCCAGGCCGGACAGGGACCCAAGGAACTCGCGCGCGCCCGAATGGATTCGTCCGGCCAATTCGCGCCAGGAACAAGGCCCGATCTCCTCGGGCAGCAAAACTTTGCTCAAGGCGCTGATGGCCCAGGAGGATTGGGCGCGGGCTTGGCGGTACTGGTCGCCGGCCAGACCCAAAGGTTTTGCCGTGGTGGCCAGACAAAATACCGCGCCGGGCAGCAAGTTGAAGACGATCTGCTCCTGGCTCGATTGCGCTGCCGGGGGACTTTGGCCGAGCAAATCGATTTGCGGGCGTCCCAACCGTTCGTATTCGGCCGCTTTGAGAGCGAAAGCATGGCCGGCATCCGCGTCGGTGTTGGCCAGGACCAAAACAGTGTCCAAACCCTCCGCCGACACGCGGCGCAACGCATAAACGTCCGATGCTTCCGGGCTGAGCCGCTCCAGTTTGGCTCCGTCAAAAAAACACGGATGATTGGCCAACAACCGATTCAATCCCGCCAGTTCGGACACCAAATTGTCCTGGCTGCCCCAAGCCAGGCCGCCACTGGAATGGACCTCGATTTTTTCCCGGGCCAGCCACTCGACGCCGCAGGTGAATCCGTATCCACCCGCCACGCTGGCCAGGGCCGAGAGCTGGTTGCGCATGAGCGACCAGATCCGCCCCTTTTTGGCCAAACGGTCATTATCGTGCGTTTCGCTGTAATGGACATAAACGCCAACGCGCTCACATTGGCCGATGCTGTAGTCCAGATAGCGCGCCACATCCGATCCGCGGTAATTCTGGAAGAGTTCCGAATAAGCCCATTGCATGCCGCCGTCGGTTAACAAGGCCTCCGTCGCCTCCAGCGGTCCGCCCAGGCCTTCCACCAGGAACAACGCCTCGGGAAACTCCTGCCGCACACGCGCCTCAATGTATTGCCAGACCTGCAACGGCACTTTGTAGCCCGCGTCACAACGAAATCCATCCACCCCGCGCCGGCACCAGGTCAAAAACGCCTGGGCAAACTGTTCCCATAACTCAAGATAGACTGGATTCAATTCCACCAAGTCGCCCCACGTTACTCCCCACGCGCCCGGACTGGCGAATGTTCCATCCGGCTTGCGCAGGAACCATTCCGGGTGATTCTCGAAAAGGGTCGAACCCCAGCCGGTGTGATTGATGACCATGTCCAGCAACACGCGTCCGCCGCGCCGATGCACCGCGCCAGCCAATTCACAAAATTGCTCGACGCCATTGGTTCGTTGATCGAACTCGACCAGCGCGGGATCAATCGCCGTTAAATCCAGGCAGGCATAAGGACTGCCGAAACGGCCAAAGCGCCCAAAGGTCGTGGGCGTCGGGCCGATGGGGAGCAACTGGAGAATGCGGCATCCCAGCTTGTCCATGATATGCGGCAACTCGCGCGCCAGATCGCGCAAGGTGCCCGAGGGCGGGATGACCACGTAGTTGCGATTGTCCCATTTGTTGAGTTCCTTCTCCGTCTTCGCATCCTGCGCCGCGAGCGCCGTTTTCGTCGGCCCGAACATCCGCGGGAAAGCGCAGTAAATGATATTGGCCGTGCGATAGGCGCTGGGGTGGACGGACACGCCCGCGTCGAGTCCCTCCGGCCAGAATTGCCGTCCCTGCGGGTCCAGGACGTAAGATTTCGCGCTGTAAAACCCGACATCCGTCAACGGCAACTCGATGGCCCACTCGCCGGAAGGCTGCTCTTGCAGCGGAACGTCGCGCCAGAAGGCGATCGAGAGTGGATTTTTTCCCGCGTGCGTGGCGATGATTTCCTGGCGCAAGCGCTGCGCTTTGCCCAAGTTGGTGCGCAACACCGCCCGCCAGCCCCTTGCAAAACCTTGCGGCGTCCGAAGACTAAAGCGAATGCGATCACCGACAAAACGCAACAAGCGTTCGCCGGGCGCAGGAGTCATAATCAGTTTAACCATGCACTTGGCGTGTTAGAGTGCGATTTTTTCCTTAACTCTCAAGCAAATTCAATAACATGCGGTGGCATGGCGGCTGAATCGACTTCCCTTTTGCGGTCGGCGGCCTGCTCGTCGTGTTTTTTCAATTCCAAATCCAGCTTTTCACGCTTGATCCGCAGCCATTGCGCGTTGTGATCGCCTTTTCGCAGCGCCACGAGGTCCGCGCACAACATGCGCAACCGCCGCAGTTGTTCGGCGGGATCATCCCCGTCGGCAGGAGGCCGTTGCAAGGCCATGGCGATCCGCGCCGTCAGGCATACGGCCATTTGATTGGCAAGCTGGCCGCCGGCCGCCTGGCTCAGTTCGGCGGCGTCGCCGCCGAACCGGCGGACAGCTTCCAAGGCCTCCTGTTGCGCCTCCCAATCCCGGTATCCGCCGAGCTTCCAATTCGACAGGTTCACCTCACTGATGGGCTGGCCGTCGAACTCCGCCGACAATACAGCAATGACATCTGGCAGCGCATTGAGCCATTGGGCGATTTGTTTGCCTTCCCCGCCATTTTGCAGGCGGCGGTTGATCTGCTCGCGGATGGCTTGCGGCAGCCGCGCGATTTTGCCTTTTCGGGTCATGGGATTTGTTTGTTTGGCTTTATTTGCCTTTATTTGGCTTTATTCAAATCGAATAGCTGATAGTGGAATCCTCCATGGCGGCGATTTCATCGGCTTCCATCCGCTCAATTCTTCGTTTGGTTTGCTCATAATTGATGCCCAGGATCTGGCACATGCGCCTTTCTTTTTCTTCCGGGGTCAGTTCCTCACGATGGCAGATTTCCGCCTGGTGTTCCTTGGCCCACACCCAAAACAGCTTTTCCATGTTCTGTTTCTGCGCCGACCGCTCCATCTTCAAGCGCTCGCGCACAATCCGCAACGATTCGGCCCTGTGATCGCCGCGCCTGAGATCGACCAGATCATTGCACAGCACGCGCAACTGGTTCCAGTCAACACCACGGTTCCCGCTCGCCGCTGCCAACCGGCGGGTGGCGATGGCGTAGCGCCCGGCGGTCCAGATGGCGAGTTTATCGGTGAGCGCGCCATTGGCGGCGTGGTTGAGTTCCTTCGCCTCGGCGACGACGCGCCGCACATCGGCCATTGCCTCCTGGTGGCTTGCCTTCGAATTATCGCGCATTTTTTTCATTTGGAAATTCTCCCGCGGGAATACCGGTCATTGATAATAATAATCATGCCGGAAAATTAAACCGGCAGAAGGGGAAAAGCTTCTTAGCGGATACCACTTTGTATTAAGAAGATTCCGGGCTCTTTGGGCACAGCTTCAAGGCCACTTCCCAGCCGCGTGGTTTTCCATCGGGACTGCTGCGGCCCGCGGCGCCGGATTTGCGCAAGCCCAAAACATTCTGGCAATAAGAGGCCAGTTCCTGCTCGCTTTCCAAAGGATAGCGGTGCGGCGCGGGCAGAATCATGCGCAGCACCGCCAGCAAGTCCCGATAAGTCCAGTTATGCAGTTTCAGCACCGGCCAAAGTGAAATGACCGCTGTATCCTGATCAGGATAATTCCATGTCTTCGTTTGCTCGGAAACCATCGCTTCGCCCAACATTGTCCATTTGGGCGATTCTTTGAAACGCCCGGCGGCTTCAGCATGATGCCATTGCCACCAAGTTTTGCTGAAATCATCCAGGCCCGCAAAATGCCGCAGATGGAGGCCCAAGAGCGCCAGTTCGCGCTTTTCCGGGTCAGGATGAAACAGGACCGGCTTCAAATGCCAGCAGTAATGAGTGTCAAAATGAATGACCGCGTCAATCCAATCGCACCACCGTTCCACACTCCGGCGCGCCAACTTCACCGCTTCGGCAG
>Ga0326728_10004856_pt1 | contig 38978 bp, 22 predicted proteins | sample MB3enrmetagenome_FD_207602 | JGI IMG/M metagenome (GOLD analysis project Ga0326728, IMG submission 207602) | Lab enriched peat soil microbial communities from McLean, Ithaca, NY, United States - MB31MN | ecosystem: Environmental > Terrestrial > Soil > Wetlands > Peat | place: USA: New York... | reverse complement strand
GCAAGCAACCGAACACGGCCCCGGCAATGTTCCCAGCGTAAAAGAAACCCAACCACGAAACACCTTTCGGCGTCGTCTCGATCCAGCGCGCAATCGCGGGCAACGTCGCGCCCATCAGAAAGGTGGGTGGCAGCAAACATACTCCGCTGACCACCCCCCGCAGCATGATCCCCGGCAGACCGCGCATAACGTGGGTCGTGTAAATCTGACCAACAAAGGGCATCCCAAACAACACCGCGATTCCGATGATCCCGATACCCAGCTCAAGCAGTGCGTAAACGCGCAAGGGATGCCGCCGCGCAGAGACGATGCGCGCCAGGGCCACACTGCCGAGGCACATCCCACCCATGAAGGTTCCCAGCAAGACGCCCAGTGAAACCGCGGTTGAACCGATCACCAGTTGCAGCAACTGGAGCCACACGATTTCGTAAATCAACGCCGCGCAACCGCTGCCGACAAATAATACCAGCAACAAAGGCAGGAGCCGACGCGATGCGGGAAGACTTGTCGGTTGGTTTGGATTCTGCTCGCGCATATCGTGACAACAACTACCGAAACCGAAGCTGGCACGCCAGCGCAAAGCAACGCCCCTGGCCTCTGCAATACGGTGTGAAACCTCAGCACCATTTACGCTGCCTCCCCGCCCACGAAGCTGAGGAATGGTTTTATGCGTGGCACCCCCACGAATTCGTTGTAAACGCCGCGCTCGATGTGGATGACAAACAACCCAGTGGAGTTTGCCGGCGCAGCCCGTATCTGCTGGACCCAGAGCCACGAACAAAACCCGGCTTGCATGGTAGCCGCACCCTTCATGGATGCGTAAAACGCAGGCATGAAGCCTGCGACTACAGGTTTTGTCAGCTCTTTATGCCGAGGCCATCCCAACGGCCAATGCCACAACCGACCCGTGAATTTTGATCGTTCCATCAGACTCAAAGTGCGTCTGTGGTAATAATCATCGGCCCTTCCTTCACGTCCAGCTTCAAACCAGACAAATCCACGTCGCAGGCGGGACTGATGATCAGTCTCCCTGTGGGCCGAGACCGTGACCTTCTCGAACTTGACGCCCTTGATCGGGCTGCCTTTCAATCCGTGGATTACGCCGCCGGAGTTGACCCGGCCGGAGATGTTGATGAGCTTGACGTTGCGGGCCTCGGGCAGAACCTTTGCGGGTGCCGCTGTTGGGATGGGGGACATCCTCGGCAGCTTCGCAGCGCCAAGGCCACCCAGTTCACCGTCCGCGGCTCAACAAACCATCGGTTGGCGCATAGTCGTCAGTCAGAACCTGACACCGATCGAAGTTGGCCGGAGGCTCAGCCCGGAACGTTTCGACGCGGGTGCGGAATGTGGGCAGTTTGACACAGCCGGTTTGCACCAGCGTTTCAGCCCGCTGTTGGAGCGTCGTCTTGTCCAATCTTTGACCCGACTTCACGCCGATCACAACGACATTGAGCGAACTCTGCGCCGGGAAGAAATAGACCTGCGGGAAAACCGATTTCATCGTCCTGTAAATCGAGCCGAGGATGTCCGCCTGCCAGTCTTGCAGCGTGCCGATCACGTTGTACGCCAGAACCCCGTTGGTCCCGAGGTGTTGATTCGCCAGTTCAAAAAACTCCCTGGTCGCCAAGTGGTACGGAATGAACGAGCCGTAACGGTTTTCCACATAGGCATCCAGAATCATCACGTCGTACACTGACCGGCTGCGCCGCAGATAAAGGCGCCCGTCGGCCACTTGCACCCGCTGGGACGCTGACTCCCGGAAGCCGAAGAATATTTCTGCCACATCAACAACCGTTGGATCAATCTCTGCCGTCTCGATCATCACCTTCGGATAATAGTGTTGATACGCGCGTTGTGTGCTCCCGCCACCCAGGCCGATCATGAGCACGTTGGTGATCTGATCGTTCCAAAGCCAGGGCATGTGAAAATACTCCGTGTACTCGAAATGTCCCTGGATCGGATCGCTCAATGACATCCGGGTCTGCGTCGCCCCATCGAAACTCAAAATCCGAAATCCCTGTTCATCGAGAACCTGAATGTGGTGGTAGGGCGACGTGACCTCATAAATCACCGCCGCCGGTCCGTCGCGGGCGACGAGCGCCAGAATGGTTCCAAGCGCTCCCGCCCAATAAGCGATGCGATTCACCGTTCCTCCGGCCTTTGGCCTCTCCCCGCCTTTTCCTCGAACCAGCGATCAGACGCAAAACACAGAACGCCCAGCGACGCCGTCAGCGCGCCGGTCACCCGGAAAATGGCCGAGATTCCCAGACGATCGATGAGAACGTAGCCGGAAACGAACACGCCGACGATGCTGCCGACAGTGCTGGCCGCGATGATCAGCCCGCTGATCCTCCCCACATGCGCAACCTGTGTCGTCACCGACCGAATCGTATAGGGCGACAACGTCGCCAACACGAAACAGGGCAGCAGAAAGATCAGCGCGCTACCGATCCGCCGGATCGAGTTTCTGCCAGACCAGAGGAATGGGTTGATCGAGCGGATGTCGCACGATGATGGCGTTGATCAGCGGCCCGGCGAAATTCGGAATCAGTGCCGTCACCACGCCCGCAGGCACCAAGAGGCAGGCCAAAAAGGAGATCCGTCGAAACCGGTCCGCCAAGGCACCCCCAAGGTAATAGCCCAGCGCGAGGGCGATCAAAATCACACCAATCTGGCTGACCCAGACATAAAAGGAACCACCGAAATCCCTGGCCAGAAACCGAGCGCCGATTACCTCCAGCACCATGATCGCGAACCCGCCAAGAAAAACCAACAGCGTTGCCACCACATTTCGCATTCCCAATGATATGAACATCTGAACGAGCAGTCAAAGACCGATGATCTCGACACGAAGCAAGATACACCCAACAACCGCTCATCTCACAGACGGGTCCCGGCGGCTTGTAAAGCTTCCGCCGCCCGGCTTTGTCCCCTTCAAGGCCCCCCCTGGCGTAGTGCGGCACAACTTCCGCCGAGCGAAGCGCCGTGCCCTTCTCGGTCGGACGGAGGCACATCATCAACACGTTCTTTTTGCGCGCACCGAAGTTCAGCCGCCATCCAGGGGAGGTAATACTCACGTTTGGCGGTCGCGGCAGGTCACCGGTCCCGACGGGGAGGCGCGTTCGTGCGCGCGCCCGAGGCGTCTGTTCCGTCCTCAACATCGGTTGACGTGGAACGGACGCGCTGATATTCGACCGCGCCCGCACCGCCCTCGGTCAGTTTCGGCCCGGCATACATCACCGCCAATTCTGCCAGTGCGGTGGACGCGTCATTGCCGAAACCCGAAAGCGCGGTGAACCTCAGGTTCTTCGTCGTCACGCTCTGCGCGAATCGGACCTGCTGCGCGTTCCAGGTCGAGGCCAGTTCGCCTCGCGTTACTTCACGCCATTGCCGCCCGTCGTCGCTCACCTCGACCAGGTAGCCACGGATGTCCCCGACGTGGTTGCGATCGTTCTGCCGGGGCATGAAGACCAGACCGTTCATCGCCACGGGCGCGGGGAACGTAATGGTCAGCCCGCGCGGCTGGCTGCTCGACGGCGCGGGCGCGCCCCCACGACCCGGGCCGCCCACCGACCAGAAGGTGTTGGGATCACCATCAATGGCGTTGTTCGCATTCGCGCCGGGAGCCTGGACCGTGGCGCCGAGCCGGCGCATGATCTGCGAATCGAACCACAACCCGCGGACCTCCGCAGCCGACACCGCAACTTGCGGCTGGAACCGCGCGCCGTCCATGTAGTCGAGCAGCGAACGCCGCAACTGCCGGGCGACGGGCCGGTTGGCGAGCTCGCTTGTGACGTCGATCGAGCACACCATCAAACGGCCGAGGCCAACCTTCGCCTCAAAGACCAGGCCGAGTTTCCAGTTCCGGTTCCAGTCGTCAATGGCCTGCACGATGGGCTGGAGCTGTCGCGGCAGCCGGTCGAGGTTGACGGCGCGCGTGCGGCGCGCTGTCAGTTCCGTCCACTGCCAATCGCAGTTCGCCTCGGTCGGAAACTCCGCGAGCGCAGGATGCTTCACATCACACCACAAACCCAACATGCGGCCCCAATTTGGATTCATCAGCCGATTCCAAAAAACGGGCACGTTGTCCAGCGGCGGGCTGGTCCAACCCAAGTCAGCCGGGCGCGGCACGAACAATACCTTCCCTCCACCAGCCAATTTGGCTTCGGCCTCGTCCCAAGAACTGGTGACCAGCACATCCTGCGGCGCTGCATCGTTTGCCTGCGCCGGATATAACCAGAAATCCCAATCGTTCGTGAACGGCGATCCTTGAAGTGAGACCACCAGTTTGTACGCCCGCGGCGCGGCCAGTTTCGAGAGGTCCACCGTGACCCTGCCCAACGCGAAGTTTTTGCCGATCGGAATCGTCCGGGCCGGCCACCCGCCCCTGGCTACCACCTTGCCCGCAGTGTCGGTGATTTGCCAGACAGGAACAGTGTTGGCGATGGGTTCGGCCCCGTAGTGGGCGACTTCCACGTCCACGTCAAACGAGTCGGCCGTGGTGAACACCCGATTTCGCAATCGCGCCAGCGGCACGGTGGTGTTGCAGAACCTTCGGAACTCCCCGGCCGTCGCATACCCTTTCTCCTCCCAGAACACGTCAAGCAAGCCGACCAAGGCCGTGCCCTGCCCGACATAGTCGTGCAGGTCAAGCAATTGAAATCCGCCGAGACCGGGCGTGCGCAGGTTGGCTTCGATTTCCTCCTTGTAGCACTCGAGCTGAAAACGGCCTGACGCCCGGGCGAAATCCTTGTCCTTCTCCAGCATCCCGTGGGCGGCCAGCGAGTCACGAAAAATCTGGTAATTGCCCGGGCGCATATAGCCGGTGAACTTCCTGATGATGTCGTAATCAGGATACGCGCACCATTGGCCGAGTTCGTGCGCCACCACCGGCACGGTCACGCCCTGCAACGATTTCGAGTAATCGCCGCCGAACCACGCGGACTCGCCACGAATGCGATTCGGCCCGAATCTCGCGGTTGCCGTGTAATCCACGAGGTCCAACGGTCCGGGCGCATCCGCATCCGTAAAGCCCGTGCCGCTGGTGTAGAGCCGCCGCGAGTCCGCCGCGTGGAAATGTTGAGCCCACTTCGGCAGCACGTCCTTCCAGTGTCCCTTCGGCTCGTTGCTCGGTGATAGCATGACCAGCGATGGATGATTGCCGTAGGCCCTGATGATGCGCTCGGTTTCCGCGTAGAGCATCGCCTCCATTGGCGAGCCGGGGTTGAATTCATTCCACATGCCGCACTCGGGCTGGAGATAAAACCCGAGTTCATCCGCCGCCGTGAACGCGGCTTCCGGCGGGCAAAACGAGTGGAACCGCATGTGATTCAATCCCCACTCCCGGCAGGCGCGGAGAATCTTCCTCCAAGACTCCACGTCCGTCGGCGGGGCACCCGTCAGCGGAAAATCGCCGCCGTTGTGCGTGCCGCGCAGGTTTGTCTTGCAGCCGTTGATGAGGAAGTCTTGTCCCCCGGCCTTGAACTCACGGAGGCCAAAGGTCAGTTCCCGCCGATCGTCCGCCTGGTCGCCCTTGAGCTGTACGGTCAGCCGTTGCAGAACCGGATGAAACTCATCCCAAAGCTCCGCGTCCTTTCCCAGCAGCACCTCCAACTCAGCCTTCCCGCCCTTTTCGTCCCACGCCACTTCCACGCTCGCAGCTCCGACGCTCAACGCTCCACGACCTGCCTTGCCGGTCATGTTGCCCACCTGCACCTTGATCAATGCCGACTTCCTTGCCACGTTCGGGAACACTTGCGCGTCGTCAATCCAGACCAAGCCTGTCGCCGCCAACTCGATCGCGCCGACAATCCCGTTCCAACTGCCGCCGAGGGAATCCGAAACGCTGTGAGCATCCGGGCGGTAAGCCATCAGCATCCTGTTGTCCACGCGGATGCTCAACCGGTGTTTGCCCGATGCGACCGTCCCCAGGTCATAAACGTGCGGCGCACACAAGCTGTTGTTGGAACCGACCTTCCGGTCGTCTAACCAGACCGTGCTCTCCCAGTGGGGCCGCTCCAGAGTCAGCACAACGCGGCGGCCCTGCCAACCTGGAGGAATCTCGATGTCTCGCTGATACCAAGCCGCCCCAAGGTAATGCCGCGGAGGCTGGCAGAGGAACGGCACCTGCACGCTGCCGGGCCTGATATACGCCTTGTAATCGTCGCGCAGATACCAAAGGCGATCATACAGGGACAGCACCCAGGGCGTGTTCGTGCTGATCTCGTCGCCGTAGCCCTGCGCCTGGAGAACGCCGGGCAACGTGATCCGATCTGCCAGGTCTTTGCCAAACCATTCTTCTTTCACCCCGGCATCCTCGCGATCCAACGCAAAGCGCCACTCGCCCGCGAGCGACACCTTCCCCATTGCCGTCAACGTGTCAGCGATTTGTGTCTTCGATGCGGGCTGCGCTGCCATCTGCCCGATGCCCGCCATCGGGACAAACGCTGCCGCCATCGCCACACCAGCCAGAAACACCTTGATCCTCATGTCTTTGATTCTCCTTTGCCGACCGGGACATGCCGGGGGACGCTCAGTACGGTTCCCAATTCACCGTCTGTTGCAGAAGCGCCGCGATGTCACGCCGGATTTGGCCCGCATTTTGCGGGAAACCGCTGTAAGGCTGGCGGCTCGAACAGTTGCCAGCCTTTGTTCGACGACGTCTTCGACGTGAAACCCTGCGGGCTTCGCCTGACTGCCTGTCTGCGCAGGCAGGCGCAGGCAGGCGCCCTACAGTTCCTGGCGCAGTTTGATTGCGCTTTGACCTGCTTGTGCAATAACCGGATTAACCCATCAGAAAGCCGTCGTATCCTCAGAATAGAGCAGATCAGCGCGCCATTTGTCGATGAGATTCCGGTGCGATCGAACATCATCGCCCTGGCGCGCAGAAAAGAGGAAGGGCGGCTCAACTCTGAGCCGCCCTTCCTGATTTACGGGGCACAGCCGCGTGGCTGTTCATCTAGTTGTGGATGCAGGCAACTTTGTTACTGATTTGTGCCCTTTCGCCTTTGCGGCCATGCCCCTGATTATGATCGTTTATTTCCTTCTACTGATCCTTCTCCGCCTTTACGGCAACACGTGGATGCGGTAGAACGTCGTCGGGTTGGTCGCCCCGCCGGTAACCGTATTGGTGACCACCTGGCCAAGGCCGCTCCCGCCACAGAGGATGTTGGTCACACCAGTGCTCACGAAGTTATTCGTGTAGTTGTTGCCGGCCCCCGTCGAGACTTCTATGACGTTGGTGGCGCACGCGACACCGGGCTGGTACGTGTTGTCACCACTGGCGCCCAGATAGCTAATCACTGCGTTACCGCTGGATTGCGTGACGCTAATGATGTGCAGGTACGCCGCAGGGTTGATCGGATTGAAGCCGGCCATCCACGCGTTCGTGTTGCTCATCGCACCGCTGGCAGTTAGAGCAGATCCAGCCGCTGCGGGACCGCCACCGGGGTAGTAATGCTGCGCCCACGCTGTGAACGGATCCGTCACCGCCGCCAACGTCACCACAACATTAGACGTAGCGACGCTGTTGCACCCCGAGCCATTCGCGACGCCATAGACCGTCAACGTCGCGCTGTACGTGCCGTTGCTTGGATAGGTGTGGCTGGTGGACCCAGACATCAAGGTCGCGGTAGCGCCGTCGCCGAAGGCCCAATCCCAATTGGTGATTACGCCAGTCGACGTGTCGGTGAATGTGACAATCGTGGACGACGCATTCGTCCAACCGAAGCTGGCCACAGGACACGTCTCACCATTGATCAACAACTGCACCTCGCCAGCCGTGTTCGTGGAGACCGTGTACGTGAGACCCGCATACTGCGCATTCGTGGGCCCGACGACTGTCAGCGGGCTGTACGTGAAGTTACTCGCGACCGGATAGGTCATGATCGTGTATGTGGTGCTGAGACCGAACCCGGGCGCAGGCCTGACATTCAGCGTGCCGTTCAGCGTCAGGTTCCCGAACACATTGATCAGGTCGCTGTTGCCGCTGTCGGGCGCGTCGTTGGTGCCAATGTCGAAGTACATCGGTGTACTCGCCGTCGTCAGGTTGTTGCTGAAGATCAACGTGCCGGTGCGTGCCGTCAACGAAGGCCACGCGTTGGTCGCCGTATTGAACAGGATAATGTTCACGTTCGTCTGGCCGTGGGCATCCCACTCCTTGTTCGTCACGATCCCATACACTTGGTTCGTGGTCGTATAGGAATCGCCCGGAGCCAGGCTGCCGAAGGGGCCGAACGTCACGTTGCCGACGATTTCGCCGGGCTGTATGGGAATAGTGTTCGTGGTCCAAACGCCAGCATTTGTGGGCCAGATTGTGTACGTGCCATTCCCACCGCCGGCCAGCCACTGGTTGCTGCTGGCGCCGATCGTGATGCCGCCGAGAGTAGTCCCGGACACATCGAAGATCGCGTTGGTGACCGTGTTCGTATATTCGCCGACGATAATCATCATGCTGTTGGTAATCGAACCCGCGCCGACGAGCTTCAGCGTGCCTTCCGATACTTCTGTTGCGCCGTTGTAGTCATTGCTGCCGCTCATGGCCAACGTGCCCTGACCCAGCTTGATGATGCCGACCGGGTTTGTATAGATGGTATTCTGCCACCGTCCGGGGAGCAACGTCGTCAGACCATTGGTGGCCTGGACCGAGATACCGCGCAGGCCGGTGTGCCAGAAGCTGCTGCCTGTTCCGCCCATGAGGTCGATATTATTCACGAATGTCAGGTTCTGGTTCGCCGTCCAATAGTTGAGAATCAACGGGTTAGCCGCGAAGCTGCCGTTGCCGCTCTGCCATTGGAAGTTCGTGACATTCACGCCCGTGGGCGACTTCGTGACCACCCAATCACCGGTCGTATTGAGCTCGGTGTCAAAGTTCACCGTGAGAGGCACGCCGTACGCACTGAACCCTTCAGGACGGGTGCCACGCAGACGAGTTCCCATCGGGTTGCTGGAATCCCGGTTGGTATAGTAGCCACTCGTGACCTCCAAGACCGAATCGCCGCTGCCGTTGAGGGCGAGGTTGATAATGGAGTTTGTCGGGATACCAACACCCATGCCTGCGCGCAAGATGCCCGAATTGAGGTTAACATCGACCCTCGATGAGGCCGAGTTGGGTCCCAAAGTCCCGGACCCGTTGTAGGCATTGAGCCACAACATACCCGCGCCATCCTTCGACAGTGTGCCGATGCCGGTCGAAGTGAACGACATTCTGATCGTGTTCGTGATGATCAGGCTGCTGTATTGATCAACGTTGATATCGTAGCTCAAGCTTGCGCCATTGCCATCAAACCACACGATACGGTTGTTCAACGTGATGTTGTTGGTCACATGAAGGGTCGGTGGGTTGCCGCCGGTGCTGGCAGCCTGCCCATTTGTAAACTGCAGACCGCCATGGATACGATCGGTGGTAGTGCCGAATCCATTGGCCGTGCCAGGCGCGCCCAAGGCGGTATCATTGGTGATGTACAACACACCGTAAGCGTTAATCGAGACCTGGCCCTTTGACGTGTCAGGATAGCCAGAGCCGGCGCCGGCGTTGAACGTATTCGCTACCGGCATGTACACCGTGCCAGCGAACCCGCCGCCATAGCCGCCGATACTCAGGATGTTCGGACCATCCATATTCGTAATGACTTCGGTCCAGGTCAGGGTTTGATTGGCGAGGGCGCCGAGCATCCACCTGGAGCCGGTACCGTCGCGGAGACCAAACGGATTGTAGACACCGCCATAGGTCAGGCTTTGAGCGGCAACAAGGGCCATCTGTGGGGTCTGCGCCGCAACCGTATCCACGTAAACGTTCGGGTTGCTGGGCAGGATAGCGAGACCGCCCTGATTGGTGGTGTATGCGTTGATATTGGCCGTCAAAGTCGTCCAGTCTTGGCTGGCTATGACACTCACCAACCCGACAGCGCCACCAGCGCCAAGCACCAACGGCTGAGTGTTTTGCATAAGATTGACGGTGTCAAACACCACGGCGCCACCAGTGACATCTATCCCCACCACAGAATTGTTGGTGGTGTAGGTGACGGGCGGACCAGCATTTGTGACAATCGTAGCGATGAGCGTGCCTGGCGTGAACGTGTTGGTGACGCCAATTTCAAGCACGCCTCCACCGGCCACATACAAGGGGCCTGCGCCGACGATCGCATTGGTGATGTCCAGCCAGGAAGACGGGTCAACGCTCAACGTGACGTTGGTCGCAATCGTGATCGAGTTCGGCAACGCGTAGGTGTTGGTCACCTCCAAGGTGGTGTTGGTATTGAGGTACAACGGGCCGCTCCCGATGCTCCAAGGCGAGCCGACGTACAGCGTATTGCTCTTCACAACGGTGCCACCGGTAAACATGTTGGTCGTCCAGACAAGCTTGTTGGAATCGATCAAGGCAACCGTCCCGCCATAATTGTCGATCTCCAGGGCGGTGCCGGCTCCATAGAGGGCATCCGAGATCGTATTGGTGAAGTAGAGGACGTCACCCGCATTCGCGCCGAGCCGGAACAGGTTCCCCCACGGCGTGAAGGTGTTGGCGTATTCCATTGTCGTCGCGGCCACGAATATCCCGTTCGTGATCAGAGCCGCCTGGAAGTTGATGGGGCTGTTGGCGGCTGCCGAGGAGAAGCCGATCGCGAGGTTGTTTGCCGGGCCGAGGCTACTGGCCAGAAGTGGCTGAGGGCCACTCAGGAACAATCCAATGGATGCGCCCGGCAGAACTGTCACGTGCGACGCGCCCGAGAAGGCCACATTGGTGTCAAACGCCACCGTGCCTGCCGCGATGGTCATGGTGCCGGTAAACGTGTTGGTGCCGCCCAACGTCAGGGAGCCGGTGCCCACCTTCACGATGTTGCCGGAGCCGCTGATATTGCCGCTGAACGTGGTGCTGTTGCCGTTGGTGCCAATGGTCAGCGTGATGGGATTCCCCTGCGCATTCATCAAGGACAGCGCGCCACCAATGCTCCCCGTGCTGGCCAGAGCGCCAATGGTCCACTGCGTGTCGTTGCTGAAGATCAAGCCATTATCCGTATTGAGGTAATACGTGCCGAGCGGATCCGCCGCATAACTGTGACCGAGAATCAAGCTGCCGACATTGATCACCCAATACGCGGACAAAGTGCCCTGGCTACCAACGCCGGTGGCATTGTTCGTGCCCAGCAAGGTCAACGCGCCGGTGCCGACTTTCAGAACACTGGCGACACCGCCGAACCCGTTGAAATTCACGGAATTGGTGCAGATATTTCCTGCAAACGTTGAACTGGTGTTCAGATCGCCAATGCGCCAGAGCACCGCGCGTGTGCCGATGCTGGATCCCAAGAGGAAGCTGCCGGCTGCACCCGACAACTCACCGATGACCTGAGCTGGTCCACCCGAATTGGCAACGTTGCCCGGGTTGGGCGAGTAATCCAAGGCCACGTTCGTGCCCAGGTATACAGAAGCGTTGGTCAGCGACATGTTGACAGTAGGAGCGGTATTGCCCCAACGAACGTCAGCAACGGTGTTCGAGCCACCACCAGTATAATCGGCCACGAAGTTGACACGGCCGGTGAAGGCTCCCCAGAAGTTCTCATTGGTTCCGGAGAAGTCTGCACGATTGCTCGTTGTCCTCATGCGGAAGGTAATGGTGCCGCCGCCGATCAACGAAGAGTTAATGGAGCCGCGCACGGTGTGAGTGATGGTGCCCTGGTTGCCCATCTCCACGTCGATGGTCTGATTCGAGATGCCGCCCCAAGGATTGGCGGGAATGTCAGTCCCGGCACCGAGTATCAACTGGCCGCCCGCGAATATGACCTTGCCGGTACTCAAGCCGGTATTGAAGGATTGCGCAGGGGGCAGGTTGTTCCAAGTACTGAGGATAAGCACGGCGCCATTGCTAATGATCGTGTCGCCAGTGTAAGTGTTGGTCGGGCTGTCTATTTGAACTGCGCCTCCAACGAAGCCATTTTGTTCAATGACGAGTTTGTTGGCGCCGCTCAGGGCACCGGCGCTGGCGAGTATCAGCGTGCCGCCGCCGCCGCCCAAGACATACGTATTATTGGCGTTGGGCGACAGGAGGCCACCATAAGACGGAGCCGTCGTGGTAGTGCCGCTTATGACGTTCGTGGCAAGCCCCAAGGTGTTGGAGTAGGCCGCTCCGAGGCTCATCCCGGCAGGCAGCAGGCTCAAATTAAGGTTGTTCTGGCTGTCGCGCGCCAGGGCAGCGACGCCAAGAGAACCGCCGGCGATAGCCGTGCTTAAGAAAGTATTGTCGATTGGATAGGCTGCCGCGAGCCCCGCGCCAACCGGCACCGTGATCGCGCTGCCGCCCAGAGCGTTGAGGGTGCCAAAGCCCAACACACCACTGCTGAGCACCGGCGTTGTGCTGAAGGTGTTGTTCGTGCCGGCGCCAACGGAAAGAATCTGCACGTTGTTGCCAATCTTCGTAATGGGAATGTTGGGCAACTGGCCTTCGAACTCGCCAGGAGTATTATTGTCATTGCCCAGTTGAAGCCTGATGGTGTTGCCGCCTGGCCTGCCCGAGCTGCTCCACGTCACAAGGTTGCTTCCACTGATGCCGCCCAGTGCAACTTGTGTCTCATTGCTGAACAACAAACCATTATCCAGATTGACTGCAACCACGGCATTGCTCAAGGCAGTGCCATCGAGCACCAGCGTGGTGCCGTTGATCGCCACCGCGCCGCCGACCGGATTGGCTGCGGTGAGAGTCAGCGTGCCGCTGCCGGGCATGACAAATCCGCCACCACCGCTGATCTGACCGTTAATGTTCAGCGCGTTGGCGATAACGTCGAACCCGCCTCCGAGCGGTCCTTGCATCACGAAATTCCGGCTCGTTGCGAACGAAGTGGTCACGCGCAGCGTGCCGCCGTTGGTCATCGTGACGCTCCCTGAGCCGAGGTTATTGTCGGCGGCGATGGCCAGAATGCCACCGCGAATGTCTGTGCCGCCGCTGTATCCATTGTTGTTATTGCCGACAGAGAGATCGACAGTTCCGGCTGACGGGCCGATATCCAAGACGGTCGGCCCTGACAAATCGGGGAGCACATTGGTGATGGTCAGCGTGATGCCCGGCAATGCGCCGAATGAGTAGTAATTGCCCGGGCTCGCGATCGTGCCACCGAAGGTCATAGAGCTGGCCGCAACGACGCCTATGTTCGTCAAGCCAGACCCGGCACTCCCGCCACTCGCGAGGTTGATGCTGGCGTTCGCAGAGGCGGCATCAATCACGATACTGCCCACTGAGCCATTGGTACTGCTTTGCAGGTAAGCGAGATACGCCGAGGGCAGTGAATTGGAAACATAAAGAAGCGTGTCGTTATTGATGGTGATCAGTCCCACGGTCGGGACATTAGCACTGCTTGTAAAGGTCACCATGCCGGTATTGATAATTGTGCCGCCCTGGTAGCTGGCCGTGCCTGCGATGATCAGATTGAAGGGGCCATTCTTGATCACTTGAATCGGACCATTCGTGCCCAGGCTTTGAGCGGTATCTGTGATCGCATCGACCGGGTTGCCATTCCACGTATTTCCCGCCAAGACCACGGTGCCCACGTTGGTGCCGCCAATAACGAAATTGGTGATCGCAGCGCTGTTAATCCCAATGATGGGGACGGTAATGTACACCAGACTGGTGGAATCCTGTATGATCGCCGGTGGCTGAGAGCCATTGTTATTAAAGATAAAACCAGACAACCCAGCCCCATGATTCGGACTTCCCGCGTATAGATTCGTCACACCGGCGGAGGTCGGCCCGAAAATGAGTTGATTCAACGTGAAGCTGTACACGTTGTTCGGGTCGTCCACGTTACTATACTCGGGCACAGGGTTCGTATACACGATGACCCAGGTGTTGGAACCTGCCAGCGGCCAAGCGGCGTTCGGCGGGTTGAATTCCGCCCCGTACGGCGAGCTGTTCGACAGCCACACGCCGCTGATCGAACTCCAAGCGCCATGGTTTATGTTTGTAAAACTATTCGTTTGCGCCTGCGCAGGGCCACCGAGTAACAGCAGCAGACTCGCTGCCATCATAACGATTGCACCCAGAACGACCGCTGACGATCTACGACCGCTGACTTCACCACGTTGATTGAGCTTCATTTCCCTGTGCTCCTTTCGGTAATTACTTGCTTCCATCGGCTAATTAATTCCCGGTTCCAACCATCCGCCTACCCTGCACGGCGAAAACCGTCGCTGCAACCGCAGCGATAAAAACAGGGCGACGCGGCATTCTACGCGCGCTGTCGCCCGAAGGACAGTTTGACTGACTCGAAATTTCCCTGAACTCCATACAAACTCGCTTAAGCCATTTCCGTGCCTGCTTCTCCACCGTCAGACTGTAACTGAAACTGGCGCGCACTCTACAGCAAACGTAACAAGAATGTCAATCACAAAATGCACAAAAAGGTGAATTTCTTCTCGCCACTTAATAACAGCCTGAATTCCTCCAACTGCCTGTTTCCCATCGAACCCTGTCCGACTTGCCATGTACCTGTACAGCACCCGGTGAGAATTGTCAACAACAAAATGCAAGAATATCCGACACAACAAAATTCACGACAAAATGCAAAAAAAATGCGCTGTCCCGGGAACCTCTTGACCAGACCAAAGTTACATTTACGTGCATCCAGACGCTCCAGATTGACAAAAATGTCCGATTCACCGGGTCCTGGCCTGTAATGGAAACAGCCGCCGCTCATCATATTATAGACATATTATATATGCTCGGGGTAACCAATAGACGTGCGTTGCCGTAACCGAAATCGGTAGCTATGCTCAGGTTGGTTAACCCGGATATGCACAAGCAGGCCAAAGCGCAATCAAACTGCGCCAGGAATTGTAGGGCGCCTGCCTGCGCAGTCAGGCGAAGCCCGCAGGTGTTTCGCGCCGAAGAGCCTGTCGAACAACGGCTGGCAACCCTTCGGGCTGCCAGCCCTGCAATGGTTTCCTGCAATATGCAGGTTAACGGATCGACCCGTGGAATTGCCCGACCATCCTGCGTCCTGTACTCTTTGCGAAACCACGGCAATGCCCCGCCCGGTCATGGCCGTTGGCTTCCATTTGATCGCCGCTTTCTGATTGCGCGAACCTTTTTTGTAGAGGCAAGGTTGCTTGACAGCCGCACTCGTCCCAACCATTATTTGCGGCCAGGTTTCAGAACGCGCGGGACACGACGATCTGGTGGGCTTCGCAAGCTCCAGGACTTTCCACCGGCGCCGTCTTGCGCATCGAATGAGACCGCAACGCACAAACCCGAGGGAGAGCAATGCTGATCTGGGGACTACACGTTCTTGATTTGGGAATCATCTTGCTGTTTCTCCTTGCCGTCATCGTTGTGGGCGTCCGGGTTTCACGCAACGTCAAGCTGGAATCGGATTTTTATCTCGGCGGGCGGAAGCTGGGGCGCGTGCTCCAGTTTTTTCTGAATTTCGGCAACGCCACAGACTCCACCGGCGCCGTCCAAATTTCCACCGAGGTCTTCCGTCAGGGCATGGGCGGCATGTGGATCAGTTTCCAAACGCTGTTCATCACACCCTTCTTCTGGTTTACACAGGTTTGGTTCCGCCGGGCGCGCGTGGTCACGATGGCCGATTTGTTCGTGGACCGCTTTGGCAGCAAGTCGCTGGCCTCGGCTTACGCCGCCTTCAGCATTATCATCGCTCTGCTGACCCTGGGCATGGGCAACCTGACCACGTACAAGGTCACGGCCGCCATGATGGTGAAACCGGAGTCAGCCTACACGGCCCGGGAGCGCGAGCAGGTCAATAACTTCAAGGAGTACCGGGAACTCAAGGCCATGAAGGACGCCGACAAACTTCCGGCGGACAAGGCGGAGAGATTCGCCACGCTCGACAGTTTGAGCAAGCGGGGAGAACTCCGTTCGTTCATCTCCTACATCACCCCGCCGCCATTCTATATTCTTTATTCCGTCATCGTCGGCATCTACATCATTCTCGGCGGCTTGAAAGCCGCCGCCATTGTCAACGCGCTCCAGGGACTTCTCATCATCGCCATGTCCGTGCTGCTGATCCCGCTGGGTCTGAATGCCGTCGGCGGCTTCGCGGGCCTGCACGAGATCGTGCCCGCGTTCAAGTTCCGCCTGTTCGGGACCGTGGCGACGAGCGAGTACACGTGGTACTCCATTGCCGCGATCACTTTTGCCAGCCTCGTCCAAATCCTCGGGCTGATGCACAACATGGCCGCCGGAGGCTCGGCCACCAATGAAGACACGGCCCGTTTCGGCATGATCTCCGGTGGCTTCACGAAACGCGTTGTGCTGATCGCCTGGGGCTTTTGCGGGCTGCTGGCTCTGGCCGTGTTTGCCAAGGAGGGATTGTCCGACCCCGACAACGCGTGGGGGCAGCTTTCCATCCGTTTGCTGATGCCCGGTCTCATGGGATTGATGCTGTCGGGCATGATCCTGGGACACATGCCCGCCGTCGGCATGGCTGCCGTCGCCGTCTCCGCCCTGGCCACGCGCAACCTGTACCAACCACTCGTCAAAGGCCGTTCTCCGGAGCACTATCTGTTGTTCGGCCAGTTCGCCATCGCCGGCATTCTCATCCTCGCCATCGCTTTCGCCCTGCTGTTCACCGGCGTCATCCAGATGCTCGCCGTGGTGATCACGTTTAATACCTACTTCGGCGCGGTGGTGTTCCTCATCTTCTTCTGGCGCCGTCTGACCGCGCCGGCGATCATGACCGGGTTGATCGTCTGGGTCGCGCTGCTCGGTTTTGTGCCGTGGGGGCTTCCCCATGTGCCGGCGTTTCGCCGCAACCCCGCGCTCGTGCTCCAAACCCCGGAACGCCACGTCGAGGTGACGGTGGGCGCCACGGCCGCCGACGTTGCCGCCGGCAAGGCACAACGCGAAGGGCAGCCCATCAAAGCGCCGTACACGATTCTGCCCGCTGCCTGTTTCTTCGAGAAAGCAGCCCGCATCAATCCGAATGATCCCAACTCGCCCTACGAAGGCGTCGGCCGCTTCAGTATCGAAGCATACCTGCTTTATTTGATGGGCGTCCCGATACAGGGGTTTTCCTCGTCCGGGTTGGTCGCGGTGCGCTGGGGATTTGACGGGTTGTTCCCGTTCATCATGTTAATCGCCTTCAGTCTCGTCACGAAAGCCGACCCCGACCGCGCCCCGGGTTTCTACGCCAAGATGAAAACGCCGATCGCTCCCACGCCGGAAGAGGATCGCGCAGAGGTCGAACGCAGTTACTCGCAGCCGAACCGATTCGATTCCTTGAAGCTCCTGCCCAACTCCGACTGGGAATTTGCCAAATGGACCCGGCGCGATGTCGCAGGGTTTGGCGGCTGCTGGATCATCGTCGGCCTGATTCTGGCGTTTCTGTGGGCCGTGTTGCACGCCGGCGCCAAATAGAAAACAACCAGGACCAAGCCAATCGTTGACCGCAACGAAACACGGATTCGAATTTCCATCGACCAACAGCGCCGTGTACAACCCTGCAGAATAAATGACCAGCGTTCACCCGCGCCAGTTTAACCTGCATGTGCAGGAAACCATTGCAGGGCTGGCAGCCCGAACGGTTGCCAGCCGTTGTTCGGCTCTTCGGCGCGGCCGGGGAGCGTAAAATGGCTTTCATTCGCCCACATGGGCTGCTACAAGCAGCAACTGGAGGACATGGAGGGACAATATGCAATCTGTCACCCGATGTGGAGTTCTGGCTTTGGTTCTTTCGGGCGCCATCGCGGCATTCGGTGAGCAAACCCGACCGCTCACCGTCAATCCCCGGTTGCCCGTGATCCCGCAACGCAGGTTTGTGATCACCGGATTTGGCGCCGTCGGCGACGGCAAGACAATGAGCACCGCCGCGTTTCGCAAGGCGATTCAAGCCTGCACACGCGCCGGTGGAGGCGAAGTGGTCGTGCCACGCGGCACGTTTGTGACCGGGCCGATTGAGCTCACCGACAACATGGCTCTCGTGCTCGCGAAAGGCGCGACGATCCGCGGATCGGAGAAATTCAGCGATTACGGTTCGCCCGACTCAAGCAATCAGGACGTTGTTTCAAACGAGGCAAAACCGCTGGTGCGACCCCTGATCAGCGGCACGGGTTTGACCAACGTGGCCATCCGGGGCGAAGGCACGATTGACGGAACCGGCGCGGTGTGGTGGGAGCGGTTCCGCGCGGAGCGAGCCGCCGGCGCTCGTGCGCAAGGCGACGCGACGCAAGGCGGGACGAAGATGCCAAGCACTCGGCCGCCTCTGGTGCTGTTGACCAGTTGCAGGAACGTGGACATCGAGGGCGTAACGCTCAAGGATTCGCCCAATTTCCATCTCGTGCCGTATATGTGCGAAGACGTCCTGATCGACAGGGTGAAGGTCATCGCGCGGCCCGACTCTCCCAACACCGACGCCATCGATCCGTACAACAGCCGCAACGTTTTGATCCGCCACTGTTTTGCCGATGTCGGAGATGACAACGTTTCGTTCAAGTCCAATCGGCGCGCTCCGCCGCTCGAGAACGTCCTGGTGACAGACTGCACGTTCAAGCACGGACACGGGGTATCGGTGGGCAGCAATCTGGGCAGCGGCATCCGCAACGTCACCGTGCAAAGGTGCACGTTCGAAGACACGACCAACGGGATTCGCATCAAGTCCGCGCGCGACCGCGGGGCTCTCGTCGAACACGTCATCTACCGGGACATCACCATGAAGAACGTCGGCACCGCCATTACGATCAACATGTATTATTTCGACAAGACCGGCGCAGCCAACAGGGAAACCAAACCCGTCACCGCCACCACGCCCATCGTGCGCGATGTCCGCATCATCAATGTCACGGCCGTCGGAGCCAAAACCGCCGGCGACATTGTTGGTCTTCCCGAAATGCCGGTTTCAAACATCGTCCTCGATAACGTACGAATCTCGTCGGGAACGGGAATGACCATCCAGGATGCCAAGGGCGTTGAATTGCGGGAAGTGCAGATCAACCAGAAGCAAGGCAACGCGTTGACGGCCAGCTACGCCGAGTTCAATCGCTCCCGAAGCAACGCAAACAAGTGACGCGGGTCATTGGCCGTCGGTCCGGTGCGGCGGCCGCGCGAACTTGTGGAACGCCTCGAAGACGGGCACGCGGTTGCCATCGTCATCGAAATAGCGCGAGCCACAAGGCCGCCGGTTGTTGCCGGCTCCCACCAGAACACCCCCTTGGCGCGGTCAGCCGGGGCGTCCATTACGATGCGATTCATATCTTCCAGCCATTGGCGCCGGCCTTCGGGCGTTTCTGGAAACGGCGCGGGCAGTTCCCGGAAATAGCGGCTGGCTTGATTTTTCAAACGCGCGCTACGGCTTGGGCGCAGCCGGCTTCTGCTCCGGCTTCTGATCGGATTCCTTGACCCGCTTCGCAACGATCTTTTCGGTCGCGAAGTCGCCGACCTCGCGCGTCATCTTGATTTCGTCACCCGAAATCTTGCCTTTGTATTCGATCCGAATTTCCTGATCCTGGAACTTGAGCATCTCGACAAAGGAGATGTCGTCCTTGTTGATTTTGCCCTCGGTAATCTCCGTCTCGCGTGTTGGCGCCCCTTCCAGGACGGCGGTCGCCTTGCCCGTCAGCTTCTCGCCGTCGGCTTTGAAGTCGTAGGTATATTTCTGCAGGCCAATCTGGGTATCAAATTCCGCTTTCCATTTGCCCGTGACATCCGCGGCGCGCGCCGAACCCAGAACCGCCAGCGCGAACGCCAACACAACCGCCAGTTTGCCGTAGCTCATGATGTTTCTCTCCTTTTTTGGTTGGACCGACCCGCACGTCGTTTCACCGGGCGCGCCATCGTCTTTGTGGAGTTAAGGGCGTCCTGTTGCAAGCCTGGTCACGACATCCGAAAAACCGTTGACCACCAACGCGAGATTCTTGATCACATCCTGTCCGCCGCCGCGCGCGGTCTCGACGCAGAACGGTCCCTTGTAGTTTTGCGCCTTCAATTCTTTCAACGCGTCCCCGACATCGGCAACTTCCGTCGGATTGGTGGTGTCCTTGAGACGCACCACGATGACGTGGCCGCCGAGTGTCTTGATGCACCTGGCAGGTTCAAGGCCGGCGCGACGCCATTCCGCAATGTCGGCGCACATACCAATGCGATCGGAACGGCCTTCAATGGCCTTGAGAAAGGCATCGGGATTCGAATACGAAGACTGCGCCCGGTCGTTGAGAATGGCGACGTTGATCTTGTACTCCATCGCCAGCTTGTCGAGCATCTCCAACGAATCCGGGGAAGGCACGCCCACGATGGTTTTCACCTTGAGCGCCCTGCCGAACTCGAACACCTTGCGGGCCCCGGCTTCGCCACTGCCGAGTTCCCCGGCGTTGTAGCTGACGATGTCCATCCGGACCTGCTTCAGCTTCGCGTTGATCGCGTCAATCTGATCCGGCGCCATGCCCGGGCCGACCTTCACGTCCTTATGTTCCGGCGAAACGGGCTGGCCGGGGGACAACTCGATGTGATGGAAATCGTTCGCGTGCAGCACGTCGATCATTTCCAGGACCGTGAGCCTGCCGAAGCGGAAACTCGACGACTGACAGAGAAGCTGCCAGGAAAGTTTCTTGAGGCCATCGTGATCAATGCGGATCGGCGACGCGGCCGACGGCCCGGATTCCGCAGCCGCTGCGCGGACGACAGACAAACCCAGAACGAAAACGGCGGTCAGGAAGGCTTTGATGGAGTGCATGGGCCGTATGGTTGAGAAAAGGCACTGCGAAGTCAAGGGTCAAAGGGCGGCCGGTCAGACGCTGATCCGGTTTCGGTCGCGTGGAAAATCTACTCCCGAACCGGCGCGGAGCAATGGGCCATCAACGCCAACGTCCATTCCAACAACCGGGCCAACTTCCCGGCGAAAAACTTCCGGCCTGTTGTCGAAGCTTTCCAAGACCTTTACGGTCTGTTCATCTCGAGTAACTGCGGCACAATGTTGAAACTGGAAGTCATCTTGTAAATGGCGGCAAGGGTTGCCAGCCGTTGTTCGAAAAGGTCTTCGGCGCGAAACCCTGCGGGCTTCGCGCCCTACAACTCTTCGCGCAGTTTGATTGCGCTTTGGCCTGCTTGTGCAGTATCCGGGCGAACCACTTCAGGTTCCGATCCCACGAGCGTTCGCTGCAACTGCGGTCGAGTGAACTGGAGCTTGATTGAACAAGTGAAGTCCAAATGACCGGCTCAGGGTTGAAGTGGGGCCAAGGACACAGCGCAGCAGGGATGGTGTCGGGCGCGATTCCTCACTGCCGACCGGCGTTCAGCCGCAGGATGGTGAGGGAATAGGGCTTGAAGGTCTGGCGGAATTCGCGTCCAACACCTCGAACTGTCGCCGTGACGGGCGCAACCTTGGCCGGTTCGCCGAGCGAGTTTTCATCCGACAGCCTGACGCTGGCGAGGACCGTGGCTTGTGCGGTCGGCGAGACCCCGGCGGCGCCTTCAAGCTCAACCGACATCTCCGCTGCTTCGGCGCTCGGGTTGACAACTTTGAGGATCACGTCGCCGGTGCGCGTATCGCGGCTGGCGGCGCCGAACAGGTTCGTGACGCTGAGTTGGGCTGGGAGCACGACATCGCCACGGTTCAGGCTGAAGAGTTTCTGGACGTAGTACGACGGCGAGCCGTAAACCCTGGTGTTGTCGAACCAGATGAGGTCCGGGTGCCATTGCGTGGAGCCGATCTTCGCGAACAGCGGCGCGTAGGAGGCGAGCGACACGATATCGGAGTTGCGTTCCAGGCCGGTCATGAACGCGGCTTCGGCGAGGGCGGCTTCGAGAGTGTTGCGACGGTTGCGGTTTTGCGCGGCGTATTCACCGGCAAACACCTTCGGCCCGTTGCGGTCGTAGTTGTCGTAGCGGTGCGTGTTGTCGAGGAACCATTGCGGCGGTTTGTAGTAGTGCTCGTCCACGAGATCGGCCGGGATTTGCTTGAGACGGGGCCACGCGTAATCGAACCACTGACCGTCAGGCGACGGGCCGGCGGCACTCACCAACTGGATTTCCGGGTGCTTCGCCTTGATCGCCGCGTGAAAGCGCGGGTAGCGCTCGAAGTAGGTCTCGCCCCATTGCTCGTTGCCGATGCCGAGGAATTTGAGACGGAACGGCGCGGGATGCCCCATCGCGGCGCGCTTCGCGCCCCACGGACCCGTGACCGGCCCGTTGGCGAACTCAATCAAATCGAGCGCGTCCTGAATGAACGGATCGAGCTGGTCGATCGGAACGACTTGTTTGTCCTGATATTGACACGACATGCCGCAGTTGAGCACTGGCAGCGGTTCAGCGCCGATGTCTTCGCAAAGCTGGAAAAACTCGTAGAAACCGAGGCCGTAGGACTGGTAGTATTGCGGCGCCTTGATGGCCACCGCGTCCTGCCAGCGGTTCCAGTTCATCTTCCGCCCGGCGACGTCGCCGATGGTGTCTTTCCATCGGTAACGATTATCGAGGTCCTTGCCCTCGACGATGCAGCCGCCGGGAAAGCGCATGAACGACGGCTTCATGTCGGCGAGCATCTGCACCAAATCGGCACGGAGGCCATTGGGGCGCTTCTTCCACGTGTTCTCAGCAAAGAGCGAGACCATGTCGAGATCCACTGTGCCGGTGCCGGTGGCCAGCACCACGAGCCGCGCGTTTGTGTCCGTGACGCTCGATACGATTGTGCCGGTAAACTTCTTCCAGTCGCTGGAAAGAGGGCCGACCCGGCACGAGCCGAGCAGTTTTCCATCAGCGCTTTCCAGCTGCGCTGTCAAGCCGCCGCGGAAACCGCCGTCGGCCCGGGCTTGGACGGAGAAGAGATTTTTCTCGCACCGCTTCACAGCGATGCCGCCAAAACCGCTGTTGGCCACGCCGGCGCCTTTACCGACGCTTTGAACCTGCAACCGGAGGAAATGCGGATTGCTCTCGTTGAGCGGACGATCCGTCTCCACGGAAAGATTCACCGCGCCGCCGCCGCGTTCGACTTTCGACCAGGCAAAGAGCGCATCCGCGGCCTTGAATTCAAACGAGCGGTTCTGGACCAGTTCGGCGTACACTCCGCCGTCGGCAGCGTAATTGATGTCCTCGAAAAAGATGCCGTAGAGGTACGGACTGATTTTGTGTGCGGGCTTGTCCACTTGGACGGTCAATGAAACGGGCGGCTCCGCGCCTTGCACGGACATCCCGGTCAGGGCGACCAGTGCCAGCAGGACAACCCGGAAGAACATCGTTTGCTCTCTCAGATCAAACCGAAACCGCCGTGCGCCACCGAACCCAGCGAACCGGGTGCCAGATGCGCAATTCATATGGTGGAGGCTATCAAAACACGGCGGCATTGCGAACGCTTTTTTTGGAGATGCGCATGGAAATCGAGGCGGGCCGGGGCGTTGAAGAGCGGGAAGGGTGCGAGGCAGACGTTCACCGTGCGCGATGCTTCGGGCAGGAGCGCACCCGTCATTCGCTGGACGAGATGCCGCCGGACGGTCGGGCGCTGGTCGAACGCGCCCGACGCCAGAGCGGCTCGGCTTTGAGCCGGTCCACAACAGCAATCTCGGGGCTACCGGCCGGAACGGAAAGACAATGCCGCATCTGAGAATCCCGACGTACAAGGAAACCAACAACAAGACAGGTCAGCCATTGCTCAAGAAGGCGTCGCAGTTGGTGCCGCAGGATCTGCGAGAGCTGTTCGTTACCATTTCGCGGCGTCCAAGAACAGGATGGTCAGCGAACCAGGCTTGGAGGCCTGGCGGAATTCCCCCGGGTTACGTCCTTTCCGCCGGTTGCGGCTCGGAAAGTGGAACGGGCTATTGCTTTTTCCACGGAAGCCGCAGGCTGACAACCTTCTTCTGGAGGGCGTCCATGTATGTATAGACGACCGGCGTCAGATACAGCGTAATCAATTGCGACGTCAGCAGGCCGCCGACCACGGTGAGGCCCAGGGGGCGCCGGGATTCGGCACCGGCACCGATGCCCAGGGCGATCGGCAACGCTCCGAGCAGCGCCGCCATGGTGGTCATCATGATCGGGCGGAAACGGATGAGGCAACCCTCGTAAATGGCATCGAGCGGCGACTTGCCTTCCTTGCGCTCGGCTTCCAACGCGAAGTCGATCTGCATGATGGCGTTCTTTTTCACAATGCCAATCAGCATGATCAGCCCGACGAAGGAATACACGTTCAAGTCAACCCGAAACAGGGCCAGTGTCAGCAGCGCGCCAAACCCAGCCGACGGCAGTCCCGACAGGATCGTCAGCGGATGTATGAAGCTTTCGTACAGCACGCCGAGCACGATGTAGATGAACACGATGGCGACGATCAAGAGCAAACCCAACCCTTTCAACGATGATTGGAACGCCTGTGCAGTCCCCTGAAAAGTCGTTGTCATCGAGGCGGGCACGGTTTGACGGACAGTCGCCTGCACCTTGGCCACGGCGTCGCCGAGCGACACGCCGGGGCGCAGGTTGAACGAGATTGTCACGGCCGGCAATTGGCCGAGGTGGCTGATTGCCTGTGGCCCGACGTTCTCGTCCATGCGCGCCACCGTGTCGAGACGGACAAGCTGGCCGCCGGAAGATTTGATGTACAACTTCGACAGCAGGGCCGGATCCGCCTGGTATTTCGGTTCGAGTTCCAGCAGCACCTTGTACTGGTCGTTTTGCGCGTAGATGGTGGAGATCCAACGCTGGCTGTATCCGTCGGAGAGCGCGTTCTCGATTTGTCCCGGCGTGACACCCAGCGTGGACGCCTTATCGCGGTCGATGACAACGTTGATCTGCGGGTTCTTGATCTGCAAATCACTGGTCACGTCCTGTAATTCCGGCAATGCGCGCAGTTTTGATTCCAACACCGGCGCCATACGGTACAATTCATCCAAGTCGGGGCTTTGCAGAGTGAATTGGTACAAGCTCTTGCTGAGTTGGCCGCCGATGCGGATGTTCGGCGGGTTCTGCATGAACACCGAGATATCGGAGAAATGCGAGAGTTTTGCGCGCATTTCCTGGATCACGCCGTACACGTCCAGTTTGCGATGGGCGCGCGGCACCAAATGGAAAAACATGCGGCCAAAATTCTGTCCACCCATGGTGGCGGCGCTCGCGCCGCCGATGGAGGACATGAACGCTTCGACATTCGGATCTCCCTTCACCACCTCCACCAGCTGCCCTTGGAGCTTGGTCCGCGCCTGGAACGACGTGCCCTGAACGGTCTCGGTGACGACAAAGACCTGATCTTTGTCATCGTCGGGAATGAAGCCGTAGTGAGCGAAGAAAAGCATCGCGATTGTCACCAAGAAGACGCCAACATTGACCAACAACGTAATCAACCGGTGCTGCAACACCCACTGGAGACTCACCTTGTACAACTCGAACATGCGGTCATGGAACCGCTCGAACGCGCTGAAGATCACCCCGTGCTTCTCACCGCCGTGGGGCCGGAGGAACCGGCTGCACAACATCGGCGTCAAACTCAACGAGACGATTCCCGAAATCAAGATTGCCACAACGATAACCACCGAAAACTCGCGGAACAGGCGGCCAATAATCCCGCCCATGAATAACACAGGGATAAACACCGCCGCCAGCGACAGTGTCATTGAGAGGATGGTGAACCCAATTTCTCGCGAGCCATTGAAGGCGGCTTCCAACGGTTGCTCGCCCATTTCCATGTGGCGGACGATGTTCTCAAGCATGACGATAGCGTCGTCCACCACAAACCCGATCGAGAGCGTCAGTGCCATCAGCGAAAGGTTGTCCACCGAGTAGTTCAGTCCCAACATCGCGGCAAACGTGCCGATGATGCTCAACGGCAGGGCGAGACTGGGGATCACCGTCGCCGACAGGTTGCGCAGGAACAGGAACACCACCAGCACGACCAGCGCCAGGCTGATCAGGAGCGTGACTTCCACGTCGCGAACTGATTCGTGGATGGACTTCGACCGGTCATACAGTGTGTGCAATTCCACCGAAGGCGGCAGGTAGGCCTCCAGTTGCGGCAGGACCTTCTTGATGTCGTCGGCCACCGCGACGGTGTTGGCACCGGGCTGCCGCTGTATGGCCAGAATCAGCGCGCGTTGCGGCCCTTTCTTGTCCACAAACCAGGCGGCTGTCTTGTCGTCCTCGACGCTGTCAACGGCGCGGCCGATGTCCTTCAACCTGACCGGTGCGCCATTGCGGGAGGTAACGATCACGTCCTCGTACGGATCGGCGGTCATCAATTGGCCCGTTGCGCGGATGGTGTACGTCTTGCGCTGTCCTTCCAGCGTGCCGATGGCCAGGTTTACGTTGGCATTCTCAATGGCTTGTTCCACCTCGTTGATGCCGATGCCGCGGCCGGCAAGACTGTCTGGATCGAGCTGGACGTGGACAGCGTAATGCTGCGTTCCGAACACGAGGACTTGCGCGACGCCATTGATCATCGAAATACGCTGGGCCATCATCGTTTCGGCATAACCGTCCAGCGTCCACAGCGGCAGCGTGCGTGAAGTCAGGGCCAGGTATAAAATCGGCGTGTCGGCCGGATTGACTTTCTGGTACGTGGGCGGCTGCGGCATGCCGGCCGGTAACAGCGATGATGCCCGGGTAATCGCTGCTTCGATGTCTGGCGGGACATCCTTGATGCTCCGGCTAAGGTTGAACTGCAATGTGACCTGAGTGAATCCGAGCGTGCTGATCGAGGTCATCGAGTCGAGACCGTCGATTGTAGAGAACTGGCGCTCCAACGGCGTGGCCACCGCCGAGGCCATTGTCTCCGGGTTTGCGCCCGGCAGGCTTGCCGAGACGATGACCGTTGGGAAATCTACGTTCGGCAGGTCGCTGACCGACAGAACGCGGAAGGCCATGACGCCAAACATCAGCACCCCCGCCATCACCAAGGTGGTGGTGACGGGCCGACGAATGAACAGTTCGGAAACATTCATGAGCGACGGTCTTTTCGAAACCACATGTTCTTTGCAGCCACCATAATATCGCCAGCAACCCGATTGTTCAGTTTGCGACCGACGTGTTTCCGCTGCCGTGCGGATTACATTTTCGTGCGTTCCCCTTGTGTCGTCAAGCAGCGCATGACATGCGCGGCCACTATTCCAGACGCACCAAGCCTGCCGCCAACGCGGCGGCAAGAACGATCATGCCAGTGGCCCATTTGAGAGCGCCCGCCTTCAGTTGCCGCCGGTGCCACAAGTCACCAACTGTTTTCTGAAAGGCATCCATGTACGTGTACACGACCGGTGTAAGGTACAACGTGATCAATTGGGAAACCAGCAGGCCACCGACGACCGCCAGACCCAGCGGACGCCGCGCTTCGCCACCGGCGCCGTAGCCGAGCGCGATGGGCAGCGTGCCGACCAGCGCGGCCATCGTGGTCATCATGATCGGACGAAAACGAACCAAGCAGCCCTGGTAAATCGCTTCGGCGGGCGATTTGTTCTCCTTGCGCTCCGCCTCCAGCGCGAAGTCGATCATCATGATCGCGTTCTTCTTGACGATGCCAATCAACATGATGATGCCCACGATGGCGTAGAGACTCAAATCGACCCGGAAAACCATCAACGTCACCAGTGCGCCAAACCCAGCCGACGGCAGTCCCGACAGGATTGTCAGCGGATGGACATAACTCTCGTAAAGGATGCCGAGGATGATGTAGATGACCATGACCGTCATGATCAACAGGACGCCCATGCCGCCCATCGAAGAGGCGAACGCCTGCGCCGTCCCTTGAAACTGGCTGCTGATGGTGGCGGGCAACGTTTCCCGGGCCACGCGATCCACTGCGGCCACCGCGTCGCCGATGGAGACGCCCGGCTTGAGATTGAACGAGATGGTCGCCGCCGGCAACTGCCCGAAATGATTGATCACGAGCGGCCCGTAGTCGCGCGTCAACTTCGCCACCGTGTCCAACGGCACCAGTTGCCCCGTTGAAGAACGCACGTACAACAGCGACAGCACCGACGGATCCGCCTGATATTCCGGTTTGAGTTCGACAATGACGCGGTATTGGTCGTTCGGCGCCAGAATGGTGGAAACCTGGCGCGTGGCGTAGGCTGCGTACAACGCCTCTTCGATTTGCGCCGCGGTCACGCCCAGCGCCGACGCCTTGTCGCGGTTGATGTCCACCGTGACCTGCGGGTTTTTGATTTGGACATCGGTCGTCACGTCGCGCAATTCGGGCAAGGCTTCAAGTTTGCCGACCATTCGGGTTGTGCGGTCGAACAGTTCCTTCGTATCCGGTCCTTGCAACGTGAATTGATACTGCGCTTTGGTGAACGTTGCCGAAATCTGGATCGGTGGTGGATTCTGCGGGTACGCCTGGATGCCAGGAATGGCGGCCAATCGCGGGCGCAGCCGCTCGATATACTGGTCCACGCTGCTCCGGCGCTGGTCGCGCGGTTTCAGGAGGATAAACATGAAGCCGGAATTCATTGCCTGCGAAGTCGGCCCGCCGCCGGCGGCGGTCATGGCGGATTCCACGTCCGGATCGGCCAGAGCCACATCCCGCACGGCCTTCTGATGTTCCACCATGTCGCTGAAGGAAATTCCTTCCGCCGCTTCCGTCGGCATGAACACAACCCCGCGATCTTCGTTTGGCAGAAACCCCTTCGGAATCTTCACGAAACACCAGCCCATGAGCACGAGCGAGATGACCCAACTCACCATCATCGCGCGCCGGTGGCGCAACACCGATTGCAGCGTGGTCTCGTACAAGTGCAGCATCCCATCGAAAAACCGTTCCAACACCAGATACGCTTTGCCGTGGTGCGCCTCCTTCGACGGACGCAAAAACTTGCTCGCCAACACCGGCGTCAACGTCAGCGACACAAATCCCGACACCAGAATCGCCGCGCCGATGGTCACCGAAAATTCGCGGAACAACCTCCCGGGCACGCCGCCCATGAACAACACCGGCAGAAACACCGCCGCCAGCGACAACGTCATCGAGATGATGGTGAACCCGATCTCGCGCGAGCCGTCCAACGAGGCTTGCCACGCGTTCTTGCCCGTTTCCATGTGGCGCACGATGTTCTCCAACATTACGATGGCATCGTCCACCAGGAACCCGACCGCCAACGTCAGCGCCATCAGGGAAAGGTTGTCCACGCTGAACCCGAGCGGATACATGATCGCGAACGTGCCAACGATGGAAAACGGGAGCGCCAGACTCGGGATCAGCGTGGCCGAGAGATTGCGCAGAAACAGGAAAATCACCAGCACCACCAGCAGGACCGTTAACATGAGCGTGAATTTCACGTCTCTCACCGACTCGCGGATGCTGATCGAACGATCATAAAGGACGTTCAAATCCACCGAGGGCGGCAGTTGGCTGCGAAATTTCGGGAGCAACTCCTTGACGCGGTCGATCACGCGAATCGTGTTGCTGCCGGGCTGTTTCTGGATGGCGAGCACGACGCCGCGCGTGCGGTTGTGCCAGGCGGCGATCTTGTTGTTCTCCACGCTATCGATCACGTCGCCGAGTTCCTGCAACCGCACCGGCGAACCGTTGCGGTAGGCGACGATAACGGGACGATACGCTTTGGCTTTCTCCAGTTGGCCGCTGGCTTGGATCGTGAAGGCCTGTTTCGGACCGTCGAGAACGCCCGTGGGCAGATTGACATTGGCGGCATCGACCGCATTGACCACTTCATCGATGCCGATCTGCCGCGACGCCAGCATGCGCGGATCCAACTGGACGCGCACGGCGTATTTTTGTGCGCCATACACCTGCACCTGCGCCACATCCTGCACCATCGAGATACGTTGCGCCATCAACGTCTCCGCGTATTCGTCCACGTCGGACAACGGCAGCGTCGGAGAACTCAACGCGAGATAAAGGATCGGCTGGTCCGCCGGGTTCACCTTGCGGTACGTCGGCGGGCTGGGCAGGTTCTGCGGCAATTGCGGCTGCGCCTGCGCAATCGCCGTCTGCACGTCCTGCGCGGCGGCGTCGATGTTCCGATTCAGATTGAACTGCAGGATGATCTGGCAGGAACCGAGCGCGCTCACCGAGTTCATCGACTCAATGCCGGCAATGGTGGAAAACTGTTTCTCCAGCGGCGTCGCCACCGCCGAAGCCATCGTGTCCGGGTTCGCGCCCGGCAGGCTCGCCGTCACCAGGATCACCGGGAAATCAACGGTGGGCAGGTCACTGACCGGCAGTGCCCGATAGGCGACCACGCCGAACATCAGAATCGCCAGCATGACCAGCGAGGTGGCGATGGGCCTGCGGATGAACGTTTCGGCAATGTTCATCTGAATGTTCTATTTTCCTTGCAGGCCACTCTTGATCTCGACCTTGCCGCCGGGGAGGACGCGCAGTTGACCATCGGTCACCACGAATTCGCCGGGCCCCAATCCTTTTTCGATCACCGTGTCGCCGCCGACGCTGCGGCCCACGACCACAGGACGCATTTCCGCCGTCTTGTCCGACTTGACGACGAACACGTACTGCCCCGACTGGCCGACTTGGATCGCCTCGGAAGGCACAGCGACCGTGTTGTGCTCGACGGTGAGCGTCAGCGTCACGTTCACGAATTGGCCCGGCCAGAGTTTCTCGTCTTCGTTCGGGAATTCGCCGCGCAGCACGATGGTGCCGGTGGTCTGGTCCACGGTGTTGTTGAGCACGGCCAGTTTGCCAACCGACGGCTTCCCGCTGTCGTCAGGAATGCTGGCTTCGACTCCCAGGGAACCTTGACTCATGTGCCGGCGAATGCGCGGCAGTTCCTGCTCGGGCACGGAGAAATCCACGTAGATCGGCCTGAGTTGGTTGATCGTGGCCAGCACGGAGTCGGTGTTCTTCACGATGTTACCCTCGTTGACCAGCAGCAAGCCGATGCGTCCATCAATCGGCGAGCGGATATAACAGTAGGCGAGTTGCAGCTTGGCGTTATCGATTGCCGCCACGTCCGCCGCGACGGTCGCCCGCAGCGAATCGGCTTTCGCGCGCGCCTGATCGACCGCCGAGGGCGACATCGCCTTTGTGTTCTCCAATTCCTTCGTCCGCTGCCAGTCGGCCTCGGCGCTTTTCAGCGAGGCGGTGTCGCGATCGAGGAACCCTTGGGCCTGCGCCAAAGCCGCATCAAACGGGCGCGGATCGATCGTGAAAATCAATTGGTCTTTCTGCACCTCGTCGCCCTGCTTGAACCCGACCCGCGCCAATTGCCCGTCCACCTGACTCTTGACCTGAACTGTCGAGTACGCATGCACCGACCCAATGGCGTTCACGACCACGGGCACATCCTTCTGCACGGCGGTCGCCACCGTCACGGGCGCAGCGGGTGGACCGGCTTGCGTCTTACCCTGTCCGCGCGAACATCCCGTCGCGGCCAGCACCGTGAGCGTGCCGATAATCGCGCCCCAACGTTTACTTGCTTGCTTGATCATTTCCATAATCGCCTTCCCATCCACCGCCGAGCGCCTTGTACAGCGCCACCAGGTTTTCGCTTACCGTGCGTTCGCTGTCCGCCAGTTGGTCTTCGGCCTGATACAGCGACCTCTCGGCGTCGAGCACATCCAGAAATTCACCGAGACCTTTTGTGTAAAGTTCATCCGCCAACTCGAGCGCGCGCCGGTTTGCCGCCACGGCGTCGGTGAGCGCACGGTAACGCACCTGCTCGTTCGCATAAGCCACCAGCGCGTTCTCGACGTCCGCGAACGCCGTGAGCACCGATTTCTCGTACGCCGCCAGCGATTGCTGCTGCACCGCGTTGGCCGCCTGGATCTGGCTCCGGATGCGTCCCAGATCAAGTATGCGCCACGTAATCATCGGCCCGGCCGACCAGTAACGGCCACCGGGCACGAACCAATCGCTGGCGCTCAAGCTCTGGAATCCGCCCGCGCCGACCAGCGAGAATTTCGGAAACAATTCCGCCGTTTGAATGCCGATGTTGGCCGTGTCCGCCGCCAGTTGGCGTTCCGCGCGTCGTACGTCGGGCCGGCGCCGCAATAAATCCGATGGCAGACCGACGGGCACGGTCGGCGGCGGCGCGGGGATTGGCGCTTCCTTCAACAACTCCGCGAGCAACGCGCCGGGCGGTTGTCCGATCAACACGCTGAGTTGGTGAATCCCCTGCTTCAAGGCTGTTTCCAACGTGGGCAGTTGCGCCTGCGTCGCCGCAAGAAGCGACTCGGCCTGTTTCACATCCAGCTCGCTCGTCAACCCCGCGTCGAACCGCGCGCGCGCGATGTCCACCGCCTCCGCCTGCGCCTGGATGTTGTTGTTGGCGATGGCGAGCCGACGCTGGAAACCGCGCACTTCGATGTAATTGCGCGCCACCTCGGCCAACACGCTGACGAGCACGTCGCGCCGGTTGTCCTCCACGGAAGCGAACAACGCGGTCGCCTCCTGCAACTCGCGCCGCTTGCCGCCGAACACGTCGATCTCCCAGCTCGCATCGAAATGCGCGTCGTACAGGTAGGAGTGGAATGGGGACGCGGTGTACGGCGCGTTCTTGCTGATCTGTTGGTCGGTGTAGGCCGCCGAGCCATTGATCGTCGGACCGAGATCCCAATAAGCCCCTGACCGCAACGCGCGCGCCTGGAGCAACAGCCCTTCGGCGATGCGCAAATCGTGGTTCGCCTTGACGGCGCGCTCGACGAGCGAATCCAATTCGGGATCCTTGAACGTTTTCCACCACTGGATGACTTGGACGGCGCCGTTGGTCGCGCCGCCGAGTTGCGCCTCGCTCCAATTACCGGGCACCGGCGTTTTGGGCGGGTGATAATCCGGCCCGACCGCGCAACCACCGAGCGCCAACGCCGTCAACAACACGATCGCGGCAATCCGTTTCATGGTTCCTCCGTGCCGTTGGCCGGAGGCGCCGATGCTCGCAGGGCGGCTAGCGAAAAGCGTGTGATGTGATTCGCCAGTTGCTCGATGTCCTCCGGCTCGAATCGCAGTTCGGGATGCAACCGTTGAATGGCGGGACGAGCAAAGTGATAATGCAAGCATTGGCCGATGACGCTGGCTGCGCAGAGTCTGACTTGATCGTTCGTTGCCCTTGCACCGAGAATGCTCCGGATGATCGATTCCAGCAGTTCGTTCAACGGGCGAAAGTCTTCGTCGATCAGTCGATCCAGTGCCGCTGTCGGGTCGGCCATTTCGCAGGCGATTAGCTTGCCGACCCAGGCCGGGCGACCTTTATCGGCGATGCGGTGGAGGAATGACCGCACAAATGCGTACAACTGTTCCTCCAACGTAGGGTTGTCTCCCAGCCCCAATGTTGGCGGATACTTTTGTGTTGCCAGCCTGGCGTACTCACTGATGACCTCGGCGTAAAGCGATTTCTTGTCGCCGAAATGGTAATTGATGGCGGCCACATTCGCATTGGCATGATCGCAGATTTCGCGGATCGTGGCGTTGCGGAATCCGCGCTCAGCAAAGACTTCGCCTGCGGCTTCGAGCAACCGTTGGCGCGTTTGCACGGCTTGTTCGTGCATTCTCATGAAAAGTCACACAGATGTTTCAAACAAGCGATTAAAACAAGCGTTTGAGATTGTCAAGAGCCTTTTCTAAAAAATTCTAGATTCAGGCAATTCGCCATCCATCGGAGGGATATTCAGAGCTATTCGACAGAGCGGAATAGCATCTTATCTCTTACCCACCGCTGAGGTGATGGTCCTGATGATGACCGAGGAAGCCATCAAACGTTAGGCTGAAGTGAAGTACAAAGAGCGGAAATCTCTCAGATAAGGCTGGCGCAGCCGGCCCCCCCACCACCTATTAAGGTGGAGAAAGAGACGTCCACTTCGTAAAGTTCGTCTGAACGTCGGCCAACGGTTTCCATTCCACGTGGCTGTCACAGAAAAGGAGATTCGCTCCGCCAGAATGACGGTTGGTCACCGCCAACACATCGTCAATACCCCCACCGTTCCCGCCTATGTACGCCAAGCTGTTTGTCGGGACGGAATCCACCATGACCAAAAGCTCGTTCACTTTCTTCACATCTTTCAGGTAAAAGCCCCTAAAATCTGGTGTGGCAGGGTCTGGCCGGATCATGCTGTAGCCGGGGATCGTGCTCTCTGTTGGCGGTGTGGTCAACTGCATGGCCGGGCACATCTTCGCTTTGACAATCGCGGCTTGGGTTTGCGCGTCAACAACTCGATTGGTTGACCAATACTTTGCATAAACCCCGCGGGGGCTGTACCAATTCGGATTGTAATTCGTCTGGCCACGGTAATACACCATGATCACGCCGTTGTAGTCATGGGCATATAACTGCAAGACTGTTCCCCATTGCTTCAGGTTGCCAGCGCAGGCCTCTTGCAGCAGCTTCGACCGGTCCTGGCTCAACTCAGCCAGAGCCAGGCCCGTCAGCACGGCGCCGATCGCCACCAGCGCCAGCAGTTCTGTCAGCGTGAATCCTTCGGAGCGTTTCCGATTGCGTTGCGGTGCTTGCTGATCGCCGTCTGCGCCGCCAGCGGGTGCCGTTTGTCTTGCGGTGATATTGCGCATTTTTATCTCCTTGTTTAACGTGGGTTAACCATCACAAACTTCTCCGCCGCGCAAAATAACAACATGGAAATGCGGGCTTTGCAAGGAGAATTCGGCAGTGGGCAAGGTCACGCTTTGGATTCTTCGGCGCGCAGGTATTGGAGGGGCCAGGCCAGGGATTTCTCGAAGGCGTCGTGATTTTTCCAGTTGGAAAAATCGGGGATGAAGTACTCGCGCACCCCGACCGCCAAGTCCTTGCCGGTGTCGGCTCGAAGCAGGTCCAATCGCGCAACGTGTCGAAGTCCACAAGCCGGATGGGGAACAGTGTGCGGCGCTGTTCCTTCTTCTCCACTTCCCGCGCCTTGCCGATTACCAGCGCACGGCACAGCGCAAAGATTGCCAGGTATGCCCGCGGGGGTTAATGAACCGCGTGTGGCGCGGGCGAAACCCGAAACGGCAAGAAAGAAATCGCTTCCGCATTCCACCAGGAGAAAGTTGCGCAGGTTTTCGTTGCGAGAGAACACCGGCGTCCATCGTCTTGAAGCCGCGCCGGCGACCAAGGAAACGCGAAAGCCGGGCTACCCGATGTATCACGTGCCTCGTCGCCTTAAATGGTGGGACAGACCTCCGTGCCTTTCCATATCCGCCCGCACTTGCAGGGACGCCTGTGCCACCGGAAATTCAAGAGGCACAATAGTACCGCCGGTTCCATGCGTCGGTCGTGTATTTCTCCTGCACGAATTTTTCAGCAAGCGCACGCTCGGCTCGGGAAAGTTCGTAACTATGAAAGTCAGCATCGAACGCGTCGCAGAATGCCTGTTTCAATCCATCCGCCGTGACGGGCGCGGCAATTGAACCTTGGTGGAGCATCCCGGATTTGTTGCGACGTTGCGCGCCGCCAGCGAGTTTGCGGCCATCGTCAACCACATCACCGGGAACCGGGTTCTGAAAACATTCGTACTGACCACGCGGGGAAACGGCCTGCGCCTGGTGCAGACTGTAGATTGCAGGCGCGAAACGTTTTTGCGGGATGGGGTCGGAAAGCCGCGAATGAGATTCGCGGCTACAAAGTTCACACGCAGCGGCAACAGCTTTGTGAATCGCGCAGTACGCGTCAGCCGTTTTCATCCTGTACAGCGCGTGCGGCGGCGGCACGACGACGGTGTAGGTTGTGTCCACACCGTCGCCATGATAGACGAGGCCGCCACCCGTGGGGCGGCGCACAATCTCATACTTTCCCTGCAGGTGTGCGGGGAATTTCTGGAAATAGCCGATGGAGACGGCCGGTTGCCGCCACGAATAAACGCGGAGCAGGGGACGACCACGCTCCGCCGCGGAACGCAGCAACGCCTCGTCCACGGCCATGTTCATCGCAGCATCTGCAGCGGGTGACTTCAAGAAGTCCCAGGTTCCGGCCATGCGCGCAAGTGTAGCGCGGAGGTTGCGCTGGCTCAACTGCTCGTGTATCCTGTCGCGTCCCGGAGTTTCTTTATGACATTGACGGAGAAAATCATGGCCCGCGCGGCGGGCAAAAAACCGGTGCAGCCCGGCGACAACGTCTGGGTGAACGTGGATGTTTTGATGACGCACGACGTGTGCGGCCCGGGCACGATCGGCGTGTTCCACCGCGAGTTCGGCAAGAACGCCAGGGTTTGGGACAGAGAAAAGATCGTCATCATTCCCGACCACTACATTTTCACGGCCGACTCGAAGTCGAACCGCAACGTGGACATTCTCCGCGATTTCGTCCGCGAACAGAAGTTGAAGTATTTCTACGACGTGATTGATGATCCGAACGGGCATTGGGTGTTCGATGCCAGCAAGGGCCAACTCAAACGTCAGTACGGGAGTGGATATGCGGGCGTGTGTCACACCGCGTTGCCTGCAAAAGGTCACACGCGGCCCGGCGAAATCCTGCTCGGCACAGACTCGCACACTTGCATGGCGGGCGCGTTCGGCGAATTCGCCACCGGCGTCGGCAATACCGACGCCGGCTTTGTGTTCGGCACAGGCAAGCTGCTCTTGAAAGTTCCCGAGACGATGCGGTTCTGGCTCGAAGGCAGGTTGCAGAAAGGCGTGATGGCCAAGGACGTGATTCTGCATTGCATCGGCGACATCGGGTCCGATGGCGCGACGTATCGCGCCATGCAATTCCAGGGGCCGGGTGCAAAGGCGTTGTCGATGGACGAGCGGATGACGATCGCCAACATGGCCATCGAGGCCGGAGGCAAGAACGGAATTTTCGAGCCGGACGAGAAGACGTTCGCTTACGTGGACGAGCGGACGAAAGCCAACGGCACGAAGTCGAAATACGACCCACCTTACTGCGACGGCGACGGCAACCAGAAATTCGTTTACGACAAGAAATTCGATCTCTCGAAGCTCGAGCCGACGGTGGCGTGTCATCCAAACCCCGGCAACCGCAAGCTCGCGAAGGAACTGGGCAACGTCGCGCTCGACCGCGCCTACATGGGTTCGTGCACGGGCGGCAAGACGAGCGATTTCCTAGCGTTCGCCGAGGTGATCAAAGGCCGCAAGGTCAAGATCGACACCTTCGGCGTACCGGCGACGCCGGACGTTGTGCGCGAGTTGCAGGCGACAAAAATGAACGGCAAGACGGTCTGGCAGGTGCTCGAAGACGCGGGCGTGCAGATGACCGAGAACGCCAGTTGCGCGGCGTGCCTCGGCGGGCCGACCGACACGTTCGGACGCCTCAACAAGCCGATGAGGTGCATCAGCGCGACGAACCGGAATTTCCCCGGTCGCATGGGCCACGCCGAATCGCAGGTGTTTCTTGCGTCCCCCTGCACCGTCGCCGCCAGTGCGATCACGGGCAAGATAACGGATCCGAGGGAATTCCTGTAGCCGCGAAACTTGTTCGCGGCGTGAAACCGGTGGCCGCGAACGGGATTCGCGGCTCCAATGTCGCCATGACACTTTGCTTTCTCCGCCACGCCTCGGCGTCGGACATCGCGCCGAGCGATGCCGGGCGCAAGCTGACGAAGGAAGGCGAAGAGGAATCGCGCATCGCCGGCGCGGCCCTGGCCGAACTCGGTGTCAAACCGGCGCACATCTTTTCCAGTCCGCTTGTGCGCGCCCGGCAGACCGCCGAGATTGCGGCGAAAGAACTCCGGTTCTCCGGCGACATCGAGCTTCTCGACGAACTCACCAACGACACCGCCACTCTTGCGTTGCTCAAAGCTCTGAGACCTTATGGTGACGCGAACGAGTTGTTGCTGGTCGGCCACATGCCGAGTCTCGCCGGGCACATCGCCGCGTGCATCGGCGCGCGCGCGCCGGGCGGGTTGGGACTGGGCAAAGGCGCCATCGCTTGCGTTGAGATGAAAGAGTTGTGTGCGGGTGCCGGCACGCTCCGCTGGCTGATGCGACAGAAGCAACTCGCCAAGATCGCGCGGTAAGCCACAGTCCACGCCTGACAAGCGCGGCTACAAAACCTCCAATGAGTGGATCTCGCCCTGAAAAGGCCGTTCTTCTGCTCGTTTGACCAAGCCATGCCTGATAGGATTGCCACGCTGAAGTAGTGAACGCACGAGAGCTCGGCGGACTCAATGACACGGGTGAGTTAGTCCCTGCTTCCCACACCGGCGGTCTGCAATATCCGTATGGCTCCACGCTTGCGAGGGAGCAATCGACTGCATCGCCGATTTCGGCCGGAGCCTGTCAGCGTCTTCGGCTCGATGGGTCTTGACGGTGCCTGTAGCGGTTCACTTGCGTTGGGCCTATCACTCAGACCATCCCGCCGGCCAGCGTTGACGCTGCCAGCCGCGGAGACCTCCTCAAAGAGAATCTCCTCATTCCCTGAATGTCGGGACCCTGTCTCGGCAGCTTCCGACCAGGCCGTTGCCAGTCGCGCCGATGCCGATAGTCTATTGCGGACGGAACCGCAGGTTCGTCGTACGACTTCTTGTTCGTATCGAACAATCATTGATACCCCACTTTTGCGCACAGAAGCCATCTCCCGCGGAGTCAGGAATCCGGTCCTGGAGCCGCAAGAAAGGCTGGAAAGGCACTGGCAGAGATGATACGATATTGGTCAACGAGACTGAATGGCCCGCGATGGTCGCAACGCGCAGGTCATATGGGAAATGTCGGATGAATACGTTCCTTGTTTACATAGGCGACGACAACTTCTGCCGAGTGCTTCCCAGAGAACTGACTCGGTCAATGTCTGATAATGGGCGGGTCAAAGTGATGGCGTTTCCGCCCCTGGGTATCCAGACGCTCGCGCCAGTGCTGCGCCAACGGGGACACCGGGTGCGGATGTTTGACACGTGCCACCCGCAGATGAAGGCGGAGCACATCGCCCGGGCGGTTGCCCAAGAGCCACCCGACGTGACGGCGCTCTCGTTTCTATCGACGACCACTTACCCGGCCGCCAAAAGCATGGCCCGGCGAATCAAGGCCGAGGCCCCGAAGATCCCGATCATCGTGGGCGGACCATTCGCCACGTTGAATGCGGATCGCATTCTCGGGGATTGCCCGGACATCGACTGCGTGGGAGTCGGTGAAGGCGAGGAGCTGCTGCCGGATTATCTGGACCACCTCGATGATCCGGGTTCCGTGGCGGGCTTGGTCTGGCGTGAGGGAGAAAGAATCGTTCAGAACGCC
>Ga0326728_10004855_pt1 | contig 38980 bp, 33 predicted proteins | sample MB3enrmetagenome_FD_207602 | JGI IMG/M metagenome (GOLD analysis project Ga0326728, IMG submission 207602) | Lab enriched peat soil microbial communities from McLean, Ithaca, NY, United States - MB31MN | ecosystem: Environmental > Terrestrial > Soil > Wetlands > Peat | place: USA: New York... | reverse complement strand
TGAGTATCACGATTTTCGAAAAAAGCCCAATTTCACTGGCCTTTTCGCAGTACAACGACCGAATTCCAGAACCAGATCCTTGCATCCAACTGGATCTGTTCAACTTATGATGGGACAGTACTGATCCGGGATCCAGGATTCAGAAGTCAGAAGAAAAAACGACGGCTATTGCTTCTAATGCTCTGGCTGGGCGTAGTACCCGGATCGCGTGCGCGCCTTTAACCCGGGCTTGTCGATCTTGATCTCGATCCCATGGTACTCATTCGGACCGTCCCCGGGAAGGCCATCAAAGGAGAGGACGTAAAAGCTATTCGCGTCCGCATCGCACGCTTCGATCTCGCCCGTCACATCGTTATTTGAATTGAGAACTCGGCCTCCACTTTGATACGCAAGAACCTGGAGTGCCAGGTTTCCAACCTGCGCCTGTCCTGCTTTCCTCACTGGTTTTAAGAACTGCTTATATTGTGTCATTAGGAATCCGAGCGCGTCCTCTGTCCCCAACGGATCGACAGCGTAAAGAGTAATGCGAGCCTTTCGCAGCCTGTCCGAAAGAGCAACAATGGAGTTGAAAAGGCCCTGCTGATCCTTTGAGGTCAGCATCACTCCCGGCCTGGAAAGAAGGGGCCAACCCGGACTAATCCAAACCACGAGTTTTCGTCCAGGCCTTGGCGCTTCGTAGTCAGCGAGCTGCTCGAGGCTGTGGAGAGACAACTGTAGCCGGTCACTGGCTCCGTAAAATCCTTGTGCCCTGCCAATTTGGCGCAGACCGGACCTTTTCTGATTGAAGTCTGCAATTACAGCGTTTCCATCCCGAGAAGATGTGTCCCCGATCGTTATTCCCGAATCGGTAAAGATGACCGTCGATACTGGGCGGGCAAGCTCCCCACCGTTTCGCCGTAGAAACCTCCCGATTTGATCCCGCTCGAAGGCTACCTTTGAGATGGTAGTGTTGACGTCATCAACGAGCAAAATGACTTCCACGGGCGGATCAGCCGTTGCGGCCCCACCCTCGACGGCATGAAAAGACACAATCTTCGACGGCTGTTTGTTGTCCAGGAGGGTAAAGTCTTGCTGTTGCAGGCCGGAGACCGGCCTTCCGGACTTATCGGTCACGACCACATCGAGCGTCATGCGGCGATCCGCACTAGCAAGCGGGAAAGATGCCTGAGGTTCGGACTGAACCGCAGGTCCATTCTGCTGTGCAAGTCCAGAAATAAGAGAAAAGCAGAATACAAAGATCCAAACGCCGCGCCGAGTACTCATGATATTCACCTCACTTTGGTTTCAACCACGTTGCCGGCAGGGCGACAAATCACCGGCGCGGGATTCCCAAACAACCACCGCGTTGGCAGACGCTGGAGCCATCCCGCGTCCATACCCGTGCCGACACCGAATATAATAGTCTATTAACCTCCTAAACTCTACCGAGACAGGATTCAGGAGTCAGGAGTCAGAAGAAAACCGATGGCTCCATCAGTCTTGACCCAGGATGGGAGTGGGACTCCCCTCCCGCCGCGGCGGGAGGAGGGTAGGGGGTGGTGGTGGTGATCATTGCTGATAATGCTATGGCTGGGCGTAGTACCCGGATCGCGTGCGCACCTTTAACCCGGGCTTGTCGATCTCAATCTCGAGCCCATGGTACTCATTCGGACCGTCCCCGCGAAGGCCATCAAAGGAGAGGACGTAAAAGGTATTCGCGTCCGCATCGCACGCTGCGATCTCGCCCGCCACATCGTTACTTGCATAGAGAACCCGGCCTCCACTTTGAGCCGCAAGAACCTGGAGTGCCAGGTTTCCAAGGTCCGCCTGTCCTGCTTTCCTCACTGGCTTTAAGAAGTTCTCATAAAAATACGTTCGCGTTCTGTCCTCGTCCTCTGACCCCAACGGATCGACAGCGTAAAGAGTAATGCGAGCCCGCCGCAGCCGGTCCGAAATGGCAACAATGGAGTTGAAAAGCTCCTGCCTCCCCTTTGGGTTCAGCGCCACCTCCGGGCCGGAAAGAAGGGGCCAACCCGGACTAATCCAAATCAGGAGTTTACGTCCAGGCTTTGCCGCATTATAGTCAGCAAGCCGCTCGAGCGTGCGGACGGACAAGTGTAGCCGGTCACCAGCGCCGTAAAAACCTTGTGACTTGCCAATTGTGCGCAGACCGAGTTTTTTCTGCTCCAGGTCTGCAATTATAGCGTTTCCATTTCGAGTGGATGTGTTCCCGACCGTTATTCCCGAATCGGAAAGGAAGACCATCGAAGCTGGGCGGGCAAGCTTCGCATCGTTTTGCCGTAGAAACTTCTCAATTTCATTCCGCTCGAAGGCTAACTTCGAGATGGTAGTGTTGACTTCATCAACGAGCAAAATGATCTCCACGGGCGGATCAGCCGTCGCGGCCCCACCCTCGACGGCATGAAAAGACACGATCTTCGACGGCTGTTTGTTGTCCAGGAGGGTAAAGTCCTGCTGTTGTAGCCCGGAGACCGCTGTTCCCGACTTATCGGTCACGACCACATCCAGCGTCATGCGGCGATCCGCTCCACCAAGCGGGGCAGATGCCGCAGGTTCAGACTGCGCTGCAGGTCCATTCTGCGGTGCAAGTCCAGAAACAAGCGAAAAACAGAATACAAAGATCCAACTGCCGCACCGAGTACTCATGTGATTCACCTCACTTTGGTTTCAACCACGTTACCGGCAGGGCGACAAATCACCGCCCCAGGATTCCAAACGAACCGCCGAGGTGGCAGACGCTTGAGCCGTCCCGTATCGGTACTCGTGCCGACGCTTGATATAGTAATCTATTCAACTCCTAAATTCTACCGAGACAGGATTCAGGAGTCAGGAGTCAGAAGAGCCGGGGCTGGGGGCTAGGGACTGGGGGCAATTCAGAGCCTGGAATTGCTCAAGCCGAGTTTTTTCAAGGCCTGAGAGCTGATACCCGAGAGCTGGCCACGGACAACGGACGACGGACCACTGACCCCTGACTCCTGACTCCTGGATCCTCCCCCTACGTCCCGAGTGGAAGCGAGGCATGGGCTGTAAGGGTGGCATCCGCGAATTGTCCGGCTTTCAGCTTGTAGTATCCCGCCGCAGCGATCATCGCGGCGTTGTCCGTACATAAGGCGAGCGAAGGGAAGAAGACTCGAAATCCTTGCGCCCTGGAAGCTTGCAGGAAGCGGGCGCGCAGAAGAGAGTTGCAGGCCACGCCGCCTGAAACAAATATCGAGTCGACCCTCGAGGCGTCGGCCGCTGCCAGGGTGCGCTCGAGGAGGTCGCGGACGACGGCGTTTTGGAAGCTGGCGATGAGATCAAGTGTTGCTTGCGAGCAATGAGCACGGAGTTCGTCGGCAGGGGCGTTTTCACGGGCCTTGCGCCAGGCGCGCCGCTGCTCGGCCTCGACGGCAAGTGCAGTGCCGCGCACGCGGTAGAGAACGGCGGTCTTGAGCCCTGAGAAGCTGAAGTCCAGCGGGTTGCCCTTCATCTTGATGTGGCCGAAGTCGACCGCTTCCGGATCGCCCGAGCGAGCCAGTTGGTCGATGACCGGTCCGCCGGGATAGCCCAGCGCAAGCAGTTTTGCGACCTTATCAAAAGCTTCACCGGCAGCGTCATCACGTGTATGTCCTAGCCGCTTGTAATCAAAGACAGGGTGAGAGCCAGTCGGGTGGCTACCTTCCTCAACCAGGAACAAGCTCGTGTGGCCACCCGATACAACCAAGGTCACGGCAGGGAGTTGCGCCTCTTCCCGACGCTTCCCGGCCAGGCGGTCCATCCTGTTTTCCAGAAGCACTGCGTGGATGTGACCCTCGAGGTGGTTCACGCTCACCAGAGGTTTGGCCAAGGCAAGGGCAAGGGCTTTGCCATACACAAGGCCGACCAGGAGCGACCCCACCAAGCCCGGGCCCTCCGTTACCGCGACGCCATCCACATCCCCTATTGCGACTTGCGCGCGCTGGCAGGCCTCGTCGACAACCGGGGCGATCTTGCGCAGATGCTCGCGGGAAGCGAGTTCGGGAACAACCCCGCCATACTTCGCGTGGGTGGGGATTTGTGAGGCGACAACGCTCGAGAGAATCTCTGCGCCATCCGCTACGATGGCTGCCGCCGTCTCGTCGCAACTGGATTCGATGCCCAGAACTAACATTAGAAAGTCCTTACAAGGGATGGTAGCATAAACAGGGAGGAGTCAGAAGTCAGAAGTCAGGAGTCAGGAGTCAGGAGTCAGAAGTCAAAATGAAAAAACGAAATTTGAAAATCGAAAATGGAAATTCGATAGTATTATGCCTGCCGAGCTGCTATCTCCGGTTTTCGACTTTCGATTATCGGTGTTCGGCGGCATTCTGACTTCTGACTCCTGACTTCTGATTCGGAGGTGCCCATGAAGATTCGTAAAGCGGTTCTGCCGGTTGCCGGTCTTGGCACGCGGTTCCTGCCGGCCACCAAAGCGCAGCCCAAGGAAATGCTCCCCATCGTGGATAAGCCTTTGGTGCAGTATGCCGTGGAAGAAGTTTCCGCTTCCGGGATCCCCATGGTGGTCTTCGTAACGGGGCGAGGCAAGACGGCCATCGAGAACCATTTTGACTTGTCGGCGGAGCTCGAGCAGGAGTTGGCGGGAAGAGGGAAGGAAGAACTTCGCGAGCAGTTGCGCTCGATTTCAGGCCTGTTGCGCTTTGTGTATGTTCGCCAACAGGCCCCACGCGGCCTGGGCGATGCGATTCTCACGGCACGCGACGTGGTTGACGAAGAGCCCTTTGCGGTCCTTCTCTCCGATGATGTGATCGTGAACCCGGTGCCTTGCCTCAAGCAAATGTTGGAGGTCTTTGAGCGTTACGGCAGAAGCGTCGTCGCCATACAGAAAGTGGAGCGCAAAGCTGTCAGCAGTTACGGCATCATTCGCGGCCAGCCGGTAGCGGACCCTCAATGGCAGGGGCGGCTCTACCGAATCGAGGACATGGTGGAGAAGCCGAGTCCTGCCGAGGCGCCTTCGAATCTGGCGGTCATAGGACGATACGTCCTCACCCCAACCATTTTTCATGAGCTGGCGGCGACGACGGCGGGTGCGGCAGGCGAGATCCAACTGACGGATGGGCTGCGGCGGCTGCTCGAAAAGGAACCGGTCTACGGCTACGTGTTTGAAGGAAAGCGGTACGATGCCGGTGATAAGCTGGGCTTTCTTCAAGCCACGGTGGAATTGGCGCTCCAGCGGCCGGACCTTGGAAGGGCCTTCCGCAAATACCTCAAGTCACTTAAGCTCTGAAGTCAGGATTCGGGATTCAGGAGTCAGGATTCAGGAGTCAGAATAAACAGGTTTTTACCTTATTCCATACGATTCGTCTTCTTTGAGGGCAGCATCCGCTTGCTTTGCGAGGTCCGCGCAAATCGCGCCTAATCTTGGCGGGCATTGGGTATTCGCACTTATCCTAATCTTTTTGAGATCGTCGGGGTTGGTAGTAGCACCGACATGTTCGAGGACGAACCGCCGGAAGCGAGGATCCCTTCTTGAAAGAGTAACCAACCGAGACAGCGTGCTCCAGTGGTCAGCCAGGATACGGACGACAGACTCGCTGTAGCCCTCAGCAATGGCGCCATCGTCACATTGTCGGTATAGCTTGTATGACCTGTAGAGGGCATCCCAACTGCGGAGCGTGTCCGCCTGCGCCATCGCGGTGTCCACTTCGGCGTCCGTACAGGGGTGCTGTTGAGCGCATGCGATGGAAGCCGAGAACACCAACACCCAAAAACAGATAAGTCTACGCACTTGGTCCTCTCTGCCTGCTCGTCAATGGCTCTTTTCAGTGACTGGCTTGTCTTTGGATGTCTTGGCTGGGAGAGCTTCCTTCTTAGCGCCTTCAGGGCCTTTTTCTTTGCTGCCACTGCCAGAGCTTGCGGCGCTTTTCGCGGCGGCGGTGGCGGGTTTCCTGGCATAATCCGTCACATACCAGCCGCTCCCCTTGAACCGGATGGCAGACGAAGACACGAGCTGCTTTAGCTTGCCTCCACATTTCTCACACTGGGTTAGTGGAGGATCGGAGAACTTCCGGATTTTTTCGGTCCGCTGTCCACACTTCGTACACGCGTACTCGTAAAGCGGCAATTCGACCTCCTTGCAACAGCCCCTACTATTCATTATAAGCGTGCGCGCTCCCGGCGTCAAAACGTGCGTGACCCGATATCGATGCGTTGACAACGCGGACGGCACATCTTAAGATGCTTTAGCTGCGCCCGCGAGGTGTGGGGGCGCGTCAATCTGCTTCAGGGAGGATCGAGCGGTGGAGTGGCACTATACGCAGACCAACCCTTCCGAGCAACTGGCTCAACTCCATTTTTTCACGATGAAGAAGCGCCAGCCGGAGGGTGAGGTGATTTTCCGGATCACGGTGAAAGAGTACGCGGCGCCTCCTCCGGGCCAGCGCCTGCGTTTCTTTGCGGAGGCCGATAAGCTGGTGAATCAGAAAACCGCAGCACTACTGCCCTCGGGCTGGGGAGATTCTATGTGGGAAGCCCTGGACGGTTGCCTGCGGCTGATCCACGAGTTCCCCTTCGAGGGAGATGATCGGACCTGACAGGAGTTGAGGAGTCAAGAAGTTAAGAAGTCGAGAGTCAAAACCTGACAGTGACATCGTCTTTCACTCCTCAACTCGTCGACTCTCGACTCCTCGACTCAAATGTGAGGCGTAAAAACCCATGGAATTCACCAAAACACAAGTTCAACCCGGCGTGGTAGTCCTCAAGATGACCGGCAGCATCCGCATTGGACCCAACTGCGAGCAAATCCGACAGGTGGTGGAGGAATTGATTCGCCAGCACGAAACGCGGGCCATCTTCGACCTTTCCGGCGTGAGCTTCATCGATAGCTCCGGCATTGGAACCATGGTGAGATGCCTGACTAAACTGAAGAAGTTGGGTGGAACGCTGCGCCTGACCGGAGTCAAGGGCATGGTCGAGGGTGCACTGAAGCTCACGCAAATCGACAGAATCCTGGAGGTTTACCCCACCGCGTCGGAGGCCTTGCGGGATCTTCCTCCGGCTCCGAATCCCTGAACAATCAGCGGAATTCAGCTAGCCCATGGGTTGCGAGGGCGCCTCAATTGACGCTTGAGCCTAACCCTGGTCACCTCCGATGCCCGCCTTTTGGCGTCGAAGGCTGTCCCCACCCTGCTGAACCGGTGACCTTTTTCTTCGCGGGCAGGTGGTCAGGACTCACCCTATGACTGCATGGGGAAGAGCGGGACTCCTCTCCAGAAACTCGCCGAATTGCTCGTTTCCATTGAGCAGCTTGGGCCGAGCCTGTATGATCCGTCCTCGCCCCGCAACTAACCCCTCACCCGGCCCGCGACGGCTGGTGAAAGCGCCGTCGCGGTCCACCCTCTCCCCTCGGGAGAGGGCAGACCCACTTTGCGATGGGCTCCGTTTCTCATGGCGCGGTCGCCGCCCGTCACGACGAACAGGCGAGGGCGAAGCCTAGCGCCCGGCAAATCTCCCTTAATCGCTCGCCGTTGAGCACCGCTACTCGGCGACCCAGATGAGCCTTCGACACGGTGACGACGTTGTGCAAATTAACGGCGCACTCGCCCTTCATTCCGTCCGCCTCGCTCAAGCGGACTTCCGAGGGCACACCCCGGATGGTAGAAGTGATGGGCGCCACGGTGACGGCAGATAGGTAGCCGATGGCGCTCTCCCGCGTGAGCACGACCACCGGCTTTTGCTTGTCCGGGCGAGGGAATTGATAGAGCCGAACTTCTCCACGTGCTATCGGTCCGGCCATGCTGCCACCCGCTCCCACTCCGCAACCCCAGTGGAGGTATCAGGATGCTCCTGATAACCCCTGCGGTCGTGGGCCTCAAGTTCCCGTGTCTGAAGACGCTTCAGGTGCTCGCGAAGCGCATCCCGGACTAGGGCCGAACGATTCAGCCGCGCCCGCCTGGCAGCTCCGTCCGTGGCGCGGAGCAGCGCCGAATCCAATACAACTTGTATAGTCTCCATATTGTGGAGTATACTCCACACTCGACTCCACAGTCAATGGATTCCGATCAAGAGAAGCAATCAGTGATCAACACTCAGCCATCAGCAAGCAGGCCGTACCTGCCCGATCTTCTCTTCCTGACTGCTGATCGCTGAATGCTGCGAGACCATCAGCGTTTGCCGGTCCTGAGATAGACAACATAATCCGTCGGTGCGGGTTTCCCACCTGCTTCACGTATGGCTGCGGCGACCTGGCCGCGGTGATAGGCCGAGTGCAGGACGAGGTGCATCAGGACATCGTGAATCGGCGTCCTGCGCTCGACGCCTTTAAGGCTCAGATAGGCGAGATCGCCCGCCAGCTTTTCCGGAGTGAGATTGTCGAGGATGTCTTTCCACCGCCGCCGCAAATCTTCGATTGCCCCGGCGCATTCTTCGAGCGTGAGATCAGGCCACGGTTGTGCCGAAGGCGGAGCCGGGTTCTCGAACCGAGCCAGCCAGATCCGTTGGGCGCCGATGACGTGGTTGAAGGTCTTCCGGGGCTGCTCCGTACCGCTGGGCACGGTTCTCAAACTTGCCAGCGTCTCGGAATTTGCCCAGAAGTCGTAGTCATACAACTTGCGATAATTGATAAGCTCGTCCATCTCAGAACCCTATTCCTGTTTGAAAAGCAAGGAATAAACCAGCCCGGCGAGAGCCGCGCCGATGATTGGGGCAACCCAGAAGAGCCAGAGTTGGTGGAGCGCCCAGCCCTGCACGAACAGCGCCGGCCCGGTGCTGCGGGCAGGGTTCACCGAGAGGTTGTCTACGGGTATGCCAATCAGGTGGATGAGGGTGAGGCTGAGGCCGATGGGGATTCCAGCGAAGCCCACCGGCGCGCGACGGTCCGTGGCGCCGAGAATGACAAACAGGAAGAAGAAAGTGAGAACAATCTCAGCCAGCAGGCATGCCCCGAGGGAGTATCCTCCCGGAGAGTGGGCGGCATAGCCGTTTGCCGCGAAGCCGGCACTCAGGTCGAAGCCGGCCTTGCCGCTGGCGATAAAGTACAGTGTCGTGGACGCGGCAATCGCCCCCAGAACCTGCGCGATGATGTAAGGAACGAGATCTGAAACGGGAAACCGTCCGCCTACCCATAACCCGACGGAAACAGCCGGATTGATATGACAGCCCGAAATGTGACCGATGGCGTACGCCATGGTTAGCAGGGTGAGGCCAAAGGCCAGCGCCACACCGGCAAAGCCAATGCCAAGCCCAGGGAATGCTGCGGCCAGAACAGCGCTTCCGCAACCGCCGAAGACCAGCCAGAATGTGCCAAAGAACTCCGCTTCACAACGTTTTACTAACGACATAAACAGTCTCCCTTCTTGTGTATTTGGATTATCGTCCTGCCGGACCAGGGGTTGACTCCGGGAGGCAAGGCGATTTTCGAGCGGCTCAGTGTACCACTTCCTTCTGCATGCTGCTTACTGCTCTCTATTGTCCGCCTGCCTTTCCCACGTCCGCAGCCCGTAGCGGCTGAGATATACGGGGATATTCTTGAACAGGGGATTCTCTGTTTCAATGTCCCGGATCATCTCCCGCTTCACATGCGAGATTGTGCCCGTGAGGATGGTGAGAGAGCCGCCATCGCCACCTGCGCCATTCACCTTCCATCCCAGGGCGCCATGCCCTTTAGCGATCTCGGTCACCCGCCGCGCATCACGGCTCACCAGGTCAGGATGAAGCCGCTGCTGGGCCTCGGTGTTCTCAATCATGGCCCTTCCGAGCGCCACAAAATCGCCCGCATGGACGGCATCCCGGCTTTTTTCGGCTGTCGCGCGCAGGTCCTGGAGCTTGCGGCAATCCGGCCCCGAGCCCTCGAGCTCCCGGATGACCTTTTCATGAACTGCGGATGAGCTGTGGGATTTCCCAAAGTAGATCAACACCAGGCGCCGCTCGAGCTCCCACCAAATCGAGTTGGGGATTTGAATCTGGGAAACGGTGGCGCGCGGATAATCGAACATTTCAATGTAGTTGATGCCGCCGTAAGCGGAACACAACTGGTCCTGGATGCCGCACTGGAGCTTCAGCATTTCGGTCTCGATCGCCTGTGCCGTGTAGGCCACCTCGTGAGCCGTGAGGTGTCCCTGGGTGAGGCGGTCAAGCGCGCCCACCAAGGCCACCGCGACAGCCGCCGAAGTGCCGGTGGAAGCGCCGCTCGGGGCCTCGGAAAAAATCGTGACCTTCAAAGCCACATCCGCAGGAACCTTCATGCGAGCAATGGCCGCCTGAAGCAGCGGATGTTGGTCCCAACCGGAGGGCGCGCCGGTGACGGCGAAACGCTGCCCATAGTTCTCCGCGAAGACCACGATTTGCTGATTCGGAGCGTCATTCGAAAATACTTCCACTTGGACTTCAACGTAGGGATAGACGCCGATATTGAAGATCTTTCCGGTCTTGGCAAACCAGGTGTCCGTCCACCCGCCGTTGTCGCAAATGCGGATAGGGGCCACGCAGTTGATGATGCGCTGCGGGCGCTGGCCACTAAGATCGTCCATTCGTCACCTCCCATTGAGTAGGCAGTAGGCAGTAGGCAGTGGACAGCAAGCAGAGGGTAATTGACAGTGAACAAGGGAGAAGGTAGGGAAAGCTACGCATGGTTCCGTAATAGGCGGTTTTGCGCAACCCCCTCACCCGGCCCGCTCCGGCTGGTAAAAACGCCGGCAGCGGGCCACCCTCTCCCCCAAGGGGGAGAGGGAAAAGCAGGAGATTCATTGTCGTCTCTCCACCAACGGGAGCTGGAAAAGCAGTAGGTTCGTTGCCGCTTGAGATCTGCCTTCTGCTTTCTGCTCTCCCCCAAGGTCGATAGGGGAAAGCAGTAGATTCATTCCCGTCTGCGTTCCGCCTTCCGCAACCGTCTACCCTTTATCCTTTACCCTTTATCATTTACCCTTCAACCTTCAGCCTTTAACCTTTGGCTGCTGCCTTCTGGTTTCTGCCTTCTGCCTTCTGCTTTCTGCCTTTGAAGAGCCGCAGGTCCAGAGAGCGGGACCTGCGCTACCCCGGCTTTCTGCTTTCTGCATTCTGCTTTCTGCCTTCTACTTCGCTTCCTTCCAGTTTTGGCCCACGCCGATATCTACCCGCAAGGGAACCTTGAGCGGGTAGGCTCCTTCCATCTCAGCTTGAACGATCTCGCGGGCCGGCCCCAACTCCGCCTCCGGCGCCTCGAACACGAGTTCATCATGGACAGTCAGGAGCATTCGGGTCCGCATTTTCTCCCGCGCCAGGCGCGCATGGACTTTGATCATGGCCAGCTTCATCAGGTCTGCTGCGGTTCCCTGCACGGGACTATTCATAGCTTCGCGCTCGGCGCGATTGCGCGAGGGCACATCCTGGCTATGGATTTCGGGGACGGGGCGCAGGCGTCCGAAGAGGGTGCGCACGCGGCCGGTGGTTCGGGCTTCCTCAACCAGGCGGTCAAGCGACTCCTTCACCTTACTGTAGCGGCGGAAATAGGCGTCAATGTATCGCTGCGCCTCGGTTTTGCTGGTGCCCGTGCGGCCCGCCAAGCCGAAGGAGCTGAGTCCGTAAACCACGCCGTAGTTGATGGCCTTCGCCATTCTGCGATGCTCGTGGGTCTGGAGGGCGGGAGGCACTCCAAAGATTTCGAGCGCCGTGCGCGCGTGAATGTCCTCGCCGCGCGTGAAAGCCTCGATCAGCACCGGATCGTTGGCCAGATGGGCAAGCACCCGGAGTTCCACTTGCGAATAGTCGGCAGAAATCAAGCGGCAGCCGGGGTCAGCCACGAATGCCGAGCGGATGCGCAGCCCGAATTCGTCCCCGATGGGAATGTTTTGCAGATTGGGGTTGGACGAGGAAAGGCGTCCGGTGCGCGCCACGGTTTGGTTGAAGGTGGTATGGAGACGGCCCGTTTCAGGGCTAATGAACTTGGGCAAGGCGTCAAGGTAGGTGGATTTCAGCTTTGTCCGGGTGCGGTAATCAATGATCTTGCGGGGCAATTCGTGCTTCTCAGCAAGAGATTCCAGGACTGACGCTTCGGTGGAATACTGCCCGCTTTTCTTCAGCCTCTTGCCGCCCGGCAGCTTCAGCTTTTCGAACAAAATCTCACCAAGCTGCTTGGGCGAGTCAATGTCAAAGGGCTGTCCGGCGCGGTCGTAGATCTCGAGCGTAAGGTCGGTGAGCTCCTTATCGAATTCGCCGGACATGCGCGCCAGAACCTGCGCGTCCAGCCGGACACCAAACGCCTCCACATCCGCCAGGACTCCCGACAGCGGCAATTCGATCTCCTCATAGAGCCGTTTCAATTCTTCGCGCGCAATCTCGGGCACGAACAAGGCTGCAAGCTCGCGTGCGGCGTCTGCCCAATCGGCAACCGAACTCGAAAGCTTGCGGCCCTGCCGGCGGAGCACGACATCCTCGAGCGCCTGGCTCGAGGCCAGCGGGTCGAGCAGGTAGGAGTAAAGCATGGTATCGTCCGTGACGCCCGCCAGCCCGATGCCACTCTTCCCCAGCAGCAATTGGAGGAGCTTCGAGTTGTGAACTGCCTTGGGATGCGGTGCAGTAGACAGAAAGGGTTTCAGAGCGTCGAGAAGGGCGGGCGCCGCGGAAACGCTTGCCAGCCGCCTGCCGTCGGAGAGGCCAAGACTCGAGAGCCGGCCGGAGAAACTCTCCTCGCCTTCCACCGCGAGCCCAATCGCTACGGGAGCACGCTCCTCCAGATCGCGCAGCCATTTGTTGACCGATTCCGGCGTCCGCAGTTCCTCAACCTCTGCCGCTGCGTGCACCGAAGCCGGCGCTTCTTCCAGGAACTCGCGCAGGAGCGAAGTGAACCCCAGCTCCTGGCACAACGCGCGCAGTTCGGAAAGGTCGACAGGAACAGGCTTGAGGTCCGCCGGGGCGGCCTCCAATGGAACGTCCGTGCGAATGGTTGCCAACTCGCGGCTGAGCAATGCTTCCTTGCGGAAATCGCGCAACGCCTCGCGATAACTCTGTTTCTCTTCTTGCGCGTAATCCTCCAGCGCCTTATCGAGCGTGCCGAATTTCCGAATCAGTTCCGTGGCACCTTTAGGCCCGATATAGCTCCGCTTCTTGCCTCCCGGCGTGGGAGGGGGCTCTTGGCCCGGAAAGGGTCGCGCGCCTGGGATGTTGTCACTGGGATCACCCGTCAACGCCAGCCAGTCCACCACCTGAGACGGTGTGACGCCTAGAACCCCAGGAACACTCTGAAGCTGGAGATCTGAAAGCTTCACATGCTGAAGCGCGCCTTGAAGTTTGGCTTCCTCGGACGTCTTAATCATCTGCTGTTGGTCTTTGGGAAGGTCCTCTTTAGTCTCAGCCTTATGTTTCCTGTTTGCTTCCTCAACGATTTCGTCTGGCGTCATCCGAACAGTGAGCGATTCCCCGTCTGTCGATCCGCGCGAAGGTTTCAGAATAAAGGTGTGTTGGTCTACGAGCTGAAAGAGGTCCTGATCCCCCGACACGATGAATGCATTCAAGCCCCGCTCATGTCCTTGCTTTGCCAGCGTGCCCATCACATCGTCGGCTTCGTACCCTTCCTTCTCAACCATCGGAAGTCCAAGCGCCCGGCAAAACCGTCGTACGTAAGGAAGCTGGACCGCCAGCTCCTCAGGGAAAGGAGGACGGTTCGCCTTGTATTCTTCAAACAGCTTGTCCCGAAAGGTGGGAGCCGCAAGGTCAAAGGCCACGCCCACGTAAGCGGGGCGGTGGTCTTTGAGGATCTTGCGCAGCGTTCGCACGAAAATGTAAATCGCCTTTGTGGGTATGCCGCCGGGCGAGCGGAGCTCCGTCTGCATGGGCGCATGGAACGCTCGGAAAATCAGCGACATGGCATCAATTAGCACCAACTTCTTGCCGTGCTGCGCGTCGGCCAAGTTTTTTCCTCCTGGGTCAGACCTAGTTCGCCATTGTACCCTATCCTCATAAACCGGAGCGACACCGTGCGACTGTCTTTAAGGTGGAATCCCCTTTGTTAGCTGCCATCCTGAGTAGGCAATGCAAGCGTGGGCGCTGACCCGTGCTTTTTTGAATTGTCATTTGGGGAACTGATGCACAAGGAAGCGCCGGTAGAGGAGCGCTTTCTGCTTCAGGATGTCTCGGCCGTTGTGATCCGGGATGGAATCGCCCTGCCTGCCGACCTGCCACGCCGCGAGACCAACCAAAATCCTACACGCAGAGCGAAGAGCAGCGCCACTAGCGCGCCGTAAAACAGCGGCTTGCGAACATCCGATTTCACCAGCCAGTAGTAATGGACCACCCCGGCCACAGCCGTGACGTAGATGAGGCGGTGCAAGGCCAGCCAGCGCTTGCCTCCCAGACGGCGAATCCAACCTGCGGTGGAAGTGAGGGCGAGGGGAATCATCAACACAAAACCTGTGAAGCCTGCCGTGATGAACGGCCGCTTATGCACATCGTGCAGCATTTCCGCCCAGTCAAAGAACTTGTCCAGGCCGATCCAGGTGCTGAAGTGGAGTAGTCCGTAGAAGAAAGCGAACAAGCCCAGCATGCGGCGAAACCGAATGAGCTCCGGCAAGTGGAGGAGTTTGCGCGCCGGCGTCACCGCCAGCGTGATCACGACAAACCTCAGTGTCCAATTCCCCGTCAGGTGGGTGATGAACTCGATGGGATTAGCCGTCAGATCATGGTGGAAGGCCCGCCAGGCAAGCTCGCCCACAGGGCCCAAGCACAATAGGAAAACCGGCAACTTGATCCACTTGCTGCGGAGAACTTTTCTCAAGCCTCCTCCACTCAGAAATCCTTCCGCAGGTCCATGCCGGTGTAAAGGGATGCAACCTGGTCGGCATATCCGTTGAACATCAGCGTGGGGCGCCGGAAGAACTCACCCAGGCGGCGCTCCTTGGCTTGGCTCCAGCGGGGGTGGTCAACGTTGGGATTGACGTTGGAATAAAATCCGAATTCATGGGAATTCGCGAGGTTCCAGGTAGTAGGGGGCTCCTTCTTCACCAACTCGATCTTCACCAGCGACTTGATGCTTTTGAACCCATACTTCCACGGCAGCACCATGCGCACCGGCGCGCCATCCTGGTTGGGCAGCGTTTGTCCGTACATGCCAAAACAGAGCAGCGCCAGCGGGTGCATAGCTTCGTCCAGCCGCAGACCTTCCACGTAGGGGAGGGGTATGCCCGCGGAACGCCCCAGGGGCATCTGCCCCGGGTCGTAATAGCTTTGAAACGCCACAAATTTTGCCTCCGGCTTGGGCACGACCTCTTTCAGCAGCGCGTTGAAGGAGTATCCGATCCACGGCACCACGATCGACCAAGCCTCAACACACCGGTGACGGTAAATGCGCTCCTCGAGCGGGGCCAGTTGCTGTAGCTCCTCGACGGAGAACGTGCGCGGCTTTTCCACCAGCCCACCGACTTTCACGCTCCAGGGGGAAGTGCGAAACTGTTGCGCATTCTTGGCGGGGTCTTCTTTTTCCACCCCAAACTCGTAAAAGTTGTTGTAGTGAGTGACGTCGTTAAAGGGCGTCACTTGCTCGTTCGTGCTGAACGGACTTTTCTGGGCAACTTTAAGCGTGCTTCCCGCCTGAACCCTCTGTGCGGGCCACATTACGTCCTTTAAGGCCCGCCCCACAAGCGCCCCCGCGGTTACTCCCAGCGCGCCCGTCAGGAATTGGCGCCGGTTCGCATAAAGCCACTGCGGAGTGACCTCCGACGAACGAATCTCTACCACCCTCTTAATCAACATCCCTCACCTCGACTGTCCCCGAGCGCGGTTCGGCGTCTTTTCGACGAACCCCATAATCACGCCCGCTCGACCGCTCCTCAAATTCGGATTCGCCCCCGCCATGCAGTCTAATTTGATGTGCAATGATCTATCAAGTATAATCTTTCTGTTTGGGTTCATTCTCCCAGCGGTCTCATTTGCGGACACTTCCGTCCCAAAAGCGGACAGCCACCTCTGGCGCCCTCTTATGCAGGGGGAAGCCTCTTCAACCAGATACAGACAATATCACTTGGCAAGACAATTGCTCTTACTCACTATATGCTCCGCGACTTGCGCTACGCCCTACGCACGCTGCGACGCAATCCCGGATTCGCTGTGGTTGCAATCATATCGCTGGCTTTGGGGATCGGGGCCAACGCTGCCATCTTCAGCCTAGCGGAATTCTTGCTTCTGCGGCCCCTGCCCGTCCCCCGAGCCTCCGAAATCGTGGTTGTTCAGGCACAGTTGCGCGGGGAAAGCACCGGCTTTTTGCAGCAAGCCGGCTTATCCTACCCGGATTTCATTGACTTGCAAAGGAAGAGCAGATCCTTCTCAGGGCTGGCGGCATCGCAGTATTTCCCCTTCGGCATCGCCCCCGACAGGACCACGCTGCCCAAGATGAAATACGGCGCGCTGGTAAGCGGGAACTTCTTTAGTGTCCTGGGCGTGAGTCCGGGACTGGGGCGCGGCTTCCGTGCCGACGAGGACCAAGTGCCGGGGCGTGATGCGGTCGTCGTGCTCGGCCATGATTTTTGGGAAACCGAATTTGCGTCGAGGCCGGACGTTGTCGGGAAGAGCATTTTCTTGAGCGGCCTTCCCTTTACGGTGGTGGGAGTGGCGCCGGAACCCTTCCGGGGGCCGATCGTTTGGATGCGCGCCGACCTGTATGTTCCGCTGGCAATGGAGCCCGCGCTGGCGGGCGGGTCGCAGCAGAACGAGCTGGAAATGCGCGGGCTCCGAGGGCTGAGGGTTCAGGGACGGCTGAAGCCGGGGGTGAGTGTTGGCCAAGCCGCGGCGGAGGCCAGGGTTATCAGCCAGCAACTTGCCCAGGCCTACCCGGAGACAAATCGCACCTGTACGTTGGGAGTCGGGACGTACTGGCAAACCCAGATCGAGCAGTTTTCAACGGCTACCGTGGGGTTCCTCTTCATGATGATACTGGCCGGGGTGGTGCTGCTGATCGCTTGTGCCAACATCATGAACTTGATGCTGAGCCGCGCCTCCGCCCGATCGCGCGAGATCGCCTTGCGGCTGGCGGTGGGAGCGGGACGGGGCCGGCTGATCCGACTACTGTTGACGGAGAGTCTGGTGATCGCGATCTTGGGCGGGGCGCTGGGACTCCTTATCGCCCAAGGGGCCGTGGATCTCTTATCCCGATTCCGCATACCCAGCGACACTCCCTTCGTGCTCGATTTCGGAATCGACTCACAGGTGCTGCTGTTCGCGCTGTTGGTTTCGGTGGCAAGCGCCATCCTGTTCGGCCTGGCCCCGGCGCTGCAAAGCACCAAGCCTGACCTGGTTACGGCTTTGAAGTCCGGGGGCGCCGCTCCGGGCAGGCAGCGGCGGTTCCTGGGAAAGAATGCCCTGGTGATCGCGCAGGTGGCGGGTTCGCTCCTGCTGCTGGTCCTTGCCACGCAGGTTTTTCGTGGGGCGTCGATTCTTCTCTCCTCCCCGATGGGTTTCCGCGTGGACCACGTCCTCACCGCCGGCTTTAACCCCACGTTGGCCCGCGAGTCGATGGAGCAAAGCAAGGAATTCTACCGGCAGTTGCTGGACCAGGCTCGGACCCTCACCGGCGTGAAGTCCGCAACTCTCTCGCAGTCGGTACCGTTGCTGCCATCCTCGGGGTTGACGGCAATCAGCTCGACGCGGGTCATTCCCGAGGGGGTCCAGTTGCCCAGCGGGACGGAGGCGGTCAGCTTGTTTTCAAACACCGTCAGCGAGGGCTACTTCCGCACTATCGGCGTGCCTATTGTCAAGGGCCGCGAGTTCCTGCTGACCGACCGGGCGGACACCCCGCGGGTGGTGATTGTCAATGAGCAGTTCGCCCGCAAATACTATCCCAATCAAGAGGTGATCGGGAAACGCTTGCGCTTGAATGGCGCGGACGGTCCCTTCGCCGAGATCGTCGGGGTGGCGAAGCAAAGCAAGTACCTGAACCCTCTCGAACTGCCTCTCGAGTACCTTTACCTGCCCATGACCCAGAACCCTGCCGATGCAATGTCCTTGATGCTTGAAACCGAGGGACCTCCCGCCGATGAGGCCGGCCCGTTGCGCGACCTGGTCCGCCGGCTGGATGCCAACCAGCCGATTTTCGCCGTCCGGTCCATCCAGGAGGTGTATGACCTGGCCGTGAAACAACGGATGGATATCATTCGCCAGATCATCGGGGGGCTGGGTTTCCTGGGGTTGGTGCTGGCGTTGGTCGGACTCTACGGGTTGATGACGTATTCGGTGAGCTTGCAATATCGTGAGATCGGAATCCGCATGGCGATTGGGGCGGCCCCCGCCACGGTGGTCAGGATGGTGCTGAAGCAGGGGATGATTTTGGCCGGCAGTGGAGTCGTTATCGGCTTGGTCCTGAGTCTTGCCGCGTCCAGGCCGCTAGCCAACCTGGTGCAAGGCCGCGGCTTTAACATGCCTCTCGTCGCGCTGGTCACCGTAGCCCTTCTGGCCATGGCGGCGCTGGGCGCGTATCTCCCGGCACGTCGGGCCTCCCTGGTCGATCCGAACACTGTCCTGCGGCAGGAATAGGCTTGAACGTCTCTCGCTGAACGTCTCGTTGCGACTCGCCTGTTTGGACTTTAGGTTTCGGATCTCCCCTTTCCTATGACGTTTAAACTTCCTCGGCGCGGGAGCGATATCCTCCATCGGAACGAGTGCGCGACGAAAAAGTGAGGCCTCGGCAATTTCATCGTATGGACCATGTTACCGGGCGTATTGAGTGCGCTAGGGAAAGGCCCGGAGGGCCGATAGAGTTTAGCCCAGGGCGCCAGCCCTGGGTCCCGAAGGCCCTCCCGTTCGCAGGAGCCCCAGCGGGGCGAAAGAATAAGGTTTCGAGGCGGGAACTCTCCCTGGCTCTGCCGCCCCTTGCGGGGCTTGACCCGCGTTGGGGCTTGGTTTCCCAGGGCCCTGGGCTAAATTCTATCGCCCGCTACGCGGGCTTCGGACCAGAAAGTCGATGGACCCCCGCCTGCGCGGGGGTGACGCCGCCGCGAGTCAGGTTCGTCGAAGGCACAAAAACCTAACCATGTGTTGCAAAATTGACACGCCTGAAGCTTGATCTCGATCAGCTCACTCAGCTTAATGTACTGATACTAATAGACATATACTAAGTCTGGGCAATTGGCTAAGCAAGTGCTCTTGAAGTTCCCCTGGGGGATAATTTGGCCAACCAACACACGATTGCCGTGCCCGTCTCCGTCTCCGGGATCGGACTCCACACGGGCGTGAAGGTCAACCTGCGTCTCTGCCCTGCCCCGGCCAACACGGGTATTCTGTTCCGGCGCACCGATCTCGAAGGATTCATCATCGAAGCTCAATCCCGCAATGTAGCCAGGGTAAGCTACGCCACCAGCTTGATGAAGAAAGGCGTATTGATCTCCACCACCGAGCATCTTCTCTCAGCCCTTGCGGGACTGGACCTGGACAACGTCCTGGTGGAGATTGACAACCTGGAACTGCCGATCCTGGATGGCAGCGCGCGGCCCTTCGTCGAACTGATTGCAAAAGCCGGGATTCGCCCTCAGCGGGCGAGGAGAAGCTTTGTCAAAATCCTGAAGCCCGTGGAAGTGGCCGATGGGATGAGGCGCATCGTCGTCTACCCGGCGGAGGTTTTTCGCGTCACCTATCGCATCGCTTTCCCTCACCCGTTGATCGGGGAACAATCCATCGAATTCGCCTCCCGCTCGTCCAACTACGCGGCAGAAATCGCCCCTGCACGGACTTTCGGCTTCCTGGAAGAACTCGAGATGCTTCGTAAGAACGGCCTGATCCGCGGCGGCTCCCTGGAGAACGCCGTGGTGCTCGACCGCAGCGGCGTGATCAATCCCGAGGGGTTACGCTTCCCTGACGAGTTTTGCCGGCACAAACTTCTGGACCTGATTGGGGACTTTTCTCTGCTCGGCCACCCTCTCATCGGTCATGTGGTTGCCGAACGCGCCGGTCACGCCATGCACGCCCAACTGGTCTCCCGCTTGTTGCGCGAAAAGCACTCCTGGAAATATGTCTCGGGTACTGAAGTAGCTGCGAGGGCCGTTTCCCAACCCGCCCCGGTGTTCGCCACCAGCGAAGTCTCCTAACTCTCCAAGATTAAGGAAACATTAAGGAAACATTAATTGCGCGATGCCGTGTTCTACAACCAGTCTTACACTTTCCAATGTTATGATGGGTCACGCCGGAAGGACGGCCAGTAACAACAAGACCCATGACGAGCAAAGACGCTATATCGGGGCTGGTGACGCCGGTCGTCATCATCACAACCACGCTGAGCTATGCGGCAATGATATTTTCCGGACCGCTGGCACGGGGGCTGCCCATCGGCATCGGGTACGGCTTGGTCAGCGCCGGCATCATGGCGATCGTGTTTGCCGTGGGCAGCGGTATGCCTTTCGCAATCGCCGGCCCGGACTCCAAACCGGTCGCAGTTCTCGCCACACTCGCCGCCGTGATCGCGGCCGACCTGGCGCGCCGCGGGCAAGCAGCGGATGCTCCCGCTACCGTGTTATTCGTGTTGATCGCCGGAACCCTGATCACCGGCGCGACGCTTTACGTGTTCGGGGTGTTGCGGGCGGGGCGCTGGATCCGGTTCGTGCCTTATCCCGTGGTCGCCGGATTCATGGCCGCGTCGGGATGGTTGTTGGCAGCGGGCGGTATCCGCATCTTGACCGGCACGCACCTCTCGCTCGAGTTGCTGGAACAGCTTGCGCGAGGACAGCACTTAATTCAACTCGCGGCCGGCCTGGCGTTTGCGATTGGCATACTTTTGATCAAGCGTGTGAAGCATCCTTTGGCGTTTCCCGCGCTGCTGCTGGGCGGAATGATGGCGACGCACATGGCTTTGCACGGCGCAGGATACTCTTGGCGAGCGGCGCGCGAGGCCGGGTGGCTGCTGGATCTTTCCTCCGGAGCGGCCATGCCGGGTCCTTGGCTACTCAAGTCCATGCCGCAGGTCAACCTGGCTGCATTGCTGTGGGCGGGCGGCGGATACGTCGCCCTGGTTGCCGTTACCGCGATGACGCTGTTGCTGAGCCTGCTGGCCATCGAAGTCCAAACTCGCCTCGATGTGGACCTCGACCGCGAACTGCGCCTGAACGGTTTCGGCAATATTCTGGTAGGCATTTGCGGGGGAATGACAGGAACGCTCTCGGCGAGCCGTACGATGTTCAACTATCGTACCGGAGCACGCGGGCGCGCCAGCGGAATTCTGGCCGGCGTAATTTGCTTGCTCACGCTGGCGTTCGGCACGAAGGCGTTCGGCTTTGTGCCCGTGGTGATCCTGGGCGCGCTGCTGCTACAACTGGGTGCGGAGCTGCTGGTTGACTGGCTGGTGAAAACCTGGCGCACCATGGAGCGCGCCGACTACATCCAGATGATCGTGATCTTCCTGGCGATCATCACGTGGGACTTCGTGGCGGGAGTAGCGCTGGGAATCGTCGCCGCCTGCCTTACCTTCGTGATCAATACCAGCCGGCTGCGCTTGGTGAAGCTGGGTTTGAACCGCACCGTCTACAGCGGGCGCGTCGACCGCCCGTCTTACCAGCACGAACAACTCGTGCGCCATGGCCAGAGCATCCAAATCATGTGGCTGCACAGCTTCGTGTTCTTCGGCAGCGCCCATCGCCTGCTGCTGCAAATCAAAGAGATCGTCGAAGCGCAGCGCGGTTCCTGCCGCAGCTTGATTCTCGACTTCCGGCAGGTGCTGGGGATCGATTCCTCAGCGGTGATGAGCTTCGTCAAGCTGCGCCAAATAGCCGAACGCGCGGGCTTCGAAGTGGTACTGTCCGCGGTTCCGCCGCAAGTGGAGCGCGCTTTGCGCGCCGGCGGGCTGCTCGGCGAGGGCGACAATTCTACTTGCCGCGTCTTTCCGAACATCGACAGCGCGCTCGAATGGTGCGAGGATAGACTGCTGACGGAGATCATGACTCGCGAAGAAGCCTTGGGGTCGGCGGACGAATGGCTGGCTCGCGAAATCGGCAGCGCGCAATTGGCCGCGCGCCTTGCTTCCTATCTCGAGGTGGTCGAATATCAGCGGGGGGACGTTCTGATCCAACAAGGCGATATTGCTGACAGCCTGTATCTGCTCTATGCCGGCCGTGTAACGGTGCTGTTCCGAACCCCGGAGGGCGTTGACTTACGTCTGCGGAGCATGGTGGGACACACGATTGTGGGCGAAATGGGTCTGTACCGAACGCTGCCTCGCGGCGCCTCGGTGCGCGCCGATCAGCCGACGGTAGCTTATCGCCTGTCACTGAAAACCATGACGCGGATGGAACACGAGGATCCAACTTTGGCGTACGCCTTCCACAAAATGGTGATTCGCACGCTGGCGGAGCGACTGGATTTTGCCAATCGGGAAGTGGCTAGTTTGCAGCGCTGAGCCAAATTGAGGTAGTGTCTCAGTTTGGACTTGTAGCGGCGAGTTTGCCTCGTCCGCCGCGGCGGGCGGCGTAAAGCCGCCGCTACATCAAACTGAGACACTACCCAAATTGGCATGAACGAGCAGACTTCAAATACCGCCGGAATCTCTCCGCAACAAAGCGATTCACTTACCGCACTGCTGCAAAAGGCATTCGGCTTCCCTTCCTTTCGCGCCAACCAGGAAGCCGTCTGCCGTGCAGTAATCGCCGGCCGGGACGTGCTCCTGGTCATGCCCACGGGGTCCGGGAAATCTCTCTGTTACCAACTTCCAGCCATCGCGCGGGGCGGCACGGCCCTGGTCATCAGCCCGCTGATCGCCCTGATGGACGACCAGGCATCCAAGCTCGCCAAACTCGGTTTCAAAGTGGCACGCGTCCATTCCGGGCTGGACCGCATGACCTCCCGCCAGTCCTGCCGGGACTATCTGAGCGGCGGGCTGCAATTCATGTTCATTGCCCCGGAGCGGCTGCGGGTCACAGGGTTTGCTGAGATGCTCGCCAAGCGCAAGCCCACGCTGATCGCCATTGACGAAGCGCATTGCATTTCGCAATGGGGGCACGACTTCCGTCCGGATTACCGCATGCTGGGCCAGTACCTCCCGGCTTTGCGTCCCGCGCCGGTGATGGCGCTCACCGCCACTGCAACACCCATCGTGCAGAACGATATCATCCACCAGCTTTGCCTGCCCGAGCCGGCTCGATTCATTCGCGGCTTTCGCCGCGAGAATCTCGCCATCGAGGTCGTGGAGGTGCCGCGACCCAGCCGCCCCCGGCTCACTTGCGAGCTTCTCCACGATCCCGCGCGGCGCCCGGCCATCGTTTATGCGCCCACCCGCAAGGAGGCTGAGGCGCTGGCCCGCGATCTGTCACAACTGTTCCCGGCCGCCGCCTACCACGCCGGGCTGGAATCCAATCAAAGGGAGCGCGTGCAAAGGGCCTTTGTCGATAGCCGGATCGAGGCGGTGGTCGCCACCATCGCTTTCGGCATGGGCATCGACAAGCCCGACGTGCGCACCATCATCCGCACCGCGCTGCCGGGGAGCATCGAAGCCTATTACCAAGAGATCGGACGAGCCGGCCGTGATGGGAAGCCCAGCCGGACAATTCTCATGCACTCCTACGCCGACCTGCGCATACACGAGTATTTCTTCGAGCGTGATTACCCCCCTGTGGAAAGTCTGGAGGCCATTTTCCAGCGACTCCGCCCCGAACCCCAGCCCAAAGAGGCCCTCCTCGACGCGTTGCGCATGGATCCCGAAACTTTCAACATAGCCCTCGAGAAGCTCACCATTCATGGCGGCGCGGCAATCGATTTGGCGGAAAACGTGACCGTGGACGGCAAGGACTGGCAGGGATCCTATATTACACAGTTGGACCAAAAACGCGCGCAACTTAGCCTTATGAGCCGCTATGCAGAAACGCACCAGTGCCGAATGCAGGCCCTGGTGCGCCATTTCGGAGATTTTGCAGACAGCAAGCGGGCCTGCGGCCAGTGCGATTTCTGCGCTCCCAGACGCTGCATCGCTCAGCGCTTCCGGACCATCACCAAGGCCGAGTATCAGACTGTGTACACGCTCGTCGACGCGCTCCGCCACGCCCAGGGGCAATCCATCGGAAGATTGCACCAAGCATTGTTCCCAACCAAAGCCATGAGCAGAGATGACTTCGAGGATCTGGTCGGAGCGATGGCGGCAGCCGGGCTGGTGCTGCTCGAGAACGCCACATTTGAAAAGCAAGACAGAACCATATCCTACCGGAAAGTAACCCTGACCCGAGAAGGTTACAAACTAAGTGAACACACGCCGGTGGAACTTCTTCTAACAGATAGCGCAAGGGATCAAGAGCGGGTCAAGCCGAAACGTCGAAGTCCTGCAATCCATCAGTCTCGGGTGACAACACATGTAGCGCCGGGCTTTAGCCCGGCACCTGCCGCCCTAAAGGGCGGCGCTACGCCACCCGAGACTGAGGGACTACGAAGCTCTGCGGGAAGCAAACAGCCCGACCCGGTTGCCTTTTCGCCGGAGGAAGCCGCACTCGCAGAGAAGTTGCGCGCTTGGCGGCTCGAGGAGGCGAGGAAGCTCGAGCGTCCGGCGTTCTGCGTCTTCAGTGATCGGACGCTACGCGCCATCGTTCAGGCGCGCCCGGCCACTCCCGCCGACTTGCTCGCCGTCGCGGGGATCGGACCCGCAAAAACTGAAATGTTTGGGCAGAGCATCCTCCAGATCTGCCGTTCGAGCTCGCGCACCAAGCCATGACTTGTGAGAAGTGACGAGGGGTATTGAACCCGAATTCGTAGATTGAACGAGACATCTGGTTTCATAGAATTGAAAAACCCCTCACCCGGCCCGCGACGGCTGGTGAAAGCGCCGTCGCGGTCCACCCTCTCCCCTTGGGAGAGGGCCTGGAGTTTCTACATTTTTCACGCGGAGATCCACTTTGCGATCCGCTCCGTCTCTCACCCAGCCTCCTCCGTCAGGCACCCTTTCCCCAGGGACATGGCTGTCATTTCCGCTGCGCGTCGAGGTTAGGAAAATCGCCCTCTCCCTCGGGGAGAGGGTGGCCCACTGCCGGCGCTTTCATCAGCCGGAGCGGGCCGGGTGAGGGGTTGGTTCAGAGAAAGCGCAGATCTAATCACCGGGATGTCATTCTGACAGGTTGTCCCTTGCGCGCATTCCGTGTCGGGAGTATCTTCCTTGGTGGGGGATAAGTGTTGGACCTTCAGGTAATCAAATCAAACAAAGTGAAGAAGAGGAGGCGTACTATATGCCGATTACGGCTGTAGTCGAGAAGAACGCGTATGACGCGGCGATGGAGAACTTTGACCTCGCGGCAGATGCGCTGGAACTTAACGATGATTTGCGAAGTATGATCAAGTATCCCGAGAGGATACTGACCGTCGTCCTGCCAGTGCGGATGGACAACGGGAAGATTCACTGTTTTCAGGGGTTCCGCGTTCAACACAGCACGTCGCGCGGCCCTGCCAAAGGGGGAATCCGCTATCATCCCAATGTAACCTTGGATGAAGTGAAGGCCCTTGCAACCTGGATGACGTGGAAGTGCGCCGTGGTGAATATCCCGTTTGGGGGCGGGAAAGGCGGCGTGACTTGTAATCCTAAGGAGATGTCGCAAATTGAGCTCGAGCGACTCACTCGCCGATACGCCAGTGCGATTCTTCCCCTTATCGGGCCGGCCCAGGACATCCCTGCCCCGGACGTCTATACCAACTCTCAGGTCATGGCCTGGATCATGGACACTTACAGCATGACCAAGGGGTATCCAATTCCAGGGGTGGTCACGGGCAAACCAATCGCTCTGGGAGGCTCGCTGGGCCGCAACGAGGCCACCGGGCGAGGCGTGTTCAATACCCTCGAGTCGGCGTGCGAACACCTGGGAATACCGATGAAAGGGGCGAAGGTCGTTGTGCAAGGGTTCGGCAATGCAGGTTCAATCGCGGCGCACTTGCTGGACAGCAACCAGGCTTATGTGATCGCGGTCAGCGATTCGAAGGGCTGCATTTATAACCGGGACGGCATTGACATTCCGAAATTGATGTTGCACAAGGAGAAGACAGGCTCGGTGGTTGGCTTCCCGGCTTCTGAGTCCATAACTCCAGAGCAATTGCTGTCCTTGGAGTGCGACATCCTGGTTCCCGCCGCGCTGGAAAACGTCGTCCACGGCGAGAACGCCCCGAGCGTCCGTGCGAAGATTATCGCGGAGGCGGCCAACGGCCCGTTGACCCCCGAGGCGGACAGAATCTTGGAGGCCAAGGGTGCTTTCATCATCCCGGACATCCTCTGCAACGCCGGTGGGGTGACCGTCTCCTACTTTGAATGGGTCCAGGACGAGCAGCACCTGTTCTGGGAAGCCCAGGACGTTTACAACCGCCTGGAGCGCGTCATGAAGACGAGCTTCGCCGACGTGCTGAAGATTCACCTGGTTCGCAAAGTGGGAATGCGGACCGCCGCCAACATGCTGGGCATCAGCCGCGTTGCCGAGGCCACCAGGCTGCGTGGCCTTTATCCGTAAGGCATGAGCCCTTTTGTTTGGAGCCGGGAGCTGAAGGGCAGCTCCCGGCTTTTTTATTGCCGATTGCTGATGGACGATTGCCGATAACACCACTACCCTGTTCACGACACCTGTTCACGGGCTGCTTGGAAGCTTGAAATACCTTCTGTTATACTTCCGCCGGGAACAAGGATCGAATAAAAGTTAGGGGGGGCGATATGAAGGTTGGTGAAACCGAAAAGGAACTGAGTGTTTATGAATCCATGGCAGCGCGGTTCGACGTGGCCGCCGGTAAGCTACAATTGAACGAAGGTCTCAAGGAATACCTGCGTTGCCCAAATCGGGAAATCATCGTGCACATTCCTGTGGCGATGGATAACGGACAGCTCAAAGTTTTTGACGGCTACCGCGTGCAGCACAGCATTGCTCGAGGGCCTTGCAAGGGCGGCGTTCGTTACTCGCCGGATGTGACGCTGGACGAAATTCGAGGCTTAGCCGCCGAAATGACTTGGAAGTGCGCGGTGGTCAACATTCCCTTCGGAGGCGCCAAGGGCGGTGTTGTCTGCGATCCCTCCCAGCTCTCGATGGGGGAACTGGAGCGCATTACACGGCGCTACACGGCGGAAATCCTGGACTACATCGGGCCGGAGCGCGATGTGCCCGCGCCGGACATGAACACCAATGAGCAGACGATGGCCTGGATCATGGACACCTACTCGATGCACGTCCGCCATACGGTGACGGCGAGCGTCACGGGCAAGCCGCTCGATTTGGGCGGCTCGCAGGGGCGGCGCGAAGCCACAGGCCGTGGCTGCATGATCGTTGCCGATGAGGCCCTAAAGCACTTCGGGTGGAAACGGGAATCCACACGGGTGATCGTTCAGGGATTCGGCAACGTCGGCTCCGAGGCGGCACGCTTGATGCACGAGGAGGGTTACAAGATCATCGGCGTCGCCGACATTGCCGGCGGAGTCTTCAATGCCCAGGGGCTGGATATCCCCGCCCTGGTCGAGTACGCTGGCGAGAACAAAACCGTGAAAGGCTTCCCTGGGAGCGGGAGCATCGGAACGCAGGAAATCCTGGAAGAGGATTGCGAAATGCTGCTGCCCGCCGCCACCGAGAGCGTCATTACGAGTAAGAACGCTCATCGAATCAAAGCCCGAATCCTGGTGGAAGGCGCCAACAGCCCAACCACGCCTCCCGCCGACGATGTCCTGTTTGAACGCGGCGTCTTCGTCATCCCTGACATCCTGGCTAACGCGGGCGGCGTGACGGTCTCCTATTTCGAATGGGTGCAGGACCGGCAGGGATACTTTTGGCAAGAGAACGTGGTGAATGAACGCTTGAAATCCATCATGGTGGCCGCCTTCAACGATGTGGTGCATTACGGACAGAAGCACCACGTCAACAACCGCATCGCCGCTTACATGCTGGCCATCGATCGCGTCGCCTTCAGCCTTAAACTGCGCGGGATTTATGCGTAACCAACGAATTCCCGGACATCAACCTGAACGCCCGTGCGGGCCGCTTGCTCGGCGGCGGCGAGGATTTGGCGGCTGACTTCTTCCGCGACGTAGGCCTCGCCGCAATTGGCGCACACTTCTGCGGGGACGGCCTTGAAGACCAGCGTCGTGGTTTCCCGTTCGAGCGTGACGGTCGTGCGGCCGGGCCGGGTCTCCCCGCCCTTGCAGATGATGCACTTCATGTCTTCCTCCTCAGGTCCGCCCGGCGATTCTCTTCTTTAGCCACCCTAAAGCATCCTGGGCAAAGGCAATTTGACGGGCAACTTGCTGAGGAGCAGTGCCCCCCACCACATTTTTCCGATTGACCGCATCTTCAGGGGAAACCGCAACACGGCGCAGCTTCGAGTCCCAAGAAGGTATGAAGCGTTGTGCTTCGGCAGCGCTCAGGTCGGCAAACGTGCGCTCGTGGCCGGCGCAATACCGTACGAGCTTTCCCACCTGCTCGTGCGCCTGCGCGAAGGGCACGCCGCGGCGAACGAGTTCGTCGGCCAAATCCGTCGCCGTCAGAAAACCCTGAGCAGTGGCAGCTTTCATTCTTTCAGGGTGAATGCGCAGCGTCGCGGCGACGCGGGATGCCATAGCGAGCGCCTCGCGCGTGGTATCCACCGCATAGAACAACGCTTCCTTATCCTCCTGCAAATCGCGGCCGTAAGCGAGAGGAAGTCCTTTGACCAGCGCCAGCATTCCCGTGAGTCTGCCGAGCACCGTCGCCGCCTTCCCCCGGATCAATTCGAGCGAATCCGGGTTCTTCTTCTGCGGCATCAAGCTGCTTCCCGTCGCGTAAGCATCCGCCAGCTCCACAAAGCCGAATCCCGGAGAGGAGAAAATGATCAGGTCCTCGGCCCAGCGGCTAAGGTGAACCATGGTCAGGGAGCAGGCGAAGAGAAGCTCCGCGACAAAGTCCCGGTCGGAAGTTACGTCCAGGCTGTTGGAAGAGGCCCGCGCGAATCCCAGGGCGCGCGCCAGGCGTTCCCGGTCCAGCCGGTAGGTGGCGCCGGCCAGCGCTCCCGCCCCCATCGGCAGTACGTCGGCCCGCTCCCGGCAGTCTTCGAGCCGGCCCGCGTCGCGCCCGAGCATTTGGAAATAGGCCAGTGCGTAATGTGCAAAGAGAATGGGCTGGGCGGGCTGAAGATGCGTGTAGCCGGGCATCACCACTCGAGCCTGGCGGCGAGCCTGGCCCAGCAGCGCTTCGAGCATATCCGCAAGAACCCGCTCGAGGTCGCGGATCGCATCCTTGACGTAGAGACGAGCTTCCGTCGCCACCAGATCGTTGCGACTGCGCCCGGTGCGGAGTTTGCTCGCCACGGGGCCGATTCGCCGCTCGAGTTGCGCCTCCACCCAGGTGTGGACGTCCTCACTCGACTCGCCCCGAGCCCAGTGGGGATTGCCCTCGACGTGGCGCCGAATGGCCTCGAGGCCCTGCGCCAGCCGGCGCGTTTCCGCGGGCTTGAACACGCCCACCCGGCCCAACTCCTTTACGTAGGCCAGGTTGACGCGCAGGTCGTAGAGAATGAAGCGCTGGTCCACAGAGAAAGATTCGGAGAATTCCTCGAAGCGCGGATCGCGGCGGCCGCTGAAGCGTCCTCCCCAAAGTTTCATCGCGTTCTCCATGGCAGCGCACACCTGCAAGTGCTGTCATTCTGAGCGAAAGTTCTGTCATTCTGAGCGAAGCGAAGAATCTCCGCAGTTCCGGAATTTATCAACTACAGAGATTCTTCGCTTCGCTCAGAATGACAGCGAAGGGGCTCAGAATGACAGCCACTGGGCTCAGGATGACACCACTACCTCCGTCGCGCACGCTTCGCTTTCCGCGCCGCGCGCTTGGCCGCGGCGAGGCGGAGCGGCAAACCCAGGATGTTGATGAATCCCTCGGCATCTTTTTGGTTATAATCCGGATTCATAACAAAGCTGCCGATGCTGGTATCGTAAAGGGAATACGGCGAATAGCGATCAAGGATGCGAAGGTTTCCCTTGCAAAGCCCCATCTTGACCCTCCCCGTAACATTCTTTTGGGTCGCCTCGACAAAGCTATCCAGGGCTTCGCGCAGGGGCGTGAACCACAACCCATAATAGAGCAATTCCGCATAGCGCAAGGCCACGTGCTGCTTGTAGTGGTAGGTCTCGCGGTCCAGGCAGAGCGATTCGAGTTCCTGGTGAGCCAGCATGATGAGCGTCCCGGCCGGAGTCTCGTAAGCGCCGTGCGACTTGATTCCCACCAGGCGGTTTTCCACCAGGTCCGTCCGCCCCACACCGTGCAGGCCCCCCAAGGCGTTCAAGGTCTCGACCAGGCGCACGGGGGCCAAGCGCTTCCCGTTGACCGAGACCGGGACTCCCGCTGCAAAGCCCAACACCACTTCCGCCTCCCGCGCCGGGGCGTTCTGGGGTTTGCGAGTGAGTTTCCAGGCCTCGTCCGGCGGTTCCCCAAGTTTGGTCTCGAGCGGCCCCCCTTCGTGGCTCGAGTGCCACAAGTTCTGATCGCGGCTGTAAAGGTCGTCCTTGCTCGCTGCCACCGGAACTTTGTGGTGACGCGCATACTCGAGCGCATCCTCGCGCGACTTGATGGACCATTCCCGCCACGGCGCAATGACGCGCAATTGAGGCGCCAGCGCTTGATACGCCAGCTCGAAACGCACCTGGTCATTTCCCTTGCCCGTACATCCATGGGCCAGCGCGTCCGCTCCCCATTCGAGCGCAATCTCGACTTGCCGCTTGGCGAGCACCGGCCTGGCCAGGGAGGTCCCCAGCAGATACTTGCCCTCGTAAACGGCCCCCGCGCGCACCGCCTTCCAAACGTAGCCCGTGACGAACTCCGCCCGAAGGTCCTCGACGAAGACCTTCGAGGCTCCGCTGCGCAGCGCCTTGCGACGAAGCGCCGCGTAGTCGTCACCCTGGCCGACATCCCCCACCATGGCGAAAACTTCGCACCCATAATTCTCGCGCAGCCAGGGGATGATGATCGAGGTATCCAGCCCCCCGGAGTAAGCAAGAACCACCCGTTTAACAGGCTGACTCGAATCGCGCGCTGACGTCATCTCGAACTCCCTTTCTGATCAAGTGAACCGAAATCCAGAAAGCGAAAATCGAAATTCGAAAATCGCGGCGATTTTCGAGTTTCGATTTTCGGTTTTCGGGCTTCCGGTTCACCCGATGACCCGATGGCCCGATGGCCCGATCTCTCTCATGCCGCCACCAGCGCTAGAATTTTCTTCTTGAATTGCGCCGCCTCGCGGGCACTGGGCGTAGCCACAAAAACCGTGTCGTCGCCGGCCACTGTCCCCACAACCTCCGCCCAATCCTGCGCATCCAGCACCGCGGCCACCGAATGAGCATTGCCCGGGTACGTCTTGAGGACCACCAGGTTCGACGCCTGGCCCACTTCGCGAAGAAACTCCTTGAGGATAACCTGCAAGGTGGGCTGGACTGGGGCAGGAGGCTCAGGGGCCCCCGGCAGGCGGTAACCCGAACGCGTTTTGACCAAACCCAGCTCCTCCAGATCCCGCGACACCGTGGCCTGGGTCACCTGGATGCCACGCCGCGCCAGCTTTCGCCGCAACTCCTCCTGGGTCACCGCCGGATTGGCCCGCAACAGATTCAGGATTTGAGTGCGCCGGTAGAGGTTTTCCATGTAAGTTTATGCAGACAACTTATAATTATACCAGAGGCTGCCCCACTTGGCAACCATCGGGTGATCGGGTGATCGGGAGATCGGGTGATCGAGTGAACAGAAGGCACCCAGGGACCGGAGATCGGGTGGACAAAGACGAACGCAGGGATCGAGTGATCAGGTGAACGGATGATCGGTTGATCGGGAGATCCGGTGAACAGGAAGCGAATTTGGCATATCGTTTGTTCGACCGATCACCCGATCACCCGATCTGTTATTGGCGCGGAAATGGCATATCCATCTTCTGGGGCTCGCCCTGGATGTGCGAGGTTTCGTTGGTGAGAACCTTTTCCAACACCATAGTCATCTCCGTGCTGGACATCTTGACCATCCCGTAAGGAGGGACTTTGTCGGATATCCAGACGTCCACGGTCCCACGCGGCTCCTGCTTGCGGTAATGTACACACTCAAATATGCCCGCAGGAACCGTGATGGTTTCCGTCCCAACTTTCTCTCCTGGAGTACTGTCGCCCTGTCCGGGCCCCTGTCCCGGCCCACGTCCGGGCCCCTGCCCGCGCTGCCCCATACCCCCCATCATGCCCATAGGCATTTCCATTGGAGGCCGGCCGGGCGTCTGCATGATCATCCGCTTGATCTGGGGCTTGTCGCCGCCCGTGACCATGAGTTGCTTCATCACCATTTCCCCACCCACGCCGGGGTTTTCCGAGCGGGTTTCCATCCAGTAGCCTGTGCTCCCCTCCACATTCTCTTGGCCCACGATGACATAAGCAAAACTCATGGTGCCGTTTTGTGCGGTCATCCGGTATTGCGCTCCTGACCCGACCACCGGTTTGAATTCACCCAACAACCGGGGCGCCCGCCCCATACCACCCCTCATCCCCTGGGTCCACCCAACCGCGGTAAAGCCCAATACCAAAGCAAACACTGCCGTTCCCATCTTGAATCGTCTCATGACTTGCCTCCTAAAATGATCGGGTGATCGGGTCATTGAGTCATCGGGTCATTGGGTCAATAAAGAACAACGAAGGGCTTGGAAGATCCGGTGATCCGATGATCGGCTGAGCAAACAATAAGGCTTGAACAAAGAGCATTCCTGCTCGCCCGATCTCCCGATTTGCCGTTCACCTCATCTCCCGATTACCCAATGACCCGATGACTCAATGACCCGATCTCCCGATCTGGCTCATTCTCCATGGCTGCCGTACGCCATGAAATTCTCTTTCTTGAACTCTTCCCATCGCTCGGGCCGGTACTGGCCCTTGGGGATGAACCGCTTGGTCCGAAAGGCGATGCCCAGCTTGCTCTCCTCCACATCCGCGCCCTTTTGGGGGAGAAAGTCGAAGACGCTACGGTTGGCGCCATAATAGGCGCACAGCCAAACACCCTCGGAAGATTCCACCGCGTAGAGCGCGCACGCCAAGGGTAAAGGCCGGGTGGCATCCACGGAGACTTTGACCTGCGCTTCAATGATTCTCCCGCCGACCAACTGGGGAGCACTGGAGGAGACTGCTGGAGTTGTTGCCATTGTATGCCTCGCTCAACCTCGTGTAGCGCGAACCTCCATCCCGCGCCTGGGGGATCCGCGGCTCTTGGTGCGTGATCGCCTTCCCGACCTTGTATTCTAGCGCCGTGGCGCGTTTCCGGCCAGTACCATATTGATTTATCTTGTTGGGCACCGTCCGGGAACGGTAACTGGCCAGCGCGACGGTTCGTCAAAGGAGATAGAGGGTGGGTGTTATAATCCACCCAGGAGGCCTACCGTGAGATGCGATCGTTTACGACGTGTACTCGTGGTTCTGGTCGCAGGGCTGATCTTCTTGCCAGCAGCTCTCTTTTCTCAACAGCTTTTTCCCCCAGCGCGGTCGGTGCGGCTGAGTTCCGTCAGCGGCACAGTGACGGTGAAGCGTCCCGGCGCAACCGCCGGTGTCCCCGCACAGGTGAACACACCCATCGAGGAAGGCTCTGAGGTGTCGACGTCGGAAACGAGTGGCGCCACCGTGCAGCTCGAAAACGGTTCCAAGATTGAGCTAGGCCAACTCTCCCAAGCCGTTTTCACTTCCTTGGCCACCGACGCCGAAGGTAACAGGCTGAACGGCGTCACGCTCGAGCAGGGATTTGCCAATTTCTCTTTCATCCCTGAGCGGCAAGATTCTTACCGGGTGAAGATTGCTGAGGTTACCTTGACCCCGAAAGGTAAGACCACATTTCAGACTACTTTCTCGAAGGGCCGGATGCGGATGTATGTGGCATCCGGGGCCGTCAACGTCTCGGCAAACTCCCGCTTGCTGACCCTTGGCCAAGGGAAGATGATGGAGTACACCGCGTTGAATGACGCAGAGAAAGCGAAATGGTACGTGCGCGTAGTGCGGCTGAGCTACGTCAGTGGCACGGTGACGATGAAGCGTCCCCATTCGCCGGACTGGGAGAATGCTGCGGTCAACATGCCTATCCAGGAGGGCTTTGAGTTAGCGACTTCCGGCGACGGCTTTGCGGAAGTAGAGTTTGAGAATGGCTCGACGGCCCGCTTGGGTGAGCTCTCCAAACTGCTGTTCAATCAACTGGCGTTGAGCGCCGAGGGCGACAAGCTGAACGGCATGACGTTCGAACAAGGTTACGCCACATTTCATTTTTTGCCCGAGCCTAGCGACACCTATCACGTCAAAGTCGGCGACGTCACCTTGACGGCGACGGGCAAGAGCGAGTTTCGGACGGACCTCGAACAGGACCGCTTTCGCGTGGAAGTGTTCGATGGTTCCATTGATGCTGCTACGCCTACCCTCTCAGCCAAACTCGGTGAAGGCAAGGTTCTGGAACGCCAATCCGGCTCCCCGGAGTCGGCCTTCAACATCCAAAAGGGGATTGACAAGGATACTTGGGACAAGTGGACGGAGGCGCGGGACAAGCAGGTACAACTCACGGCGAAGGACGAGTCCGTCGGAGCCATGGGGCTGCGCGCCGGCTGGAGCGAACTGGATACGTATGGGGAATGGGTGCAGATTCCCGGCCGCGGGTTTGGTTGGTCGCCCTACACGCGCGCGGGTTGGGCCCCCTATACCTATGGCATGTGGCAATGGTATCCGGGCTTCGGCTGGGTTTGGATATCCGGTGAGCCTTGGGGCTGGTTGCCCTATCACTGTGGGCAATGGCATCACGACCTTTCCTTCGGGTGGTATTGGATGATGCCCACGATGGGTTGCTTGTTTTGGGAGCCTTCGTTGGTGGATTGGTATGCAGGTCCGGGATGGATCGGCTGGGCTACGGTTCAGTCGGGCGCGGCCAGCCAACCGACCGGCTTGACCCCGCCCTCGGGTAAAGGGCCGGTCCACGAGCCGCCGCCTTTCCATCCACGTCCGGTCGGTGCCGGCGCCGGCCCGGGCAACGGGAATGCTGTGGTGGCGGCAAGGCACGTGAACACGGTTCCTCTCAGCGTGTTCCAGAGCCGCCAGATGATTACGCCGCAGGTTGTCAACCGCACTTTGGTCGGCCCCGAGAACAAAACTCAGCCACCGCCTTCCGAGGCGGCAGGGGCACCCGCGCCTGCGGGTACAGCGCCCGCAGCGGGTAGCCGGACCATAGCGAATGTCAATGCCACAACTGGGGCTGCGGCGCCTGGTCTTGCTCCTCCAGCGGAACTGGGAAAGACGTTTCCACCACGCCACTCCGCGGCGCCTCCAACCGTCCTGATGGGCGGTGACCCCAAGAAGGAGGGCGCTCTCCTCTCGGGCCTTCACCTCCGCTCGAAGAACGAACCTTTGCGCGCCCGCAACGGTACAACCTTGGGCGGGCGCTTTGCCGTCCGCGGCTCGCAGGGTGAGTTCCGTGGCGAGACCTTCAAAGCTGCGGCGCCTTCCTCGGGCGGCGGCGTGACGCGAGGCTTCCAGGGCGGCGGCCCGGCGCCCGTGCGCGCATCCGGCGGCGGTGGCCCCGTTGTCGTGTCGCACGGGTCAGGTGGCGGGTCCTCGCACGGAGGCTCGGGTGGGGGATATAGCGGTGGCGGTGGCCACTCAGGCGGTGGTGGCGGAGTCAGCGCCGGCAGTGGCGGCGGTGGTCACGCGGGGGGTGGCGGTGGCGGAGTCAGCGCCGGCGGCGGTGGTGGAGCCAGCGCCGGTGGTGGCGGACACCACTAATCCTCAGTTGTTCTTCATGGCTTGATTGCTTCTTGTAACCCTCTGGCGTCGGGTCTTATAAACCACGGTTGACTCCCCGCACAGGTCAACCGTGGTTTCTTCTTCAAACTCATTGGAGGCCTTTGGCGAGTTCCTGGTCGTGAAACTTCCACTTGCCATATACACCGCGATAACCGTCGAACAAGCCACACAAAAGTGCTCGCGCGAAGTCCGGGCGTTGGCGCAACAGATTCCTCGCACTCCGGGCGAGGGTCACCGGAATATCGAGCGAGTGAAAAACGAGCTTCCAGTGCGTCGGCAGTATCTCTCTTGCAACATGTACCATATTTCGCGCAACGTAATAATGCTCCAAGCTAGACCTGGCGCCCAGACCGTGCATGCTCTTATGGCAAGCGGCGGCGCGCCTTGCCACGACGGTCCTGTACCCTGCTTGTCGAACGGCGTGGGCGAGGGACAACTCATCTCCGTAGAAGAACAGCCGGCTCTCCAGATACTCCCCCCGCAACTTGCGCACCGCCCGAAGAACGTCGCTGCGGAGCATGACCGCGCAGCCATTCGTGGCGAAGGTATCCAAGATATCGGCCGTTCCCTTTCTCGATCGCGGTATCCAACGCGACAAGACCCCTAAGTACAGTCGATCAAGTGGGATTCCCCCCGCTACCACTCTCTGCCAGGTGCCGTCAAAGATAGTGGCGCCCACCACTCCTGCCTCAGACTGCTGATCGGCTCGTACGAGTTCGCTCAAGCAATCTGAGGCCACCGTGGCATCATTGTTGAGAAGGAAGACATAGTCAGCGGAGCGTCTCCTGCTTAAGGCGTAGTGAATTGCCACGTTGTTTCCGCCCATGTACCCAAGGTTCTCCTCGTTACAAATCAGCACCATCTTGTTCCTGGGTGTGTGCCCTTCCAGAGCGGATTCCTGGGAGGGGTCCCCTCCTGCCAGGGCCGCGGCCTGGCTGTACTGAACCAGGATGTGCAGGTCACCCAGGTTGAGCTGCGCCCACTCTTTGATCCTGGCTACGGAGTCATTCCTCGAGCCGTTGTCAACCACGATCATCAAGTAATGCGGGTAATCGAGCCCCCGGACCGACTTCAGACATTCGAGCGTGTCTGGCCAGCCATTCCAGTTCAGAATGCTAATGGCAACCAACGGAGACTCAGCCATGATATGCCGTCAGACCTTCCAAGGCTCTCCAAATTCATTATCCCATTCTTTGGGAATAAACGCCGTGGTTCCTCCGCCATGGTAGAAGGTAACTTCTCCAAATAAGATGCCTTGAGGCGGCGAGTATAAATCCACCCGAACAAAGTCGAATGGGGCGCCAATTCTCTCAGCCAGATTGATCATTTCACCCAAGTTCGCTGGCTTGGGAACAGGTTCTGAGGTTGGGGGATATATTAACTTCACAGGAAGAGGATTCCATTCCCGATCATATATGTTTCGTTTGTGCCCCCTGTATCGGTCGCAATCAAACTCAATGAAATGGACGCGCCCGTGATAGGTAAAGAACTTGTAGTCTTCCGGAACGTCACCATCTGGCATTTCGATCATGCGCTCGACCATCACCTTACGGGGAATTGCTAGATAGCCCCATTCTCGATACGTGCGCCCATGCGGGAATCTCAGTTGTCGGCGCATAGATGCTATAATCTGTTTCCTCTTGATGTCTTGTGCGGTGCGGATGAATACATTTCCGCCCCAACTGTGATTGACCTTGATCACGTAGGGTGGCTCGAGACTATCAAAGGGAATGTCTTCCGGATTGGCTCCTACCCACAAAGTTTCTACGATGTGTTGCTCGCCTATAAGCTTTGCGATTTCTGCCTTAACCGCAATCTTATCGGAAAAGACGGGGAATTTCGGGTTGTGCTGGTACAGTTTTCGCCAAGCAGTTTTTTCATTAAAGGTTCTTGGATGCCTTAGATTGGGCAGTCTTCGAAAGCAGCGAAAATACATCAGGTTAACAGCCGCGTAGTCTGGCAGCGTTTCAAGGACTGATTTATAGACCTTTTCTATAGCATTTCTGATCATAACAGTCGTTTTATTTGCTTTCCGAAGCGAGCCGGCGCACGAGCTTGTAATTTTATTCTTATCGAGGCTAAGGGTAGAAATGCTAATGGCCACCAACGGAGACTCAACCATGAAATGTAGTCAAATCTTCCAAGGCTCTCCAAACCTATTATCCCATTCTTTTGGAATAAACGGCCCGAGTCCTGCGGCAGGGTAGAAGGTAGCTTCTCCAAAGAAGATGCCTTGAGGCGGCGAGTATAAATCCACCCGAACAAAGTCGAATTGGGCGCCAATATTCTCAGCCAGATTGATCATTTCACCCAGGTTCGTTGGCTTGGAAACAGGTTCTGATGTTGAAGGATATTGTCTCTTCACAGGAAGAAGATTCCATTCACGATCATAGTAGTTTCGCGTGTGCCCCCCGACCAGGTCGCGATCGAGCAGAATGAAATGGACACGCCCGTGATAGGTAAAGAATTTGTAATCTTCCCGACCGTCACCGCCCGGCATTTCGATCATGCGCTCGACCAGCAGCTTACGGGGAATTGCCAAATAGCCCCATTCGCGAAACCTGTGCCCATGCGAGATTCCGAGTTGCTCTCGCATAAATGCTACAATTCTCTCCCTCTTGATGTCTTGTGCTGAGCGGATGAATACATTTCCGCCACAACTATGATTGACCTTGATCACGTAGGGCGGCTTCAGAACCTCGAAGGGAATATCTTCCGGATTGGTCCCTACCCACAAAGTTTCTATGATGTGCTGCTCGCCTATAAGTTTTGCGATTTCTGCCTTAACTGCAATTTTGTCGGAAAAAACGGGGAATTTTGGGTTGTGCTGGTAGAGTTTTCGCCAATTAATTTTTTCATTAAAGGTTCTCGGATGCCTTAGATTGGGCAGTCTTCGCAAGTTCACAATATACATCACGTTAACGGCCGCGTAGTCTGGAAGCGTGCCAAGGACAGATTCGTAGACTTTCCCTGCGATCCTTCTGATCATAAGTGCCGCTCGTTTGCTTTCCGCGATTACGCGAATCAGCATGCCCTTATTGTAGAGAAGCCGCCCGCAATTGCAAGCTGCGTCGCGTAATGGCAATACTGTTCACTGCATGAGATTCGTGGTATTCTTGATTAGTTAACTTGAGACCTGGAGGACGATTCTCGGACGCTCCCACATGGCGCGTGGCGATATGAAAACTCGGAAAGGAACGCGCACCCATGAGCACGACGGAGGCGCCGATGCCTCTGACAGACATCCCTGTCATTGACATCACCCCTCAAAGGGGATGGCTGGAAATAAACTTTGCGGAACTTTGGCAATCCCGCGAGCTGATCTATTTCTTCATTTGGCGCGACATCAAG
>Ga0326728_10004853_pt1 | contig 38996 bp, 40 predicted proteins | sample MB3enrmetagenome_FD_207602 | JGI IMG/M metagenome (GOLD analysis project Ga0326728, IMG submission 207602) | Lab enriched peat soil microbial communities from McLean, Ithaca, NY, United States - MB31MN | ecosystem: Environmental > Terrestrial > Soil > Wetlands > Peat | place: USA: New York... | reverse complement strand
TGCGCCCAGTGACCGGGTTCACTTCGGAATCGTCGGCGTCGGCATGGAGGGCTCGGGGTTGCTGACGACCGCCATCCAGCTTCCGGGAGTGGAGTGCGTCGCGGCTGCCGATCTCTACGATGGCCGCCATGAGCTGGCGAAGGAGATCGTGGGCAAGCCGATCCGGACGACTCGCCGCTACCAGGAACTGCTCGACGCCAAAGACATCGATGCCATTCTCGTTGCCGTCCCCGATCATTGGCACAAGCAGGTGGTGGTCGACGCCTTGGCTGCGGGCAAAGATGTGTATTGTGAAAAGCCCATGTCTCACAGCCCTGCCGATGGATTGGCGATGGTCGCTGCCGCCATGAAGACAGATCGAATCACGCAAATCGGTGCACAGCGCACGAGCTCCGTTCTCTGCGCGAAAGCAAAGGAGCTTTACGATCAGGGCGCGATCGGCGAACTCAGCTTGATCGAAGCGACGATGGGACGGAATGATCCCACGGGCGCGTGGGAATATCCCCCTCCGCCTGACTTGTCACCCGAGACCCTGGACTGGGATGCCTGGCTCGGTACCGCTCCCAAGAAGCCGTTTGATCCTTACACGTTCGCTCGCTGGCGTTGTTGGAAAGAATATGGAACGGGGGTGGCCGGAGACCTGCTCGTTCACCTGATCAGCGGCATGCAATTTGTTTTGGGCATCAATGAAGTCCCCAAACGCGTATCGTCGTTCGGAGGGATTTACCGGTGGAAGGATGGACGCAATATGCCCGATGTGCACCCGGCTCTCTTCGAGTACGACAATGTTCCTGTCTACATGCGCCTGACGCTGGGGACTGAATCCACCGAGGTCACTCGCTTTATGGGCTCCAAGGGCCTCATCGAACTTCGCGAGTTCAGTGTGAGCTACACCCCGCAACCGGGAGTCGACCTCGCTCCGAGCTATTACACGGCCTCCTACCCCGCCCGCTTGCGGAATGCTTATTTCAAACAATGGCATGAGGAGCACGATCCCGCGCCGGGAAAGGAGCCGGCTCTGGAGACTGTGACCTACAACGGAAATGATTACGACGACCTCCGGCCCCATCTTTGGAAATTCTTTCAGGCCGTCCGGTCACGGAAGCCCGTGGTGCAGGATGTTGTCTTCGGGCACCACGCAGCTTTGGGTTGCCACCTCGCCAACGAATCTTACTTCCGTAAAAGTCCTGTATATTGGGACGCCGCGTCCCAGACCATCAAGTCGCAGGGGTGACGGGGAAGATGGTGAAGGGGCGACCCAGGGTGTGATCTCGAAAGTGTTTCCACTATATGGATTACATCACTTATAAATACAAATTCAGTGTGTTTAATCGGACACAGAGAGGCGTATTTCCATGAGATTCCAGAGAGTGGTTTTGGTTACAGTAATCCTGGTTACATTGCTGTCTGCCCTCGGCTGCTCCCGAGGGAGCAAATCCGTGCCAAGCTCCTCTTCCGGTCCGGCCGCGTCAGCCGATCCCTTCCTGGGCCGTTGGGATTTGACGTTAAAGGCTCCAGACGGGGAATATCCCTCCTGGCTGGAGATACAGCAGGAGAACGGACAATTGAAGGCGCAGATGGTGGGCCGTTGGGGGAATGCCCGGCCACTCCCCAAGATTGAACTCTCGGATGGTGTTCTTACCTTTGTCTCTCCCAAGGAGGAGGAAGATCGTAAGGACGACATGGTGTTTCAGGGAAGACTCGTTGGGGGTAGCCTGTCAGGTAGTACCTCCGGGCCCGATGGAACTCCCTGGCAGTGGGTTGGCGAAAGGGCGCCAGCGCTTGAGGCCATCGAGGCTCCGAAGTGGGGAAAGCCTGTCGCCTTGTTCGACGGCAAGAGTCTGACGGGCTGGATGATGAGCAAACCAGGCCCGCCCGCGTGGACGGTCCGCAACGGAACGCTGATAAGCCCTGGCAATGGTCCTGAGCTGATCAGCGACTCCAAATTTGAGAATTTCAAGTTGCACGTCGAGTTCAACTGCGGAAAGGTTGCAAACAGCGGTGTCTATCTGCGCGGCCGTTATGAAGTACAGATTGAGACGGAGTCACAGGCGGAGCCCCCAAGCCATCATACCGGCGGGATATACGGTTTCCTGGCTCCATCGCCGGAACTACCGCGCAAGGCCGACGAATGGCAGACCTTCGATATTACGCTGCTGGGGCGAAAGGTGAGCGTAGTTCAGAATGGCCAGACAATCATTGATAACCAGGAGATCCCGGGTATTACCGGCGGGGCGTTGGATAGCCACGAAGCGTTGCCTGGGCCGATCTATCTGCAAGGCAGTGAAAAAGGCCATGTCGCCTTTCGCAATATCGTTATTACGCCAGCAGAATAAGCCGCAAGCGGCGCGTCGCTGAAAACGTGGTATCGTAACACTGTGTAATTGTGCGGCTTCTCGAAACGCTCATGGACTTTGTAAAACCAGCAGTACGACACCCGCAAACGATAGCGGCGCTGGTGAGGCACTTAGGCGGATTCGGGCTGTTCCTTCTCGCGATCATCGACAGCTCCCCCATCCCAACATTTGGCGGCCTGGACATTCTCACCGCCATACTCGCTGCGCGGCAGCGCGAGCCGTGGTACTACTACGCCGGATTCTCCACGGCAGGCTCAGTCATCGGCGCATACCTTACGTTCCGAATAGCACGTAAGGCCGGTTTGGACTATCTCAACCGCAAGTTTGGAGCACGCAAGGTCGCCAGGCTGCTGAAGTACTTCCAGCGGTGGGGTACGGGCGCTCTGGTCGTTTCTACCGCACTACCTTTGCCTTTCCCTACGAGCGCGTTTTTCGCCGTAGCAGGGGCGCTGGACTACCCTCTCCGGACATTCATCGTTGTCGTGGCTTTGTGCCGAGCCGTGCGTTACGGAGCCATAGCCGCCATTGCCTCCCACTACGGCCGCCGCTTCGTTGTCGGCCTGCGACATCTCGGGCAACATTGGGGGTGGTTGCTAGCGATTACCGCCGCAGTGATCATCGTGACAACCACGGCGATGGTGCTAAGAAGGCGTCTTCAATCCGGCCGCCCTGTGGTCAAAACGCACGCAGCGTGACATTCCCGTTTCTCACCACTGGTCTGGAAGGGCGGGGCTTCAGCCCCGCCGTTACAATGCCCTCCTGATCATCCCCGTGTCCCGCGCCCCGCGCAGCTTGCGGCCGGGCGCCGCGGCGACCGAGGGGCACGGACGAACAGAGGGCGGGAGCCGCGTCGCTTACGGGCTGGGCACGGGGAGAGCGGATTGCCGGCGCTTTGCCGTGAAATCCAACGCGAAAGAAGGGTTGGAAGACGTGCCGGTAATTGCGAAGGGAACCACCGTAACGGACTTCTGTTTCAGGAGTGGACCGACGGCCTTCAGTACCAGTGCTTTGAATCCCGACGTGGTGTCGTCTAGCTTTCCGTTGGTGTACAGAGTTCCATGGAGGTCAACTTTTTGGTCCAACAGGTTGTACGTGCCCTGAATCTGGGCGCGCGTGCCGGGAGCGCTGAAGGAGACGTTGGACAGAGTTGCGACGCCATTTTTCACCGAGACCTGCCCGCTCAACTGCGAGAGCACCGTTTCCGGGTCTTCCGCTTGCTGCTTCTTGTCCTCGCCGGCCGCACTCTGGGTTAAGGCATTAACCGGCTGCTGGACTTTTGAGTCGGTGAATCGTTCGCTGCCAATGCCGCAACTGCCCGCAAGATCCAGCTTCCGCAAGAACCCCGGAGGCCCCGGCGGCACTTGTACGGTCGCGTGCAGGTTGATACTGCCGGTCAACGACGGGCGTTTCTCCTCCGTAAAGAGGAACAACAGATCCTCAATGCGGCCTATTTTCACGGCCATCTCCAGCCGAACTGTTTTCCCGTGCTGGCCGGGGTGCCCGGCTACACTACCCTTCGATGTCACCGTGGTTCGCTGGAAGTGCGAATCCACGTTCTGAAGATAGGTGTCTCCATTCGTTCCGTCCACAACCGCCTGGAAATTCGAATTCAGGTGCACGGTGTGGCTGCTTCCGGACACGCGGAAGTCAGGCACGTCGATTTCGCCATTCGCATCGATATGGCCGATGGTGCCGCTAAACTTGCCTTGCGACGATAGGGTACCGGAGATACCCTCGAACACAGACAGGTTCGCGTGCTCATAAGTGTAGGAACCCGTCACCGGAGTACTGCCAGGGTCATTCTCATTCCAGGGGCCGACCTTGCCCTCCGACTGGATTTCCCCTGGCGGCTCGGTATTTAACAACGCTGCATGGTAGGGGATGACCCCGCTCTCACCCACATTGTCCAATGTCAACCGATGAACCTGCAGCTTGAAGGGTTCCTGGCCCGGCTGCCGGGGCATAAACTCCAACAGAGCGCCATCCGTTTTGATCTCGCCAATCGTGATCGAAGCGCCCGTGGTGCTGGTCGTCAACGGCATCACACTCGACGGCTGGCCGCGCGGACCGGGCGGGGGAATTAACACGTGCAACCCCTTCACCTCGACCTCATCCAGGCGCGGGTGAATCCGCAATAGGCCATTGTAGCTTCCGCGCATGATCAGCGTCTGGACCGTGATCAGCGGCGGCAAGCCCGTGTGTTTGCGGTGCTGGAAACTGACCCCTTCAGCCACGCACCCCGGGGGAAAGTAGGTTTTGCGGAAGCTGGTGATCTGGACGGTTCGGGCGAATCGGTCCTGGAGCGCCTTGGTGACAGCCTGCTGCGTGAATGGCCATTTGCAGGCCAGCACGATCACCACGATGGCGGCGATGACCATGAGCGACGCTCCGATGATCAGCCACCACTGTCGAGGCGCCCACCACGGCCCCGGCGTGTGGACCTCCCCCGCGCCGCCGCGTTTAGAAATCGTGGAACTCTTCCCGGTCACTTATATAACGCTCCGATGTATTCAGGCTCAGAGGGAATTCCCCATCATTATGCGTGGCGCCGCCCCGCCTTCGTTATGACGAATGGGCCTCTCGGTTTCCTCCGCCGGCAGCCGGGCTAACTTCCCCGGGCGAGAGAGATTTTGCGACCCAGTATGCTTATATCCCGTGGGGAGTTTCGTATCAGCCCAATATTGCTCTTACGTATGGTCAAAAGTGCTCATTCTAGTTATGCGATGGGGAAAATGCAGCGGGTAGCCAGGGCGCCGGGATAAACCGGCCTGAAGTAGAGGATGAAAGCGCCTTGCGAGAAAGGAGCAGCGATCCGCTCGGCCTCGAGTTCCCGCACACAAAAGAATATCGAAATGAAGGTTGCCTAACGCTTGGCGCCCAGCCCGTGACTCACGCCAGCTTGGCCAGACGCGTGGAGACCTCGCGTTTGAAGCGATCGATAAATCCCAAAATGTATTCGGCGGGATCCAGTTTCTCGTCCTCGATGAGGGGTGTGAGGTCGACCGCGAAGCTGGCGGCGGTCGTTTGATCCACGGCATGGGATGCCAGGTAAGTGGCGTTGGCGCGCCGGCGGCCCGCGGTGGCCAGATCGTAGCGCTTGCCGCCGCAAATCTGCGAATCGAAGACGCCGACCAGCGCCAAGGCCAGATTCTCCCGCTCGTGCACATCAAAGACGACCTTATCTTCGTCGCTCAGCCAGTCGAGGTCCCGCCAGACTTCGCAGCCGTAGAGACGCTGGGGGCGCGCCTCCGGGGGAAGTTCGCGCAAGGCGCGGATGGTGCGCAACGCCACGGAGACGTGGGTATCGTGCTTGTCGGCCAGGTTGTGGGTGTAGATCACCTGCGGGCGCGCGGCATCCACAAGCTTCTTCAGGTCCGCGGCCACTGCAAGGTTCTTGCTGTCCTTTATCTCGCTGCTCGTGTAACCCAGAAAAACTTGCGCGGTGTATTCGCCCACCACGGCCGCTTTCTTCTGCTCCAGGCGCCGCACCTTTTGCATTTCTTCATCGGTATAGCGCGCGTAGATGCCGTCGCGCGGGCTGCCTGCGCCGTCGGTCACGGTCACGCCGGTAAAGCGCCGGTCGTCGCGCCCAAAGCACTCCAGGACGCCGTGAAAGGCCATGATTTCGTTGTCGTCCTGATGCGCGCCGATGGCCAGGTGCGTCGTGCGCGCCAAGGCCGCTTCGGCCGCCGACCCGTCGGGCACATAAATTTCGGAAGAAGACTTGTAGAAGTTCATATCCTAATCACCCAATCCTCTCAGGGGCAAGCTGGCGGCCGCCACGGCCTGGCCCACGCGGCGGGTGGATTCGTCGGGCAGGTGCAAGGCCACTTTCGCCGCGAGCGCCGGGAATTCCTTTTGCAGCACTTCCTGGGCGCGCGCCAGGATGATGTTGCCGCCCTCGCCGGAGGTGACCCGGCCCAGGATCAAGACGTGCCGCAATTCGTAGAAGTCCGCGTAATGCGCCACGCCGTAGCCCACGTAGCAGCCGAGGGTCTCAAAGATCAGGCGCGCGCGTTCGTCGCCCCGGTGGAGCAGTTCCTGCACCGACTTGAGTTTTTCGGCGGGACCCAGCTTGGCATCGAGCGTGATGCCCGCCACCGGCGCGAGGCGAAACACCGCTTGCTGCGAAAAGTAATTTGCCCCCACTCCCCGATCGCCCGACCACTCATCCACGGGAGCCTGCGGGTCCAAATCCACCGGGCAGAAGGCCAGTTCGTTCAGCCAGGTGGTGAGGTCGCCCGTGGGCGTCACGTAGCCGCCCGCCTCACTGGAGCCCAATGCCATGCCCAGCACCGCTACGTCATCCAGCGACATGGCCCCGGCCAGCGCCGTCACTTCCCCGTCGTTCACGACCGCAAACGGAATTCCCCCCCAGGCCTTTTGCAAATCCACAAAGAGGTTGCGAATCTGGGTGTCAAACAGCGGCTTGGGGACGGCCCGGTAAAGCGAACCCACCCGCGGCCGGTTGTTGATGTACACGCCCGCGGCGCTGCCGCCCACGGCGTCGACACGTGGCAGGTGCTGCGCCGCTGTTTTCAGTGCGGTGTTGATCTGGTCGAAGTGATAGCGGGGGTCGGCGGCATTCCGCGGATCCCAAACCACCTCTTCCGTGTACACGGGTTCGCCGTCCTTGACCGCGGCTACTTTTCGATCGCTCGCGCCCAGGTCGAAGCCAATGCGGCAGCCTTCCAGATGTCTGCCCAGGCGCACGGTGCCCTCGTTGGGCGCGGGGACCTTGTCGGCTTCGGTGATTTCCACCGTGAACGGATGCTCGTAGATGTTCGCCATAAAATCCACGTCAAACGTCCGCGGCCCTCCCTGCGAGTAAACCCGCCGGATATGCTCGCCGACGCTCGGCGGCCCTCCGACCATGACGCGCCACCCACCTCTTTGCCAAAGCAGCGTTTTCACCAAGCGCTCGGCATAAGGAAGGTTCAAAGCGGCGGACTCCGAGCCCTCGCCCAGGCACTGCGTACGGTATACGGAGAGCGATTGGTCGCCGCGCTCGAGGCCGATCACGAGCGGCGCACCGCGCCCCGAGTTATTTATAAAATCACACAAATTACGATTAGCCTTGACCAAAGGTGTGAATGATCGGTGTAAAGGTGGAATGAATTGAGGCCTCGAAAGGTGTAAGAGTTCGTTAATATCCAAATCTTCCTCCAGAAATCATTACAATCTCATCGGCCGGAAGAATCCAGATCTTGATGATAAGTGTATGAACGTCCAGGGTCAAGCCGCCCCGAACCACCGGCGCGGGGAGATCTCCCTTGACGGATACTTTGTTTCACAAAGTACTTGACAACACTTTTGCTCTTTGGTATACACACGCTCATGCGTTGTGCTGGCCCCGTTCGTTCTCGTCGCCTTCGACCTGCCCCGCTGCATGCGCACGCCATTGAGGACCTGCGCTTCATCCGCGAGACCATGGAGAACGCCGCCTCCTTCACGGCCGTCCCGGGATGGGGTGGCGTGGCGATGGGGGTGACGGCGCTCGCCACCGCTTGCGTGGCTCCCCGCCCCACCAGCGCCAGGACTTGGTTGATCACCTGGCTCGCGGCGGCGCTATGCGCTTTTGCCTTCGGCGCCCTGGCCATTTATTGGAAAGCGCGCCGCGCGGGCACGCCGGTCCTCACGCGGCCTGGACGCAAATTCGTACTCAGTCTATTTCCTCCCCTGTTGGCGGGAGCGGTGATCTCCCTGGCGATTTACAGCACGGGACTGGGCCACTTACTGCCCAGCATCTGGTTGCTTCTTTATGGTGTCGGGGTGATGTCGGCGGGAACTTTTTCGGTGCGCGTGGTCCCCGTGATGGGGCTGTGCTTCATGCTCGCGGGAATTGCGGCGCTGTTTTGCCCGGCCCCTTGGGCCAACGCGGTGATGGCCGCGGGGTTTGGAGGACTCCACATTCTATTCGGAACGATCATTGCAAGGAGGTACGGTGGCTAGATTCAATCCCCTCAGCGGGCATCACCCGCTGGAAACACGAAGAACCGGCCGCGTTGCCCAAAGGAAGCGCGGGCAGGCGACCGCCGCGGCGGAGCTCGACCGCCTGATTCACGAGCGCATGCGCCTGGGAATTGTCAGCGCCCTGGCGGCGAATGAATCTCTCAGCTTCAACGATCTGAAGAAACTTCTCGCCACTACGGACGGTAACCTGAGCGTCCACGCGCGCAAACTCGAGGAAGCGAAATACATCGTGTGCGAGAAGTACTTTGAAGGCCGGTTGCCCAAAACGGTGTATCGCCTCAGCCCCGCCGGGCGGCACGCGCTGGAACATTACCTGGGTCAGATGGAAGAGTTGATTCATTCCATGCGTGCGCGCTAAGCGGCGCGGAAACATTTTTTTGTCCTGGCACTTTGTGTTGCAAAGTACATTGCGCAAGCGCGCCGCCCGTGCGCCTTGACCGGGCGCAGCGGCAGCGTTTTCCACGGAGAACCGCATGACCCATGACAATGGAGACCACCCGTTAACTCCCCGGCAATCCGGCCCGCACGTGGCGATTATTATGGACGGCAGCGGGCGCTGGGCCGTGGCTCGCGAACTGCCGCGCGCGCAAGGTCACCGCGCCGGCCGCGCCGCGGTTCGACGTACAGTGGAAGCTGCCCTCGAGCGGGGCATTCGCGTGCTGACCTTGTTCACTTTCTCCACGGACAACTGGGGCCGGCCGGAAAGCGAAGTCTCGGAACTAATGCGCACCTTCGAAGCTTTCTTCCGCGTGGATGCCCCGGCTCTCGTCGTTCACGGCGTCCACGTGACGGTCATAGGACGGCGCGACCGCCTGCCGGTTTCACTGCGCGAGGCGATCGCGACAATTGAAGCGGCAAGTGGGGCGCAAGCGCAATTGCACGTCCGCTTCGCCATCGATTATTCCGGCCGGGAAGCGATCCTCCACGCCGCGCGCCGATTCCAACAAACAAGCGGCGACTCCGCCGAATGTTTTGCGCAATTGTTGGCGGAAACGCAGAATGCCGGCGAACCTGCACCCGACATCGACCTGCTGATCCGCACCGGCGGCGAGCAGCGCCTGAGCAATTGCCCGCTCTGGGAGATTGCCTACGCCGAGTTGTATTTCACTCCGTGCCTGTGGCCGGACTTCGGCCCTGCCGACCTCGACGCCGCCATGCAGGAATTTCGCACGCGCGACCGCCGCTTCGGCCGAATCCCGGCCGTGGTTTGAGATTTTCGTTGGTGAGAAACATCGTAGCGCTGACCTTCAGGCCAGCACGATGGGATAACAACAAACCTGCCGACCTAAAGGTCGGCGCTACAACACGCCATCAACCTGCGAGGCCTGTGCCGGCGGCGGGGAAAAGTTCCCCCGCACAGGAGTTCCACCCGTGAATGCCACAGCGAAGTTGGAAATATCGGTCCTGGCAGCGGCGTTAGCATTGGGAGTTTTGGGCGACGCGCTGCTGCGATGCTTTCCGTGGGGAGTGAACTTCGCGCTTTGGGCCGGCCTCCTCGCGGCGGCCATCATTTTCCTGGGGCGCTCCCGCCGCCAGATTTTTGCCGCTGGCGGATGGTGGATTCTGTTGCCGATCACGCTGTCCCCCCTGGCCTTTCTCTGGCACGAATCGCCTGCTCTGAAGGCGCTCAATCTGCTGGCGCTGCTGACGGCCCTGTCTCTCGCCATGTTGCGCGCCCAAGGCGGGCGGCTGCGGGCTTCCAGCCTGGTGAAATATGCTCTCAGCAGCCTCATCGCGGGAGTCAATACGGCATTTGGACTGTTTCCCCTACTCTTTGGGAATTCCGAATGGAAGAAGTCGCTCGGCGGTGGGTCCAGAAGCGGCGCGGCGGTACTGCGCGGCGCGGCATTTGCCCTTCTGCCGCTGCTGGTTTTCGGCGCGCTCCTCATGGCGGCGGACGCCGTCTTCCAGAACCTCGTCCACCGCGTCTTCCATTTTGACTTCACCCATCTTGTGGTGATTGCGTTCATTAGCGTGTGCGTCGGGGGGTACCTGCGCGGCTTGCTCTTTGGCAAGGAGCTGAACCTGGGCACGGAGAAACGCCCGCTGCCGTTTTCCCTGGGCGCCATCGAAACCGGAGTGATGCTGGGCCTGCTCGATCTGCTTTTCCTGGCTTTCGTGGCCGTGCAAGTCCGATATTTCTTCGGCGGTTCGGCGCTGGTGCAGGCTACCACCGGACTGACCTACGCGGAGTACGCCCGGCGCGGATTCTTCGAACTGGTCACCGTGGCCGCCCTGGTTCTGCCCTTTCTGCTTTTTGTCCATTGGCTGTTGCGGCCCGACGACGCCAAGGGGCAGCGCCTGTTTCAGTGGCTGGCTGGAGTGCAGATCGCGCTGCTTTTCGTCATCATGGCATCGGCCTTCGAGCGCATGCGGTTGTACCAGGCGGAATATGGCCTCAGCGAGCAGCGCCTCTACCCGACGGCCTTTATGTGCTGGCTCGTCGTGGTGTTTGTTTGGTTCCGCCTTACCGTCTTACGCGGGCGTCGTGAACAGTTTGCCTTTGGAGCCATGGTGGCGGGCTTCTTGCTGGTGGCGGTGCTCCACGTGCTCGACCCCGACGCCCTGATTGCCCGCACCAACTTGGCGCGCGCCCAGGCCGGGCGCATCTTCGACGCCCGCTATGCTGCCCGTCTGAGCGCCGACGCCGTGCCGAACCTGGTTGCCGGCCTGCCGGCCCTGCACCTGCAGGATCGCTGCACGCTGGCAGCACGCCTGCTCGAACGCTGGTCGCCCCCCGAAACCCCCGACTGGCGCTCGTGGACCGTTTCGCGCTCCCGCGCTTGGCAGGCCGTAAGCAAAAACGCGTCATCCCTTCGCGCCGCCTGCACGGAAACCAATCGCTGAGACTTCCCAGCCCCCAACCCCTGGCTCCAAATTGGCCACGGCCAAGGCTCCAAGCGCACAGGGCAGAGTCTCAACTACTGACTGCCCTGAATCCGCGGCAAGCTCGCAGGGCAGTACAGGGCTTCGCTTAGGGAAGGTTTCTCGCCATGGCATGCCGCACCATCTCCGGGTTAGCTGGATTCGGAGGCACGGTGCGCCCCATGATGATTGAACCCTTTGCCCGGCGCTTTCGTATTATGATTTGAAGCGAGAGGGCAGGTGCATTCGCATTCCCTGGACCCTCCGAGGAGAACAGATATGCGCTTTGTGACCAAATCCGGATGGGTTCTGGGAATGTTGATGTTTGTCATTCCCTTGGCAGCCCCCAAAGCCGCGACGGAAGTCGAACCGGGCTCCATTGTGATTGTCTTTAGAGACGGGCACCAACAGAGTTTCCGCTTGTCGGACATTGCCCGGATCGAGTTCAACTCCCCCGCGGAGAAGGCCTCGGCCAGCCAAGCTCGTTTTCTGGGTCAGTGGAAGGTGGGCGACGGCGCGGGGGGGACATTCCTCATTACGCTCAAGCCCGAGGGCGTGGCCCATAAGAACTTGGGCTCGGGAGGTGGTATGTGGACTATCGTGAACGGCGAAGCCCACATCGCGTGGGACGATGGGTGGCACGACTTCATCCGGAAGGTCGACAACAGGTACGAAAAGGCGGCTTATTCGCCCGGCTCGTCTCTTTCCGGCCCGCCCTCGAATGTCGCCGAGGCCGTTTATATTGAAGCTCACTGAAACCACTTGCCATGGGGCAAGCAGGAGCAAGCGTAGTGCGGACCTGTTCTGAAGGTCCGCGGCTTTTCGCGCCAGCCCGCGAAGCGGGCGATCGAGTGAGGAGCAGGACTGACAATTCACACTGGCCGCCCCTTCAGGGCTGGGGCTTGGAAATGGGTGTGCGTCCTGACCCGCGCCGATGGCCTGGGCTGGGATGGATCCCCCCCTCGAGGCTCCTTGCCTTCGGTACAGACCAACATACTGAGCGAGCGTTGTGGCATCAGCCGCGCCGTCGCTCAAACGATCGAGAATTCCCAGGGATACCGCGGCAAACATGGTTTTCGACCACTGAACGTTGTGGATAAGATCCAGTGCCGGGGCCGGACTGGGAAGCTCCGTCACTTCAAACTCTGCTTGCGGATTAGACACGGGACACGGGATTCGGGCAACATTCCGACTTCCATGCTCCGCTAATCCAACGCCTCTCGAACCGCGAATAAACCTGGCTCCCATGTCCCGAATTCCGCGCCCCGAGTCGCGAGTGGCTAAAGGCTGGGGGGATAATGCCGATGTGCACAGATGTGGTTGGGGAAAATGCATTTGTCGAAGGACAAAGTCGCGTTGGTGTATCCGGAAAGGATCGAGGACACAAGCCTTCAGCCCGCGCCGATTCCGCCCGCCCCACCCAGCACGGAAAACCCCGAGGTAAGGCAGAGCCGCAAACTCGCCTTAATGGCCGCACTTTCCGAAGGACTTCCCACTCTGCCCGCCTATGTGTTCGAGCTCAACAGCCTGCTGGGGGCGACACCGGTGAATTTCAGACGCGTGGTGGAAGTCCTTCGGACGGACCCCAGCCTGACGGCGCAGGTTCTGCGACTGTGCAATTCCGCATTCATGGGTTTTCGCGACCGAGCGACGAAGATCGAGCACGCGGTCATGCTGGTGGGAACGGAAAGGCTCCGCACCATGGTCCTGACTTGTTCCCTGGTCGAGTACGTGGGGCATCGGGTGGCATCGGAGGATATTCAGTCATTTTGGCAGCACTGCTTCCTCACGGCGACGCTCAGCGAAAGGCTTGCCCGGGGGATCGCCTACCCTCAGCCGGAGCAGGCCTACCTCGCCGGACTCTTGCACGACATTGGGGCTCTGCCTCTCCTGATGATGACCTCGACGGAGTCGCAAGAACTCGAAATCATGACCACTTACGGTTGGGGCGAGTCGGTGGAATTAGAGCGGGAGCACTTTGGAACCGATCATTGCGAAGTGGGCCGCTGGATTGGGGTTTCGTGGAATTTCTCCCCCACCTTACTAGAAGTCATGGTGGGCCATCATAACCCCCGAGAAGCTACGCAAGATCCGCACTTGGTAGGTGTGGTGGCTGCGGCGGACCAGTTCTGCGTTCGCCGCGGGATCGTGCTGGGAGCTGTGCCTCCCGAACCGTCTGAGCCCGCAGGCAACCAGGATCAGGTCATCGTTCAATCCTGTCTGCCGCAGTTAAAGCCAGAGGAAGCGGATAAATTGGCCGAAATGCTCGAAACAGACTTTCTCCATCTGATTCAGTTGATGGAATTCGGGGCCGCGGGACTGTTTGGCGGCGGAATCCCGAGAAATCCCTTTCGGGATCACGAGGGGCAAGGATGAACGCATTACGCATATTGATCGTGGACGATTCTTCTGTGATGCGGAAGATTATAGATCGCTCCCTTCGCCAGGCAGGTTTGGAAATCAAAGAGGTCTTCGAGGCGAGCAATGGCGTGGAAGCATTGGCGCGAATGCAGGAAACTCGTGTGGACCTGATCTTGAGCGATATCAATATGCCGACCATGGACGGCCTCGAACTGGTCCGGCAACTTCAGGCTGTCGAGAACGCCAAAGGCGTGCCCATTGTGATGATTACGACAGAGGCGGGTGAATCTCATGTGGTGCAGGCGCTTTCCTGCGGGGCAAGAGGTTACATCCGAAAGCCTTTTAGTCCGGATCAAATCAAAGAGCGAATCTTTCCACTGCTCGAGGGGTAGACATGGACTCCGAACATAAAGGTGAAAGTCGAAACCGAGTACACCTCATCATTTCGGCCAAATCGTCCGGTCCCGGCGGATTTGCTTCCAAGCTGGCCGGACTTCCGCGCGAGGAAACGCAGCAGCGATTTACCCAAGCCCTTGATAGCGCCGCAGCGGAGGTCTTCGAGATGATGGTAGGAACCCCCCTGGGTCCCTCGGACCAAGTCACCCTCCCGCGCGTCGCCGACTACACCGCCATGATCGGGTTGGCGGGGGACCTGTGCGGCGTCTTGAGCTTCCGCTGTAGTAACGACTCGGCCGGGCGGATCGCCGGCAAAATGCTGGGCACGGATGAACACACCTCGGAGGAGTGTATCCGCGATGCCCTAGGAGAGATCTGCAACATGGTGGCCGGATCCTTCAAGGCCCAACTCCCGGATGTCGCCGAACATTGCCTGCTCTCGGTGCCAACGGTCGTGAGCGGGAAAGATTACCAACTGCACTCACTCGTTGACGGCTTGCGAATCCAGGTGTCCAAAAACTTTGAGGGAGCACTCATCTGGATGGCGCTCGACCTCCATAGCGGGTGATCACAATTGACCTTCCAAACGCCCGCCGCATAGGCAATCCGTCGTTCAAATCCGACTCCGGGAATATCTTGCCCACCCCGCCCACCCCGGCTCGGCAGAATCTTCTCAGAGCCTTCTCCCTTAGGCTCTCCTAAGAATTTATCAACGTCTGACTTGTCAGTTCCTTATATCGGCATCGCGTCGCGCAAGATAAATGGCACCCGCCCTGCATAAGACTCCCCGGGGAGTAGTGATATGGACAGTGGGTTTTACGCCGCTTGCACAGGTCTGCTTGCCAAGACAGACGCCTTGGATTTAGCCGCCAGCAACATGGCCAATCTGAGCACGAGCGGCTACAAAGCGCAGTTGGAGTTCTATCGTTCTCTCGAGGCCAGCACGGGTACTCGGCGCCTCAGCCCTCTCAACCAAGCCGTGAACGACTACGGAGTATTGGGGGGAGCGGCCGCGGATATGAAAACCGGGGAATTCCAGAAAACCGGAAACGACCTGGACCTGGCGCTGGAAGGTCAAGGCTTCTTCGTGGTCAAGACTCCGGCGGGAATGCGGTATACCCGCAACGGAAGCTTCCATACGGACGCCGCCGGCCGCCTCCTGACGGCGACCGGTGACGAGGTGATGGGTGAACAAGGCCCCGTGGAGCTTCCTGGTGGGACGATTACCATCAGCTCCGATGGCACGATTTCGCAGCAGGGCGCGGTGGTGGCCACAATGAAGTTCGTGACCTTCAAGCCAGGGACTTCCCTGACGGCGGAAGGGAATTCCTACTACCAGGCGCCCGCGGGGTCTGAACAACCCGCTGACGACCCGCGCCTGTCGCAAGGAATGCTGGAAAGTTCCAATTTGAATCCGGTGGTGAGTGCAGTCAGTTTGGTTACACTTCAGCGGCACGCCCAACTTCTGGAACAGGCGCTGTCGATTTTTCATTCCGTTTTTAACAGCGCGCCAGCCCAGGACCTTTCGCGCGTGACGTAAGAGCAGTGGCTAGCGGGTAGTGGGTAGTGGCTAGCAACAAGAAAACAGTGGTTAGTGGGGAGTGGTTAGTGGTTAGCAACCTCAAAACAGCGGTTAGTGCTAAGTGGCTAACAACCACCAAACAGTGGCTGGCCACCAAACCGAGGCAACTAACCACTCGCCACTAACCACTAGCCACTGCTCTTCTAAGGAGAGAATATGTTCCGAGCTTTATACACGGCCGCGAGCGGCATGCTCGCCCAGCAGCTCAATCTCGATACCATTGCCAACAACTTGGCGAATGCCAGCACGGTGGGTTTCCGGGAGACCCGCCTCCAGTTTCAGGATTTGATCTATCAGGAGATGGTCGTGCCCGGGTCGGCGGCCACGCAGCAGACGACCGTGTCGGCGGGGCTGCAAATCGGTTTGGGCACCCGCGCCTCATCTTCTGAGGTCCTACAGATACAAGGCGAATATAACAACACCGGAAATTCTCTGGATTTGGCGATTCAAGGCGCGGGTTTCTTTCAGGTGAAGCAGACGAATGGTGAAATCGCCTATACGCGCGCCGGGAGCTTCCATTTGGATCAGTCGGGGAATGTCGTCACCGCCAACGGTAATCCCCTGGAACCGGCGATTGCCATTCCTACCGCCGCCACCGCCATCAGCGTGGGGACAGACGGAACGGTAACGGTGACTATGCCGGGGCAAACGAGCGCTCAGCAGGTCGGCGTGATTCAACTGGCCACCTTCCCCAATCCCGGGGGCTTGTTGAGCAATGGCAGCGGTCTCTTTACCCCCACCACGGCCTCGGGTGATCCCATTGTGGGTAAGCCGGGAGGGTCGGAAGGTTTGGGCACCTTGCAGCAAGGCATGCTGGAAGACTCCAACGTCAATGTGGTGGATGAATTCATCCAGATGATCGTCACGCAGCGGGCCTATGAGTCCAACTCGAAGGTCGTGCAGGCGGCGGATCAGATGCTGCAAGACGTCAATAACATGTCCCATTAGTGGAGCGCGCAACCCCATGCCCGCAGTCCTTAAAAGCCGAGTCGTAAGCGCTCTCTTGCTTTTGTTGATGCTAGCGGCACTTGCGGATGCACGTCCAGCCGATGCCCCATTACGCAAGGCGTTGGCAGCGCAGGAGAGTGACGTGATCCCCGGCCGCGAGCCCCGCCCGCTTACGCGCCGGGAGATCTTCCAAGCCATTCAAAACGATCTGGCCCAAATGGGAATTTCGGGGCGGGGGAACTGCGGCCGGAGGACCTGAGAATCCAATCTGCGGTGCCGGCGCTCGAGGATGATATGGGATTACAGGTTAAGAGAATCGGGTTTGATCCCATTCGTCGCGAAACTGTATTCGAACTCTGGGCTTCCCATGAGCCGCAATATCTTCCTTTTGAGGTTACCACCCGACGTGACCTGCAGAGTTTGGGATTAACCTCACGGTCCGAATGGAAACTGGGGGAAGCGAGTGGGGAATCCCGGATCGGAAGTGCGACGATGGGCCAGGGGGGAAGCCGAACTCGGTCCAAACTCCCCGTGCTGGCCAAAGCGGGAAGGCCTGCGACCTTGGTCATGCTGGGACAAAACGTGCGAATTACGACCACCGTGGTTCCGTTGCAGCCGGGAAGCAAGGGGCAGTGCATTCTCGTGCGCGAGTCAACCACCGGGCGCGTCATGAGCGCGGAAGTTGTCGACGAAGGGCTGTTGCGCACTAGTTTTTGAGACGGAGAAGGCGATGAACTCGACAATGTTTGTACGCAGGACAGCCCCGGCACTCATCACCATAATCTTTTTCCTGCCCCTTGCTGGTTACGCGGTCGGGTTCAAGAAAAAGGGCCAGTCGAATAAAGACCATTTGGCGGAATATATCGAGCGCGTTAAGGCGGTGAAGGCATCTGCGCCGAGCACGGGAAGTTTTTGGACTCCGCAGAGCCCCTATTCCGATTTGGCCAGCGATTACAAGGCCCGAAATGTGAATGACCTCATCGTGATTCAGGTGGTGGAATCGACCACGGCGGCAGAGGATGGGGCCGTCAAATCAGCGCGCACCTTTTCGGCAAGCTCTGGGATCAGCGGACTGATGGGCACGCCCGGTCCCACCAGTGGTTTGCAAAACATCTTCTCACCGAGTTCCTCACGGACTCTGAATGGGCAGGCGCAAACGTCTTCCGATTCCACCCTGACCACCAGCCTCTCCTGCCGGGTGGTAGACGTTTTGCCCAACGGATTTCTGGTGATCGAAGCCGTGCGTGAAATGGACATGAATAACCAGCACCAAACGGTCATTATTCATGGCGTCGTGCGTCCGGGGGACATCGGCTCGAATAACGCGGTTCCCTCGACTGCCGTGAGCAACCTGGAAGTGGAGCTAAAAGGGCGCGGCGTGATCAGCGATGGGGTCGCGCCTCCCAACAAGTTGGTGCGGTTGATCTTGAAACTCGTGGGGTTCTAAAGGCATGCGATCCAAATTGTGAATAGGGGTGCTCGGCCTGCAAATGCTCTTGCTAGCTGCCACGCTCGTGGGCAAGGATTCGGAGCCGCGTAAAGTTCGGCTTGGCGACGTGACCTCGGTGGAGGGTGTGCGCGACAACCTGCTGATCGGGTACGGAATGGTTGCGGGCCTCAAGGGCACCGGCGACAGCCAGCAGACCGTGTTTTCGGTCCAGACCTTGTCCAATCTCCTCCAGAAGATGGGAGTTCAATTCACGGCATCGGCGGTGGTAGTCAAGAATGTCGCAGCGGTTTCTGTCACCGCCACGCTTCCGCCTTTCGCCCGCCCGGGCACACCGATCGATGTCTCGGTCTCCTCGATTGGCGACGCCAAAAGTCTCGATGGCGGATTGCTTCTTTTCACCACGCTGCATGGTCCCGACGGTCAAATGTGGGCGACGGCGCAGGGCCCCTTGACCAACGGAGGTTACACGGCGGGGGGACGAGGCACCTCCGTTCAGGTCAATCACCCCACCACGGCGCGCATACCCGGAGGCGGAATTGTCGAGCGGGATGGGGCGATGGACCTCAGCCACTTGACCCAGCTTTTCTTGTTGCTACGCGACCCGGATTTCCAGACGGCCACGGAAGCGGCCGAGGCCATTGAGCAGGAACTGGGAAAAGGCTCGGCGCGGGCAGTCGATAGCCGCCGCATTGAGATTCGGCTTCCCGCCCAAGGCCCGGAAGTGGTTTCAGGCCTGTTGGCGAAAGTGGATAGCTTGAGGGTGGCGGTCCACTCCCAAGCCAAGGTCATCGTCAATGAACGTACGGGAACCATTGTCATGGGCCAGGAAGTGAGTTTGGGGGCTTGCTCCATCCTGCACGGCAATCTGTCGGTGGTGATCACCACGGAATTCAAGGTATCACAGCCCCTGCCTTACTCCCAAGGCCAGACCCAGGTGGTGCCGCAAACCACGGTTAAAGCTACGGAAAGCCCTGCCCGCCGCATTGAACTCCGCGAAGGTGCAAGCGTTGACGATTTGATCAACGGACTCCAGGCCATCGGCGCAACACCCCGCGATATCGTGGCGATTATGGAAGCGATCCGTGCGGCGGGGGCCTTGCAGGCGGAATTGGAGATCCTGTGACAATCGCAGCTAGGGGGTCCGAGTTACAATCCCTCGCCCACCGTCAGGGGGTCACTTCTGCGGGCAGCACTGCGGAAACCCCCGCCCACAAGAAGCTGCGAAAAGCTGCTCAGGATTTTGAGGGCATTCTTATCTCGCAGCTTTTGGGAGAATTCAAAGTGGGCCTTTCCTCGCTATCGGGGGATTCCCCCCTGGCAGGGTCAGATACCTTGAACTCATTGGCAATTCAGACCTTATCGTCAGCCTTGGCCAGCCGCGGAGGGTTAGGGATTGGGCAAATGCTGGTTCATCAGCTCGAGCCGAGTTTGAGCCGGGGACAGCAAAATCAGGGAGGGGGAAAGATTAAAACGGTATCAGGGGGCTAAAGTTTCCCTTGAAACCGTCGATAGGACAGTTGAAGTAATTAGGAGGCAGTATATGCGAGTTGACGCTCCTCATGCGTTTCCCGAAAATTTGCAACCTCAAAAGGTTGCAAGCTCAGGGTCGCCGGCCCAGCAGAACCGCCCCGCCTCGGTCGATTCCGACCAGGATCAGGCACAACTGTCTGTCAATAACGATACGATTCAACAGTTGAAAGCCAACCTTTCCCAAGTGCCGGAGGTCCGGCAAGAGCGCGTGGACGCTCTTCGCCAAGCGGTGAGCGATGGCAGTTATCAAGTTTCGGATCAGCAATTGAGTGACGCCATGGGCTCAGACCTGCTGGCAGGGCAACTTCGACTGACCTAGTCGATAGGAGGAAGGAGTCGTGGACGACTTGGCTCCTGCCCCAGCACAGCGTACCTCCGATAACGGAGGGCGGACACCGGAACAAAACTTCGCGGCGCGGAAGAAGGCTGCGAAGAAGGTGCAGCCGGCGCCTGCCCCAAAGCAAGATGCGGAACCTGAGCTCGCGCCCGAACCGGAAGCGGACCACCTGCTCGACGTTTTGGCTTAACTATGAAACGTGAAGTGCAGCAATACCTAGATTTGCTCGAACGGCGTTTGGCAACGCTTCGCTTGCTCGCCACCGACCTTGACGAGAGCCGCTCGGCTTACGTCACGCTCGACTTGCGATCGATGCACCAGCACATCTCAAGTCAAGAGAACCTTTGTACGGAAATTCGCCTGCTCGACACTGAGCTGCAAAATATGAAAGAGACTCCGAGGCTTGGCCGCCGCGGGCGAAATGCCCTCCACGCTCGGTGAACTCGAGGCGCAGCTCGACCCCAGGTTGGCGCGCCAGCTTCATTTATTAATGGGCGGACTCAAAACCATTCAGGCCGACGTGCGCAGGCTGAGCCGAGTCCATTCGGAGCTGCTCCGGCGTTCCCGGCGATCCGTAAATGTCTTGCTGAATTTCCTGGCGCACTATTCGGGCACGTACCCGACCCCCCTTACTCGATCCAAGGGGACGCCCTTCGCCTCGATGGGGGAATAGATTATGTCGAGCCTCTTCGGTACTATGTCCGTCGCCCTCCAATCCCTGCTGGTGCAGCAAGGCGCCCTGGAGGTGGTTGCCAACAACATCGCCAACGCCAACACCCCGGGCTATTCGCGGGAGGTACCGATCCTGGAGGAGAGTCCTCCTATCCTCAGTGGAAATACCATGGTGGGCACCGGCGTAACGCTGCAGAGCGTGCAAAGCGTGCGCGACAATATCCTGGATCTCCGTATTGACCAGGAGACCTCCCAGCAATCCAGCCTGAATTCCTACGTGGATTCGATGAACCAAGTGCAAGCCCTTTTCAACGAGACCCAGGGTACCGGCCTCCAGACCGATTTGAGCAACTTCTTCAATAATTTTCAGTCCCTCGCCACCGACCCGACAAGTTCCTCCTTACGCCAGGCGGTGATCGTTGCGGGTCAAGACCTTGCGGGCGCGTTCAGCCAAACCAGCGATAATATGGCGACGATCCAACAGGGCCTGGACCAATCGGTGGTGCAGACCGTTCAGCAAGTAAACCAGCTCACCGCACAAGTGGCCAACCTGAATCAACAAATCCAGGAGGTTTCTAATTCCGGGGATAACCCCGGCTCGCTCGTGGATCAGCGCAACGAAGCCCTGACCAACCTCTCCAATCTGATCGACACGGCGGTCATTTATTCCAACAACGGTACCGTGTCCGTGACCACCACCCATGGCGCGCTCCTTGTATCCGGCAATCAAAGTGAAGCATTGACTACTCAAATCAACAGTGCCACGGGAATGAACGACGTGTATGCCCAGGGAACCGACATTACTTCCACCATCGCTGGGGGGGAGCTCCAAGGTCTTATCAGTGCCCGCGATGGTGGCATTCCCTCGGCGCAATCTTCCCTTGACAATCTGGCCGCTGATCTGATCTCGGCCGTGAACCAACAACAAAATGATGGTTACGACTTGAATGGCGCACAAGGTGTGGATTTCTTCACCCCGTTTACGCCCTCCGCCTCAGGTTCCAATGCCGGCGCCGCCGCCACCATGACCGTGGCGCTCACCGACCCTGACCAAGTCGCCGCCAGTTCCGACGGTACCCAAGGAGACAACGGCAACGCCACGGCGATGGCCAACCTCCAGAATGCCTCGATCGTTTCCGGCCAAACCGCGGGAGATTATTATTCGAATTTGATTGACCAGGTAGGCAACGACGTTTCCAACGCCACCTCCGAGCAGGAAGCGGTCGGTCTGGTCTTGCAGCAACTTACCAACCAGCAGCAGTCTATTTCCGGGGTCTCCCTGGACGAGGAAGCCACCAACTTAATCACTTATCAGCAAGCTTACGAAGCCGCCGCGCGAGTCATCTCGACCGTCGATGAACTCAACGAGGCGACTATCGATATGTTTACACCGAGCTGAGAGTAACATGGGCATACGCGTCGATCCCAATATGTACAGCGTGATCCTGAATGGATTGCAGACGAATACGCAACAAGAGGATCAAGCCTTGCAGCAGATTTCGACCGGGCAAAGGCTGAATTCTCTGTCTGACAATCCTGCCGCGGTCGCCTCCTTGGTGAACCTCCGAACGCAGTCCAGCTCCGACACCCAATACTTGCAAAATATCTCCTCCTTGACGGGGTCCTTGAATGTAGCGGACTCGGCATTGAGTTCCGTCGTGGAAGCCTTGACGACCGCGCAAACCTTGGGCGTGGAGGGAGCGAATGGAACCGTCAACGCCCAGAACCGGCAAGCCCTTGCCCAGGAAGTTCAAGGGATCCAACAGGAAATATTGGGTCTGGCGAACACTTCTTATGACGGCCAGTATCTTTTTTCGGGTACGGCCACGACCACGCAACCCTACGTTGCGGATGCTTCCGCTGCTTCCGGCGTGACCTACAAAGGAAACGATAATTCCAACAGCGTGGAGATTTCGCAGGGCGAGGCGATGCCCACCAGCCTGCCGGGGAGCCAACTGTTTAGCAATGCTGCCACCAACGTTTTTCAATCGCTCCAGGATCTGTACACCGCGCTAAACACTAACACCAACATCGCCGGCGCCATCACGGAAGTCCAGAACGCTCTGACCTATGTGAGCACCCAGCAGACCTTCTACGGAAACTCCGTGGACCGGTTGAACAACGCCCAAACCTTCCTTACCCAGGAACAAACGCAATTGACGGAAACTGAGGGCAACACGTTGGACGCCGATATGGCCACAGCGGTTACTGACCTCGCCCAAACTCAAGCTACCCAACAAGCTTTGGTGGAGGCCGGCGCGCAGATCTCGCAATTGAATCTGTTCAACTACTTGCCCACGGTGTAAACTCGCGGGCGCTGTTATTCTGAGCATGGATAGGCGAAGGTCGGCTATCGGTAAGGTCAGAAACCGGTCGTCTGCGTTCAGGCGCACATGAAACCTGGCGGGCGTACCCCGCTTTGATGGTGTGCGGTAGCGCCAGCTACCGCCTTCCCCTCACGCCCCAGTTCCCACCCTAAGATGCAATCCGCAAAAGGCGTTCGCGCCAGGTGTTGTAGCGCTGACCTTCAGGTCAGCACAATGGGAAAACGACAAACTCCTCAAAGGGGTTGACATTCTACAGGCATGGATGTAGATTGCCTACAGCCATGAAACCAAAAAGGGAACTCTATCAAAATCGCATTGAGTTACTGCAAGGCACGCTCGACATGCTCATCCTTCAGACGTTGCAGTGGGGGCCGCAGCACGGATACGCGATCAGCCAGGCGATTCGTGGACGCTCGGGCGAAGTCTTGCAGGTCGAGACCGGGTCGCTCTACCCCGCGCTCCATCGCCTGGAGAAGCAGGGATGGGTAAGGTCGCAGTGGAAGCAGACGGAGAGCAACCAGCGCGCCAAGTTCTATCGCCTTACCCCAGCGGGCAAGAAACAACTCTTTTCCGAGCAGGCCCGCTGGGAGCAGATTGTAAGCGCCATCGCGGGGATCATGAACCCCGCGCCCGAGGAGGCGCAGCCATGAGCCTGTGGGATTGGTTGATTCGTCGGCGGCAGCGCGAAGAGGAACTGGACGAAGAGGTCCAGTCTCATTTACGCATGGCCGCACAGGAACGCATGGAGCAAGGCGAAACCGTCGAGCAAGCGCGCACTTCGGCCGACCGCGAGTTCGGCAACGTCACCTTGGTCAAGGAGGTGACGCGCGACATGTGGGGCTTTCGTTGGCTTGAAGAGTTGCTGCAAGATCTCCGCTATGGCGCGCGCCAGTTGCGCCGCAATCCCGGCTTCACAGCGGTCGCCGTGCTCACCCTCGCCCTCGGTATCGGCGCGAACACGGCGATGTTTACCATCGTCGATGGCGCGTTCCTGAAGCCTCTGCCGGTTGCAGACCCGAGCGAATTCGTTCGGATCGAGACGCAAGAGGCTCACGGCGTGTCTGACAACGTTTCATTTCCGGACTTCCTCGCTCTCCGCGCCCAATCCTCTTCGCTATTGGGGGCCGTCGCCTACGAGCGCGGGGGCAAGTTTGTGAATTCCATGGATGAGTCGAGCTTGGTCGCGGTGGACATTGTTTCGCTGAACTACTTCGACTTCTTGGGAATTAAGCCCTTTATTGGGCGCACGTTTCCTCCGGAAGCGGAGGGCTCTACGGCTTCGGGGCCGACGGTGGTGATTAGCTATGCGCTCTGGAAAAGCCGGTTGGGTGGCGACCCAAGCATCGTTGGAAAAACCATCCGGTTGAACAATAAAAGCACAACCGTTCTGGGGGTTGCCCCTCAACACTTCCGAGGACTGGAGAGGTTCGTTCCCACTGACGCCTGGCTGCCCGTGGACGCCTTCCAGCCCGCAGAAATGAAACAGCGCGATTTCCGCGCCTTCGAGGTGAAGGGGCGTCTGCGGCCGCGCGTGACCACGGAGCAGATTCGCGCCGAGCTCGACACCATCGGCCACCGGCTGGCCCAAGCGTACCCCGCCACCAACAAAGCAACCACTTTCACCGGCGACCCGGAATCGGGACGCCAACACGGCTTTCTTCTCATTTCCCTCTTTCTTATGTCGGTGGTGGGGTTGGTCTTGCTGATTTCCTGCGCGAATGTTGCGGGCCTGCTTCTGGCGCGCGGTGAAACGCGGCAGAGGGAAGTCGCGGTGCGCTTAGCGCTGGGGTCGGGTCGTGGACGCCTGATCCGTCAGTTTCTGACCGAAGGCCTCATGCTCTCGCTGGCCGGAGCGGTCCTGGGGTTGCTGCTCGCCGCTTGGCTCATCGCCATCGAGCCTTCCTTGCTGCCACCGGCCCCCATCCAGCTCGGCCCGGACCTGCGGATTGACGCGCGGGTCATGCTCGTCACCCTGATTGTTTCGCTGCTGGCGACATTAATCTTCGGCGTCGCGCCGGCGCTTCGAGCTTCGAAAGCTGATCTCAGCGGGGCGCTCAAAGGGGGGGAAGCAAGCTTGGCGCATGGTTTCAGGCGCCTGACCTCCCGCAATGTCCTTGTGGTCGGCCAGGTTGCCCTCTCGGTCCTGTTGTTGTCGGTGGCAGGTCTTTTCTTGAAAAGTTTGATCTCGACTCTTCATGTACCTTTGGGATTCAACCCTCACAAGAATCTCCTCATCGTGCCCATGGGCACCTTGACGGGCAGCGAGGAGCAGCGAAGAAACCTGTTGCCCACAGTTCTGGAGAGAGTCCGGGGACTACCGGGAATCGTGCATGTCACCTCCGCGATGCGAATTCCGCTGAGCGGCAATGGTGGCGGAGCCGACCTTAGAGTTTCCATTCCGGGCATCGAGCTGCCCGAAGCTCAGGAGACGGTCGCCGTCAAGTTCAATGCGGTCGGCCCGGATTACTTTCCGACGGTAGGGACGCGGATTCTCAAAGGCCGCCAATTCAGCTCCGGCGACAGCGCCAACGCTCCCAAAGTGGTCCTGATCAGCGAGACTATGGCCCGTCGTTTCTGGCCAAACCAGGACCCGATGGGGCATAGCCTGCGGATCGAAAAGAAGGACTACGAGATCATTGGCGTGGCTGAAGACGTCAAGATCAATCACATCGAGGAGTCGCCGGAGCCCTACATGTATTTCCCCATTGCCCAGACTTCCTATGGGGGAGAACTGATTGTCGAAACCACTGGCGACCCGCGCCTGTGGATTCCGGCGGTCAAGCGAGAGGTTCGGGCTGTGGACAAGACCGCGCTCATCATCTGGATTCAGACCGGTGCGGATATTCTCCACTCCGAGCAGACCGTCTATGTTAAGGGCATGGCGGCGGGTATGGTCGGCAGCTTGAGCTTATTGGGAATGTTCCTGGCATCTGTGGGCCTCTACGGAGTGATTGCCTATCTTGTAAACCGGCGGACCCATGAGATTGGAATACGGTTAGCCTTGGGAGCGGGACGCAAGGAGATCCTGAATCTCGTCTTGCGTCAGGGATTAATTCTTGTGCTGGTTGGGGCCTTCGCCGGCCTCGCCTTGGCCTTCGCAACAACGCGCTTTATGTCCAGCCTGCTCTCCGGCGTGAGCCCCCTGGATCCGGCTGCTCTAGGTGGAAGCGCCCTCCTGGCCGGCATAATCACGTTCGTAGCATGTTATATCCCCGCCCGCCGGGCCACCAAGGTTGATCCCATGGTGGCGCTGAGATACGAATGAGGAATGACAGCCATGATTCTCTGGCACTGGTTGTTTCGCCGTCGCCAGCGCGAAGGGGAGCTGGACGAGGAGGTCCAGGCCCATTTACGCATGGCCGCGCAGGAGCGCATGGAGCAAGGCGAATCGCCCGAGCAGGCGCGCGCCTCTGCCGTCCGCGAATTCGGCAACGTCATCTTGGTCAAGGAGGTGACGCGCGACATGTGGGGCTTTCGTGGGCTTGAAACCTTGCTGCAAGACCTTCATTACAGCCTGCGCCAGTTGCGCCGCAATCCCGGCTTCACGGCGGTTGCCGTGATCACATTGGCCCTCGGTATCGGCGTCAACATCGCCCTGTTCAGCGTCATGAATGTCATGCTGCTCAGGGCGCTGCCGGTGAGGAATCCGCAGGAACTCGTGGAGTTTGTCAGGTTGGCCCCGAACGGGAGCATGATGACCAACCTTGAATATGCAGAGTTCGAGCATCTGCGTAAGAACACCTCCGTGCTCTCCGGCACCTTTGCTTTTATGGCGGACACCCGCGTCTTACGTTCCAGTGGCGGGTCGGAACGTGTCTTGGTTCATGAGGTGTCCGGCTCGTTTTTCCCCACGCTCGGAGTCAAAGCGCTATTAGGGCGCGCGCTCGATCCCACTGACGAGCGTCCTGATACCGATCACCACGTGGTGGTACTGAGCTACCCGTTCTGGAGCAGCCACTTCGGGCGCGACCCGTCGGTGGTTGGGGCAATCGTACGCGTAAACGGCGCGGCATGTACCGTGATCGGGGTGATGCCTCCGGATTTCTTTGGCGTGGACCGGAGCCAAAACCCAGTGATGTGGGTTCCTCTGGCCTCAGATCCAAATCCAGGTGAGGTCTGGGTGCTTGGGCGTCTAAAGCCCGGAGTTTCAATTCCGCAAGCGCGGGCACAACTCGAGACGTTATTCCACCAAGCACTGGAGTCATTGCGGGACAGCGTGAAGGATTGGCCGAAGCACGAACGAGACGAATTCTTAGCGGAGAGACTGCTGGTGAACCGCGCCACTACCGGCACCTCTGGCCTGCGCTGGGATTACTGGGAATACTCCAACACCCTGAAGATCCTCATCGGGATGACCGGACTGGTACTGCTTATCACCTGCGTGAACGTTGCCAACCTGCTTATGGCCCGGTCCGCCTCCCGCGCGCGGGAGATTGGCATCCGCTTGGCGATCGGAGCGGGCCGGCTGCGCATCTTTTGTCAGTTGCTTACCGAGAATCTCCTCTTGGCACTGCTGGGGGGTGTGGTTGGCCTGCTGGCGGCGGCCTGGGCACACCGGGTTCTGGTTACCTTGTTGGCTGGCAGCCCGCAAGGTGTGTCGCTCGACTTCCATCCGGACGCGAGGGTCCTCGGCTTCAGCCTCGGCTTATCAACCTTGACCGGGCTCCTTTCCGGCGTGTTACCTGCGCTGCGTGCCGGGTATTGGGGTCGCGTTCCGGCGACCAGCGAGGCCCTGCAGTTCCGGGGGGCGACCCGCCTGCCCTTCGCCAGAAAGCTGCTCACGATACAAGTGGCGCTATCGTTAACGCTGCTCATCAGCGCCGGGCTGTTTGTGCGCACTCTGAGGAACCTTGCCCGCACGGATCTGGGTCTCGCGCGCGAGAATCTCGTCTTGATGAGTGTAGACCCGTCCCTGAGCAAATCGATCCAGGACCGGCGAAAATTCTGGAGGCAGATGACCGAGCGCGTTGCAACGCTGCCGGGGGTGCTCTCCGTAAGCCTCGCGGGGGACGCCGTTTTCGGCAACGGCGGATGGAACAACGCAATCTGGGTCCGGCAGCCTGACGGAACGGAGCGTGCTTCTCAAGTGCCATTCAACGTGGTCGGCCCCGGTTTCTTTTATACCGTAGGGATTCCCCTCTTCGCCGGCCGCGAATTCGGAGCCCTGGACCAAGCAGGCTCTCCGCCCATCGCCGTGGTGAACCAGGCTTTTGCCCGGAAATTCTTCGCTGAGGATAACCCGGTGGGCAAACGCTTCGGCAATGCGGGCACGGGTTCGAGCAACCAAATCGAAATCGTCGGCGTCATCGGGGATGCAAAATACGGCGGTCTTCGCGAACAGCCGAGCCCCATGTTCTACCTGCCGCTCTTTCAGAAGTTCGAAGAGCGTCCGTACTATGTTCATGCCCGGATGGCAGGGAACCCCTCGGTTGTGATCGCGGCCATCCGTCGCGAAATCCAGTCCATAGATCAGGACATTTCTGTTTATGATGTCCGAACAATCAACGAAGTCATAGACCGCTTGCTTCAGCCCGATCGCATGTTCGCGGTCCTGGCGAGCGTGTTTGGGCTGCTGGCGCTGTTGCTGACCTCGATCGGGATTTATGGCGTGGTGGCGTACCAGATTACGCGCCGCACCGGTGAAGTGGGCATTCGCATGGCACTCGGCGCACAGCGCGGGGACGTGCTTTGGATGTTCGTGCGCGAAACCCTGCTGGTGTTGGCAGTGGGCGCCGCCATCGGTCTGCCTGCCGCGCTCGCCGCCGCGCATCTCTTAAGAAACCTCCTGTTCGGTCTTGAGCCATCGGACCCCGTGACGATCATTTGGGCGATGGTAACCTTGGTGGGGGCAGGCGTACTAGCTGGCTTCCTCCCGGCGCGGCGAGCGGCATCGCTCTTGCCCATGGACGCCTTGCGGCATGAATGAGAAGGGGCAGCCATGAGTCTCCGGAACTGGTTGTTGCACCGGCGGCAGCGCGAAGAGGAACTGGACGAGGAGGTCCAGTCTCATTTACGCATGGCCGCGCAGGAGCGCATCGAGCAGGGTAAATTCAAATCACCCCCTCCTCAGCCCAGGAGCGGCCGAAGCTTCGTAGGGTCAACCTCTGCGGCGTTGGACGGACAGGCCGAGCGCAACTCGGCCTTACCCGGGTTCAAACATCCTGTTACTCACGGATGGTCCCTGCCGGGGCCTGCGAGGGTTCCATCAATTCTCCCTTTGGGCGCTCTGTTTCGGACATCACGGATAACCGCTTTCGGCTATCCATGCTCAGGAGATTTCGCGCAGGGATGTGGCCCAGGCGGACGCAGCCTGTAAGTTTGCTCGTACGTTTTCCAGGCGAGCCTTTTCCGCCAGAAGCGAAAACTGAAGGGTTTCCATAACGCTCCGAAGGGTCTTTAGGGTCTCTCGATACTTTAGTATCTCGTACGCAGCTTCCGGCGCTTTTGCCGCGGACCTGGATTCCGCCGCAAGGTATTGGGCGACTTGTTTGAGCCGGAGGTCGACCTTTTCCAGTCGGCGAACTGCCACGTGGGACTCCACCACCTTCGCGCCGTTTTGTGCAACCTGATCAATAAACTCTTGGAATTCGCGATTCGCGATCCGAATGACGTCCAGCAGCCCGTTGTTCATCAAGTTCCCCTTCACCACTCCCTAGTTAAATCGGCATGGGACACCCTGTTCTTTAGTCCGCGTTAGTTCTTTCCCGCCAACGGTTTGGCGATGTCGTCGAGCAGATCGGGTTTCCCCTCCACGCGCACCAAGTGGGGGTAGCGCTCACCGCCGTGATAGTTGACCGAGACGGTTTTGTAGTAATCGTCGTTCACGACCAGGAAGCGGATGGGCTGATCATTCTTTGTGCCGGCCTTCATTGCGTCGTGGAGCAACTCCGGCGTGTAGGCGCGATCGTTGATGGCCACCACTCGCATCCCCGGCATGATCCCTGCCAAAAAGGCCGGTCCGCCGACCAGCGATTCCTGAACGGCCCCGTCCGTCCCGATGCGCAAGCCCAAGGAGTAGACGGCGTTCACTCCCCCTCCAAATCGTCCACCCCCTCGGGATTCGGGCGGCCTGTCGGTGTAATCCACTTTCCACCCACCCGCCTCAATCCCGCCCACCGGGGCTTGCGAGGAAGTTGAACTCAAACGGTCATGGAAATATCCCGCCCAGTCGTAGGGCGCAACCGCCTGCAAGGCCCCGACGAGATCGTCAAAGGTGTATGGTTTCACTTCCGGACCTTGGTTGGGTCCGCCATAAAATGCCCGGCAGAAATCCTCGAAGGATTTTTGGCCGTGGGTCTGGTCGTGAATGAGGGTTGCAACCTCCAACCAGATCAGATCACCTTCGGGATAATAGTCAGCGCTCCGCCGCCAATCTACCCAGCCGCCGCGTCCGAAGGATTGGCCGGCGACTGCGTCCGCGGTGTCCTGGAGAGGCCGCCAAGTGCGGCCCGGGCGCCCCGGACCCATATCTGCGGCCGTCGTCGCCAAGTCTTCACGATATTGCTCGGGAGTCCACATACCGCTGCGAGCCGCGAGCAAAGGACCCAAGTAAGACGTCAGCCCCTCGTAAACCCAGAGCAGATCGGTTTTCATCGGGGCTTCGAAATCGGGTGTGCTCAGATCGGCGGGGCGGCGGAATTTTCCGTTCCAGGAATGAACGAATTCGTGCCCGAGCAGACCGGCAACCTCACGCCTTCCTTCCGGCGTCAGCAGGCTGCGCTCACCGGTGCGGCTGTCGTCGCACTCGTTGTGTTCGAGGCCGAAATGCGCCACGTGGTCGCTTAAGGCGAGCAGGAAGTGGTAGTCGCGATAATGGCGCGCCCCAAAGACCTTGCCGGTTTCCGCCACCATGTTGGTGAAGTCCTTCTGGACTTCGGGGGACATCTCGAGCGCCGCAGCGCTGTCGGCCACAAGGTCAATTTCGTGGTGGATCGGTTCATTGGGGGGCGTGACATCCACCGCGCGGTAGTACTCGCCGGCGATGACGGGCGAATCTACCAAGCGGTCGAATGGGACCGGTTTGAAAGTCACCTCGTCACCCGCCGCGTTCTCCACGGGCAAAGGGGTTCCGAATTTCCAGCCGGAGGGCAAGCGCAATGTGGGATTGAAGGTGATATTCTCCGCCGGAATCCCCGCAGGATAAAGCACGTTTTGGTTCCAACTGACGATCACCAATTTGTCGGTGGCTGATCCGCCCCCGCTAAAAGCCCCACTGCTGGGTTCGAGATAGTCGAACGCGACCTCCAAGCGTTCCACGCCTGAGGGCACGTCCAGATGGAAGGTAAATCCGTCGAGCAGGTCGCGCCTCCAAGGAAGGGTCTTGCCATTGGCCGAGAACGTAAGCCCGGCAACGTTGCCCACCGGACCCGAGGGCGTATGCTCGCCGGGGATCCACTTTGGGTAATAAAGCGTGAGAGGTCCGGGTTTGACGGGCACGACCATGTGGGTGCGAAGGATCTTATCCGGCGTGCGGGTGGCATCGACGGCCAAATTGATTGTCACGGAAGACTGGGCGAGCAGGGAAGCCACGCCCCATACCACGAACTCAAGCAACAGGATTGGTAAACGTGCGCGGATCGAATTCATCAAATTGTCCTTTTATTCGGAGGATCACGACCACAAGCTGGGCTGCGAAGCCGAAAAGCGAAAGACGGAAATGACCATGCGGAATTTCCGCTTTCCCCAGCAAGGAATGCTACCCTTGGTAGGCGTCTGCGTCAACGCCACGCGGTGGCTTTGCTTCAAGTGGCGCGATACGATCGGCATCGCCAAGGTCGAGCCGGTTCCTGCCGGTGTGGATTACGATTTGTGGACCGGCCCGGCTCCCTGGAAGCCTTTTACCCGCAACCGCTTTCATTATAACTGGCACTGGATATGGGACACAGGCAGCGGTGACGTGGGCAATCAAGGCGTGCATGAGATGGATCTGGCCCGGTGGGCGCTGGGCGTAGAGTTCCCCAACAAAACACCGGCCATCGGCGGCCATGTTATGTTTAAAGACGATCAGGAGACCCCCAATATTTTGAACTGCTCGTTCGAGTTCGACATGCCGGATGGAACCCGCCGCATTCTGGAATTCGAAGTCCGCCATTGGATGACCAATACGGAAGCGGCCATCGGCCTGCCCGGCTTTGGAGCAGGCGCGGCAAACCTGCCGGAAACGGCGGGCCAAACCCACATTCCACAACCAAAGGCCCTGTGCGGGAATCTGATTTACGGCTCCAAGGGATATATGGCGATGACCGGCTACGAATCCTATCGGACCTTTCTCGGGGAGGATAATGAGCCCGGCCCCAGCGCCACGCGCTCCGGGGACCGATGGGCGAATTTCATTCATTGCGTCCGCACGCGCAAGAAAGAAGATATCCTGGCGCCCATCGAGGAAGGCCACATCACCGCCACCTTGATTCACCTTGCGAACACATCCTACCGGCTGGGACGCACGCTGAAGTTCGATCCCGTAAACCAAAGGGTGGTCGGCGACGAAGAAGCCAACCGTTACCTGCGCGGTGAGGACCGCGGCTTCCGCCAGCCGTTTACGATTCCGGAAAATGTGTAGACACCAGACGCGATAGGCTCGAGACCGGCGGAGTCACAATTTGGTAGTGCTGAGGGGGATAAGTGGGTTCTCCTCCTGGGGGCAATTTGTCCGCACTCATCACTTCAGAGAGCCGAACACGCATTCGCCGCCCCGCCCAAGTATGCTAACCTTTTGATGCGGACCTACTAACATGCAGAGAGACTTGAGCGCATTGGCGGGGCAAACCTACGATATCGCCATTATCGGCGGCGGGATCAACGGGGCGGCGGCGGCACGGGAAGCGGCGCTACGCGGCCTGAAGGTGGCGCTGGTTGACGCGCGCGATTTTTCGGCCGGCACCTCCAGCCGTTCGTCGAAGTTAATCCATGGCGGGTTGCGCTATCTCGAGCAGTTCAGTTTCAAGCTCGTGCACGAATCCCGCACGGAGCGGCGCACGCTGCTCGCCCTGGCGCCTCACTTGGCATGTCCCTTGCCTTTCGTCCTGCCGATCTATCGCGGCGACCCTTACTATCCGCTCAAGATTCGTGTGGGGCTTTCGATTTACGACCTGCTCGGCAATCTGGGTCGCGCCGACCGCCATCGGATGTTAAGCCGCGAGGAGGCCCTGCGGCTCATTCCCGCGCTGCGATCAGAAGACCTGCGGGCGGCAGCGGTTTACTACGACTCCGAAACGGATGATGCGCGCCTGACGCTGGAAATGATCCTGGCCGCCGCCGAGTGTGGCGCCACCGTGGCGAATTACGCGGAGATTCGCGCGCTCCAGGCTTCCGCGCCAGGGCAATCTCCCGCCATCGTTTCCGCGGAAGTCGAGGACGGCCTCACTGGTCGCCGCTACGAGCTCGCGGCGCGCTTTTGGGTGAATGCCGCTGGGCCGTGGGTGGATCACGTGCGCGCTCTCTTGCCCGGGTTCGATGGCGCCAAAACCGTCCGGCTCACCAAAGGCACACACTTGATCCTGCCGGGAGTGGACCCGGACCATGCGCTCTTTGCCGCCATTCGTCCCGGCGAGCGGATTTTTCTGATGCTGCCCTGGCACGGCCACGCCCTGCTGGGAACCACGGACACGGACTTTGACGGCGACCCCTCGAGCGTGCAGCCCGACGGCGCCGATGTTGATTACCTGCTTGCCGCCGTGAACCGCATATTGCGCCAGCCGCTTACCGCCGGCGACGTGCTGGGCAGCTTCGCGGGGTTGCGCGCCCTGGCGATTGAGCCCGGCCGGAGCCCTTCCGAAAACACTCGCGAGTATCGCTTTCACGAAGAATCCGGGATCAAGAACTTCATTTCCATTTGCGGGGGAAAGCTGACGACCGCCCGCGCGCTGGGCGAAAAGCTGGTGGACCGTATCGCCGGGCAATTGGGCGTTGCCATCGCTTCTGCCCAGTCGAGCCGGACGACTCCGCTGCCGGGGGGAAACACGGGGCCCTTTGAGGATTTCGTCAGAAAGGCAACGGACGAGGCCGGGAAGGATTTCGGTGTTCCGGCGCAAATCGCCGAACGGATCGTTCGCACTTACGGCAGCCGCTGGCAACAGGTGCTGGGGCCGATTCGTGAAAGCCCCGCCCTCGCCGAGCCGCTCGCGGGGAATCCCCCACTACTCACGGCAGAGGTCCAGTTCGCCATCCGTCACGAAATGGCGGCGAACGTGGATGACTTCCTCATGCGGCGCTCCGGTCTGAACTGGCTTGCGGCGTGCTCGTTGCGGGCGGCGGCTCCCGCCGTCGCGGAGATCTTTGCACGTGAACTGGGCTGGAGCCCCGAGCGCCGGCAAGCCTCGCTCGCGGCCTTCGCGTGTTGTTGTCATGCGCCGACCAGTTCCTAACGCCTTAAACTGACGTGACTGCTTTCTCACCCATCCTGAAGCGCGTTCTCGATCGTCGCCCTGCGCCGCTCGTTTGGCCGCCCCTCAAGATCGGCCATCGCGGCGCGGCGGGCGAAGCGCCGGAGAATACCCTGGCTTCGTTCGAACTGGCCTGGCGCCAGGGCGCGGACGGAATTGAGTTTGACGTTCAGCTTTCCGCCGACGACGTTCCGATGGTCATTCACGACGCCCATCTGACTCGCACCACCTCCGGGAGTGGTTGGGTGTGCGAACATCGGGCGAGTGTGCTGCGCCGCCTCGATGCGGGGTCCTGGTTCAATCGCCGTTATCGCCTCCGCGCGCGCGAACGTTACGCGGGAGCGCGCATTCCCCTCCTGACGGAAGTTCTCCAATGGGTCAAAGCGCGGCAGTGCCTGGCTTTGGTCGAGATCAAAGACTACCGGCCGGGCGTAGCGGCAAAGGTCATCCAGGAAATCGAGCGCGCCGGCCTTTGGCATTTGACGCGGGTGGTTTCCTTCGACTTGCCGTCGCTTCAGCAGGTGAGGGAATTGAGCGAGCAGGCGCGTCTTGGGCTGGACTTCTCCGGCCGCCTGCTGCCGATTCGCCGGGCTCTCGCCCTCGGCGCGGAGGCGCTGCTGCCGCACTGGGCGATTGCCTCGCGGGGACTCATTCGCCGCGCCCACCGCGAGGGGTTGCAAGTTATCTCCTGGACAGTTAATTACCCGCTGCACATGCGCCGCAAGATTCTGGATGGTGTGGACGGCCTTATCACCAATTACCCGGCCAGACTCACAGAAGTCTTGGAGCGCATCGAGCCGGCACGGCCCGAATTGCAACGGTGAGGTTCGGCCCCCTTCCTGGAACTCACTCCAAGATTTTGGGCCCCAAACCCAGGGCACTGAAGCCACTTGCAGAGGGGCAATTGGAGTAAAATAGCGAATTCAGAGCTTCCGGACGCGGGGAGAATCTCCGCTGATTCAAACACCGGCATGAAAGCGCGAATGGGCATAGCATCATCCGGAGAAGGCCGGACCAAGAAAGCAGGGGGAAACTGGAAAGCAATTCCCGCCATCCTGGTATTGGCCGCCATGGCCGTGGGAGCGGGTGCCCTTCGCGCTCCGGCCCAACAAGTTACACCCCCGGCGGCGCCCACCATCCATCCAGGGGAAAGCGCACCTCCCGCGAAAGCGTCCACCCTTCACGCAACCGTCGAACTCGTTAACGTACCCGTGACCGCTTCGACCAAACATGGGCAGCGGGTTATTGATCTCAGCGTGGAGGATGTGAAGGTATTTGAAGACGACGTGGAGCAGAAAATCACCCACTTCGAGCGGGAAACCCGCACGCCTCTCCGCATCGGTTTGATCATCGACACCAGCAATTCTGCACGCAGCCGATTATCGTACGAAAAGGATGCGGCCCAGCAGTTTGTCGACGTGGTCCTGCGCAATGGAGGCACAAAGAACCAGGTATTCCTCGAGACCTTCGACGCTTCCAGCTCCATAATCCAGGACTTTACCAACGACCCGGACGTGCTGAGTGATAAGATCCAGGAACTTAAATCCGGCGGGGGAAAGGCCCTTTATGATGCCATCTACTCTGCTTGCCAGGAGAAAATGCTCAAGACCGGGCCGCCGGAAGAGATACGGCGGATCTTAATCGTCGTAAGCGATGGCTTGGATGTTCAAAGCCGGCACACGCTGGACCAGGCCGTTTCAATGGCGCGTATGGCCGAGACCATGATCTATACGGTCGGCACGGCCGCCTATGGCTTTTCGAATCCCGGAGACAAACTTCTTGAAGACATGTCCACCGAAACCGGTGGCTACCCTTCATTCCCTTTGCGCGATGCCCCGGGCACCGACCTGGAGTCGGGTTACCTTTCCCATAATCAGATCGGGGATACTTCCCAAAACAAAAGTTTAGGGGCGGAAACGGGAAAGCTTTCCTCGGAACGATTGATCAACCTGGTTGGCGCGTTGCAAGCCATCGCGCGTGATTTGGACGAACAATACACAATTGGCTATAAGCCGTTGCGAGACGCCCTCGACGGAACTTACCGGTCCATTAAAGTTGTGACCACCCGCCGCGGAGTTACGCTGCGTTGGAAGCCCGGGTACTTTGCCCGGGCCGAGTGATGGGAGCTTGCCGGGATTTCCGTGCAAAACCCTAAAGCTTCGCCCTCCTGCACAGTTCCCTGAGGCGCAACTCTTCAAATCAGGACACTAACCAAGATCGGGCAATACGCATTAACGGCAGATGTTGTCGCGCTTTGCTGGCTTGGTTATAATCCCGCGCAGGCAATCGCCACCTATGGCCAAGACGGCTCCCAAGATCGCCAAGAAGTTTTTGATCACAGGCCGCGTCCAGGGCGTCGGATATCGCTATTTCGCGGAGCGTTGGGCCTCGCAACTCGGCATCTGCGGATACGTGAAGAACCTCTGGGACGGTAACGTGGAGGTCTACGCCATTGGCGAGGCGACAGCTCTGGAAGAACTGAAGCGTCAACTGGCAGAGGGTCCGCGCAGCGCGCGCGTTGCCGCTGTCGATGAATCGGACGAACCCGTGGACAAGCGGTACAATCGCTTTATGATTGAGGGTGGATGGTAGAATCGGAAAGGGTGAATAGCAAATGGTGAATTATGAATCTTGAATTATGAATTACAAATCCTTCTGCGCCGTCGATTGAAGAGCGCTTTGCTTCACTATTTACAATTCACTATTTACCATTCCTTGGAGGACATGTGATCGATCTCAAGAAACTGATTCGCGAGATCCCCGACTATCCCAAGCCGGGGATCCTCTTTTACGACATCACCACGTTGCTGAAAGACCCGGTGGGCCTGCACTGGGCCGTCGACATCCTCGCCAATACCTTTCTGGCGCAGAAAATTGATCGGGTCATCGGGATTGAAGCGCGCGGGTTTATCTTCGCGCCCATGGTGGCCTACCGTCTGAACGCGGGGTTTGTGCCGGCTCGCAAGCCTAACAAGTTGCCCGCTGACCGCGCCGCAATGCCTTACAGCCTCGAATATGGAAAAGATGCGATCGAAATTCACCGCGATGCCATCAGCCCGGGACAGGAAGTGCTGATCATCGATGACCTGCTGGCCACCGGGGGAACCGCCGCCGCCACCGCTCGCCTGGTGGAATCACTGGGCGGACGCGTGGCCGGAATCGGATTCGTGATTGAACTGGAAGAGTTGAAAGGGCGCGAAAAACTGAGCCAGTACGCGGTGCATTCAATTCTGAAGTATTGAGGAAAAGCAGTCGATAGTTGATAGTCGATAGTTGAAAGTCAAAAGTCGAAAGTGACCAACCTGTGCTTTCGACTATCAACTATCGACTATCAACTATCGACTGTCTTCCAGCGTCTTCAGGATCGCGTCGAGAAAAAAGCCTTCCGGCAGAGAGCCTTCGACATAAGCCCCGTCATTGATGATGGTCCTGGGGACGGCGAAAACGCGAAACCTTTCGGCGAGGTCCGGAAATTCGGTGGCTTCTATGCCATCCGCGCGGACGAGGTCGCTCTCCATGGCGAACTGGTAAGCCAGGCGCACGGCCGGCGGGCAATGGGGTCAAGTCGGCGTGGTAAACACTTGCAGGTGGAGCGGCTGGGTAAGTTGGGCGAGCTTTTCGCGGCTTTCGGGCTGCAATCCCGAATCCCCCTTTGAAACAGCCAGGATCGCGTCGAGCAGGGCCGCGAACTCGTACCCGGCGGGCAGGCCATAAAAGCGAATGCCGTAATCCTTGGCGTTGCCGATGACGGTGGCTGGGACCTTATCGACCGCATACTCAGAGACTTTTTCCTTGGCGACCAGAAAGTTGTAGGTCTCGAGAGAGAGCTTGTTGGAAATTTGCGTCAACTCCTCGAGCAACTGCTTGGCTTCGCGGCCATATTGGAGATTCAACTCTTGGGTAAAATGAACCAACCTTACGGGGTTGGTCATCCCCTCAAGCCTTTCGCGGATTTCCGCCACATCTGTATCGCGAAGCAATGCCATGGGTTCTCCTTGACGAATTACAATGAAGACATACAGGGCCAACGCGCCTGGGCCCGCCTGCTGTCTAATAATTCAGATGCGCGAGGAAGGGAAGAGGTTCGGGAGATGAGTTCCCCGTGGCTTTGGGGTGCGGGCGGGCAAGAATTCCTCTTCACCAATACAAAATGATAGGCTACAACCGGGGTGTAAGGATTGTCACCCGTCAAGCTATGCGGCCGGCGGGAAGGGGAGCGCGCCCCGCGCGCAGGGGAGGGACTGAGTTGACTCCTAACGGTGCTGGACAGTTATTCCCGCCCGCGCCTCGGCGCCCGGCGGGCGGAGGAAGGAGTGAGGAATAATGCCACGGCTGTCTGGGCTAGTTTTCCGCTTCCGCGTCGAACCCGAACTTCTTCATCTTATAACGCAGCGCGTCGCGGGAAATATCCAGCAGTTTGGCGGCGTGGGTCTGATTGCCGGCGGTTTGCTTGAGCGCCAGGCCCACCAGTTCGCGCTCCACTTCCTCGAGCGAGGTGCCCTGCTTGGGCAGTTCCAGCACCGGGATCATCCTTCCCGAAGGCAGTGGCCGCCATGATGCGGTGGGGTTGCTGACCATCAGGGGAGTATCCGTGGACTCTCCTTCCGGCACGCTCACGGGCATGGAGTTATCGTACCCTAGCGCTTGCCCGGACACCTGAATCGGCAGGTAAGTAGGGCGAATGTAATCTGACTCCTCCAGGATCATGGCGCGCTCCACGGCGTTCTTCAATTCGCGCACATTGCCGGGCCAGTCGTATTGGAGCAGCAGTTCGCGGGTCTCTTGGGTGATGCCTTTTACCATCTTCCGAAAACGGA
>Ga0326728_10004851_pt1 | contig 38998 bp, 41 predicted proteins | sample MB3enrmetagenome_FD_207602 | JGI IMG/M metagenome (GOLD analysis project Ga0326728, IMG submission 207602) | Lab enriched peat soil microbial communities from McLean, Ithaca, NY, United States - MB31MN | ecosystem: Environmental > Terrestrial > Soil > Wetlands > Peat | place: USA: New York... | reverse complement strand
CTTGAGCTGCTGAATCTGCTTCAGCTTCTCGAGGAGCTCCTGCGGGATCCGTACCGTCACCCGCTCCGACGTGTCGACCATGCCCGTCAGACAAGACCCCTATCTTTGTCTGACGAATGACATATCGAAGAACTGGTATATGAATGACACTGGGGGCACGAACTCTACCACGAGCGGCCTTGATGCGGGAGGCCGGCACGCCGAGCGGTGGCGAACGGGCCGGGGATTCGATCGGGACCGGCTTAGCACTTACCGCGAGCGACTACCTCTTCGCAGGGGGACGCCGGCAGGACGTCGAGAGACCCCGCTTGGGCGAACGGGGCGAGCCAAGTCCTCACCGCGGTTTCGCTCGGGCCATCGACCACAAGGTAGAGGTGGTGCTGGCCGCGGGCGACGGCCTCGCCATGGATCTTGACCCCGTGCTTCGCAGCCTCGGGGGCAGAGAGCAGCGTCAGCAGGAACGGAGCCACCCGGGGGTTCGACGCGGGGCAGCGGTCGGCGGCGTGGCGGTGTTCGGCGACGAATAGGGCCATGCTCCGCGGTACCAAAAGTGGGTATAGTAACTGTCGGAAGGCGCGTGTCCTGTCGACTCTCGGGATTCTGGCGCGGTAACGGGCGTGGTCAGTGGACGCCGAGGACCTCGCCGTCGGGCGAGAGGTCGATCCCCTCGGCCGAGGGGCGCGAGGGGAGCCCGGGCATCGTCTCGATGGTTCCGAGGTACACGACCGTGAACCCGGCCCCTGCCGAGCGGGTCAATCGGTCCACCGTGACGTTAAAGTCCCGCGGCCGACCGAGGACGTGAGGGTTGTCGGAGAGGGAAACCGGCGTCTTCGCGATGCACACCGGCCCTTCCAGCTCCCCGATCCGCCTCAGCAGCTCGAGGTCCTCGAGCGCTTCGGGCGTGCGGTTGACGTGTGTCGCGCCATAGAGACGGGTCGAGATCGACTCGACCTGGTCGAAGATCGGCATGCCGGGCGGGTTCACGGGATGGCTCTGGTGCCCGAGCGCCGCCGCGGCCTCGACCGCGCGTGCGAGCTCGACGGTTCCCTCGCCGCCCTCGGCGAACCCCTTCGCCTCGACCACCTCGACACCCCGGGCTTTGCAGAACCGTTGGACGACCTGCGTTTCTTCGGAGGTGTCCCCGGGGAACCGGTTCAGGGCCACGACCGCCGGAGCTCCGAACGTTTCGATGTTGTCAAGGTGCTGGGCCAGGTTCTCCAGGCCACGCTCGAGCGCGGCCCGGTTCGGGCTCGTCGACTCCTCATCGGAGGCGCCTCCCTGGTATCGGAGGCCGCGCTGAGTTGCAACCAGTACCGCGGCGTCGACGTTCCGTCCCAGCGTCGGGGTGACGATGTCGATGAACTTCTCGCCGCCGAGCTCGGTCGCGAACCCCGCCTCCACGATGCAGTATTCGGAGGTGGCCAGTCCGAGTTCGATCGAAAGTCGGCTGCACGTTCCGTGGGCCAGGTTACCGAACGGGCCAGCGTGGACGAAGGCCGGCGTACCCTCGGCGGTCTGAACGAGGTTCGGCTCGAGCGCATCGCGCAGCAGTGCGGCCATCGCACCCGCACCGTTGAGGTCCGACGGGTGCACGGCCGTCCCATCGGTCGTCAGCGCGGCGACGATGCGGCCGAGCCGGGCCTTCAGGTCCGTGTAGTCGCGGGCGAGCGCGAGGATGACCATCACCTCCGAGGCAGCGGTGATGACGAACGAGCTCTCGTGCGTCACGAACCGAGGGTCGTGGCCCTTCCCGACGGTGACCTGGCGAAGGGCACGGTCCTCCATGTCCAGCGTCCTCGGCCAGAGGATCTGGTTCGGGTCGATCTTGAGCGGGTTCCCGTGGAAGATGTGGTTGTCGATGAGGGCCGATAGGAGGTTGTGCGCGGAGGCGACAGCATAGATGTCGCCGGTGAAGCCGAGGTTGATCTCCGCGGACGGCTCGACGGTCGACCGGCCACCTCCGGTCGCGCCTCCCTTCACCCCGAAGATCGGTCCGAGCGACGGTTGACGCAGACAGGGAACGGCCGTGCGGCGCAGCCGAGAGAACCCGTCGGCGAGACCGATCGCCGTGACCGTCTTCCCTTCGCCGTGCTTCGTCGGGGTCATCCCCGTGATGAGGACCAGTTTCCCGGACGACTTCTTCGTCGCGCGCTCGCGGACGACCGACACCGGGACCTTACCGACCCACCGTCCGGCCGAATGGACCTCGTCGCTCCGAAGCCCGAGGGCAGTTGCCAGGTCTGTGAGGCTCCGCATCGTCGTTCCCGACTCCTTGTACCCGTTCCGGGTCCGAGGGACAGAACGTACGTTCTAGGGGCGCCCTTTATAGAATGCCTCTCGTGAACCCGACGTGACCCTGACCCTCGCCCCGTTCCCTCTCGACCAAACCGCCTCGCTCGCGCTCGCGGCGGACGCGCTCCGCGTCCGCCTCGCCCCGGGGGAAGACCTCCGCGACCTACTTCCGCCAATCGAGTCGGCGATCCGTTCGGCCCGTGCCACCGGGGGGCTCCTGCGGGCCGACGGGGAGACCCGGGGTATTGTCCTTTGGGAACCGGCCGGGCCGCTCGGCGTCGCGGTCCGTCTTCTGTACCTCTCCCCGCCGAACGGGAACCCAGAGACGTATCGGGCCTCGCTGACACTCGCCGAGCGCGCGGCCGGGCCGATCGCCTTTGCCCCCGGGCCTCTGGCCGGCCTCTCAGAGGAGGAGGAGTCGGTGGTGATGCGGGAACTCGGGTTCGTCCGATTCGGGCGGTCCGAAATGGCGTTTCCGTCTACCGCGCCGGTACCCCCGACCCCGGTGTTGCCCGGGTCAGACATGCGTCCGGTACGCCCGGCCGACGAGCCCCTCCTCGCTCGCCTCCATGAAAGAGCCTACCGAGACCATCTGGACCGATACCTCGCGCTCGAGGCCCTCGACCCCGTGCATGACGCCGACCGCCAGTTGCGGGAGTACTTCGCCGGCCGGTGGGGAGAGCTCCTGTCGCCGGGTTCGGTGGTCGTCACGCTCGACAGCCGCCTCGTAGCCGCGGTGATCGCCGTCAAGCGTGCAGCGCATGTCCTCGTCATCGACGTGATGACCGAGCCCGACCTCCAGGGGAGAGGGCTCGGGCGGCTGGCGCTCGCGAGCTCGGTGCGGGCGCTTCGCGACCGAGGCGAGTCTGCCATTGTCCTCAACGTCACGGAAGAGAACGAACGGGCGGTCCGTCTCTATTCGCGCCTCGGGTTCGTGCGGACGATGGGACCTTCGAAGGAGTGGTACGACGCCCGACGGATCCCGGTCCGCCTCCCGGCGCCCGTCGACCGCTAGCGGGCCGGCGACGGTGTGGGTTCGACGGGTCGGTAGCCCAGGTGCCGGAGCGCCCGGAACGAGGTGACCATGATGAGGCCGAAGGCGACGAGCGCGCCTCCCGCGGTAAGGTAGGTCCCTTGGACCCCCACCGACACGGTGAGGACCCCTCCCGCGTACTGCCCCGCCGGGATGAGGGCCATGCTTCCGACCTCGTCTGCCGAGAAGACACGGCCCATCATCTCGTCCGGGACGGTGGCCTGGACGGTGGAGAGGAAGACGGTGTTGATCATTCCGGGCATGAGCCCGTAGGCGAATATGATCGGGAGCGCGAGCCATATCGAATGGACGAGCCCGAGGCCGAGGAGCGCGAGGCCCATCGCCAAGGTGAACACGATGATCGCGCGTCCCGCCCGGGGCTCGAAGCGGAGCCGGGGCGCGATCACGAAGCCGGCGGCGACCCCGAGGGTCGAGGTTCCGACGATCGCCCCGTACCAGATCCCCTGACTCAAGTCGAGCCAGCTCGCAACGTAGAGGGCCAGCTCGACGAGCGCGACCGCCGAAAGGAAGTTCGTGACGAGGGCGGCGACCGTGGCCTGGAGCAGTCCCCGCCGCCGAGCGAGGTACACGTACCCCTCCGTCGCGGCCTTCAGCACCGACCGGGCCGGGCCGCGCCGGGAGACGGAGAAGTCCGCGCGAACGAAGAGCAGGGCCACCTGGACGGCGAAGAACAACACGAACGCCACGCCGAGGGCGTACGCCGGGGCGGCGAAGGTGAGGACCACCCCGACGATGACACTGGCGAGCGCGCTCACGCCGGCCGCGATCGCGTAGATCACCCCGTTCGCGGCCGGAAGGTCAGCGGTCCCCACGAGGCGCGGCAGCGACGCATTGAACGGCGGCCGGAAGAACGTTGAGGTCACCGCGACCGCTGCCCAGCCCGGGTACAGCAGGAGGACCCAGAGCGGGATGTAGAAGCCCGCCGGCCCGGGGACCGGCACATGCCCCGACGGAAGGAAGATCAAATCGCTCGCCAGGGCGGCGGTTGCGAGGAGGGAGCCGAGGTTCACGGTCCGCATTAGGACCGCCCGGTCGAACCGGTCGGCGACGGCCCCCGAAAAGAACGCGGCCGCGAGCGTGGGAAGTGCCGAGGAGAGCCCCAGGAACGCGAGGGCGAGCGCGCCGTAGGTCGTGCGTTCGCCGGCGGGGTAGGCGAACGCGATCCCGTAGAGGAGGACGACGAGGACCGCGGAGGGGGCGGCGAACTGGAGCGCGCCGGCGGTCAGGAACGCCGTGAACGAGCGCTGCCGGAACAGCGCCCCGTACCGGCTCAGGGGATTCCGCCTCCGGGCGACTCCGACCCTCACCCTCGACAATAAGCCTGTCGGCGGGCGGGTCCCCGTCTGCGAAACCCGCTTGTACTTCCCGCACGTCCCCGAGGTCTCGGAGCGGACCGTGCGCCTCATCCATCGCGACCCTTCCACCGGAGTTCACCGGCTGCGCCTGGAGACTCCGAGCGACCTCTGGCGCATCGCGCGTCTCGTGCGGTCCGGCGACCTCGTGGGCGCCTCCACCACTCGTCGAGACCCCGAGGCCCCGCCGGACGTCGCGGGAGCGGAGCGGACCCGTCGTCGGGTCTATCTCGTCGTGCGCGCCGAGCAGGTGGAGTTCCACGGGTTCTCGAAGCACGTCCGCATCACCGGCCCGATCGTCGAGGGCCCGTTCGACCTCGGCCGCCACCACACGCTCGACCTCACCGAGGGCGACGATGTCTCGGTGGCGAAATCGAACTGGACGACCGGCGACCGGACGATCCTCGAGGAGGGTCTCGACCGAAAGGGCGACCCCACGATCCTGGTCGCCGCGGTGGATTGGGGGGATTCCTCGCTCGTGCGCCTGCGGGGGCGGTCGGTCGAGCCCGTGGTCGACCTACGTCGGACCATCGCCGGTAAGCGCTACGAGGGAGGTCAGGCAGAGAAGGACCGCAGCTCCTACGTTGCGGAGCTCGTGATGCTTTTGCGTCGCGAGGGGATGGAGGCGAACGCGGTCGTGATTGCGGGCCCGGGATTCCTCAAGGAGGAGCTCGCACGCCGCCTCACCGAGGAGGACCCCGCCCTCGCGCGCAAGATGCGGGTCTACCCGACCGCCGAGTCCGGCCGCGTGGGCGTCGACGAGCTCCTCAAGAGCGGACGCGCGACCGAGGTACTGCGCGGGAGCGTCGCGGCGGAGGAGGCCGAGGTCGTCGAACGGCTCGTCCGAGCTCTCGCCGGAGGAGTCCGTGCCGCCGTCGGGCCGGTCGAGGTTGCGGAGGCGGTCGAGGCCGGCGCCACGGAGACGATCCTGGTCTCCGAGTCGCTGCTTCCCGACACCTCCATCGCCGCCACTCTCGACCGGGCCCGGGACGCACGGGTCCGGCTGTTCGTGGTCCGGGACGACGGCGAGGCTGGCCGGAAGCTCACGGCCCTCGGAAGGATCGGGGCGCTATTGCGCTACGACTGGACGAGCCCGTCGCGAATTACGAAATCGCCTGGATCGCTTCGCGGAGCTCCTCGAAGCGGCGCTTGAGGTCCTTGAGCGAGAAACGGAGCGCCTCGCGCGCGGTCAGTGATCCGTCGGTCTCGAACCGAAGGAAGAAATCCTCCTCGTCGGCGGTGACCTTGATCGAGCCGTGCTCGCAGACCTCCTCGCAGGCCTTGCAGAAGATGCATTTTGGCTCGTCCGTGACCGAGAGCTTCCCTCCCGCGAACTCGAGGATCTTGACGGGGCACGATGCGGCGGTGCGCTTCAGGCACGCGTCGGAGCAGCCCTCCTTCTTCGCGATTTTGACGTGCGGGCGCGGGTACATCCCGACCCCGTGGGCGACCTGCCACTTCGCGTGCTCGCGGGCGGTCCCGACGACCGCCGTCATGTAGGCGAGCAGCGCCTGTCGGGCCCCGAGTCGCACGATCGGCACATCGGGTTCGAGGATCGCGAGGCTGCTGTCCCCGAGAGGGACGACATCCTTCGCGTAGACGGTGCATGGCCCTTTCTTGTCGACGGAGAACATCACCTGGCAGTGGACGCAGCCGGCCCCACCGCACTCGCACTCGGACTTGCGCCGGAACTGGGAGAGGTCCGTCGGTATTGGGAGCAGGCCGAGCCGTAGCGCGACCGCTTCGTCGAACATGCTGGTCGAGGAATCGTAGTCCTTGCTTGTCGTCTCGTCGCGGATCGGGCCGAGGTGGAACTCGACGTCCTCGATGGCCAGCTTCGGCACATCGGAAAGGAGCGTGCGCCGGATCGCGTTCACCTGGGACGCGGTCATCCCCTCGACCTCGAGGGCGGTCGAGCGGGGCTTCAGTTCCTGGACCGTGATCGCCATCGACTACACCCGCCGACCGCGGCGGCCCCCCTTCGGTTTCGTGCCGTCGTGCGGGACCGGCGTGACGTCCTCGATCCGCTGGATCCGGACCCCGGCCCGGGCGAGGGCCCGGATGGCGGCCTGAGCACCGGGCCCGGGAGACCGGGAAAGATTCCCGCCGGGCGCGCGGACGCGGACATGGAGCGTGTCGTACCCCTTCTCCTTGATCACGGCGGCGATCTGGTCGGCCGCCTTCATCGCCGCATACGGGCTCGACTCGTCCCGTGCGGCCTTGACGACCATCCCGCCGGTCGCCTTCGCCAGGGTCTCGGCGCCGGTGATGTCGGTGACGGTGATGTGAATGTTGTTGTAGCTCGCGAAGATGTGCGCGATGCCGACCTTGGCCATGGCCTACGCGCCCCCTGCGGGTGGCTCGGGCGTGGTGGGCGGCGGAGGCGTGGGGGCCGTGCGGGCCTGCAGCCGCTCGCGGAGCGCGACACGGACCATGTGGTCATCGTTGGCGAGCGGACTGGTGGGACAGTAGGCGATCAGCGGCTCCTCGGCCGACGGGACCAGGTAGCCGGGGCGCGTGACGCGGTGGTCGCCGATCGACATGTGGCCGTGCGAGATCCACTGCCGGGCCCCGTTGGCCGTCGGAGCGAGACCGCGGTGGAAGACGATCCATTCGAACCGGCGCTGGAGGAGGTCCTCGGTCGTGAGCGCGAGGACGTCGTCGATCGTGGGGGTGCCTACGGGGAGGAGCCCGAGGCGGGTCAGTCGGCCGATGAGCTGGTCGGTCTCGCGCCGGGCCTGGGGCTCGCCGGCCCGCAACCGGGCCTGGAGGTCCCGAGCCTGTCCGCGGAACCCGCGAAGGATCGACTGGGCCTTCCAGAGCTCCCGCTTGTTCTTGAGGCCGTACTTCGTGAGCAGCTTCCGCTCCTCCTCCATCCGGGCGGCCTCCCACGGATGCTTCGGAGTGTCGTAAGTGCGCCGCAGGAACTTCGGGTCGCCCATCGTTGATTATCCCTCTCACACCTTCTTCGCGGCGGCGGGCGCGGCCGCGGCGGGCGCGGCGGCCGGAGCCGCGGCCGGGGCCTCTTCCTTGCCCGCGGCGGCGGCCGCTTCCTTCGCGGCCTTCTTGAGCACTCCCGCGGCCATGCCCGTCCGGCCGTTGGACCGGGTCCGCTGTCCACGGACCTTCTGGCCCCGCTCGTGGCGGACGCCGCGGTAGCTACGAATCATCTTCATCACGTTGATGTCGTCCCGCCGTCGGGTCTCGAGGTCGGGACCGAAGAAGTGGGGCGACTCTCCCAGGAACGGTTCGTTCGGGTGATTCACCATCCACGGCGGCAACTTCGTGGCGAGCGACCCCAGAGCCGTCTCGAGGCCCTCCACCGTCGGCTCGGGCAGGTTCCCGATCATCTCGCTCGCGTTGACCTCGGCGAGGCGACAGGCGACCTCGGCGATCCGAAGACCCACCCCGCGGACCCCCGTCAGGGCGAGCGCCGTCGGCCGGGTCCCGTCCAGGTCGGTGTTGGCGATGCGGACGATGTATCGGAAGTTGGGGTTGTCGGGAATGATCTTGGTGGTCTTCCCCGGGGCGCCGGGCTTCGACTTGCCCTTCGATTCCTTGGCGTCCTTCGACTCCTTCCCCTTGCCGGGTTTCTCCTTTCGACCCGCCTTCTCCGGAACGGGCCCAGGCCCGGCGTCCGCGGCGGTCGCGGCAGGTTCGGCCGGGGCTTCCTTCGGTTCCTTGGGCGCGGCAGTCACTCCCCTAGGGGTGGAGCCTCACCGGATGGGTGCGAACGACCGGACGGATGCCGGGTCCGACCCCCTCCATCGAGGGCGCGGCCGCCGAGAAAGCCGTGCCTCTTAACGGCTTCGGCCGACGAAACGGCGGCGTCCTACGTCACACCAGCGCGCCGTGGCTCGGACGGGTCGGTCGACCCACGACGCGCTTCCAGCACGCGGTAACCGGACCCTCGGCCGAGCACGACGACCCGCCCGGGCCAGTGCGCCTCGAGCCATTCCTGGTAGAATCGGATCCCCTGGCTCCCTTTGCCGACGAGGACCAGGCGTCCGTCGGGGGCGAGGTGGTCGGGAGCTTCCGAAAGGACCCGGAGGATGAGCGGACGTCCCGCGTGGAACGGAGGATTGGTCGCGATTACGTCAAACGTCTCGCCGGCGACCGGTGCATACAGGGACCCGACACGAACCTCGGCGTTCGGGACCCGGTTGCGCTCGATGTTCCCTCGTGCAAGCCGCGCGGCCCTCCGGTTCACGTCGGTGAGCACGACCCGACCGTCCGGGGCGGACTTCGCGGCCGCAATGCCGATCGCCCCCCAGCCGCAGCCGAGGTCGAGGACCCGGTCCGTTCGGCGGAGAGTGAGATTCTCGATGAGCAGCGCGGTCCCGGGGTCGAGCCCGTGCGAGGCGAAGATGCCGGTATCGACGACGAAGGTCAGCAGCTCTCCCTGGAAGAGGAACCGACGCTCCGACCGGTCCGAGCGGGCGCGCGGCTGCTCGGCGAAGTACTGTTCCGTGACCGGCTCCTCTTCGTCCGCCATCGTCAAGCCGAGCGTCGGCGGAACGACCAATCCCGCTTCGCGGTCGTCGGAGCCCCGGCCCCCAGCGCCTCCCGCATCAGTTCCTTCTCCCGGCCCGATAACGACCGAGGTAGCTCTACATGGACCGTCACGATCTGGTCGCCACGCGAAGAACCGCGGAAGCGGGGGAACCCGCGGCCGCGAAGGCGGAATTGTGTCTCGGGCTGGGTCCCGAGGGGGATCTTGAGGGACGCGCGGCCCTCGATCGTCGCGACTTCGACTTCTCCGCCGAGGAGCGCGACCGATAAGGGGACGGTCGTCTCCGAGAAGACGTCGGTCCCCTCGCGGTGGAAGTCGGCCGAGGGTTCCAGAACGACCTGCACGAAGAGGTCGCCCGACCGTCCGCCGCTCGCGCCGGGGGTGCCGTGCCCGGGGACCCGGAGGACCGAACCATCATCGACCCCCGGCGGGACCGTGAGCTCGATCCGCTCGACGGACGTCGTCCTTCCGTTCCCTCCGCACGTGGGGCACTTCTCAAGGACCCGCTGCCCGAGGCCGTGGCATCGCGGGCATTCGGCGATCGTGATGAGCTGGGTGTAGCCGCGGTTCTGGACGCGGCGGACCTGTCCCTCACCGCGGCACTCCGAGCACGTCTCGAGGGCCGTGCCGTTCCGGGCCCCCGTACCGCGGCAGTCGGTGCACGGGCCAGTGTGCGGCACCTCGACCGTGGGGTGGGCGCCCTGGACGGCCGCGAGAAGCGGGAGGCGGATGGTCAGCTCGACGTCGCTTCCCCGGTACATGCCGCCTGCCCGGCCTCCCCCTCCGAACGATGTCCCGAACCCGGCGAAGAACTGCGAGAAGAGCGGGGACGACCCGAGAAGGTCCTCGAGGTCTCCCATGTGCGTGAAGTTCTGCCAGTTGAACCCGCCCGGCCCGAAGTCGGTCTCGACTCCGGCGAAGCCGAGCTGGTCATACTTCTGCCGCTTCTCCGTGTCCGCGAGGACCTCGTACGCCTCCGAGAACTCCTTGAACTTCTCCTCGGCGGCCTTCGGGTTCTCTTTGGCCACGTCGGGATGGTACTGGCGGGCGAGGCGCCGGTACGCCTGCCGGATTTCGTCCTCCGTCGCGGTCTTGGGAACGCCGAGGACCTCGTAGTAATCGCGTTTGGCCATGAATTGCTCGCTCGGAAAGAAGGTCCGTTACCGCCGTTTCCTAGGTCGCGCGCTATTAGCCTTTTCAGTCCGAGCCGCGGGCCGCCGACGCCAGCCGAGCCGGACCGCGGCGCCGACACCCACGCCGAGTCGGTCCGCGGCCCGGCCCTCGCCGACCGCAACTTCGACAAGGCCGAAGCTCGATGCGAGAGCGCCGAGAACACCGCGGCCGAGCGACTCGTAGCTGGTCACGAAGGGGACAGCCCGAAGCCGGCCACGCCCGAATGCCAGCGTGAGTCGGACAACATTCGGTCCGATCCATGGGGACGGCACGTTGGTGATGAGGTTCCCGAACCGGTCCACGTGGAGCACCTCGCCGCGAGCCCCGGTCGCGGTACGCCTAGCTTCGGGGATCGAGTACCGCCGCAGCTCCGTGGCCGGGCCTAGCGCCGACGGGCGCACGCCCCCCGCGAGGAGCGCGGCGGCCGGAGCGAAGAGGTCACGGCCATCGAACGTCGTTCCCACGGGAGGGGGCCGACGGAGTCTCGCGGGGTCGATCCGGTACGTCGCCCGGACCCCTAGCTCCTCGGCGAGCGGGGCGAGGATGCCGTTGTCGGGGCCGACGAGGAGTGGACCGGCCCTCGTTTCGACCGTGACCGGGGCACGACGACCGCCGACGCCCGGGTCGACGATCGCGATATGCACCGCGAGCGGCGGGAACCTCCTTGCCATTTCGCGGAGGAGGAACGCGGCCTCGCACAGGCTGTGCGCGGGCAGGTCATGGGTGAGGTCTATGACCTGGGACGGGGCAACGCCCCCCGTGATCAACGCCGCCTTCACTTGGGCGGCGTACGCCGACCCAAGGTCGCTCGTGAGAGTGACGAGCCGGTCGCCGCGCGCCCTCGGCCTACGCGCCAAGGGGTCCCGAACCCGCAGGGAGTGCCGTCTACGACTTCATGATCGCGACCAGGAAGATCCCGATGGCGATCAGCGCGCCGATGACCGCGGCGACGATCACAAGGAAGGCCTGGAAGATCAGCGTGCTGAGCTGGTCCGAGGCCGCCCCGAAGTCCCCGGCGTGGTAGAAATAGGCGATGAGGACGCCGACCACGAGGCCCACGACCAGGAGGGCGACACCGATGGTGCGACTCTTGCCGCTCCCGAAGTAGGCCGTGAAGATCCCGGCCAGGATCAGGAAGAGAGCGAACACGAGCAACATCACGGCGACAAAGGCGTACCACTTCGCGAAATCCACGGTTGAAGCGATTAGGTCGAACATTTCCCACCTTTCAGAATTTGATGCCCGTCAGTGTCTTGGTATCGATGACGCCGGGGACGGACCGGATCTTATCGACCACGAGCTGGCCCAGCGCGTTGAAGTCCTCGGCCTCGACCTTCGCGATGAGGTCGTACTCGCCGAACAGCGGGTGCAGCTCGACGATCCCCTTGACTCGAAGGAGCTCAGTGTAGACCTCGTGCTCCTTGGCCGGTGCGGTGCTGATTAGGACGAATCCTATCGCCACGCGGAAACTCCTCCGAGAGGCGGCGAGATGGTCCCCAGCTAATAAGCGTGTCGAGGAACCGGAGACCGCGCCTCCTCGAGGAACCGGCCTACCGACCCCCGTCACCACTCGAAAGACGGCCGCTTAAGTAAGCGCTGTGTAGCCCCGGATTCGGAGATGGCCCTTTCGCTACGTACCTGGCCGAGCCGACTCCTCGCCCGGCCGTGGCTTCTCGCGTTCGTCCCGATCAATGCCGCGACCGCCGGCTTCGGGGTCGTCCTTCCGCTTCTGATCCTCATCACGCTGCACGGCTCGTGGGCCGATGTCGCGGTGGCGGCGACCCTGTTCAACAGCGCGGTCATCCTGATGTCGGTGGTCTGGGGCCACCTCTCGGACCGGTACCCGGCCCGACGGACCTTTCTGGTCATCAACTTTGCCGGGTACGGCATCCTGTATGCCCTCCTATCGGGCGTCCATTCGATCACCGAGCTCTACTTGCTGTACGCGGTGATTGGCGCGATCGCGCCCGCGGGGACGAGCGCGTCGAGCCTCCTCATCCTCGAGAAGTTCGACGAGGGTCAGCGGCCGAACGCCTTCGCCTCCTACCAGGAGATGACGATGATCGGGTCGATCCTGGGGGTCCTGATCGGGTACTTCTGGACCCTCGCCTCGGGGGCTCTTCTCGACCTGCTCTTGCTGTTCGCCGCCCTCGCGTTCGTGAGCGCCGTCGCGATCTGGTTCGGCATCCGCGAAAGCCGCGAGAAGGCGCGGTCGGGCCAGGTCGTCCACCAGCCCGAAAGTCTGCTCTCGCGGATCCACACGATCACCGCGTTCCGGATCCCGATCCCGTTCTTCCCCACGCGCCCGTCCCTCGGCCGCGGGGCTTGGCAACGGTTCCGTCGGTGGGCCCGCGCCGAACTGCACCACGAGTTTCCCCTCATCATGATCGCCTCGTTCCTGTTCAACCTCTCCGGGAACCTGTTCAACATCTCCTACACGCCGTACCTGTACTCCGCCGGCCTCGCGGCCTCGTCGATCTTCCTCGTGAATGTCGCCAACAACTTCGCGCAGACCCTCGTCTTTCCCTTCACCGGCGGGTTGTCGATGCGTTCCGGCCCCGACCGGCTCGTTCACCGGGCCGCGTACCTCCGGAGCCTGGGGTACCTCGCCACCGCCGGATTCACGTTCGTCGCGTTCAGCGAGCCGGCGGCGTTCGAAGCGAACCTGGTGATCTACGGGGTCCTCGGAGCGGCCATCGCGGTCTACACGACCGCGAGCTCGCTCATCCTCTTCCGTAGCCTCGTCGGACGGGACGCGGGGAGCCTGATCGGCGTGAACACCGCGCTCGGGGGCGTGGCCGCGGTCGCGGGCGCCGGGTTGTCGGGGATCCTCGCGCTCGTCGGGAGCTTCCGTCTGGTCTTCTTCGTCTCGGGCGGCCTGCTCCTCGTGTCGCTCCCGCTCTGGACCGCCGCGACCGTCGCCTACACTCGACGCAAGTACGGACCGACGCGAGGCGACCGTGGGCCCCGCGAGAAGCTACTCACGCCTGCGGCCGACGCGGGCGCCGCCGCGAAGGCGCCCTGACCCGTGGGGTGGACCGCGTCCGACCCGCCGAGGGTCGCTCCGGGTCGTTCATCCGAACGACCTTCATGAGGGGATACCTCAGGTCGGGCCGGTGCTGGAGGCGCGCCTCCAGCGCGGTCGGGCCGTCGACGAGCTGGACGCTCACGTCTAGCATCTCGGGGATGAGGTAGCGGTACGCGAACCTCCCGCGCCCGAGCGGTCCGCCCCGCTTCGGATGGATCCCGACCGAGACCCGGCGCACGAACGGCTGGAGTCCCACCGCGGCCTCGATCGCCCGCGCGAGGGAGGCCGCCGTCCGTTCCGAGACCGGGATCCCGAGATACTGATGGAAGACACCCCCGAGCTTGATGCCGGCCTCGAAGAGGAGCGTCTCTCGTCGCGACAGCCGAGGGCCGGTCTCGGGCCGTGAAGGTGTCATGGATTCGGGCGAGCCTCCGCTCGCTCCCGAGGGACCGTGAACGGTCCAAGAAGATAGTAGCTCGCTACGCCGACAAGGAACGCCAGGGAGGCCGCGTAGGCGAACTCGTAGAGCGCGGAGCCTGCGGAGAGGTGGAACTGGAGCGGGACGAGGGCGAGGGCGGCGAACACCGCTGTGGCGGCCATCGCACCGCGGAGCGGGCTCCCGCGGTGGATCTTCGGGTATCGTACCGGCACCACCATCATCACGGAGAGGACAGCGACCCCGACGAGGACGAAGAGCGGCTGGACGTTCCAGAAGCCCGGCGTATCGAGGAAGAGGAGCAGCACCACGAGGGCGAGCGCGCTCTGGGGGGTCGGGACCCCTAGGAACTCCCCTCGGTCGAACGCACGGGCCGTGAAGTACGTCAATCGCGCGACGGCCGCGGCGAGGTAGACCGCGGCGAGCGTCAACGCGAGCGCCCCCCACGAATGCCATGCCGCCTCCCCGGTGTCGACGGCGATGAGGAACGCCGGGGCGATCCCGAAGGTGATAGCGTCGGCGACCGAATCGGCCACGCGGCCGAACCGACTTGCCGGAGCGGAGCTGCGGCGGGAGAGGATCCCGTCCAGTCCATCGAACCCGATCGCGCAGACGATGAGGAGCATCGCCCACAGCTTGTTGCCGGCGAGCACGTAGAGGACCGCGCCGACCCCGAGGAGTGCGTTCGAGAGCGTCGCGAGGTTCGCGCCGGCGCGCCAGCGGTCGGTCACGGCACCGTCACCTGGGCGATCGAGCTCGTTCCGGCGCGGACCCGGTCGCCGACGTGCACGACGGGACTCGCCCGGTCCGCGGGCACGAGCACGTCGACCCGGGACCCGAGCACGACCATCCCGAGGCGGTCTCCCTTCTGTCCCACGGACCCCACGCGGACGAAGGAGACCAACCGTCGGGCCACGACCCCGGTGATCTGGACGACCTCAACGGTCCCGAGCGTGGTATCGAGGCGGTAGTGCCGCTGGACGTTGCGGTCGGCGTCAGGTCGGTACGCGGCCCGGAACCCGCTCCCACCGCTCTCCATCTCCCGGACCCGGCCATCGACGGGGAACCGGTTCACGTGGACGTTGGTGACGTTCATGAACACCGAGATACGCCAGACGTTCCCCTCCCGGTCGACGGCCCGCACGCGGCCGTCGGCCGCGGAGACGACCCCGACACCGACGGAACGGTCGGGGTCCCGGAAGAAGACGGCGAAGAACGACCACACGGCGACGCCCGCGAGGAGCCCCACGCCCCAGAAGAGCGTGAGCGGGACCGCCCCGACGACCGGAAGGACCGCGAGGAACAGGAGGACCGCGGCGACCGCACCCAAGTAGCGGCCCGCGCCCGGCGCGAACACGCGGTTAACCGGTGAGAACGATTTCGATGTTGACGCCGTCGGGCACCTGGATCCGCATCACCTGGCGGAGCGCCCGCTCGTCCGCGTCGATATCGATCAGCCGCTTGTGGATCCGCATCTCCCAGTGGTCGATCGTGCTGGAGCCGCCGCCATCCGGGCCCTTGCGCACGGGGACCTTGAGCTTCTTCGTCGGGAGCGGGATCGGCCCGGCGATCGCGACCCCGGTCTTTTGGGAGATCTCGCGGATCTGCTTGCAGATCGAATCGACCTTACGGGAGTCGGTGCCGCTCAGCGAGATACGGGCTTTCTGCGGCATCGATAGTCCCTCCCCCCTGGTCGTCCGTCCGCCCGCGAGAGGCTTACTCGCGCTTCTTGAGGTCGACGACGACCCCGGCGGCGACCGTCTGCCCCATGTCCCGGACGGCGAACCGGCCGAGCTGGGGGAACTCCTTGTATTTCTCGATGACCAACGGGCGCTTCGGCGTGATCTTGACGACCGCCGCGTCCCCGGTCTTGAGAGTCTGGGGGTTCTCTTCCGCGACCTGACCGGTCTTGGGGTCGAGGCGCTTCAGGAGCTCCGTGAACTCGCAGGCGACCTGGGCCGTGTGGCAGTGGAAGACCGGCGCGTAGCCGACCGTGATGACGCTCGGGTGGTTGAGCACCTGGATGTTCGCCGTGAAGCTCTCGACGACGGTGGGGGGGTTCGAGACCGGACCGGCGACCTCGCCGCGGTGGATGTCGTTCTTGTCGATGCCGCGGACGTTGAAGCCGATGTTGTCGCCCGGGACGGCCTCCGTGACCGCCTCGTGGTGCATCTCGATCGACTTCACTTCCCCGGACTTTCCGCCCGGCATGAAGACGATCTTGTCGCCGACCTTGAGCGTCCCGGTTTCGACACGTCCGACGGGGACGGTCCCGATGCCGGTGATCGTGTAGACGTCCTGGACCGGGAGTCGGAGCGCTTTCGAGGTGGGCTTCTCCGGCACCTTGAGCGCGTCGAGCGCCTGGAGGAGGGTCATCCCCTTGAACCAGGGCATGTTCGCGCTCGCCTTGTTGATGTTGTCGTCCTTGAACGCCGAGATCGGGAGGAAGGTGACCTGCTCCGCGAGCTTGAACCCGATGTTCTTGAGGAGCTTCGTCAGGTCCTCTTTGACCTCTTCGTACTTCTTCTCGGAGTACGCGACTTCCTGCCGGTCCATCTTGTTGATCGCGCAGATGATCTGGCTCACACCAAGCGTGCGGGCGAGGAAGATGTGCTCCCGGGTCTGTTCCTGGACCCCTTCGGCCGCAGAGCAGACGAGCACGGCCGCGTCGGCCTGGCTCGTTCCCGTGATCATGTTCTTGACGAAGTCCCGGTGGCCGGGTGCGTCGATGATGGTGAAGTAGTACTTCTGGGTGTCAAAGCGGCGGTGCGCGATATCGATCGTGACCCCGCGCTCCCGCTCCTCCTTGAGGTCATCCATGACCCAGGCGAACTCGAACGTCGCCTTCCCCTTCGCCTCGGCTTCCTGACGGTACTTGTCGATCTCTTCCTGTCGGATGTACCCGGTATCGAGAAGGAGGCGGCCGACGGTCGTGGACTTCCCGTGGTCAACGTGTCCGATGAAGACGATGTTTAGGTGGGGTTTCTGCGCCATTTTCTAGGGCACCGGGCGCGCCCAGTTGGTCCTCCTATATAGGCGTTGTCTCCGCGCGCCTCCGAGAGAGACGATGGTTCCGGTTTCGGAGGGCGCGACGGGTCGCCGTGGCGCGTAACGCGGGGAAAAGCCCGGGCCCCGGTGTCGTTCGGAACCCGGGTGATGGACGTTAGAGGTCCGGCATCAGGAAGAGCTCGTTCCCGTCAGGGTCTCGCACCGTCGCGTACCAGCCCCACGGCTCCTTCTTCGGCCCTTCGGTGAACTCGACCCCGTTCGCCTTGAGCGCCGCGCACGCGGCGACGAAATCGGCGCCCGGCACCCGGAGCGTGATCCCCGAATTCCCCGGCTCGAGCGGAGCGTTCGGTTCGAACTCGGACATCTGACAGAGGTGGAGGAGCCCTCCTTTGCCTTTGCGCCCTACCGCTACCCAGTGGTCCATGCTCTCGACCAGGTCGAGGCCGAGGGCACCCGTGTACCACTCGGTCGCCTTCTTCCGGTCGGAGACCACGACCGCTATGGTCGCCACGTGCGTCTTCGGCAGCGATCCCTTGGCCCGGCTCGCTACATCTCTCTGGCCCGCTCCCTTGCTCTTGGTCGGCATAGATGACCTTCCTGTGGGGAGGAAACGCCTCCCCTCTATTCAGAACTCGGTGGGGTGATGAAACGGTTTCGTCCATGACCCCGCTACAGGAAACGGTTATATCGAATAACCGATATCGACATTCCGAGTATGTGGGCTTACGCATGGGGTTCGAAACGCCATCGTGGCCTTCGCGTCTGGGTGCTTCAGCTCCTCGAGCGAGGTCCGATGAACGGAGCCGAGATCATGGAAGAGATGGACCGGATGTCGATGGGCTGGTGGCGACCGTCGCCGGGCTCGATCTACCCGCTCCTCGAGCAGCTCGCGGAGGAGAAGCTCGTTCGCAAGCGCGAGGACGGTCGGTACGAGGTGACCGAGGCTGCCCGGGGTGGACCGGACTGGATGCGCGGCTGGATGGGACGCGGACCCCGGACCCCTCAGGACGCGCTCGCCGAGATGGAGGCGTACATCGCCTTCCTAGAGGACCTCGGCCGCGGCGAGAAAGGTGACCTCACGCCGATGGTCCCCCGACTTAAGGCCGCGGCGAAGCGGCTCGACGACCTCGTAGACCGTTCGGCCCGGGGGAAACCGGCATGACGACCCGTTCGGACGCGCCCTTCGCTCCGGGGCCCGATGCGGCCGGCCACTTCTTCCGTGGCCTCAAGGTCCGCATCGCGGCCACGGTCGCTGTCCTCGTCGGCGGGCTATGCTGGGTGATCCTCTACCTCGCCTTCCTCGCCGGGAAGTTCGCGTGGTACCAGAATCTCGCCATCGTTCTGGTCTCGTTCATCGTCGTCCCGGTGATCGTCGTCGTGATGTGGATCTTCTGGGGGATATCCGTCGGTCGCCGGTTCCACCGGGCGTTCTGGGACGACGAGTTCCCCTGAGGCTTCCTCCCTGGACCCTTCGCTCCGCACTCCCGGTAGCCCGATGATGAACGTGGAATACCGACCTTCGCGCCGGGATCGAATCCGGCTCCGCGCGCGACGGGCGCTCCTCGGCCGTCTGCGCTCGCTCATCGAGCCGAACGGGACCCGCCTCCTTGACCTCGGCGGGGGCACTGGAGCCACAACCGTAGCGTACGGAAGGGGGGCCCAGGAGCTCGTCGTCCTCGAACCGGACCCTCGGAAGGTCTCGCGTGGGCGCGCGGCAGGGGCGCCGGTGACGTTCGTTTCGGGCGTGGCCGAGTCGCTTCCGTACGGGGAAGGTCGGTTCGACCGGGTGGTCTCTCTCATGTCGTTCCACCACTTCTCCGAGGCGGACGGCGCCCTCCGGGAGGCGGCGAGAGTGCTCGCACCGGGAGGCCGGCTCGTCGTCTACGACTTCGACCGGTCGACCCTGTCCGGTCGGTGGGTTGCCTTCTTCGAGGGGCACCTCGCACGCCACTCCGTTCGGTTCGTAACGGCGTCCGACCTCGAGCGTCGAGTCCTCGCTGCCGGATTCCACGCATCGCGTCGAGAGGCGTTCGGGTCGGGAGCGTTCGTGGTCGCGGAGCGGTAACGACGTTCCGGACGGCGAAACCGCTTTAGAGGAGCGCCCCGTCGGTCGCCCGGTCCTCCTCGGGGCGGAGCACGTGCCGTCTCGGCCTCCGCGACCGAAGTAGGAGACGACGATGCTCTGCGAGATGTGCGGAAAGGAAGTCCCACTGACGAGCCGGGTCCGCCTCGAAAGGTCTATCCTCTCCCTCTGTCCGGACTGTGCGCACTTCGGCACCCTCGTCGACCCCGTCCCGGCCCCCGCGACCGCGCCCTCGGGCGACGGGGCCCGGTTCCGCCCGGGGATGGCCGTGACCCACCCGTCCGGTCCCCGACGCCGTCTCGAGGAACGCGACCTCTATCAGGAGATCGGGGAGATGGAGCTCGCTCCGGACTGGGGGAAGCGCATCCGCCTCGCGCGGGAGGCTCGCCAGTGGACCCCTGAGGTCCTCGGAAAGAAGCTGAACGAGAAGAAATCGGTCGTCCTCAAGATCGAATCGGGGAGCTTCCGCCCTCCCGACGCGCTGGTGCGCAAGATCGAGCACCTGCTCCAGGTCCGCCTACGCGCGGAGCCCGAGCCCCCGGGTCAGGCCTGATCCCCATCCGACCGATCGGGGAGCGCCGGGTCGGCGTCGCCTTCCGGCGTCCCGGGATACCGGCGCCGGGCGTGGGGAGAGACTGCGGTGGGCCGACCGACGTCCCGTTCGAACCCGACCGTCGAGCCGACCTCGGCTCGGATGAAGCCGTCCGTCTCTCGTCCTTCCCGGGCACGCCGAAGGTCGTTCGAGTAGCTCGAGAGCATCCCTTCCGACCAGCCGAGGTACACCGCGCCGAGCGCTCCGAGCGCCACGACCGCCACGAGCCCAGCGAATGGAAGGGGGACCTCAAGACCGACCCCGGTCAGGGCCACGATCGCGGCGACCGTCGTCCAAAGCGCCCGGCGCACGTCCCGGTGAGCGCGTCGGTCCCGGTGGGTGTAGCCGGCCATGGACCGGACCCGGTCTCGAGCGAGCGCTCACTTCGAGCGCCGGGGCTTGCCCCGGGGCAGGAGGAGAAGCTCGAGGATCGCCTTCTGGGCGTGCAGCCGATTCTCCGCCTGGTCCCACGCGGCGGACTGGGGACCGTCCAGGACCGAGTCGGTGATCTCCTGGCCGCGATGCGCGGGCAGGTCGTGGAGGACGAACGCCTTCGGCTTCGCGAGCTCGACGAGTGCGTCGTTCACCTGGAACCCGCGGAACGCCGCCTCGCGGGCGGCAGCCTCCGCCTCGTCGCCCATCGACACCCAGACGTCGGTGTAGATGGCGTCGGCGCCCCGCGCCGCTTCCTTGGGGTCGTTCGTGAACGTGAGCGTCGCCTTCGACCGTCGGGCGAGCAGCTCCGCGGCACGGACGTACTCGGGCTGGGGTCGATATCCTGCCGGGGTCGCGACCACCAGGTCGAGGCCGACCGCGGCCGCCCCGAGCAGAAGCGAATGGAGGACGTTGTTCCCGTCCCCGACCCATGCCAACCGGTGATGAGCGAACCGGCCGGCCCAACGCTCCCGCATGGTGAGCAGGTCCGCCGCAATCTGGCACGGATGCTCCACGTCGTCGAGCGCGTTGATGACCGGGACGGTCGCCCAGCGCGCGAGCTCGAGCATGTCGGCGTGTCGGAACGCCCGGTAGCAGACCGCGTCCACGAACCGAGAGAGCACGCGGGCGGTGTCCGCGATCGTCTCGCCGCGCCCGAGCTGCAGGTCCTTCGAGGAGAGGTAGAGAGAGTGACCGCCGAGGTCGTTCATCGCCACCTCGAAGGAGGTGCGCGTACGAGTGGACGGCTTCTCGAAGATCATCGCGAGGTTCTTTCCCGCGAGCGTCGGCTTGAGGACCCCTCGTGCGCGCTCGGCCTTCAGGGCCGAAGCGCGGGCGAGGACCCGGTCGAGGTCCTCCGCCAGGTCGGAGATCGAGAGCAGGTCTTTCGGGGCAAGATGAGGTGCCATCGAAAGGAGCACCGTCCGTCCGCGTTAAACGGTTCTGGGGCCGCGTCCCGCGAGCCGCCATGCGAAGGTTATGAGGGCGACCTGAATGACGCGGAACGAGGGAGTACCTGTGCCCGCTCGCTCGAAGAAGAGTTCGAAGAGCCCCCCGGCCCGACCAACCCGAGCCCAGACGTCCCCCGCTCACGGGCGGCGCGTCTACATCGTGACCGGCGGGGTCACGAAGTTCGCGAAGGCCCACCCGGCGCTGGACTTCCGGCTGATGGTCAAACGAGCGTACGATTACGCGCTCAAGGGGACCCCGAACCTCACCGCCGACCGGATCGACGGGACCCGGATATCCTATTTCTCGGACCACTTCACGCGTCAGCTCAAGGCCGCGAGCATGGTCCAGGACTACCTCGGTCTGAACCCGAAAGGGTCGGTCCGGATCGAATGGGGCGGGGCCACCGGCGGAGAGTGCGTCCAGGCCGCCTACGAAGCGATCGCGAGCGGACGGATGGACGTCTGCCTCGCCGCGGGTTTCGAGACGATGAGCCGGGTCAACACCTGGAAGGGGAACGAGTTCATCGCGCTCGCCTCCGATACGAACTTCGACTTCCCGCTCGGCGGGTTCTACACGGGCTACTACGCGCTGATGGTCATGCGCCACATCTACGAGTACCTGCGACTCGGCAAGTTCGCGAACGTCCGCGATGAGCGCGAGGCGCAGCGCCTCGCGATCGCCGAGGGGAGCCGTATCATGAGCCTCGTTTCGGTGAAGAACCACCGCAACGCGCTGCACAACCCGTACGCGCAGTACCCGAAGCGCCTCACGGTCGAGGACGTCCTCAAGTCGGAGATGATCAGCTACCCGCTCACGCGCGAGCAGATCTGCACGATGAGCGACGGGGCCGCGTGCGTCATCCTCTGTGACGAGGCGCGCGCGAGGGAGTTCACGGACAAGCCCGTGCAGGTCACTGGGGTCGGCTGCGGTACGGACACGATGCGTCTCTCCGACCGACCGTTCGGCCGCGTCCCGCTCCTTCCACACGAGAACGCGAAGGGGTACGAGAACCTCCCCTATCCCGGCGTCCACTCGTTCCGCGCGGGCCGCACGGCGGGGATCGAGGCGTACCGGATGGCCGGGATCACGAAACCGACGGAGGAGCTTTCCTTCGTCGAACTCCACGACGCCTACGCCTCGAGTGAGATCCAGACCTACGAGGACCTCGGGCTCTGCCGATACGGTGAAGGATACTCGTTCGTCGAGCGGGGAGACCCGTTCCTGAAGGGGATCGACTACGGCTTCCCGGTCCCCCGAGCGGGCACGAGCCCGGTCAACCCTTCCGGCGGCCTCATCGCCTGCGGTCACCCGGTCGGGGCGACCGGCCTGATGCAGGCGGTCTTCGCGTTCTGGCAGCTGCAGGGGACCATCCCGAAGCATTTCGGGGACGCGGCGCTCCAACTGCCGAACCCCCAGCGTGGGGCCATCCACAGCCACGCGGGAACCGGCTCGGCCGTGACCGTATCGATCCTCGAACGGGGGTTCCGATGAGCGCCCGTCCCCGCAGCTTTGCGAAGTTCCGCGATGTCCAGGCCGAGCTCGAGCAGAGCGGCGCGGCCATCTTCCGGGACGCCGAAGGGGTCGAGAGCCTCATCATCCGGAACCCGTACACCGTCAACTACATCCACAGCTACGCCGAGGACTCTCCGTTCTTCCTCGGGCTCGCCGAGGGGCGCCTGCGCGGGTCGAAGTGCCGCAAGCCGAAGTGCCGCTTCGTCTACGGGACGCCCCGCAGCCACTGCATGGTCTGCGGTGCTCCGACGGAGTGGGTCGACCTCCCCACGAAGGGACGGGTGCACTCCTGGACGACGTGCCACTTCTCGGGGGAGTTGTTCCTGAAGGAGACCCCGTACAACCTCGCGCTCGTCGAGTTCGACGGGGTCGGGAGCCTGCTGCTCGTCCGCCTCCGCGACTGCGTTGAATCGGAGATCTACGTCGGGATGCCGATCGAGGCGCGCTTCGAACCGAACCCGAAGTACTCGATCACGGACGTCTGGTTCGTCCCGGCCAAGTAGCCCGTCCGCCGGCCGGGCGGGCTCTCCGTCCCGGTCAGTCCTTCGGCGGGAGGCCGACGAGCTCGAGCACGTCCCCCTGGCTTCGGGCGATCTCCGCACGGCGGGTCTGAGCGACCTCGACGAACTCGAGATGCCTCCACGCGGAGGCACGGGGAGCGGAGGAGGAGCTCCACCGACCGCGGTACACGAAATGGAAATCCCAATGAGGGTCCCGCCCGGGGGAGCCCGGGCGCACCGAGGGGTCGGAGAAGACGAGAGGACCTGTGAGAGGCACGGGTTCCGAGTCGAGCTGCTCCTTCAGTATCCGCCGGCAAGCGTCCGCGGGCGACTCGAATAGAAGCAACTGGGACGACGGCAACATCCAGCGGTCGCCGATCGTCGCGAGCAATGCCGGGGGAATGGCGCCGACCTCACCCCACGGCGCGCTCGGGTCGATTCGGCCCATGAGAACGGCCCCCTCTCGGGCCGGCGGTTCGAGGACCAGAAAGACCGAGAAACACATGCCGTTGTCCGGGACCTCGGAGGCACCGGGGTAATCGGTGACCGGTCCTCGGCGAAAACGCGTAAACCGTCGCGCCATCGTCTTACCTCGACGAGCGGGGAAGGGATGCCGCGGGCCGGGCTTGAACCGGCGGCTTCAAGATCTTCAGTCTTGCACTCTCCCAAACTGAGTTACCGCGGCGCCGGTCGCCCCGACCGGCCGGGCCGTATAAAGAGTCGGAGGCAGCTCCGGACACGCCTCCGGCACGTCGGCGGTGCCCGTCGGCGTCTTTCCCTCCGGTCGAACGCGCGCGCTCACGTTCGGAGCGGTCGACCGCCGTCGCTGGCCCCCTGATTTTATCTACGGTGCCCGGCCTGATAATCGGGCCGTGGTTCGCACTCTCGTCGTTGCCGAGAAGTTCAACACCGCCCTCCGGATCGCCGTCGTGCTCTCCGACGGGCGGATGAAGCGCGCCCGCATCGAGGGGACGAACGTCTTTCGGTTCGACCGCGCCGACGGGCACTACGCGGTCGTCGGACTGCGGGGTCACATCGTCGAGCTCGACTACCCGAAGGAGTTCTCCGAGTGGACGCTCGCCGGTCTTCCGAAGTTGCTCGAGACCCCGCCGCTGAAGCGAGTGACCGAGACCGGGATCGTCGCGGCTCTCCAATCGATCGTCCGCGAGTTCGACCGCGTCATTATTGCGACCGACTTCGACCGGGAGGGCGAGCTCATCGGTCTCGAGTGCCTCGAGCTCCTGCAGCGGGTCCACCCCGGGATCGAGGTGAAACGAGCGCGGTACAGCGCGCTCACGCGCGACGCGATCGAGACGAGCTTCGCGCATCTCGAGGAGCTCGACCGAGCGCTCGCCGAGGCCGCCGAATCACGCCAGGAGATCGACCTCGTGTGGGGCGCCCTCCTGACGCGCTATCTATCCCTCACCGCGCAGCAGCGGGGCAAGAGCTTCCTCTCCGTTGGGCGCGTGCAGACCCCCACGCTCGCGCTCCTCGTGGAGCGGGACCAGGCGATCAAGGAGTTCGTTCCGGCCCCCTTCTGGGAGATCGTCGCCACCGGGGAAAAGGGCGGAGAGGAGTTCCGGCTGCACCACCACCACGGGGTCTTCGAGAAGAAGGCCGACGCGGACCGGGTCTTCCACCTTGTGGCCCACGCCAAGAGCGGGGTCGTCCGGGAGTTTGCCGAGGAAGAGACCCGACGGCGGCCTCCCGTCCCCTTCTCCACGACGCTCTTCGTGGCCGAGGCGACGCGCCTCGGCCTCGGCGCCGCACGGGTGATGCGGATCGCCGAGGACCTCTACACCCAGGGTCTGATCAGCTACCCGCGGACGGACAACACGGTCTATCCGCGAGGGCTCGGGCTGAGGACCCTCGTGGAGAAGTTCCGCGAAGGGCCGTTCGCCGAAGCCGCCGGGTTCGTGCTCCAACAGCCGAGCTTCCGACCGACCCGCGGCCGAACCGAGACGACGGACCACCCGCCGATATATCCGACCGGCGTCGTCGACCCGAAGAAGCTGCGCCCCGACAACGCGGCGGTGTACGAGCTCGTGGTCCGTCGGTTCCTGGCGACGCTCGCTCCCGATGCCCTCGGTATCGGACGGACCGCCGCCGTCGAGGTCCACGGGGAGCGATTCGATGGTAAGGGTCAGTTCCTAACCGACCCCGGCTGGTACCGGATCTATCCATACTCGAAGCCCGACACGGTCCCGATGCCGAGCTTGGTGGTGGGCGAGACGGTCGCGGTCCCGAAGGTAGAGCTTCTCGAGGACCAGACCCGACCGCCCCGCCGCTACTCGCAGGGGTCCCTCATCCAAGAGATGGAACGCCTCGGGCTCGGAACGAAGAGCACCCGTCACGACGTTCTCCAGAAGCTGTTCGACCGCCACTACGTGAACCAGCGCCAGCTCGAGCCGACCTCGACCGGGATCGCGGTGACGGAGGCGCTGAAGGCCCACGCCCCGGTCATCACTCGACCGGAGATGACCCACCGTCTCGAGGAGGACATGGAGCTGGTCGCGGAGTCGAAGAAGCCCAAGGCGGAGGTCCTCGAGGAGTCCCGGGAGATGCTCCGGGATGCGTATGCTCTCCTGTCCGCGAACACCGCGGGAGTGAAGGAGACCCTCACGGGAGCGCTCGACAGCCAGCATTTCGTCGGCCCGTGCGCGAAGTGCGGCGGAGCCCTTCGGCTCGCACGGAGTCCCCGCGGGGCGCGCTGGATCCAGTGCGTGAACAACCCGGCCTCCTGCACGGCCACCTACGCGCTCCCTTCGGCCGGCTTCGTCGAGCCGGCGCCCGAGTTCCTCTGCGGGACGTGCAAGGTCCCCCGAGTGAAGATCACGTTCCGCGGGGTCCGCCCGGACCTCTACTGCGTCAATCCGGAGTGTGTCGAGCATCACAAGGCGTTCCGGATCGGGATATGCCCGACGTGTGGCAGTCCGCTCCAGATCCGATACTCGTTCGCGGGAAAGCGGTTCGTCGGGTGCTCCGGCTACCCGTCGTGTCGGGTCACCTACCCGCTCCCCCAACGGGGAAAGCTCGAGAAGGACCAGCCACCGTGCCCGGTCTGTCGGGCCCCGGTCGTGACCGCGATCGAGGCCGGTCGCCCGCCGTGGACGCTCTGTATCAATCCCGAGTGTCCGTCCCGACTGCAGAAGGCCGAAGAGAAGGCTGCCCGAGCTACCGCCCGGACCGAAGAGAGGGCCGAGCGAGCTTCCGTGGCAAAGGCCAAGAAAGCCGCGACCGCGCGGAAGGCGGCGAAGTTGAAGGCCCGTTCGACCCCGAAAGCGACGGGCTCAACGACCCCGGCCGAGAAGGTCCCGGTCGAGCCCGGCGCCCCCGCCGGCAATCCGGCGACCGCTCGGAGACGCTCCCGACGTGCCTCTTCAACCGCGAAGGGCGCGGACGAACCCCCGACGGACGAAGCCTCGCCTTCGCTCTGACCGAGTCGACGCGCCGAAACCGAACGGTAGACACCCGCTCCCTAAGAGCCTCCCTCCCCCGCACCGGAGGGTCGACCGTTTCCCTACCTCTCGGCCCGCGTTAAATACGCCCGCCTCGTCCTTCGTGACGTGGATCATTCCCGTCGTCTTCTCGAGATGGACTATCGCTCGTTCGAACGCCGCCTCCCCTCCAACCCGCTCATCATCGTCCCCGTCGGGGCGCTCGAGGCGCACGGCCCGCACCTCCCTCTCGGTGCGGACCAGATCCAGGCGGAGGTGACGGCCCTCGCGCTCGCCGAACGCGTGGATGGGCTCATCGCCCCGACGGTCCCGTACGGCTCGGCCCCGGGCGCTCGTCGGTTCCCCGGGACGGTCTCGCTGTCCATGGCCCAACTCGAAGGGCACATCGAAGGAGTCCTCGGCGAGCTCGCGCGGTCGGGGGTCCGACGGATTCTCGTGCTCTCGGGACACGGCGAGCGCGGTCACATGGCGGCGCTCCGGGAAGCGGCCGACCACACGGTGCAGGCCCATCCCGCCACCCGGGTGGTCGTGCTCTGCGACTACGACTTCGTGTACGAGCTCCGGGGGAAGGAGTCGCCACCCACCGATGGTCACGCGGGCCTCCTCGAGACGTCCCGGATGATCGCGCTCGCTCCCGAGACGGTAGGCCCCGCCCGCCCCGTGGTCGAGTACCACCACAGCCCCTTCGTTCCCGGGACCCCGACGGAGAAGGACTGGCCGGATGCCGTGATCGGGGACACGCGGAATGCCTCCGCGGAGATCGGAGCCCGCGTCCAGGCCCACGTTCTCGACCGCCTGGTCGAGACGGTCCGAACGCTGCTGCCGTCGTAGGCCCGGAGCATGGCCGACCCATCCGACACGATCCGGGTCCGCGGCGCGCGTCAGCACAACCTGAAGAACATCTCGATCGACCTACCGCGCGGGAAGTTCATCGTCATCACGGGCGTGAGCGGTTCGGGAAAGTCGTCGCTCGCCTTCGACACGCTGTATGCCGAAGGCCAGCGGAGGTACATCGAGAGCCTCTCGTCGTACGCCCGCCAGTTCCTCGGCCAGATGGATAAGCCGGACGTCGACTCGATCGACGGCCTTGCCCCGGCGATCGCGATCGAACAGCGGTCCGGAAGCAAGAACCCGCGCTCCACCGTCGGCACCGTCACCGAGATCCACGATTACCTGCGCCTCCTCTTCGCCCGGATCGGGGTGCCGCACTGTCCGAACGACGGGCAGGAGATCACTCCGCAGTCGGTCGACCGTATCGTCGATGCGGTCAAGTCTCGGGCGAACGGGGAGAAGGTCAACCTGCTGGCTCCGGTCCTCCAGGCGAAGAAGGGCGAGCACCGCGACGTGATCGACAAGCTGCGGAAGGCCGGCTATCGTCGGTTCGTCATCGACGGTGTCGAGGTTCGGGTCCCGGGCTCCGAGGTCCGGCTCGAGAAGAACAAGAAGCACACGATCGAGGTCGTAGTGGACAGCTTCGTGGTCTCTTCCGCTGAAGAGAGCCGGCTCGCCGAGGCGGTCGAGCTAGCCCGTAGCCTCGGCGACGGATTGGTGATCCTCCGCCGACCCGGCGGGGACCGGCAGGTCTTCTCGAGCCGGCGAGCGTGCCCCATCTGCGGCTTCTCGATGGACGAGCTCGCGCCGCGGATCTTCTCCTTCAACAACCCCTTCGGGGCCTGTCCGGAGTGCCTCGGGATCGGGGCCACGCTCCACGCCGACCCCGACCGGATCGTTCCGAACAAGGAGAAGCCGCTGATGAAGGCGATCAACGTCTGGGGCCTCACCCCGGTCACGGCGTCCCTCGTCCGGTTCGGCCAGCTCTACGGCTACGACCCGCGCCGACCGGTCCGCGAGCTTTCCGAGAAAGGGTGGAAGGCGCTGATGTACGGGGCCGACAAGAGCCTCGGCCAGTCCACCCACCGTCCCGAGGAGTGGTGGGTGAACGGGTGGCTGCGCGAAGGCCTCGTCGCGGCGCTCGAGCGGCGGTGGCGGACCACGAAGAGCGAGGGCGCGAAGGAGTACTACCTCGGCTTCCTCTCGTTCATTCCCTGCCGGGCCTGCGGGGGGCGCCGCCTGAAGCCCGAAAGCCTCGCGGTCACGGTCCAGGGGAAGTCGATCGCGGACGTCACCGCGATGACCGTCTCCGAGTCGGTCGAGATGTTCCGGTCGCTCGCACTTTCCGAGCGCGACGAGCAGATCGTGGGACAGGTCGTGAAGGAGATCCGGGCCCGGCTCGGCTTCCTCGAGAACGTCGGCCTCACGTATCTCACGCTCGACCGCGCGTCCGGCACGCTCTCGGGGGGCGAGGCCGAACGGATCGCCCTCGCGACCCAGATCGGCTCGGGCCTCGTCGGGGTCCTCTACATCCTCGACGAGCCCTCGATCGGTCTCCACCCGCGAGACCAGGCCCGCCTTCTCTCCACGCTGAAGACGCTCCGCGACCTGGGTAACACATTGCTCGTCGTCGAGCACGACGAGATGACGATGCGGGAGTCCGACTGGCTGGTCGACCTCGGGCCCGGGGCCGGCGCGCTCGGAGGGGAGCTCCTGTACTCGGGTCCTCCCGGCCAGATCGGTGGCACCCCTCGTTCGCTCACGGCGGCGTTCCTTTCGGGGGCCCGCTCGATCCCCACGCCCGAGCGACGACTGTCGCCGGGCCGCCGGTTCCTGACGATCCACGGACCGCGGGAACACAACCTGAAGGGGGAGGACGTGGCGATCCCGCTCGGCCTCCTGGTCGGTCTCTCCGGGGTCTCGGGGAGCGGTAAGTCGACGATCCTGCAGGAGATCCTCTACCGGGCGGTGCGTCGGCACCTCGGGCTCGGTCGTGACACCCCGGGCCGCCATGATTTCATCGAGGGGATCGACGAGGTCGACCGGGTCCTGCTCATCGACCAAGCCCCGATCGGGCGAACCCCCCGGTCGAACCCGGCGACGTACACCGGCGTGATGACCCCGATCCGGGAACTGTTCGCCGGCCTTCCGGACGCGAAGGCGCGGGGGTTCGCTCCCGGACGGTTCAGCTTCAACGTCGCCGGCGGTCGGTGCGAGACGTGCGAGGGCGACGGGGTGATCCGCTACGAGATGCACTTCCTGCCGGACGTCTACGTCGTCTGCGAGGAATGCGGGGGAAAGCGGTTCAACGCCGAGACCCTGGAAGTGAAGTTCAAGGAGAAGACGATCGCGGACGTTCTCGACATGTCGGTGGACGAAGCGCTGGCGTTCTTTGCGCACCACCGGCGGATCGCGACGCGGCTCCAGCTCTTGGTCGACGTTGGCCTCGGATACATCCGGCTCGGCCAGAGCGCGACCACGCTCTCGGGCGGCGAGGCCCAGCGGATCAAGATCGCCTACGAGCTCGCGAAGCCCCCGACCGGGAAGACGCTCTACCTTCTCGACGAGCCAACGACCGGCCTCCACTTCGCCGACGTCGACCGCCTCCTCCAGGTGCTGTTCCGTCTGCGCTCGGGAGGGAACACCGTGGTCGTCATCGAGCACAACGTGGACGTGCTCAAGTCGGCCGACTGGCTGATCGACCTCGGTCCCGAGGGCGGGAACGCCGGCGGGCACGTAGTCGCCCAGGGGGCGCCCGAGGAGGTCGCGCGCGTTCCCGCCTCCCACACGGGCCGTTTCCTGCTCCCACATCTTCCGCCGCCCGTGCCCACCTTGCGACGCGCGCGCCTATGACCGAGGACGGTCGGACCGAACTCCCGTCGTTCGTGCCGGCGAGCCAACTCGCCGCGGAGAGCCGCGAGGGGTTCCGTCGGGGCCCGGACGTGCCGGGGGTCTATCTCTTCCGCTCCGCCCGGGGCGAGGTCGTCTACGTCGGGAAGGCCCGCAGCCTGCGTCGTCGGGTCCTCGACCACCTGAGGGCCCGCATCGAGAAGGACGGGACGATCATCGCGCAGAGCACGAGCGTCGAGTTCGTTCCCACCGCGACCGAGCGCGAGGCCCTGCTCCTCGAAGCGAACCTCGTCAAGCAGTATCAGCCGCCGTACAACGTCCTTCTGAAGGACGACCGGAGCTACCCGTACCTCGCGGTCACCGTCGGCGAGGAGGTCCCGCGGATCATCCTGGTCCGCCGGCCCCGTCGTCGGCCGGGCCTGCTCCTCTTCGGGCCGTACACGAGCGCCCGCGAGGCCCGCGGCGTGGAGAAGCTCCTGGGCGACCTCTTCCAGCTGCGCCGCTGCGTGCGGCTCCCGAAGCAGGCGTGTCTCTACTACCACCTCAAGGTCTGCAGCGCTCCCTGCATCGGCGCCATCAGCCCGGACGCGTATCGCGCGCAGGTCGACCGTGCGACGCAGGTGCTCCGGGGCCAGGTCGCGCTCGTCCGTCCCCTCGTCGAAACCGAGATGCGACGCGCCTCCGGACGCGAGGAGTTCGAACGCGCCGCGATGCTGAGAGACGCCCTTGCCGGCCTCGGGGCACTCTCCGAGCGTCAGTCGGTGATCGGTCCCGGGACCGGCCGCGCGGACGTGCTCGCCCTGGCCTACCCGCAAGACCCGTCCACACTGCGCGTGGCGGTGGGTCTCCTTCGGGTAGAGGATGGCGAGGTCCGGCAGACCGAGCCGCACCTCCTGGAGATCCCCGCGAACGACGTACCGGAGCCGGGGGAGCTCCTTCGGCAGTTCCTCACCCAGTACTACGGGGCGCAGTTCGAGCTCCCCGACCGGATCTACGTCGCGGCTCCCCGACCGGCCGGGATCGACGCGACGCTGGACGAGCTGTTCGGCCCCCGTGGGGTCGAGGTACACTTCCGCCCGACGGGCCGGTACGCCTCTCTCGGCCGCCTCGCCGAGCGTCTTGCCCGCGCGACGGTCGACCAAGTGGTCGCCCGACCTGCGCCGAGGGAAGTGCTCCTCGCGGTCCAGAGCCTTCTCGAGCTGCCGACGATCCCGAACCGGATCGAGGGGGTGGACATCTCCCTCTTCCAGGGTTCGGAGGCGGTCGGCTCGCTTGTCGTCTTCGAACGAGGCCTCGCCAAGCGGTCGGAGTACCGACGGTACCGGATCCGAACGGTCGAGGGGACGAACGACTTCGCGATGGTCGCCGAGGTCGTTTCCCGCCGCTACGCGCGTCGACTCGCCGAGAGCGAGATCCTACCGGACCTCCTGCTCATCGATGGCGGCGCGGGGCAACTTTCGGCCGCCCTGGGCGCGCTCGCGGAGCTCGGCCTCTCCGACCGGATCCCCACGATCGGCCTCGCGAAGCGGGAAGAGGAAGTGTACCGCCCCGACCGGACCGTGCCGATGCGTCCCAACCCGAACGCGGCCCCGATGCTGCTCTTGCGAGCGGTGCGCGACGAGGCGCATCGGTTCGCGGTCACGTACCACCGCACTCGGCGGCGGATGCGCCTCCGCGGGGAGTTCGAGGCGGCGTCCTCGAATCGGTCCCGGCCGTCGGGGTCCTAGGAGCGCCGCGGGGAGCGCGTGGGGGTCCGACGGACCTCGATCCACGTCATCGCCGGAGACGGAAGTTCGTCCTGCCAGAGGGCGCCGATCACCTCTCCGAGGTGGTGCGCCTCCTCGACCGTGGCCTGGAGGAGCGCGTCGGCGACCGTGTAGCGGCCGGGCATCCACGGCGCCTTTACGACCCGTCGGAGGTCCCGAGCGGAGAGGGACCGGACCACCGCCCCGGTCTCGGTCCACACCCGGTCCGAGTAGGTGCGGAACGCTTGCCACGTCGTCGGACGTCGGTCCGCCTCTCGGAACCGCGTGGAGAGCTCCTTCGTGCGTCCCGGGACGATGTAGGCGAGCCACGCCTCCTGGACGTGCAGGATGTGGACGAGCGTGTCGAAGAGGGTGTGGTGGCCGGTCTGGCGCTCCGCGGTGACCGTTTTCCAGGGGAGCCGGGACAGTCGTCGCGAGAACCGGTCGAAGACGGCCCGGTTGTACTCGAAGATCGCTCGGGCATCCCGAGGAGAGAGCGTGAAGGAACTCGTCATCGCCGAAGGCTTGACGGTCGGCGTCATCGACCCTCCGGAATCGTGATCTTCCGTTCTACCGGGAGTTCGTGCGGCGTTCGGGCGCACCGATGAACGGCATTCCTTGTACTCGGCGGGTGACGTCCGCGACGGGTAGGCGGCGTAGGTCCGTGTCCGGTTCCAGGACGGCCACGTCCAGGGCTTCGGGTTGGAAGGGGGTCGGTGACCCTTCGGCGACCGCCTGGACCGCGAGCTTGAACGCGGACTCCTCGTTCAAGTGCTCGGGGAGCTTCTCTTCGAGGAAGTCGGCGACCGCCCGGCGGTTCCGACCGATGGCGTAGGCCTTCCAGCCGATCGTCGCCCCGCTGGGGTCGAGCTCGACGAGCCCCGGAGCCTTTCCGTCGAACCCGCCGAGGAGGAGCGAGACCGCGAACGGGCGGGTCCCGCCGAACTGAGTGTACTGTTGGAGGAGCGTGCCGAGCGCGTGACCGAGCAGCGTGAACGGAGGGGCCTCCCCGTAGGTGAGACGGTGACGCTGGGCCTCGACCCGCAGGAACTCGACCAGGACGCGCGAGTCGGCGATGAGACCGGCGGTGACGCATCCGAGCCCCTTGTCGATCGCGAAGCTCTTCTCGATCGACCCGGCCTCGGCGAGCGAACTCACGGGGAGGTTACGGTACGCGACGAAGACGATCCCGCTCTCGTAGGTCACCGCGACGGCGGTGCCTCCCATCTGGATCGCCTGGAGGGCGTACTCGACCTGGAACAGTCGTCCATCGGGCGAGAACACCGTGCTGGCCCGGTCATACGCCATCTGGCCCGGTTGCATTTCCATCGGCGACGTTCCTCCGCGAGTGAGGCGCTCAACCGGGTGGGGGATTTGAGCCTACGCCTCGCCCTCCCCCCGCCCCCACTTGGTGGCGAGAGGCCACCACGGGAACCGAGCGTCGCTGACCCCGTCGGGCGGCCGGAAGGCCTTCCCGGCACGGAAGAAACGCTTATCCTTCGCGGACCGGGTCCTCTCCCCGATGAACGCGAACGGCCTCCATCTGCTCCCGATGGCCTCGAGCCACCGGGGGGCGCTCTCCCCCGCGTGCACCCAGTGCGCGGAGGGTCGCAAGATGGTGCTGTTCGTCACGGGCCTCTGCCGGTTCCGGTGCTTCTACTGCCCGGTATCCCCGACGCGTAACCAACTGGACGTCGTCTACGCGGACGAGCGTCGGGTCCGGTCGGACGAGGACGTGCTCGAGGAAGCCCGCGCGATCGGAGCGTCCGGGACGGGGATCACCGGCGGAGACCCGCTCGGGGTCGTCGACCGGGTAGAGCGCTACATCCGACTCCTGAAGCACGAATTCGGGCCCGAGCACAACATCCATCTCTACACCCACGAGCCCAACCCGGAGAAGCTCGCCCGCCTCGCTCGGGCCGGGCTCGACGAGTTCCGCCTCCACATCCCGCACTATCTGTGGGGCCCCCTCGCGAGCGATGGCGGGGCGTACCGCTCCGTCCTCGAGAACGCTCCGGACTGGGGGGTCCGGCGGGGCGTGGAGATACCGGTCCTTCCCGACAAGGAGGCCGAGCTCCGTCGCCTCCTGCGGACCCTCGACACGATCGGGGTGGACTTCGTCAACCTGAACGAGCTCGAGTTCTCGGAGACCAATGAGGTGAAGATGCACGAGCGGAGCTACCGCGTCGACCCGCGCAATGGCTGGGGCGTGCGCGGCAGCCGCGCGGTCGCCGAGCGTCTGGTCCGGGACCTCTCCCTCTCGATCCCCGTGCATTACTGCTCGTCCCGGTTCAAGGACGGCGTGCAGCTGCGGCAGCGCCTCCTGCGTCGGGCCGACCGCACCGCTCCTACGTTCGCGCACCGGACCGAGGACGGGACGGTCATCCTCGGGATCGTCGAAGCGGAGGGGCGCGTCGACCTCGACCGCTGGTCGACCCGGGTCGTCCGCCGCCTCGGCGCCGGGCCCGCGGACTATCGCCTCGACACCGACCGGCGCCGCGTGGAAGTCTCCCCGCTCGCCTTACGCCGCGCGGCCCGTCGCCTTCCCTGGGCCGCCTTCGAAGTGGAAGTGTACCCCACGGCGGATGCCCTCGAGGTGGAGCGGACCCCCCTCAACGGCGCCGCTCGCACGAAGACCGGCTTCGCCCTGGGCGGGACGTAGTCCTCATCGCACTCGTGGCCTCCCCACGTAAGGTACCGCTCGTCCCCCCGACGGTTCTTGATCGAGCATGGTCCCCAGCCATCGTCCTCCGCGCCGTACCACATGGGGCAGTCCCGGCATCGCAGGGGCGGAGGGGTCGCTCCGGGCGCTCCCGGGTGATGTCGGGTCACCGGCCTTCCTCCGCCCGTGAGAGTCGATAGGCCTCGAGCGTGCTCGCCATCAGCTGGGCGACCGTCACCGGCCCGACACCGCCGGGAACGGGCGTTACCCCCGCGGCCCAGCCGTCGAGCCCCGCGAAATCCGCATCGCCGGTGGTCCTGGAGCTCCCCGGCCGAGCCGGGTCCGGCACGGTCGAGACGCCCACGTCGACGACGTACGCCCCCTCCGGAACGACGTTTCGCGTCAACATCCCCGGCCGCCCGATGCAGGAGAAGATCGTGCGGGCGTTCGCAAGAGCGCCCTTGAGGTCCCGGCTCTTCGAATGGACGACCGTGACCGTGGCGTTGAGCCCGATCCCCTTCCCCTCGAGAAGAAGGGCCAGGGGAAGGCCGACGGTCTCGGACCGGCCGAGGACGACGACCCGCTCCCCTTCGATCGGGAGCCGGTAGTGGCGAGCGATCGCGACCGCGGCGAGCGCGACCGCCGGGACGTGAACGGGCGCCTGGGCGACGAGACGGCCTAGGTTGGCCGTCCCCACACCGTCAACGTCTTTCGCCGGCCGAAGCGCCGCGACCGCGCGGTAGAAGTCGAACGGCGGGGGCAACGGATGTTCCAGGAGCACCGCATGAACGCCCGCGTCCCGGTCGAGGTCGGCGAGGCGGTCGGTGAGCTCCTTCGGTCCGTCCCCCGGGCGCAGGGGCTCGTCCCGGAACAAGATGCCGAGCGTGGCGGCGGCCTTCGCCTGGCGCTTCAGGTAGAATCGGAACGGGCTGTCCACGCCTCGGTGAACGCTCGCGAGGCACGGAAGGGATTCGCCGACCGGGACCGACCGGACGGCCCTCCGGGTCGCTTCGTCGACCGCGTCCGCGACCGGCTTCCCCTCGAGCCGAACGGTCATCGCTCGTCCCCCCGGGGTCGAGCCCGTGACGGTAGATAACGGCCGACCCTGGCCGGGTGCGAGACGGCCTCCGACACGGAAACCGGTCGCCGAAACCAGGGTACTCCGGATTCACTGGCCCTAAGGGCTTTATATGGACCCCCCCATGGATTCCATGGCGCACCGGCCCCCGGACCGTCGGGAGCCGCGACGCCCCCATGGGAGAAGGAACAGAATCACCGGCTGCCGGGACCGCTTCGTCCCCGCCGGCCAGCGAGTTGGAACTGTGGGCGCGGACCCTACCCTACACGTCGAGTGCCCAGGTGGAGGTTCCGCCGCGGCTCCTCGACCAGGTGATCGGTCAGGACGACGCCGTCGAGGTGGCGCACAAGGCCGCGACCCAGAAGCGGCACATGATGCTGATCGGCGACCCCGGAACGGGCAAGAGCATGCTCGCTCGGGCGATGGTCGATTTCCTCCCCAAGGAGCAGCTCCAGGACATCCTCGCTTACTCCAACGCCGATGACCCGAACGAGCCGAAGATCCGGGTCGTCCCCGCGGGGAAGGGCAAGGAGATCGTCGCGGCTCAGAAGATCGAGGCTGCCCAGAAGAAGGAGCAGCGGAACATCCTGTTCATCGTCGTAGCCATCCTGGTGATGGCGTTCACCCTTTACATCGTCATCGTCGACAAGGACCTGACGGCGGTCCTGTTCGGCGTGCTCATCGTGCTCATCATCTGGGTACTCGCCCGGTTCTCCGGTGGGCGCGCCGATACCGGAAACGCGGTCGCGAAGCTTCTCGTTACCCATACTCCCGACGACAAGCCCCCGTTCGTGGACGCCACGGGTGCCCACGCCGGGGCTCTCCTCGGGGACGTGAAGCACGACCCGTTCCAGTCGGGCGGCCTCGAGACCCCCCCACACGAGCGCGTCGAAGTAGGGGCGATCCACAAGGCGAACGGCGGGGTGCTTTTCCTGGACGAGATCAACCTGCTCAAGATCGAAAGCCAGCACTCACTGCTCACGGCGCTCCAGGAACGCAAGTTCCCGATCGTCGGCCAGTCCGAGCGCTCCGCGGGGGCGATGGTCAAGACCGAGCCGGTCCCCTCCGACTTCGTCCTGGTCGCCGCGGGAAACGTCGACAGCGTCCAGACGATGCACCCCGCGCTGCGCTCGCGCATCCGGGGCTACGGGTACGAACTGTATGTGAAGACGACGATGCCCGACACGCCCGACAACCGACTGAAGCTCGTCCGGTTCATCGCCCAGGAGGTTGTGAAGGACAAGAAGATCCCGCACTTCGACCTCGGGGCGATGGTCGAGGTCATCCGCGAGGCCCAGCGCCGTTCGGGTCGCTCGGGCCAGCTCACGCTCCGCCTCCGCGAGCTCGGAGGCCTCGTCCGGGTCGCGGGCGATATCGCGCTCTCGGACGGCCTTTCCATCGTTCACGCGGAACAGGTCGTGAAGGCGAAGCGGGCCGCCCGCTCGCTCGAACAGCAGATCGCCGACCGGTACGTCGAGCGCCGCAAGGAGTACCACATGTTCACGACCGAGGGCTCCGCCGTCGGGGTCGTGAACGGGCTCGCGGCGATCAACGCCCAGACCGGCATGGCCGAGTTCTCGGGGATCGTCCTCCCGATCGTGGCCGAGGTCACCCCCGCGCAGACGCGGAACGGCGGTGTTGTCGTCGCCACGGGGAAGCTCGGGGAGATCGCGCGAGAGGCGGTCCAGAACGTCAGCGCGCTCATCAAGAAGTACACGGGCGAGGACATCTCGCGTTACGACATCCACATCCAGTTCGTCGGAACGTCCGATGGTGTCGAGGGCGACAGCGCCTCGGTCTCGATCGCGACGGCCGTCATCAGCGCCCTCGAAGGCGTGCCCGTCGACCAGTCGGTCGCGATGACCGGTTCGCTCTCGGTCCGAGGCCAGGTCCTCCCCGTGGGCGGCGTGACCGCGAAGGTGGAGGCAGCGGCGGATTCGGGCATCAAGCGCGTGCTCGTGCCCGAAGAGAACCTCGACGACCTCGTGCTTGAATCGAAGTACCGCGGCATGGTCGAGGTCATCCCGGTCTCCACCCTCCGCGACGTGCTCAAGTACGCCCTGGTCGGCCAGGGGACCCAGAAGGAATCCCTCCTCGAACGCCTTTCGGCGATGGTCCGCGCCACGGGCCGCACCTCGGAGGAGATCCCCGCGCCCGCACCGCCGACCGCCGCACCGGCTCGGCCCACCGGTTCGTGAGGGGATCGTTCCGCGTCCCGGCGCATGGGCCGGTGGTCTCTCGACCGTTCCCGGCATCCTCGACCCCCGAGGAGGAGGAGGACGCGGACCGGTTCGTCAACCGCCCGTGCTACGAGTTCAACGACGACCTCACCAGCGCCTGGAACGACCGACACTGTGCGCACTGCCGTCACTACCTGACCGCCCGGTGCCCGCACATCGACGAGTTCCTCGACGACGTGGAGGATTTGACCCCCGAGTGATATCGGCGGAACCGTGCGCGCTCTCCTCATCGGCCGATTCCAACCGTTCCATCGGGGCCACCTCGAGGTCGTCCGCCAGATCCGGGCCGACCGCCCGACCGCGTCCCTCGTGATCGGCGTTGGCAGCGCCCAGGAGTCCTTCACGTGGGAGAACCCGTTCACCGCGGGCGAGCGCCTCGAGATGATCGGTCGGGCCCTCGGTGAGGCGAAGGTCGGGGAGACCCTCCTTGTACCGATCATGGACATCTCCCGTCACGCCCTCTGGGTGGACTACCTCGAGGCCCTCCTGCCGACGTTCGACCGGGTCTACACGAACAACCCGCTCACCCGCCTCCTCTTCGAACGCTCCGGCTACGCGGTCGAGAGCCCGCCCCTCTTCGACCGCGCCCGCTTCGAGGGGGCGCGGATCCGCGAACAGCTCGCCGAGGGGGGCGCGTGGAAAGAGGCGGTGCCTTCGGCCGTGGCGACGTACCTCGAGGAGATCGGAGCGCCCGCGCGTCTCCAGGTCCTCAAGCAGTCCGGGAGCCGCTTGGGTGGTGGTCTCCCGTGAGCGACATAGACGAGCTGCAGGACCCGGGTCGTCGCCCCCGTCCCCGGTTCACGACCCTCCCCGACTGGGCGGGAATCGGGACGCGGCTCGTCCATGGGGCCCGCCGCCCCGAGTACAACGCCGGAGCGGTCGTTCCCCCCATCTATCGCTCCACGACGTATCATTTTCCGTCCGGATTCTCCGAAGTGTCCGACCGGGAGGGGATCTACGAGTACAGCCGTCTCGCGAACCCCTCCGTAGAGGTCCCGGCGGAGCTGCTCCGCGCCCTGGAGGGAGCGGAGTCGGCGCGGCTGTTCGCGTCCGGGATGGGCGCGTTCACGAGCCTTCTCCTCTCGCTCGTGAAGTCGGGCGACGAGGTGGTCGCCCTCGACATGCTCTACGGCGGAACGATGGGGGTCCTGGCAGACCTGATGCCCCGGTTCGGGGTTTCGGTGCGGTTCGTGAGCGAGCGGGA
>Ga0326728_10004850_pt1 | contig 39012 bp, 35 predicted proteins | sample MB3enrmetagenome_FD_207602 | JGI IMG/M metagenome (GOLD analysis project Ga0326728, IMG submission 207602) | Lab enriched peat soil microbial communities from McLean, Ithaca, NY, United States - MB31MN | ecosystem: Environmental > Terrestrial > Soil > Wetlands > Peat | place: USA: New York... | reverse complement strand
TGGCAAGCAACTTATTCTCGGCGCCCTCGCGATCGCCGCTCGAAGCGAACTGCTCATACTTATCCAGATAGGCGATTTTACGGTCGTAGAGATCTATCTCCTGATGGATCGAGCGGAGAAAGTATTTGTCATGCGGCACCGGCTTTTTCTGCGGTACTGGTTTTTTCATGGGGAACTCCTTCGAGAACGCTGAGCAGTTGGTTTCAAGCGCGAGAGCTGCCATCGATGGCAGCGTCACGCTCCATCCCGCTGCCACGGAACGATGTCGTGAGCAAGTCAATAATGGCGACTGCCGTAGGGCAGAAGCCGAGAGCCGCCACCCTCCCTCAAAGCGAAGGTGACGGCTCTACCCAAGCTGCAAACACCGTCGCCTAACGGCCCTTGCCAAAGCCGCGCCGGGCGCCGCCGCCCGTGCTGGTCTTCCGGCTCTGAAAGCAGTTCTGGCAATACACCGGACGGTCCCCTCGGGGCTCGAATGGAACCGTGGTCTGCTGTCCGCACCCGGAACAGGTCACGGCTGTACTCTGCGATGCATTGCGGTGGAACCCGCCTCCGCCCCCGCCCGCTTGCTCGTTCTTCTTCGCCTGGCGGCATGTCTTGCAGCGCTTAGGCGCCGAATAACCACGTTCGCGGAAGAACTCCTGATCCTCAGCAGTGAATGTGAAGTTCTGCCCACAATCGCTGCAAATGAGTTGCTGGTCTTCAGCCATATTTCCCTTTCGTCCATGCTTCAAGTGTGTGCTGCGTTGGATCTTTTGCCTCGGTGGCTCGCGATCATGGCCGGCGGAACCGGTGCAAACTAAGTTGAACTCCTGGCCTGGTTTCCTGCGTTTGCTACGCCGAATGAATCCCGTCTTGAGTTGCCAGACAAGGAATCAACTCTGTTGCGGTGGGCAGGCAAGAGATCTCGGAGAACCTCCGTGCCTGCTAAGTTGCAAGGGTCCCCGGCATCCAAACCGCAGCCAAACCGCTACCATCGCCGAGTATTGGAATCCACTGGCAGACGGGCGAGAACCGGGAAGATGCCGAAGACGGCCTCATTCCCGGAGATGCATTCAGCTAGAGAGCCCGGACGTTCTCGGCCTGCCAGCCCTTTGGTCCCTTCACCACGTCGAACTCGACCGCCTGGCCTTCCTTAAGCGAACGAAATCCTTCACTCTTGATGGCTGAATGATGCACGAATACGTCATCGCCGTCTGCACGGCTCAGGAAGCCGAATCCCTTCGCGTCGTTAAACCATTTCACTGTACCCTGTTCCATAACTTTTCCTTTGTTGCGTGATGTATCGCTGAACTCAAGTGGAATTGTTTGCGAGTTGAGCGGGAAAGCAGAACAGGCAAGAACGCCAAGTCGGATTCGACGACCAGTATAGAGTGTACCACTATTTGGAGGCATCGGCTCCGCGAAGGGGGGAATTCCGGCTCGAGTCAGGCGATTGAAGTGAGGCTGTACCGCGATTCAAAGGAGTTGCTGGGGGTTTGGCGCGGCGATTAGGAGAAGTGCGCCAGGAAGAGTATGCTCAATACTAAGGGGCACCAGCAGGATTTTGTACTCTCTTCAGCCCTCCTCCTCCTTGTGTTTCCGGCGCAGATCTCGAAGTGCACCACACCTGCCCGAACGGACGACACCAAGACGAGCTTGGCTCCTTCAAGCGAACGCACAACCACCGGGAATTGGGGCGCACATGCGATCTGAATTGGTGTATCTGGCCGGGCTCAAAATAGAAAACCGTTTTCTCTTGTCTGCCACGGTAATACGCGCCGTGCGCATGCTGCACATCAACTCCAGCCGAACGGAAGACACCGTCAATCGCGTCTTCGCCGAGGTGGCTCAGGGCCGCTACATCGACGTGAAACTGCCGGCCATTGCGCCACCCCCTGTCATCGAGGCATTAGTGGTTCCGCTGGCCTGACCGGCGTCGATCTCTCTCGACATCTGCAACTAATCACCTGGGAACCGGCAATCTCGTGCCCGGAGCGGACGCACGACTGCGTTTGCGAAGAGGCCCACCGCCAGCGAATGAGATTGGCGGTGCGCGCGGAGATTGCGCGTGCCGATCCGGCGAAGCCAATTTTGCCCGCACCGATAGGCTAACGGGTAACCGGCAATAACCTAATCGCAGTTCCCAGTTTGGCGTTGACTCGCCCAGTATCCGACGTCCAACGGCCTGGCAGCGATCCTTTCGGATCGCTGCCAGGCGTTCACTTTTGATGCGGGGATAAGCCTGAAGCTGCGGCCTATGCCGCAATCTCGGTGGGCGCGCCGGCATTTACGCCGCGTACGCGGAAGTGCGCCATGCGAATCGAAAGCGCACGTTCGATCTTGCGCAGATCGTTGCGCTCGGCCGGTCCGGCAAAGGTTGAAGCCACTCCCTTGGCCGAAGCGCGGCCGGTGCGGCCCACGCGGTGCACAAAATCCTCGGCCACTTTGGGCAGATCGTAGTTGACCACGTGGGCCACGTTGGCCACGTCGATACCGCGGGCGGCCACGTCGGTAGCCACCAGCACGCGGTGCCGGCCTTCGGTAAAGTTGCGCAGCGCCGAGTTCCGTTGCGCTTGCGAACGGTCGCCGTGAATCTGGATGGCCGCATGGCCGGAGCGGGCTAACCGCCGCGCGACCCGGTCGGCGCCGTGCTTGGTGCGCACAAAGACCAGGAAGCTGCCCTGCTCGGCGTTCAGCAGATGCTCCAGAAGCTCCTGCTTCTTGTCTTGATCCACGCTGAAGGCGCGCAATTCGACATTCTCGGCCGGCTTCATCACTGAGCCGATCTCGACGCGAACCGGGTTCTTGAGATAGTTGCGCGCCACATCGCGAACCGTACCTTCCAGTGTGGCCGAGTAGCACAGAGTCTGGCGCTCCTTGGGAGTCGTGGACGCAATGCGGCGAATGGCCGGCTCGAAGCCCATATCGAGCATCCGATCCACCTCGTCCAGCACCAGGATCCGGACGCCCGCGAGCCTGACCAGCTTGCGCTTGAGAAAATCTTCGAGCCGCCCCGGAGTGGCCACGATCAACCGCGCGCCACGGCGAATGGTATCGAGCTGCTCTCGTTCCGGCATTCCGCCCACCACCAGCGCAACAGACTGTGCCTGGCTGGAACGGATGGCCCGGAAGGCCTTCTCGACCTGCATGGCCAATTCGCGCGTGGGCAGGACAATAAGGGCTTGCACTTGGGGGAGCGCATGCGCATCGCGTCCTTCCACCTTTTCGAACATCTCCACGATGGGAATCAAGAAACTGAGGGTCTTGCCGGTTCCGGTCTGCGCCGTGGCCAGCACGTCGCGGCCTTCCAGCGCGGGAGGAATGGCTGCGGCCTGCACCGGCGTGGGAATCTTGAATTGGTTGGCTTCGAGCCGGGCCACCAAGGCAGGGGAAAGTGAAAACTGTGAAAACTGAGTCGTCAAAATAGAAAATCTTCCTGTTGGCTCCGGGAGCCCAGGATTTCATCGGGGCCTGCAAACGGAACCGGACACAAGAGGCGCGCATCCGCATCGGCAGGCGCGAGCCTTCTCAAAACAAATTCGCGTAAGGAAGAACCGAAAACGTCCCTAAGACTGGCGGCAAGCATTCAAACGAATGCCCTCGCCATGGAACCGACCCACGCTCGACGAAACGCCAACCGGCAAGCTTCCGATCGGCTCCCTTTTGCCGCGCGATTTTGTGCGCAATCCCAGCAAAGTTGCCAACCTTCTCATGAGGACAAGGTCGCTCTGTACATCTGGTCTTTTCTTGACACCAGACGCCGAGTCGCCGGGAGGGAAACTCAAGGGCTACGCTGTAGGGGCTTGGGGAAATCTGTGCAAGGCAGAGTTGCCTTCAGGGGGCAAAGCGCCGCTCACGGCCAAATCACTGAGCGCAAACCCAGTGTAGCATGGTTTCGCATCGCGCTCGCCGCTGGTTCGTGGTGAAGTTCAGGACCATCAAGCGCATACGATGGCGCCGAGTCCCCTGCGATGGCGCGCCTACGCTGCGCGGACGCAAATCGCATGAAGCGATTTAGAGCATTTTCACTGTTCCTATAGGGTGGGTTTCGTGGTTTCCCACCCTTTTCACAAAGAACGTGAAAAGGATGGGGCACGGAGTTTCCTTACACCACCAGTGAAAATGCTATCGAGGCTCTATCGATTCCATTTAGGGTGTCGATGTTCAGTACATTTGTGCCGATTGAACGCGTCCTCTGTCGCTCTTGACGGCACATTCGGTATCAGTTCCAGCCGAGGCACGAAGGGTTGCGACCACGCGCAATCGGAGCATCGCCAAGTTGCGGATTTCCTTGTGGGCGATAGGATTGTTCGCGTCGTTTCAGTCATATCCCCAACTCTACGCTCATTTTCACAACCAGGTCTCAGACTGCGAGAAGAAGAATCTTCCCGCGCCCCATCCTTTCTGTCATTCAGAGCGACCCTGAGCGAAGCCGAAGGGGAGTCGAAGAACCTGCTTCTTGAGATTTTTTGGGCGAAAGGGTGTGATAGCAAACAGGCGAGCGTTCCGCTCATCGACGCTCTCGCATTATCTCGCTATCCCACTCGGCAGCCGCGCCTCGGCATTCGCTCCCCCGTCCTGGTCCGAGAGATCCTCAGTGCTCCTTGCGGAGCGCCTGGTTTTTGCGGGGCGGACACGTGGATTCGCGAATCACAAGTTCCGGAAGAACGGTCAATATCCGCGGGACATCGATTTCTCCACGAATCCGTTGCAGCAGGGTATGCGCGGCCAAAGTGCCCATGCGAACCAGCGGCTGGCGTATGGTCGAAATGCTGGGATTGTGGAAGGCCGCGCTTTGGATGTCGTCGAATCCCATCACGGAAATGTCTTCCGGAACGCGCTGCCCGCTGTCGCGAATGGCCCGGATGGCTCCGATCGCGGCAATGTCGTCGTAGCAGACCAGGGCCGTAAATCCGGCCTTCCGCCGCAGCAGTTCGTTGGCCGGATCGAGTCCCAGTTCCGGAGTGGAGATGCGCGACTTGAGCAGCACCGTCAATTCAGGCCGCACCGGGATGCCGAGTTCCTCGGCCACGGCCTGCAAACACTCCCAGCGCTCGTCGGCATCGGAGCTGTGGCTGCCGCCGCGCATGAAGGCGATTTTGCGATGGCCGAGACTATACAAGTGGCGCATCGTAAGCTCGGCCGCGCGCCGCTGGTCGAGAACCACGTTGGTCACGCCCTCGATCTCGCGATGCCCCGCCACCGCCACGGCCGGCGCCTTCAAACTGTGCTCCAGCACGGTGTCGATGAAAATGAAGCCTTCAACGGACCGCTCCCGGAGCATGTTCGGGTATTCTTCGATCAAATCCGGCTTGCGGCGATGGCTCGCCGTCAGGTAAAAATAGCCCTCTTCGATGAGAAAGTCCTCGACGCCGGCAAGGATCTGTGTCGCATAGCTGTCGTTCAGTTCGGGCACCAGCACGCCGATGGTGTAGGATTGCCGCTTGCGTAGCGATCGCGCGTAGAAACTAGGATGGTAATCGAACTTGTAGGCTGCGTCCTTCACCCGCTCTCTGGTGTTTTGCGGGATCGCCTGCACGCCCGGCGCGTCGTTGAGCACCAGCGAGATGGTGGCCGGAGACAGATCGAGGTACTCACCTAAAACCCGCAGACTGACCGGCTTTCCCGGCTCCGGCTCGCGTCTGGGCCTGAGCCGGGGACGGGGTTTTGTCCTCTTGGGCATGCACACCTTTGTAGCACGCCGCGGGCGGGTTTGAAACGGCCCATAATGGGTTAGTTTGAAGGAAATCGTCGCTCAGGGGCTAAAGCCCAATCTTGATTTGGGCATTTGGCGGCGCCCTTCGGCAAGCTCAGGGCAGGCTAGAAGTCGTGCCCTTTCGCGAGAGCTCCGCTACCGGCGCCCGGGATTACGGCTCCTGCGGCGCCGAGGCACCGAGTTTGGCCTCGCGCACGTTCAAATGGTCGTACCAGGTGAACTTCAGAATCGCCGCAGTCGCCAGAACCACCGCCAGGGTGATGGCCGCCCGTGTGAATTCCTGGATCACAACATAGATGGGCAAAACCACCAGGGCGATCTGCCAGACGATGCCCACCGCGATGTTGAACATGTCGCGGGGAAAATCCCGATTGCGCTCAAAGCTGGGATCCTCGGCCAGGACTTTTTTGAGCACCGGCCCCCAGAAACCCCACGGCCGCACGCGCCGGTAAAAGTCCATGAGCACGGCGTCTTCTTCCGGCTTGGTGAGCAGCGTGCCCAGCAGGCAGCCGATGAGAGAGATCGCCAGCACCAGCGGGAAGATGATCGTGACTTCGAGATTGACGGGATACCTGGCCTCGAAGCTCTCGACGATGGGCAGCTTGTCCAGCAAGCCGGGGAAGGCCAGCACCAGCGCGGAGCCGATGCCGGTCATCATGCCCCAGAAGTAGCCGAAGCCGTTAAAGCGCCACCAGTACCATTTGAGGACATTGGAGGCCGTGTAGCCGCCCCACAGCCCGGAGACGATCCACAGCACCACCGAGTTCACGCTGGTGACATACCATCCGATCAGGACGCCGAGCACGACGACAACGAAGGAGCTGAGATAGGCGAGGCGGACGTAGGTCTTGGGCGAAGCATGGGGATTGATGTAGCGCTTGTAGATGTCATTGACGAAGTAGGGCGGCGCGGCGTTGACCGTAGCGGCAAAGTTGGACATGAAGGCCGCCAGCAGTCCGGCGATCAGGAAGCCAAGCAGACCCACGGGGACGAACCGGCCCAGGGCCATGGGCAGCACCGTTTCAAAGTCCAGATTTGTGCCCATCGCGCGGAGTTCGGGGCCGAAGAAGGCTGCCGCTAGCACCGTCAGGCCAATGATGAGGAAGTAACGGGGCGGGGTGAGCACGATGTTGACCCAGGCGCTCATCATAGATGCCTCGCGCGGATTCTTGCTGGAGAGCACGCGCTGCATATCGTAGTTGGGCGCCGGTCCGGCAGCCGAGATCAGGATGCCTTTGAAGAGCAGCATCATCACAAAGAAGCCGAAGAGCTCATACTTGTCGGCCGCGATCTTGGCGGTGGCCGCGGGCAGAAAGGTTGACCAGTCCAGGCCCAGATGCCAGCCGAAGAAGATATTGTCCCAGCCGGCCGGAACCACTTTGCGCAGGGTATCGGGAGAGACCTTGATCATGGCGATAATGCCCACGGCAAAGCTGGCGATGGCCAGGATGAAGAACTGGACAACTTCTGTAATGACGACGCTGATCATGCCGCCCTTGATGACGTAGATGGCAGTGATAGAAACCAGGATCAGTGCGTACTGGTTGGGCGAGAGATGAAAGGGCAGGAACTCCGCGGCAAACTTGCCGATGCCCTTGAAGCCGTAGGTGAAGAAGCCGATGATGCTCACAAACGCGTAGACCACCACGATCAGATGCGACAACTGCGCGCCGAGGCCGGTTCCGAAGCGCGTCTTGATCCACTCCGCGCCTGTCATCACCTTGGAGCGGCGCAGCCAGCTGGAGAGATAGACCATCAGGAAGATCTGGTTGAAGGTCGGCCATAGCCAGGGAATCCACACGCTCTTCAGGCCGTAGACGAACATCCAGTAAACCAGCAGCATGGTGCCGCTGATGTCGAACATGCCCGATGCATTGGAGATGCCCAGCATATACCAGGGCATCTTGTTGCCGCCCAGAAAGTAGTTCTGCATGCTCTGCGAGGCGCGGTGAGAGACCCAGTAGCCAATGAGCACGGTCGACAACAGGTAGGCCACAATGATGGCGATGTCCAAAGCGTGAAGATGCATAGTCACCCAATTTCTGCTGCGTAGGAAGCTGGTGGTTCTCCGGGCGGCCCGGAGGGCTCAGTCCTCGCCATGAGGTTCCCCGGAAAAACCTTTCAGCTCAAAAATGTAAAGGACGCGGAGACCCCGCGGCCCCGCCCTTCGGACGCGGATGCGCTCCACTGCCGGCGCCGGAGATTGGAGCGCATCCCAAGCCTCCCACACGCCAAATCCGCTTCGCGTTGCGCACCCCAGGGCAGCGCCTGAAGGCAGCGATCGATGCCATGCGAAGTGCGCCGGCGGCGACTTCGACTTTCCCGCTTTTGCCTTCGGATTTCCCACTCTGTTTGGCGCCAATCAAGTATACTTATCGCGCTCCAGTTGTCAAAGAACTTTGCTCTACAAAAACGTTTAAGCGTCTAAGCATAGACCCCTCTGGAGGCTTCATCCATCCGGGCCAGGCTTGAAAGAGAAGAAAGCTATGAAATTCGGGACCTTCGACGACCAGAGCCGCGAATACGTCATTACGCGGCCCGACACACCATTGCCTTGGATCAACTACTTAGGATGCCAGGATTATTTCGGGATCATCTCCAACACCGCCGGCGGCTACTCGTTTTATCGCGATGCCAAGCTGCGCCGCCTCACCCGCTACCGCTACAACAACGTGCCCATGGATTCGGGCGGGCGCTACATCTACCTCCGCGACGGCGAATCGGGCCGCTTCTGGTCGCCGTCCTGGCAGCCCACGCGCCACGCGGCCAGCAACTATTCGTGCCGCCACGGCCTGGGTTACTCGGTCATCGGCTCCGATTACGACGGCCTTCGCGCGCATACGCGCTACTTCGTTCCGCTCGACGAGAACCTCGAGATCTGGCAGCTCACGGTCTCGAATCTGCGCGCGGACAAGGCCCGCATCTCGGCTTTTGCCAACATCGAATTCTGCCTGTGGGACGCGCAGGACGACGCCACCAACTTTCAGCGCAATTTTAATACCGGCCAGGTCGAGGTGGAGGACGGCGTCATCTATCACAAGACCGAGTACCGCGAACGCCGCAACCACTTCGCCTATTTCGCCTGCTCGGAGAAGACCGCCGCTTTTGAGACCAGTCGCGACGCGTTCCTCGGCCCCTATCGCGGATGGGACCGGCCGGCCGCGGTCGAGGCCGGCCAGCTTTCGAACTCCATCGCTCACGGCTGGTCGCCCATCGGCGCCCATCAGGTCGACCTTGAGCTCGAGCCGGGCGAAACCCGCGAGATAGTCTTCCTGCTTGGCTACCACGAGAATCCCGAGGACCAGAAGTTCGATCCGCCCGGCTCGCAGACCATCAATAAAACTCTGGTAAAGCCGACAATCGCGAAGTACCTCCAGGCCGGCGAGGCCGACAAGGCCTTCGCGCGCCTGCGCAACTACTGGGATGGCCTGCTGAAGATCTTCCAGGTCGACACCCCCGACATTCACACCAACCGCATGGTCAACATCTGGAATGCCTACCAGTGCATGGCCACCTTCAATCTTTCGCGCTCGGCTTCGTTCTTCGAGTCGGGCATCGGCCGCGGCCTGGGCTTCCGCGACTCCAACCAGGACCTGCTTGGCTTTGTGCACATGGCCCCGGCCCGCGCCCGCCAGCGCATCCTCGATCTGGCCGCAACGCAACTGCCCACTGGCGGCGCCTATCACCAGTACCAGCCGCTGACCAAGCGCGGAAATAACGACATCGGCTCCGGCTTCAACGACGATCCGCATTGGCTGATCGTGGGCGTCTCGGCCTATCTCAAGGAGACTGGCGACTGGAGCATTCTCGACCAGCCGGTGCCCTACGACAACGAGCCGGGCTCGGAAACGCCGCTCTACGAGCACCTCGAACGCAGCTTCAACTACACGCTGTCGCGCCTTGGGCCGCACGGACTGCCGCTGATCGGCCGCGCGGACTGGAATGACTGCCTGAATCTGAACTGCTTCTCCTCCACGCCAGGCCAGTCCTTCCAGACGACGACCAACAAGGACGGCAAGGTGGCCGAGTCGGTCTTCATCGCCGGCTTGTTCGTCCACTCGGGCCGCGAACTGGCGGCAATTGCCAGCCGCCGCGGACTCGAGGCGGAGGCCGCATCCTATCTGGCCGAAGCCGCGAAGATGGAGTCGGTGATTCTGGAGCATGGATGGGACGGCGCATGGTTCCTGCGCGCCTACAACGACTTCGGCGGCAAGATCGGCTCCAAGGAGTGCGAAGAGGGCAAGATCTTCATCGAGTCGAACGGCTACTGCACCTTGGCCGGCATCGGCTTGAACGACGGCAAAGCCTTGAGCGCGCTGGCTGCCGTGGGCGAGCATCTGGCGACGAAGCACGGCATCGTTGTGCAGCAGCCCGCCTACTCCCATTACTACCTTGAGATGGGCGAAATCTCCTCCTATCCGCCCGGCTACAAGGAGAACGCGGGCATCTTCTGCCATGTGAATCCCTGGGTGATGATCGGCGAAACGCGGCTGGGACACGGCGATCGGGCGCACGACTACTACACGCGCATCAATCCCTCGGCGCGCGAAGAGATCAGCGACCTGCACCGCTGCGAGCCCTACGTGTATGCGCAGATGATCGCCGGCAAGGACGCGCCTACATTCGGCGAAGCCAAGAACTCCTGGCTTACCGGCACCGCGGCGTGGAACTACTACGCCATCGTGCAGTGGATCCTGGGCGTGCGCACTACGCTCGACGGGCTTGAAATCGCGCCGGTGATTCCCGCCAGTTGGCCGGGCTTCACCGCCACGCGCATCTTTCGCGGCGTCACCTACAGGATCTCCATCGCGCGCCAAGGCCCTGGAAACCGCATCGCATTGACCGTGGACGGAGCGCCCATCGCGGGCAACGTGGTGCCTCCGCCCGCGGATGGCCGCAAAGAGGTAACGGTCAAGGGAGTATTGAGCTAGGGTGGTGAGTCAGAAACTTCGCACCACAATGAGTTGTCATCCTGAGCGAGTCCCGGCGCGCCGGGACGAGTCGAAGGATCTGCAGTTGTTTTTCAACGAACTTCGGATACGCCACACCAGACCGCATCGACGCGACCTTTTACCACGCGGGATCATCCCGCCCCTGGCCACGGAGAACCCACTGTGAACGACCTGTGGCAAAAAGCGCAAACGGAGCTGCTCTCCGGTATTCTCCCCTTCTGGCTCAACCACACCATCGATCAAGAGCATGGCGGCTTCGTGGGCCGCATCGCGGACGACGGGACAATCGATCCGCAGGCTCCCAAGGGCTTGATCCTGAACGCGCGGATTCTGTGGACTTTCTCGCGGGCCTTTGTCGCGTTTCGCGATCCTGTGTACCTCCAAACCGCCGAGCGCGCCTACGACTACCTGGTCTGCTTCTTCCAGGACGCCGAATCCGGCGGCTTCTATTGGCTACTGGACTTTGAAGGCCGGCCCCTGGACGCCAACAAGCGAGTTTACGGCCAGGCCTTTGCGATCTACGCCCTGGCAGAGTACTTCCAGGCCAGCGCCGATGCCGATTCGCTGGCCCTGGCGGTGCGCGTTTTCGACAAGATCGAAGCGGCGGCCCACGACGCCGTGCGCGGCGGATACTTCGAGACCTACCAGCGCGATTGGACCCTTGCCGCCGACCAGCGCCTTAGCGATGCAGACATGGACGAAAAGCGATCCATGAACACCCACCTCCATTTGCTGGAGGCCTACACCGGGCTGCTCCGCGCCCATGAGAGCCCCATGCTGCGCGCGCGTCTGGAGGAACTCATCGCCATCATGCTGGATCGCATTCTCGATCCCGCCACCCACCACTTCCTCATGTTCTTCGACGAGCAATGGAATCCGCGCTCGCGTACCATCTCCTTTGGCCACGACATCGAGGGGAGCTGGCTGCTGGTCGAGGCCGCGGAGGTTCTCGCGCGTCCTGAGCTGCTGGCCCGTGCGCGGCAGACCGCGGTGGAGATGGCGCAGGCCGTCTATGAACAGGGCATCGACTTGGACGGCGGCCTGATGTACGAAGCCGGACCCGAGGGGCTTCTCGATACCGACAAGCATTGGTGGCCGCAGGCCGAGGCCGTGGTGGGTTTTCTGAACGCTTACGCGATCTCAGGCCAGCCGCACTTTCTCGATGCTGCGGAACGAAGCTGGAGATTCATTGAAGAGCACATCGTCGATCGCCGCCATGGAGAGTGGTTCTGGCTGGTTTCGCGAGACGGCACGCCGGGCGTCGGATTCGACAAGGTCGGTCCCTGGAAATGCCCCTACCACAATAGCCGCACCTGCTTTGAAGTGATGGAACGGCTCGACATGCGGCGCCAGCCCTCACTCGAGAGCGCCGATCCCGCAAGCCCCAGCAATTGAATTGAACCGGAGAACCGAGATGAATCAGACAGCATTTGAGAAGAAAGTGAACGGCCTGGTGAGGGAGCAGGAGCGGCTTCTGGCTCGCCGCAACTCCAAGGCGCCCGGCAGCAACGGAATCTTCGATCGCTACCAGAACCCGGTGCTCACCGCCGCGCACGCGCCCGTCCTGTGGCGCTACGACCTCAACCCGAAGACCAATCCCTTTCTCCTCGAGCGCATGGGCATCGACGCCGTCTTCAACGCCGGCGCCATCTTCCACGAAGGCCGGTTTCTGGTTGCCGCGCGCGTGGAGGGCGTGGATCGAAAATCCTTCTTCGCCATCGCCGAGAGCCCCAGCGGCATCGATCGCTTCCGCTTCTGGGATTTCCCCATCCTGATGCCCCAGACCGGCGACCCCGATACCAACGTCTACGATATGCGCCTGGTGCAGCACGAAGACGGCTGCATCTACGGCCTCTTCTGCACCGAACGCAAGGACCCCAAGGCGCCCGCGTGGGACACATCCTCGGCGGTCGCGCAATGCGGCATCGTCCGCACCCGAGATTTGAAGTCGTGGGAGCGGCTGGCCGACCTCAAATCCCGCTCGCCGCAACAGCGCAACGTGGTGCTGCACCCCGAATTCGTGGATGGAAAGTACGCCTTCTACACGCGGCCGCAGGATGAGTTCATTCAGGCGGGCAAGGGCGGAGGCATTGGCTGGGGCCTTGCGTCCAGCATCGAAAAGGCCGTCATCGATCGCGAGGCGATCATCGACAACCGCGAGTACCACACCATTCAGGAGGTCAAGAACGGCCTCGGCCCCGCGCCCATCCGCACGCCGAAGGGCTGGCTGCATCTTGCCCACGGCGTGCGCAACACGGCGGCCGGCCTGCGCTATGTGCTCTATCTCTTTCTCGCCGATCAGGAGCGCCCGTGGATGATCACGCACAAGCCGGCCGGCTATTTTCTCGCGCCCCAGGGCGTCGAGCGCGTGGGCGATGTCTCCAATGTGGTCTTCAGCAACGGCTGGATCGCGCGCCCCAGCGGCGAGGTTTTCCTCTACTACGCATCGTCGGACACGCGGCTTCATGTGGCCACGAGCACGGTTCCCCGGCTGCTGGATTACGTCTTGAATACGCCCGCCGATCCGCTCCTCAGTCATCGCTGCGTCGAACAGCGCACGGCGCTCATCGCGGCGAACCTTGCCGCGCTGAAAGCGGCTGCGCCGGGACGCGGCGCAAAAAAACGGACAGGCAAACCCGCGCGGTCGAAGAATAGATGATGCAGTGGAGGAAACAAAGGGGTCTAGTATGTTGTCCCGGGAGTTCGTGGCATAAAGGCCTAAGAACAACTGCAGATCCTTCGACTCCGTTTGCCTCAAAAAGCGCGGCAAACTCCGCTCAGAATGACAGCTTTATTTATCTTGCGAACTCTGGGGACAGGGTACTAGGATGCGCGGATGCAATGCGGATGCGCGGACGGCCCGAGAGAGGCGAAGTAAAGCGATGAAAAATGTCAGGTTTCTCATTGGTCTGATTGCGTGCCTAATCGGCGCTGCCGGAGCGGCCTTTGCGCAGGCTCCGCACGCCGCGCCCGTCAATCCCGATGCCACGCCTGAAGCGCGGCAGTTGCTCGAGCAGATCGACGCCATCTCAGGCCGCTTCACGCTGACCGGCCAGCACAACTTTCCCAATCATCTCTCGCGCTGGTCGGACCGTGTGTACGATCTGACAGGCAAGTTTCCCGCTGTCTTCGGGCAGGACTTTGGCTTTTCGGGCGGCAGCGACAAGGATTCGGTCGAGGGCAGGCCGTCGATGATTGCAGAGGCCATCCGGCAATACCGCAGCGGCGCCGTCATCGCACTCACCTGGCACGAGCTGCGCCCCACCGACGACGAACCGGTGACTTTTCGCGATAGCGTGCAGGGCCGCCTGACGGACTTTGAGTGGAACGAACTGCTGACGCCGGGCACAGACCTCAACCGGCGCTGGGTCGAGCAGGTGGACGTGATCGCCGGCTATCTTCGGCAGTTGCAGGCAGCCCACGTTCCGGTGCTCTTCCGCCCCTATCACGAGATCAACGGCAACTGGTTCTGGTGGGGCGCCAGATCTGGCGAACACGGCTCGGCCGCGCTTTACCGGCAGATTTACGATCGTTTTGTGCACGTGCATCATCTGAATAATCTGATCTGGGTGTGGAACGTGAACAGTCCCGGCGGGAATGCCTCGCCAGTCGCGGACTATTTTCCCGGCGCGCAATATTGCGACGTGCTCTCGATGGATATCTATGGCGAGTTCAAGCAGGACTACTACGACGAGATGGTCCAGCTTGCGGGCTCGAAGCCGATCGCGCTCGCCGAAGTGGGCACCATGCCGACCCTCGATGTGCTGGCCAGGCAGCCGCGCTGGGCGTATTTCATGATGTGGAGCGGCATGGAAGGCGCCAACTCGCCCGAACAATTCGAGGCCATCTTTCACGCGCCCAATCTGCTGAATCGCGGAGACGCTCCCCTGGCTCCGCATGAGGCTCCGGCCAAGCAGGCGGTTGAGCCGGTTACTCCGGATGCGATCGCGGGCGTCAAGGCGGCGCTTGAGGAACTCTACGCGGCTGAGGGATCGCGGGTTCTGAGCGGTCAACTGAACATCGCGCCCAACCTCGAGGCCGCGACCGAGTTTGTGGTTCAAACCACCGCCAAGACGCCGGCGATCTATGGCGCGGAGCTGGACACCGCGAACGGCGTCGACGCCGCACGGAGCCTGCTCGATGAAGCACAACGGCAAAGCGCGGCAAAGTCGCTGGTGAGCCTGCGCTGGCTGCCGCCGAATCCCGCCGCGATCGTCACCGCGGGCCACGACACCCGCCCGGCTGCGTTGACCGACTTTGAGTGGCAGGAACTGATGACGCCGGGCTCGCACCTGAATGAGCGCTGGTGCGCGCAGGTGGATGCGGCCGCAGCGGCGTTGAAGCAGCTTGAAAACAAGGGCGTCGCGGTCATGTTTGCGGCGTATCCGGAGCCCAACGGCAAGCAGTATTGGTGGGCTGGCCGGCCGGGCATCCACGGCAGCGCCGCGCTCTACCGGATGCTCTTTGACCGTATGGTGAATCGCGACCAGGTTCGCAATCTCCTCTGGGTGTGGGAGGCAGCGCCCGCCGGCTTTGGGCCGGAAGGCAATGGCGCCTACGGCGACTACTTCCCCGGCCTCCTCTATGTGGATGCGCTGGAGCTCGAGGCCGGCGCGGCGCAAACCGTTTTTCGCGGCAATCCTTCTCTCGGCGACTTTGCCGTGGGCAAAGTCATCGGCCTTGAAATCGATGGACCCGCGCCCGATCCTGCGTTCTTTGCGCGCCAGACCAACTGGGCGTGGTTCCTGCTCGCGCCGCAGCCGGACGCGCCCGCAAACGCAGCGGCCGCCGGGCGGGCTCTGCAAGCGCTCTACAGCGATCCGCGCGTAGCCACGCGATAACGGGAGCCTGAACCGCGATCGGTCTCTCAGCGCTTCGGAATAACTCCTTCGTGGCCGCCGCCCGAGGCCACGCGACACAAGTCGTGAAGCGTCCTATTCAAACGTTTGATGAATTGACAGGCCGGCCTTTCCACAGCAGCCGGCCTTTCCCCGATAATTGAATCAACCTTGCAGATAAGTCTCAGGGATGCTCTTCACCCCGATGGATCGAGGACGAGTCATGATGGAATTTGCCAATAAGGATCTGCTGCAGCAATTTGCCAGCGACAACTACGCGGGAATCTGTCCCGAGGCTTGGGCTGCGATGGAGGCCGCCAACCGCGGGCACGCGACGTCCTATGGCGACGATCCGTGGACGGCGCGGGCGGCCGAAGCCTTTCGCAGCCTGTTTGAGACGGATTGCGAGGTGTACTTCGTCTTCAACGGCACGGCGGCCAACTCGCTGGCTCTGGCCTCGCTCTGCCAGTCGTATCACAGCGTGATCTGCTCGGACCAATCGCACGTGGAGACGGACGAGTGCGGCGCGCCCGAATTCTTCTCGAACGGCTCCAAGCTGCTGGCGGCCGCGAGCGCCGACGGCAAGCTGACGCCCACGTCGATTCGCGAACTCGCGACCAGGCGTCACGACATTCACTATCCCAAGCCGCGCGCCGTGACGATCACGCAATCCACCGAGACGGGCCGCGTGTACTCGCTCAAGGAAGTGATCGCGATCTCCGGGGAGTGCCGCGCGCTCGGGCTCTCGCTGCACATGGATGGCGCGCGTTTTGCGAACGCCGCGGCGAGCCTGCGCTCGTCGCCGGCGGAGCTGACATGGAAGTGCGGCGTGGACGTGTTGTGCTTCGGCGGAGCGAAGAACGGCATGGCGGTGGGAGAGGCGGTGCTGTTCTTCGATCGCGCCCTGGCCGCGGATTTCGATTACCGGTGCAAGCAGGCGGGGCAACTGGCGTCGAAGATGCGGTTTCTTTCCGCGCCGTGGGTGGGAATGCTCGAAAGCGGCGCGTGGCTGCGCAACGCCGAGCACGCCAACCGCTGCGCCGAGCAGTTTGCCCTGCTCATCGACGCCATCCCCGGCATCAAGCTGGCGCAGCCGGTGGAGGCCAATGCCGTGTTTGTCGAGGCTTCGGAGGAGATATTCAGTTCGCTGAGGGGCCGCGGCTGGAACTTCTACACCTTTATCGGCGGCGCGGCGCGTTTCATGTTCGCGTGGGACAGCGATCCGCGGCGCATGGAAGCGCTGAGCCGGGATTTGTTCGAGTGCGCGACGGCGGCAAAGCCGGTTTGATGCGAAGTCCCACCCTTCTGGCAAAAAGCGCCGGAAGGATGGGGCACGGGGCTTAAGGCTTGTTCTGAATCAGGTTCTGAAGTAGCGCCGGTCTCCAGACCGGCTGTCGTGCGGGCGTCCTCGCCCGCACTGTCCAATTCGACTCGACCTGAAATTGCCCGGTGAATGCCGCAGACTGAAGTTGCGGGTGCCCCTCCTTCCGGCATTTCCTGGCGGAAGAGCGGAAGAGCACGCTGGCGGCGTGGACGCCGCCAGAAAAGCCGGTCTGGAGACCGGCGCTACAAATGCTTCTTATTGCTACACCGGCTCCCATTTGCCTGACTGCGCGGAGCGGAAGATAGCCTCAATGACGGCCATATTTCCGATCGAGTCCTCCAGCGGAACCGGCACTTCGGCGTCTGCAAAGACCGCGCGGGCGAATGCGTCCCCTTGCAGCGTGTACTGATCGGAAGTGGCAAAAGTCTCCGCAACAATATCGTCGAATTTGAGGTCGCCGGTCGAGGCGATCAGAATGCGCGAGGGGCGATCGTTGAGTGGACTGAAGGGAATCTCCAGCTCGATGCGGCCGCGCGTGCCCAGAAGTTGCACGCGCTGGAAGGGAATCAGTTGCGTGCTGCAGGTGAGGATGGCCTGGCCCGAGGGAAAGTCCAGAATGGCCGAAGCCAGGCGGTCGGTGCCCATAGCAGGGTCGCGATCGACGAGCGCCACCACGCGCCGCGGCTCTTGATTGAATGCGAAGCGCGAGGCCTGAATGCAGTAGCAGCCGATGTCGTAGACGCCGCCGCCGCCCGACTCCACGTGATTGCGAATGTCGGCGGGGTTGACGTTGAAATAACTGAAATGCGCATTCACGGCGCGCAGCTCGCCGATGCGGCCTTCCGCAAGAAGCTCGCGCACGCGCAGCCACTGCGGGGCGCTGCGGATCATGAAGGCCTCGCAGATTTTGACACCGGTTCGGGCGCGCACTTCGAGCAGGGTCTTGGCTTCGGCCACGGTCATGCTGAGCGGCTTTTCGCACAGCACGTGCTTGCCGGCCTCGGCGGCCTTCACCGTCCACGGAACGTGCAGCTGATTGGGCAGCGGATTGTAGATGGCGTCGATGTTGGGGTCGGCGAGCAGCTCTTCATACGAACCGTAGGCCGTGGGAATGCCGAGTTGAGCGGCCGCGTCGCGAGCCTTTCCCAGATCGCGCGAGGCAATGGCGGTGACCGCAGTCAGCTCGCCCTTTTGCATGGCGGGAATGACATTCTTGAGGCCGATGTTGGCGGTCGAGAGCACGCCGAAACGCAGCTTTTTGGACATACGTGCATGATACAGCCGCGCGCGTGGGGCTCGCAGATCGGGCGCAGGGAAATCGCATCTACAAAGGAATCCGGAGAACGTTGTTTTGAAAGGGCACGGCTTCAGCCGTGCCCTTTCAAAACCCATCGCTTCCGATGGTCCACCTTCTTCGTGTGATTGCTCTGGGCCGCCGCCGTAGCCGCGCTCGTCTATTCCTCCGTTCGTCGCCGTCCAAGTTGGCAAGGGGAGCCGCGCGAACGATCGCAAAACCAGAGTTGGGGCACACCGAAGCCACTTTACTCAAGTCGACGCGACCAACAGGGAGCGGCGACCTTGCACATAGGCTGGACAGCTCGCAGTAACTCTGGTTTTGCCGTAAAGTGAGGATGTGAACGGGCTTCTTGTCATCGATAAGCCGGGCGGCATGACCAGCCACGACGTGGTCTACCGGCTGCGCAAAATCACTGGAGAGCGGTCGATCGGCCACTTGGGCACGCTCGACCCCATGGCCACCGGCGTGCTTCCGTTACTGATGGGCAAGTACACGCGGCTGGCGCAGTATTTTTCCGCCGCGGAGAAGAGTTATTCAGGATCGATCCGCTTCGGGTTTGCGACCGACACCTACGACGCCGAGGGCGACCCTGCCGGGCCGGATCGCTGGCCGGAAGTCTCCGCAGCCGTCACATTGGATCGGGTGCGCGCCGCGGCCACGCGCTTCCACGGCGAGATGGAGCAGATGCCGCCGCAGTTTTCCGCCAAAAAGATCGCCGGCCAACCGGCCTACAAGCTGGCGCGCCAGGGCAAGCCAGTGGAGCTGAAGCCGGCAAGGATCCTTATCCAAGCCTTTGAGATTGTGGCCCTCGAAGGCCCCGAGGCCAGCTTCACCATCAGCGTCAGCTCCGGCGGATACGTGCGCTCCGTGGCGCACGAGCTGGGGCAGGACCTGGGCTGCGGCGCGCACCTCAGCCGGTTGCGGCGCACCCAAGCCGGCGCCTTCACGCTCGACGACGCGCACACATTGGAAGAGCTTGAGGCTCTGGCAGGCAACGCCGGTGCGGTCAACGCCGCGCTCGAGGCCGTCTGCCTGCATCCGCGCGCGCTGCTGCCTGAAATGCCTTCCGTTACGGCCGATGCAACGGTGCTGGGCCGGTTGCGCAATGGCGCGCAGGCCAATCTGCCGGAGTTTTCTCAGGCGCCGCTGGTCAAGGTCTTCGCCGGGCCGCGCGAAATGGCCGGGATCGCCAAGCGCGTGGCGGGAACTTTGTTTCAGCCGGTGGTGGTGATGGGGTGACTCCAGGTTTCAGGTGTCAGGTTTCAGGTGTCAGAGATGGGAGATCGGTGGTCAGTGATCGGTGGTTAATTGCGACCCGCCTGCCGGGCAGTCGTCACACCTGTTCCCAATCTTCAACACCACAATTGCCGCCCACTTACCGCGGCGAGCCAGCAGCTAGAGGCTAGAAGCTGCTTTCTGACACCTGACCCCTGAAACCTGACCCCTGTCGTAGACTGGTATTTCGCTGTATTTCCAAGGAGCAGACCCGCCATGTCCTATCCCGCGAACTATCGTTATACCCGCGAGCACGAATGGATCCTGGTCGAAGGCAACACCGGCTCGATCGGCATTACGGACTACGCGCAGAACTCGCTGGGCGACATTGTCTACGTGGACGCGCCCAAGGTGGGCGATACGGTGACCGCCAACGCCACCTTCGGGTCGGTCGAAAGCGTGAAGGCCGTCAGCGATCTTTTCTCGCCGGTGAGCGGCGCCGTGATCGCCGTGAACGAAGAGCTGAAGACCGCGCCCGACAAGCTCAACGAAGATCCGCACGGCACATGGATCGTCAAGGTGGAGCTGGCCGATGCGGCCGAGCTAGCCAACCTGCTCGACGCAGCGGCGTACGAGGCGTTCATCGCGGAGGAAGCGAACTAGCTGCTAGAAGCTGTTATGCGCTATCTTCCCAAATCGCCCGCTGAACGAAAAGAGATGCTCGCCGAGATCGGCGCAGCGTCGATCGACGATCTTTTTGCGAGCATTCCGGCCGAGTACCGGCTCGACCGTGACCTCGACGTGCCGCGCCAGCAGGCGGAGAGCGAGATCGTCCAGTACTTCCGCGCCGCGGGTGACAGAAACTCCACCGGCGTCGCGAGTTTCCTGGGCGCGGGCGCCTATCGCCACTACCGGCCAGTGATCATTGACTCTCTAGTGCAGCGCGGCGAGTTCCTCACCAGCTACACGCCCTACCAGGCCGAGCTCGCGCAGGGCACACTGCAGGCGATCTTCGAGTTCCAGACCATGATTGCCGAGTTGACCGGCATGGACGTGGCCAACGCCAGCATGTACGACGGCTCGACTGGCGCGGCGGAAGCCGTGATGATGGCGGTGCGCGTCACGGGCCGTCACAAAGCCGTGGTCGCTTCAACTGTGCACCCTGAGTACCGCGAGGTGCTGGCCACCTACGCAAAACATCAGGGATTGCCGGCGGCGATCGTTGGTTACGACGCCAAAACCGGGCGCATCGATCTCGATGCGCTGGGCGCTGCGGTCTCCGCAGAAACCGCAGCCGTTCTCGTGCAAAGCCCCAACTTCTTCGGCGTTGTTGAAGACATTGCGGCGATTGCCGAGATCGCGCACGCGAAAGGTGCGCTGCTCATCGTGTCGATTGCCGAGGCGGTCTCGCTCGGCATTGTGCGCCCGCCCCTCGAGGCCGACATTGTTGCCATGGAGGCGCAGTCGTTTGGCGTGGCGCTCAGCTACGGCGGCCCGTTCTGCGGCGTCATCGCGGCTAAGGAGCAATATGTGCGGCAGATGCCGGGCCGGCTCGTCGGGCAGACGATCGACGCAGCAGGGAATCGCGGCTTTGTTTTGACCCTCGCCACGCGCGAGCAGCACATCCGCCGCGAGAAAGCGACCTCGAACATCTGTACCAATCAAGCATTGGTTGCGCTGATGGCGACGATCTTCATGGCGGTCTACGGCAAAGAGGGCATGAAGGAACTCGCCGAGCACAATCTGGCCAAGGCCGACTACGCAGCCAAAACGCTTGGCAGCCTGCCCGGCGCAAAGCTTCGCTTTACAGGCGCGCCGCGCTTTCACGAATTTGTTCTCGAGACGGACGAAGCGCCGGCGGCATGGAGCCAACGGCTCCTCGACAACAAGATTGTTGGCGGCATCGAGTTGAGCCGCTGGTATCCGGAGCTCAAGAACTGCACGCTCTGGTGCGCGACAGAAGTCGTTACGCGCGAGCAGATCGATGCGGCGGCGAAGGTGCTGGCCGCGACGCCGGTGGGGGCGTGAGGACGAGGAGCCGCCATGTCAAAACAGAGGTTTCCTCCGAGGATCATGTACATCGAGTGCAAAGCCGAAGGATTGAATGGCCCGGCACGCATCGGTAGAGTCACCTTTAGCCGCACTGGCGCAACGCTTCATTACGGCGGAAAGGAATTCGGGAGGCTGGGCGGGCGCGGTTTCAAAGCGAACTACCGCGACGCTCAGACTGGCGAAGATTATTGGATCTCTGGACCACGTCGCGATGGCACGGATCGACTCTATAAGAGTGATCGGCCAGTCGAGATCGACAAAGATGTGCGCGAGGAATATTGGACAGAGATTCGCAAGAGGCCTGAACTGAAGGGGCACTCAGCAACATCGTTATTCACGACGAAGCGACCCAACGCAACGAAAATGACACGAGAATAGGATGATCGGCTTTGTAACAAGGGCACGGCTTTAGCCGGGCCGCAACAGCGAGTGAAAGGAGAAAAGGGCTTTAGCCCCTGCCATGGCGCATCCGGCCCGCAATGCTGCTCCGGCCGATATCCTCAACCCGTCGCGCATCTTTTTCGCGACGACAAAGACGAGCATGGGCATGCGATTGCTGCAATCGGAGCGCAATGCCGGACTCTTGATAGATGTCCTGCGTTCGCTTGTTGCTGAGCGTAAGTTTGAACTGCACGATTTTGTCATCATGCCCGATCATGCGCATCTTTTGATCGAGGTTCGCGACGATATGACGATTGAAAAGGCGATGCAGCTCATCAAGGGCAGGTTTTCGCATCGCCTGTCACATGAATTTGGTTACAAAGGTGAAGTCTGGCAGCGGGGATTCACTGAGGTGCAAGTGATGAACAAGCAGGCCCTTGAGACACATCGGGCGTACATCGCCGAGAACCCTGTCAAAGCCGGGCTTGCCGCATCCACGGAGGAGTACCCGTTCTGCTTTCGTTTTTTGGCGCGCAAGAAAACGGAGCTTGCGAGAGAGGCCGGAATTAGCAGGGGCTAAAGCCCGCTGCTTTCCTTGTGCGCGTTTGTGGCCCGGCTAAAGCCGTGCCCTTGTTACAAAACCCGCAACGAAGAGGGCCGTGCTAGAGCTTCGCCCTTATTACAAGACTTTGACGCGTTGAGCCCTTTTTACAAACAACGCTCGGAGGCGCAGAGGTTGGCAACGACAACGAATTTCCCCAGCGCGGTTCGGCACGACTAAAATCGTGCCCTGTTACAAAGCGCCCAAGATGGGCATTTTCGGCGGTCTGTAGTGCGCCGAGTTCAGTCGGGCGGATTTTCGGAGCAGCTTGGGCCGCGTCCTTTCAAAAAGCGCAAATGTGCAACTGAGAATTTCGAAAGGCATTGACGAATGGTAACAAACAATCAAGGAACGACGCCTTGCACCATCGGCAAAGTCCGCCCGCATCCCACGCAGAACGAAGCACTGCTCTTTGAGAAGTCTTCGCCGGGCAAGCGCGCCTACAAGTTGCCGCCGCTCGATGTGCCCTCTATTGACGCCAATGCTCTGCTTGGTCCCGCGGCACGCGAAGTGCACGCGGAGCTGCCGGAGCTTTCTGAGATCGAGCTGGTCCGCCACTTCACGCGCCTCTCCACATGGAACTACGCGATCGATCTCGGCATGTATCCGCTGGGCTCGTGCACCATGAAGTACAACCCGCGCGTGAATGAATTCGTCGCGCGCATCGAGGGGCTGGCAGAGGCGCATCCTTACCGCCCCGACGCGCTGGCGCAGGGGATTTTGGAGGTTTTCGACTTGCTGCAGCGGTGCCTGCTTGAAATCACCGGCATGGACGCGATCACGCTGCAGCCGGCGGCCGGCGCGCACGGCGAGTTCACGGGAATCCTGCTCACGCGGGCGTGGCACGAGTCGCAGGGCAATGCGCGCAAGAAGGTCCTCATTCCCGACTCGGCGCACGGCACCAATCCGGCCACTGCGGCCCTGAGCGGCTACACGGTCGAAAACGTTAAGTCGGGTGTTCACGGCGGCATCGATCTCGAATTGCTCACCAGCCGTGTGGACGAAGACACCGCCGCGCTGATGCTCACCAACCCCTCCACGCTGGGCGTCTTCGAGAGCGAGATCCACAAGATCGCCGATATTCTGCACGCCAAGGGCGCGCTGCTCTACATGGACGGCGCCAACATGAACGCGCTGGTGGGCAAGGTGCGCCCCGGCGACTTCGGCGTAGACGTGATGCACCTGAACCTGCACAAGACCTTTTCGACGCCGCACGGCGGCGGAGGGCCTGGCTCGGGGCCGGTAGCGTGCAAGAAGTTTCTCGAGCCGTTTCTGCCCATCCCGGTCCTCATCCGAGCCGAGAACGGCGACGAGAACGGCATGGCGGGCTGCCCCGATGCCGGGGATTGGGAGGACACCAATGCCGAGCCGACAGCCGATGGCTGCCCGCCGCTGTTTCGCGCACCCGTGCTCAAGCCGGATGGCGAGCGTATCGGCGGCACAGAACCCTTGCCGCTGCATCCGCAGGGGGGCAGGCTCCGCTGGGAATACAACCGCCCGCAGTCGATCGGCCGCGTGCGCGCGTTCTACGGCAACACGGGGATGTTCATTCGCGCGCTGGCCTACATTCTCGCCAACGGCCCCGACGGTCTGCGCCAGACCACCGAGGACGCAGTGCTGAATGCGAATTACATTCGCAAAAAGCTCGAAGACCTCTACGAACTGCCGTACAAAACAGCTTCGATGCACGAAGTGGTCTTCAGCGACAAGCGGCAGCGGGCGAAGGGGCCCACAACCGGCGACATCGCCAAGCGGCTCATCGATTACGGCTTCCATCCCTACACCGTCAGCTTCCCACTCATCGTCCACGGCGCGTTGATGATCGAACCCACGGAGAGCGAGTCGCGCGAAGAGTTGGATTTGTTTATCGACGCCATGCGTTCGATCGCCCGCGAGGCCGAAGAAAATCCGGAGCTCGTGAAGACCGCGCCGCACTCTACGCGTGTTTCGCGGCTGGACGAAGTGCTGGCCGCGCGCAAGCCGATTCTGCGGTGGCGGCCGCAACAGTAGCGCCGGTCTTCAGACCGGCTGTACTGGCGGCGTCCACGCCGCCAGCAAACCGTGCGCGTGAAGGTTCGGCGTGTGCGGGTCAGGAGACCCGCGCCACAGCCGGCCGGGAGGCCGGCGCTACTTGTTCCCTGTTTCAGGTACCAAACCCGCCATTTCGCGCACCGAACGAAGTCACCTACACTCGTTGTGGGTATGGTCAGCACTCCTTCATCGCCGGGCTCACATTATCGCGGACGGCTGGCGCCCTCGCCCACGGGCTACCTGCATGTGGGCCACGCGCGCACTTTCTGGACGGCCTTCGAGCGGGCGCGCCAGGCCGGTGGCACGCTGGCGATGCGCATGGAGGATCTGGACGCCGAGCGCAGCCGCGCGGAGTTTGCCGAAGCAGCGATCGAAGATCTGCGCTGGCTGGGGATTCGCTGGCAAGAGGGTCCGGACAAGGGCGGTCCCTGCGCGCCTTATGTGCAGAGTAAGCGCCGCGCCTTGTACCTGGCGGCGTGGCGCAAGCTGCTCGAGGGCGGCTACCTGTTTGAATGCCGCTGCTCGCGCAAGGACATCGAATCCGCGCTGGCCGCGCCGCATGAGCGCGTCGAGACCGGCACGCGAGGCAGTGATCTCGACATTCTCGACGACGAACCCATTTATCCAGGTACCTGCCGGCCAGGCACTTGCGGGTCCGGCGCACGGCGCCAACTGACGGGCCACGCGCCGCGACTTCATGGCCTGGCTGCGGCTGAAGTAGAAAAGCCCGACGGCGCCCATTGGCGCTTTCGCGTGCCCGACGGAGAGACGATCGAGTTCGTGGACCGCAACCTGGGGCCGCAGCGCTTTGTCGCGGGCAGGGACTTTGGTGACTTTGTGGTGTGGCGGCGCGAGGGCGGCCCCAGCTACCAACTGGCCTGCGTGGTCGACGAAGCGGCCATGCGCATCACGGAAGTGGTGCGCGGCGCCGACCTGCTCAAGTCCACCGCGCGTCAGATCCTGCTCAATCGCGCGCTGGGATTCGAGATTCCCGCGTGGTATCACTGCCGGCTGGTGGTCGATCATAACGGCCGGCGCCTGGCCAAGCGCCACGATGCCCTGAGCCTGCGCGCCTTGCGCCAGCGCGGACTTACGCCCATGAAGATTCTGGGGGCGGAGCTGCCGGTGGAAGTTTGACGGTTTCTCATCGATCGTCTTGTCCCGCAAGAGCATCCCTCAGGGGCTAAAGCCCCGGATTCTTGTTGACTGTTTGCGGCACGACTGAAGTCGTGCCCTTTCAAAGCGCCATTTGCGGCGAATGTTTCCTTCATGCAATTGCCTTGGATGCAGAGCTAGGGCTGCGTCCCGTGGGCGCGATGCTATACCATCGTTGACGACAGCAATTCACTGCTGACGCGTCGATTGCATCACGGCCGCGCCGCATCTGGTTTGCCATCGAAGAGGAGCCGAACGACCACTTGAACCCGTTTCGCAGCGCCCCCAATCTGCTTACGCTCATCCGCATCTGCCTGGCGCCCTTCCTGGTGGCGGCAATCCTTGAAGGCCACTTCCTGCTGAGTTTCTGGCTGTTTATCGCAGCGGGACTCACCGACGCGCTGGACGGCGCGCTGGCGCGCTGGCTCAAGCAGCGATCGACGTTTGGCGCATATCTCGATCCGGTTGCCGACAAGCTGCTGCTGAGCACTCTGTTTCTGGTCCTGCTGTACAAAGGGTTGATGCCGACGACCGTGACGGTGTTGGTCTTCGGCCGGGACGTAGGCATCCTGCTGGTCTCGGCGCTGCTCTACGCCGCTGTTGGCCGGCGCGAGTTCAATCCCAGCATCTGGGGCAAGGCCAACACTCTGGCCCAGATCGCCGCGGTCGCGGCGGTCCTGCTGCGTCAGGTCACGCCGGAATGGCAATGGGTTGTGGTGTTCCGCACCGTGGCGCTGGACGCCACCATCGCGCTCACCGTCATCTCGGGATTGCACTATGCGTGGACCGTCTCGCGCCGCGGCGGGGCTACAGCGGTCAACGGCGCCAACGGCAAATAGCTCGCCAGCCTGGCTCCGCTAACCCCGCTGGCCGCTAGCTCCGCTTATTTCTACGAGTCGTCCTTAAGATCCTCGGTACCAACCGTTTCTTCAATTTCCATATCGCGAAACTCTTCGGAATCGAAGATTTCGCCACACTCCAGGCACTCGACAAACTCGCTGTCTTCGTGCCGGGAAACGATCCGGACTTTGGGATGTCTGCAGGCGGTTGCCATCGTTCTCGGGGTTCGTTGCACCCTCACCATTCCCGCTTGAATGCGCCCTTTCTGGATTAGGCGTAAACAATCCGGAATGCGAAAGATGCTCTTTCCGCCAGATTGTAGCTTTCTTTTGAGCGATTGCAAACTCATTTTTGATGAAACCTGCGACCGGAACTCCGGATTTTCCCCTGGCGGGACCGTGCAGCCGCGCGCTTGAAAGATCAACCAATGCGGACGTATACTAAACACGGACCTTTCCAGTCGCATATTCGATGCTCAAGCTCACCAAGAAAGCGGATTACGGGCTGATGGCGCTCAAGTATCTGGCCGAGCACCCGGAAACCCCTGCGTTGAGCGCCAAAGACGTGGCCGATGCGTATGGCATTCCTGCGCAACTGCTGGCCAAGATCCTGCAGCGGCTCACCAAGACGGGCCTGCTGCGCTCCCACGCGGGCATGAACGGCGGCTACGTGCTGGCCCGGGATCCCCGTCAGATCTCGGCCTTCGAGGTGATCCACGCCATCGACGGACCTCTGTTCATCACCTCCTGTATCAAGGGGGCGAAGTCGTGCGATCTGACTACGAATTGCACCATCAAGGAGCCGCTGGCGCGCGTGAACGAGACCATCATCGGAGTGCTCAAGAGCATCAGCATCCACGATCTTGCGGAGCGGGAGCAGGCCGCGGCCAAGGCGCGCGAAGCGCAGCCGCTGGTGACATTGACGGTATGAAGCGGAGTTAGCGCGGTTAGCGGGGCTGGCGGAGTTAGGAAGAGCGCCGCCAGAGCGTATTTCATCAATGGTTTCGTGAAAGGGCACGACTTCTAGCCTGCCCTGAGCGGAGTCGAAGGGTGCCGAAAAGGGCAGGAAAATAAAGGGGTTTTAACCCCTGCGGGATTAGCGCTGGCCAGTTAGATCATTGATGAAACGTGCTCTAACACCGCCAACACCGCTAGCTCCGCTAGCACCGCTATGAAGGACGGAGACGAAGATGAGCACGGGGTCAAGTCAAGTGGAGGCGCCGGCGGGCGTGCACCTGCCCATCTACATGGATAACCAGGCCACCACGCCCCTGGACCCCAGGGTGCTGGAGGCGATGATGCCCTACCTGACCGCGAAGTTCGGCAACGCGGCCAGCCGCAACCACTCCTTTGGCTGGGAGGCCGAGCAGGCCGTGGACGCGGCCCGCGAGCAGGTGGCCCGGCTGATCGGCGCAACGGCGAAGGAGATCATCTTCACCTCCGGCGCCACCGAGAGCGACAACCTGGCCATCAAGGGCATCGCGGAGATGTACCGCGAGCGCGGCAACCACATTGTTACGCAAGTCACCGAGCACAAAGCAGTGCTCGACACCTGCAAGCGCCTGGAGAAGCGCGGGCTTCGCGTCACGTATCTGCCGGTGAAGGCCGACGGCAGAATCGATCTCGAAGACTTGAAACGCGCCATCGACGACAAGACCATCCTTGCGACGATCATGGCGGCCAACAACGAGATCGGTGTCCTGCAACCCATCCGCGAGATAGGCAAGCTCTGCCATGAGCGCGGCGTGCTCTTCCACACGGACGCGGTGCAGGCCGTGGGCAAAGTTCCGTTCAACGTGATCGACGATTACGTCGATGTGGCCTCAATCTCCGCGCACAAGATCTACGGGCCGAAGGGCGTGGGCGCGCTTTATGTGCGCCGCCGCAACCCCCGCGTACAGATCGCCGCCGAAATCGACGGCGGCGGACACGAGCGCGGCATGAGAAGCGGCACGCTGAACGTTCCCGGCATCGTGGGCCTGGGCAAGGCGTGCGAGCTGGCTCAGGAGGAACTACTCCAAGAGGGCCGCCGCCTGCAAGGCATGCGCGACCGGCTCAAGAGCAAGCTCGAAGCCGAGCTCGACTACGTGCACGTGAACGGGTCGATGGAGCACCGGCTGCCCGGCAACCTGAATATGAGTTTTGTCTACGTCGAGGGCGAGTCGCTGCTGATGGGCATCAACGACGTAGCGGTTTCCAGCGGCTCGGCATGCACTTCGGCCACGCTCGAGCCCTCCTATGTATTGAAGGCTTTGGGATTGGGCGACGATGTAGCGCATAGCAGCATTCGCTTCGGCCTGGGACGCTTCAACACCGAGGCCGAAGTGGATTACGTGGCCAACAAGGTAATCCGGGTGGTGCGCCACCTGCGCGAGCTGTCGCCGCTCTACGAGATGGTCAAGGAAGGCATCGATATCACCAAGATGGAGTGGCAGGCGCACTGAAAAGCAGCTCTCAGATCTTAGCTTTCAGCTTTCAGCAAGATCGAAGTTGGGCAGGAACTAGCTGACGGCTGAAAGCTGATAGCTGAAAGCTAGCGCTGCCCGCAGCGGAGGGACCAAAAAGGAACAATGGCATACAGCGACCAAGTGATCGATCACTACAACCACCCGCGGAACGTGGGCACGCTCGACAAGAACGCAGCCGAGGTGGGCACGGGCCTGGTGGGCGCGCCGGAGTGCGGCGACGTGATGCGCCTGCAGATCCGTGTGAACCCCGAGACCCAGGTGATCGAAGAGGCCAAGTTCAAGACCTTCGGCTGCGGTTCGGCTATCGCCAGTTCGTCGCTGGCCACGGAGTGGATCAAAGGCCGCACCGTGGACGACGCGATGAGCATCAAAAACACAGACATCGTGAAAGAACTGTCGCTGCCGCCGGTAAAGATTCACTGTTCGGTGCTGGCTGAGGATGCCATTCGCGCGGCCATCGGCGACTGGAAGAAGAAAAACAACGTCGCGGAGCTGCCTCCGCAGGCGCCGGCGAAGTAGGGCTGCTTTGAAAGGGCACGACTTTAGTCGTGCCGTAAAACGGCCTCAAAATGAGGAGGGGCTTTAGCCCCTGAGGAACTAACGCATTGATGGCCAACATCGTCACACTCGAATCGAAGTCCTCGCAGGACGCTGCCGGAGCCGAGCCGCAACCAGCCGCTCCCCACGCGCCTGCACACGGCGTGCAAGTCACTCCAAAGGCCGTCAACCGCATTCGCGCGGTCCTGGCCAAGGAAGGCATCGCGGCGGAGGCAGGCGGTCTGCGTCTGGGCGTGAAAGGCGGCGGCTGCTCGGGGCTCTCCTACTCCATTGGCTTTGACACGCATCCCCGCGAGCGCGACCGCATCTTCACGTTCGACGGCGTGCGCGTCTTCATCGATCCCAAGAGCTTCGTCTACCTGAACGGCATGACGCTCGACTACGAAGAGACGCTGATGCGCCAGGGATTCAACTTCATCAACCCCAACTCCGCGCGTTCCTGCGGCTGCGGCACATCGTTTTCTGTGTAGTCTCCCACCGGCGTTGCCCGCCCGCGATGGATGAAACGGGCTGGTTGACGCCAACTTGCCAACGCCGCGAACGCGGCGCCAACTCGCCAGTTTGCCAAATCGTTCGTTTTGCTGAACTCGCGTTTTGATTCTTATCGGATTGAACACGCGTAAAGGCTGTTTCATGCTGAAAGTCCTCGAGAATGCGGTCCCGGTTGCCTGTTGGTCCTGTTCCGTTGCCCACAACGAATCCACGCTGTTTTGTCCCGATTGCAGCAAGATTCAGCCGCCTACCGTCGGAGATTATTTTTCTGTTTTTGGACTCAAGCCGCGGCTGAACCTCGACCTGGCCGCTCTGGAGCAGGAGTTTCATCGCCTCAGCCGCCGGCTGCATCCCGATCGCTTTACCCGCGCCAATGAAAACGAAAAACAGTGGAGCCTTGCGGATACGGCGCTGCTGAACGACGCCTATCGCACCCTCAAGGACCCGCTGCGCCGCACCGAGTACCTGCTCAAACTTGCGGGCGCGGTTGGCGGCGATACGGTTCTGGTCCAAGACCAGGAAAAAATCCAAAACCAGGAAAAAATCCAAAACCTGGGAAACACGTCGCGCGTGCCCGCCGACCTGCTGGAAGAAGTCTTCGATCTGAACATGCAGCTTGAAGAGATGCGCCGGTCGAAGAAGATGGGCCAGGAAGATCCGGAGCTGAAGAAGAGTTTGTGCAAGGCTGGGGAAAGACTCGCGAGCAAGCTGGACGCGGTGGACCGCGACCTGCGCGCCCAATGGACGATTTGGGACTTGGGCGACGGGGCCGCGCGCCCGCCCGCGCAGCGCGCCATGGTGGCGCTGCTCGACCGCAGGCGTTTCTTGAGCAACCTGGTCCGCGATGTGAACGAAATCCTGGGAGACTGAGCGGAAACAGCGGAGCTAGCGGTGCTAGCGGGGTTAGCGGAGTTAGACCGGCTCCGGAATGCAATTGGATTTGGTATGCGGTGGGTGAGAAACGCCGGTGGGAGACTGAACAGCAGAGATGGCGGAAGGACACGTAGTCGGCATCGACCTGGGGACCACGAACTCCCTCGTTGCTTACATGGAGGGCGACAAGCCCGTGGTGATTCCCGGCGTGGACGGCTCGAGCCTTGTGCCGTCGGTGGTTGCGCTGGATCCCATGCCCGCGGGCGGCGGCCGGCCCACGGTCACGGTGGGCAACAGCGCGCGCAAGGCGCTCATTGAGACGCCGGAGCGCGTCATCTACTCCGTCAAGCGCCTGATGGGCCGGGGACTCGAAGAGGTCCGGACGGAGCTGAAGTTTTTCCCCTTCCGTCTTGCCGGCGACATCGAAGCGGGTGAGGTTCCGCGCATCCAGTTGGGCGAGATGCGCTTTACGCCGCCCGAGATTTCGGCCTACGTTCTGCGCCAGCTCAAGCGCAACGCCGAGCGCTTCTTGGGCGCGCCCGTGACGCAAGCGGTCATCACCGTGCCGGCGTACTTCAACGATGCGCAACGCCAGGCCACCAAAGACGCGGGGCGCATGGCGGGCCTGGATGTCTTGCGGTTGGTGAACGAACCCACCGCGGCGGCGCTGGCGTACGGACTCGATCGCGCCAAAGAAGGCACCATCGCGGTTTACGACCTCGGCGGCGGGACCTTCGACATCTCCATCCTCAAGCTGCGCGACGGCATCTTCGAGGTACAATCGACCAACGGCGACACGCACCTGGGCGGCGACGACATCGACAATCTTCTGCTCACCATCGCACTCGACGAGATTTTTGGCGAGCACGGCGTGGATCTGCGCGCGCATCCCGCCGCGGTGCAGGCCCTGCGCAAGGCCGCCATCGACGCCAAGATACGGCTTTCCACTGAGGCCGCCGCGCATTTCGACATCGAACTGCCCAACGGCGACCGCTATCAGCGCGAGATTCCGCGCGCGGTCTTCGAACTGCTGATCGAGCCGGTGCTCAAGCGCACCGTCGCGCCCTGCAAGCAGGCCATGGCCGATGCGGGCCTTTCGGCGGAACAAATCGACGAAGTGGTGCTGGTCGGCGGCTCCACGCGCATTCCCGCGGTGCGGGCTCTGGTTGACGAGCTTTTCCACCTGAGCGCGCGCGGAAAAAAGCCGCACACCGATCTGAATCCCGATGAAGTGGTCGCGCTGGGCGCGGCGGTGCAGGCCGGCATTCTTGCCGGCGCCTCAAAAACCACCGACGACATGCTTTTGCTCGATGTGACGCCGCTTTCGCTGGGCATCGAGGCGCTGGGCGGGACCGTGGCGCGCATTATTCAGCGCAATTCTACGATTCCCGCCTCGGCCACCGAGCACTTTACGACCGGCGTCGACGGGCAAACCAACGTTGCCATCCATGTTCTGCAGGGCGAGCGCGAGTTGGCCTCCGATTGCCGCTCGCTGGCGCGGTTTGACCTCAAAGGCATTCCGCCCATGGCCGCAGGCCTGCCGCGCATCGAGGTGCGTTTCCTCATCGATGCCGATGGAATTCTGCACGTCTCCGCGCGCGAGCAGCGTAGCGGGAAAGCCGCGGAGATTGAAGTGAAACCGACCTACGGCCTGACCGACGAACAGGTCGAGAACATGATTCTCGATTCCTTCGACCATGCCGAGGAGGATTTCTCCAAGCGCCTGCTCATCGAGGCGCGCAACGAAGCGGACACGATTCTTGCCGCCGTCGCGCGCGGCCCGCAGAATCCCGCCTGGAACGAGTTAAGCGCGGAGGAACAGGCGGCCATCGCCGCGGCGCGCGACCGGCTGATTCTGGTCAAGCAGACGAGCGATCTCGCGGCGATCGGCCGGGCCGTTGTGGCCCTCGATCAGGCCACGCGCCGCTTCGCCGAGTTGATGATGGATGCGGCGGTTTCGAGCGCCATTCGCGGCAAAACCATGAACGAGGCCGGCGAAGAGTTGAAAGAAGCAGTCACCGCGCCGCATGATTTCGCACCGGCGGAGTTCAAGTAGCAGCGAGTCGGCGGGACGAGCGGGGTCAGCAGCCTGTGGCGAAAGTCGGGTTTTGAAAGGGCACGACTTTAGTCGTGCCGCAAGTGCCGCAAAATGCACGAGGGCTTTAGCCCCTGAGGGATGCGCGGGAAGGCGCGATCAGAAAGACCGAATTATATGAACGAGGCAATTCAAAAAGTAATTCCCCCCGGCAAGCTGGTTCGCGTCACTTTTCTTCCCGAGGGGCGCACGGTGGAGTTTGAATTCGGCGCCATGCCCTGGGATCGCCACGGCAAGCCCATGTCGTTTCTCGATGTCGCGGAGAACTTCGGCGTCCTGCTCGATCACGCGTGCGGCGGGTCATGCGCCTGCACCACCTGTCACCTGTGGATCAAGGAGGGCGCGGAGGGTTTGAGCGACGCGGAAGACGACGAGCTCGATAAGCTCGACATGGCCGCCGACCAGCAGTTGAATTCGCGCCTCGGCTGCCAGGCCGTCATCACCCGCCCCGGAAGCTACATCGTCGAAATCCCCAGCTGGAACCGCAACTACGTCACGGAAGGCAAGCCGTTGGCGCTCGCCGAGCCAAAGTAAGGAGCGACTCCCATGCCGCGCGAAATCCATTGGACCGACGCCGAAGAGATCGGCATTCAGTTGGCGGAGAAGTTTCCCGGCGTCGATCCGCTCACGGTGCGCTTCACCGATCTGCATCGCTACGTGACGGAGCTCGAAGGCTTCGCCGACGATCCGGCCAAGTCGAACGAGCCGCGCCTGGAAGCAATTCAGATGGCGTGGCACGACGAGTTCCAGGAAGCGCAGAAATGACGCGCAGAAATGATGCGTTGGATCAGAGCGCACAACTCACCCAGCCGCTTATGCAACTCGCCTGGGGCAGCGCCTCGGCAAGGAACGTTCGACGCTATTCCCTGTTCCCTATTCCCTATTCCCTATTCCCTATTTTTAACGCCTTCTCAATTCCCGCTTCCGCCAGCGGCGTCATCGCTGCGAAACCGGCAGGCAGCGGGTGCACGCCGTCCTTGCTCAGCGTTGCGGGCAGCCCTCCGCGGTCGTCCTTCATTGCGGAGTAATAGTCGACATAAACGTAGCCCTTCTGCGCCGCGAAGTTCTTGAGCCACGCATTCACCTGCGCGATCTTCGGTGCGGGCTCGTGGCCCGGAGCCCACCAGTAATCGAGGGTCGGGAGCACCGAGCAAAGCACGACACGAATTCCATTCGCCGTAGCCAGCTCGGCCATCGAGGCCAGGTTGCCCTCCGTTTGCTCCAGCGTCATCGGCCCTGTGTTGCCGGCAATGTCGTTGGTCCCGGCGAGAATCACAACCACCTTCGGCTCGAGATCGATCACGTCCTGGCGGAAACGCACCAGCATCTGCGGCGTGGTCTGGCCGCTGATGCCGCGGTTCACATAAGGCTTGCCGGGAAATGCCTCGTCCAGCTTCCAGCCCTCGGTAATTGAGTCGCCCATGAAGACCACGCGGTCCTCGCCCGGTTTCGGGGCTCCCAGCATCGCATCGGCCTCCTTGAATTGCGCCAGTCCGCCAAAGTCCACCATCAGTTGCCGGTCGTGCTCCACCCAATACGGATCGTTGGGATGCCCCGAGGGCAAGGTCTGCGGCGCCGGAACGGTCGATGCCGCGGGAGCCGTTTGCGCAGCCGGAGCCGTGGCTGCGGGTTGAGAGGCGGACTGTTGGGCTTCGAGTGAAGTCGCGGCCAAAAGCCCCGCCAGCAACGCGGCGATCCACATGGTTTTGCAAAGATTCTTCCGATCCACCTCGGGTCTCCATTCTGAACGATGTTGGATAGCGGCAATTTGCCGCATCTCCCCGCGCTACGATTGTAGGCAATCGCGCCTTGGGTCTGCTACCCGGCACAGGAAGACTCTGAGTATTTGACACGGGTTTCAGCACGGCAGATCATATGCTAAGGAGCATTCGATGAACACAAAAGAAATGGCAGCAGGCAGAGCCATGGCGTTTGACGGAAAAATCGAAAAAGGACTTTCTGGGAAGCAGGGTTCCTTCAAGCCGTCGGCTCCCGCGAACCTTATCCGGCCAAAGCCTGTCGCAGTTCCACCAAAATCGAAGTAAAGCGAGGCTCCAATGCCAGACAAGATCGAGGCGTTAGGTGTCCTCTTGGTTTTGTTGCCGGGCTTTGCATGCGCCTATATTGTTCAGTTTCTTGCTGTTCGCCGCAAGCAATCCGAACTCGACAAAGTCATTGAAGCTCTACTGTTCAGCCTGATCCTGTATCTTCTTACTTTGCCTTTCTTTGGCTACACTTTTCCGCTTGGATGGGGATCGCTCGACGCCCAACATCCAAACGTTTATCGAATCATCATCAATTGGAAGCACCTGCTGTGGCTAACAGGAGCCTCGGTTGTGTTTGCGGTCACTTATTCTGCTAACCTCAACCGGGACTGGGTGATGTGGATTTTGCGCCGCGTCAAGGTGACTGAACGGACAGCCCGCAAGGCGATATGGAACGATGCCTTCCAGGAGATCGGCGGAATGGTCCAAGTAGGTCTGTCAGGCGACAGGCGAATTCTGGGTTGGCTGCGCTATTACTCCGATGAGGCCGAAGACTCGTCGCTGTTTCTAGAGGAGGCTTCATGGTTGACGACTCAGGATGACGGAACAGAGTCTGAGCAACCAATCATCGGCCCCGGTATTCTCCTTACGAAAAATTCCGGAATAGAGTACGTCATGTTTCTGAACTGGTCAAAGCGGGATTCAGACACTGAACAATCTGCATGAGTCATGAGAATTTCCATATGCCCCTAACCGCCATCTCTCCCGATGTTCTGGCGAAATACGAGCCCGTGATTGGCCTGGAAGTGCACGTGCAACTGCTCACGGCGACCAAGGCGTTCTGCAGTTGCGCCAACCGCTTTGGCGCGGACCCGAACACAAATATCTGCCCGGTTTGCCTGGGGCTGCCGGGGGCGTTGCCGGTCACCAACGAGAAGGCCGTCGAGTTTGCCACGCTGGCCTCGCTGGCGCTCAACTGCCAGGTGCGCGAGCGGTCGATCTTTGCGCGCAAGAATTATTTTTATCCCGATCTGCCCAAGGGCTACCAGATTTCACAGTTCGACAAGCCGCTGGCCGAGCACGGCTGGATCGAAGTTCCCACAGCGGACGGCGCGAAGAGACGCATCGGCATCACGCGCCTGCACATGGAAGAGGACGCGGGCAAGAGCCTGCACGATGGTTTCTCTGACTCCGCCACGCGCACCTATCTCGACCTGAATCGTTGCGGCACGCCGCTGGCCGAGATCGTGAGCGAGCCCGACATCCGCACCCCCGACGAGGCCTTCGAGTACCTCACGCGTCTCAAAGAGATTCTGCTCTACGCGGGCGTCTCCGATTGCAACATGGAGGAGGGTTCGCTGCGCTGCGACGCCAATGTGAGCGTCCGGCCGAGGGGCCAGGAAAAACTCGGCACCAAGGTCGAAGTGAAAAACGTCAACAGCTTCAAGTTCGTCCGCGCGGCGCTCGAGTTCGAGATCGAGCGCCAGATCGAAGTCGTCGCATCCGGCGGGCGCGTGATGCAGGAGACGCGGCTCTGGAACGCGAACGAGGGACGCACCTACTCCATGCGCACGAAGGAGCAGGCGCACGATTACCGGTATTTTCCCGAGCCCGATTTGCCGCCGCTGATCGTTTCCGCGGAATTCCTGTCCGCAGCCAGGGAAAAACTCCCGGAGCTGCCGGAGGCGCGGCGCGCGCGCATGATTGCGGAGTACGAGCTTTCGCCGCAGGACGCGCACACGCTCACCGCGTCGCGCGCATTTGCCGATCGCTTTGAGGCCGCGGCGAAGACTGCACGCAATCCCCGCCGCGTGGCCAACGTGTTGCTGAGCGAAGTCGGCGGACGGCTAAAGGCACTCGGCCTGGAGCAGGAGCAGTCGCCGGTTTCGATGGCGGGCATTGTGCTCGCCGCCGATCTGCTCGACGAAGGCAAGATCAGCTCCAAGCAGATGAAGCAGCTCTTCGATGTGTGTTTCGAGAAGGGCGAGGACTTCGGGCCCGTCTACGAGCGCGAGAAGCCGCAGCAGATTACCGACGCAGCGGCGATTGAAACGCTGATCGACGAAGTCATTGCCGCCAATCCCAAACAGGTGGAGCAGTATCGCGCGGGAAAGAAGACCATGGCGGGATTCTTTGTCGGCCAGGTGATGCGCGCATCCAAGGGCCAGGCCAATCCGGCGCTCCTGAATGAATTGGTGACGAAGAAGCTGGAGGGGTAAAGCCATACCGCCGGTCTCCTGATCGGGGTCCCCAACGAGCGATTTGTGTTCGTTGGGGTGGCTGACCGAGGTCCCCAACGAGCGATTTGTGTTCGTTGGGGTGGCTGACCGGCTGTCGTGCGGGCGTCCCCGCCCGCACACTCCTTCCGACTGCCGCCTACTTGATCTTCAGATCCGTCACAAACTCCTTGCGGTCGTCCCAGGTACTGACGGTTTTGGTCGCGCTCTTTTTTCCGTCCTTCTCCGCCCACAGGTCGAAGTCAACGTTCATGTCGACCTGGGCGAAGTGGAAATGGCCATCGGCGGTAGAAATATAACTGCGGATCGCCTTGGTCTTTGAGTTCTTGAGGAAGACAGTGGCGCCCACAACCGGCTGCTCGTTCCCGTCCAGAACGGCTCCCGACACCGTGCGTGCGCCGAAGTTCTGCCCCCATGCAGCCGGCGCCAGGAACGTGCACCTCGACCCTGCAGGGAGCGCGCCCAACGCCCAAAGACCGCATATTATGGCAGCCAGCCAGCTTGCCCGGCTCATTCTCATTCTCATTCCTCCTCGTCCTCTTCGAGGAGATTGTCTTCCTCATCGAGGTCATCGTCCACGCGCGCCAGTTCCAGCGGCTCCACGCCCACCACTTCGTACTCCGCGCCGCACTCTTCGCAGGCGATCACGTCGCCTTCTTCCACTTCGTCGACTTCAATGTCCAGTTCGTTTTCGCATTCTGGGCAGCTGGGCATAGCAGCCTCCTCACTTTCTATTGCTTTTGAGGAAATAATGTGAGGTAGAGCCGGCGACCTGGCGCGCTCAACACCCCACACAATTTCCTGGAACACCGCAAATCAATCCGCATTTCGAGATTAAGCTGTTTCTGCGGCCTTCGCTAGTCTTAGTGAAAGCCCGCCCTCAGGTCAAGAGGCCCGCGGCCGCAGGCATCATGACACCGGCCCGCTCCAGCGTTTACCCTGTTTGCGATGCCAAGAATCGGCTCCAGCCCGTTCGCTTTCCCCGCCTTCCGCGGCGCCACGCGCAGATTGATCCTCGTCAACCTGGCGGCGTATTTCCTGCTCTTGATCGCGAGCGTGGCCACCTCGTGGGCCGCACAGTTCGAGGTCTGGGCGACCTTCAATCCGGTCCTCTTCCTGCACGGATATTTCTGGCAGCCGCTCACCTACAGCTTCGTGCATTCCGGTTTGCTGGGCACGCTCTTTGAACTGCTCTCGCTTTGGTTTGTGGCCGGATTTCTCGAAAGCTACCACGATGCAAATTGGGTGACGAGCCTCTACGCCGTCTCGGTGATGGGAGCGGCGCTTGCCGCGCTGGCCCTCTATCTTTGTGGTTCGACCCTGGCGCCTTCGCTGCTCGTGGGCGCCCATCCGCTCTATGGCTGCTTTGGCGGCATCTTCGGCCTGCTCGCCGCCATCGGCCTTCTTTACGGCGACGTGCAATTCATGCTGTTTCCTTTGCCCATCGGCATCAAGGCGCGTTACCTGGTCGCGATCTACGCGCTCATCTCCATCGCCATGCTCTTCGGCGAGCAGCGGATGTACGCCTTCGCGCAACTGGGCGGCGCGCTGGCCGGCCTCGTATTTGTGCGCACGGCGCCGCGCCGGGGATTCTCATTCCGGCTCGGCTTTGCGCTCAGCGAGAGCTGGTACGGAATCCGCAACCGTTACTACCGCTGGAAGCGCCGCCGCGCGGCCCGCAAGTTCGAGGTCTACATGAAGCGGCAGGGCCGGACGGTGAAGCTCGACGGCCAGGGCCATCTCCTCGACGACGATCCCGACGATAAGAAGCGCTGGAACTGAAGTTGTAGCGCCGGTCTCCTGACCGGCTTCTATGAGACGGCCGTCCAAGTCAAGGTGTTTTTGTTTTTTCCTTTATTGGAATGTTTTTGCTTTTGCCTTTGTTTTTGCGGTTGCCGTTGTTTTTCGGATTCATCTCGGG
>Ga0326728_10004849_pt1 | contig 39013 bp, 27 predicted proteins | sample MB3enrmetagenome_FD_207602 | JGI IMG/M metagenome (GOLD analysis project Ga0326728, IMG submission 207602) | Lab enriched peat soil microbial communities from McLean, Ithaca, NY, United States - MB31MN | ecosystem: Environmental > Terrestrial > Soil > Wetlands > Peat | place: USA: New York... | reverse complement strand
CGGATTGGTCGTCGAAGATCAACGTAACCAGGGAGAGACCAAAGATCGATTCCGACCGCACCGTGGTGAGATGCGGAATCCCAAACATCTGAATTTCGACGGGAACCGATACTTGCTGTTCCATTTCTTCGGCGGAACGTCCGGACCACTGGCTGATGATTTGCACGTAATTGTCGGCGATGTCCGGATAGACCTCGACGGGCATGTTGTGAAACGACACCGCCCCCCAGAGGAGCAATAGCACTCCAATCGCCAGCACCACATACCGATTATTGAGAGCAAAATCGACGAGCTTGCGAATCATGGCGTCTTCCTCGAGTTCCTGAGTTGAGCGTCATTCATTGTCGATGGCGTTTTGGAGATTGATCGCGTTTGTCACGACCTGCTGGCCAGGCTGCAACCCGGATAGAATCTCCTGCATGTTGTTCGGCAACTGTTCGCCACTGACGACCTGAATCCGCTTGAACTTCTCTTGCACCGGGATGAAGACCCAGTCGCGGTCGTGAAGATGCACGATCGCGGACGCGGGGACAGATGTGTAGGTCTGCTTCTCTTTGCCGAACAAAGTGGCTGTGCCGTACATGCCCGGCCGCATCATCAGGCCCGGATTGGCCAATTCAATACGGACCTTCGCTGTGCGGATATTCGGATCGAGAATCGAGCCGATGTTGCTGATGGTGCCCTTGAGAACCTTGTCCGGATAGGCGTTCAGCTTGATGTCGGCGGTTTGCCCGACGCGCACGTTGGCCATGTCGCTTTCGTAGACGTCGCAGACGATCCACACAGTGGTCAGGTCCGAAATAGTGAATGGGTTGGGCGTAGAGTAGGCCTGCACGAACGCCGCGTTCGTCACTTCCTGATCGGTGATGACGCCGGAAACCGGGGCGAAGATATCGACAATTCCCTTCGGATTGTCGGGATCGCTGCCGAGCAGGCGAAGATGCTCAGTGGCCGTATCGAGGGTGGTCTTGGCGTCGTCCTCGGTGTCTTGCGCAACCTCCAGGTCTCCCAACGCTATGGCCCCATGCTCGTACAGCACCTTCGCCCGATCCAATTGCTTGCGCGCAAGCAGCTCATCGGAGATGGCCTTGCGGTAGGCGTCGAAGCCTCCCGAAATGTCGTCGCTGCGAACACGCAGCAAAAGCTGGCCCTTCTTAACTGTGTCGCCGAGGCGAGCGCGGATGTCCACAATGCGGCCGGAGGCAAGCGAAATCACCGGAACATTTCGCGCGATGTCCGGAAATACAGTGCCGGTCACGAACAATTGCGACGGGGCCTGGTATTCGGCCGCTGTTACGATCGGATACAACTCCGGATGTTCGACCGCGAAAAAGGAGACGTCCACTCCGGAAATCACCTTGGCCGGTGGCGGCGCCTCCGCGGCCGCAACATCCTTATCGCTCTTGCAACCGTTGATAACGAGAGTTGCGATCAGCACCATTGGCAGCAGTGCAAATCCTATAGCTTTGCTTTTCATAATGATTCCCGCCCCCTTGTGCCTTTCGACCATCTGGGCACCCGGATACCTTCAGATAGCGGTAGCCGTTGTTAACATGGCCGGATTGTGGAACAAGTCTCTTTCCGAAGCGGCCTCTGCGCATTGCTGCGCGCAGCAGCTGCAGGAAGTAAACCTGCCTAGAGTTCGATCGAATGAGTGGAGTGGATCAGACGGCGGGAGGGGGGCGATTCTGAATGGAGGAGAGAGCGGGAACCTTCACAGTTGGGACAAGGAGGCTAACCTGCACAGCAAAGCGAATCGTGTTGAAAGGAAGCTCCGCGGCAGGTGTGGGAATCGATGCCACGACCGGATGAAATTGTGCGTGCTCATGCGCGCCTAAATCATCCTCGCGCTGGAAACAGCGTGTCTCCGCGGGATTCTGCGCCATAGCCATGTCGTCATAAATCGTGATGACGGCAAACATGATGACGAGGACCAACGCCAGGGAGACGAATTGCGCCCAGCGTCCCTGGCCCTCGCGCCGCGCATGGTGCACCCACAGCCAGCACATCGCTGTGGCCATCGCCGTCCAGCCGAGATTGAGGGCCAACTCCATCGGTGATTCCCTTTGCTTTCCACTCTCATTCTGGCTAACAGGTGTCAGCACTTATGCGCTGAGAAGTGGCCGAGCTATAACTACATCGGTGAGGTCTGGCCGCACCGGAATCGGAATCAATCCCGGTGCTGCTGCCAACAAAATCCAATGGTGATTCTTCAAGTGTGCATCGATTCTTATCAAGTCCGCATAACCAGTTCCTCAGGAAATCGTAGTGATTGAGGTTTGTTCAGTTAGCAGGTCTGGCCTCATTTGCAAAGGCCAGACCTGGCGGGAAGGGACAGCTAGAATCTGACCATGATCGCAACCGTGCTGACTGTTTGATTGGTGCGCAGGTCAGGCCACCAGATTGAAGTGAGACCTGCGGGTGTACCTGCGGCTAAGCCTGCGCCGCAGGCGAGCTCCGCGCTGTACAGGCCCTGGGTGCCATAGCCGAATCCGGAGGCAGAGCCACTAGCGCAGGCATACTGCGCTGGAGAACCGTTGTTGCCGCCGGGAGGCGTCATGCCGCCGCGGCCGGTCCAGTAGGGCGTGTCGGAGTAGCGGTAGCCGGTCTCCAGGCGGAAGGTGATGAACTGGCTGGGCATGTAATCGAAGGTGACGGTGCCGTCGTGCATCTGAGCGCGATCGCCGGCGTTCTCGGTATAGTACGGAGTGCCGGTGATGGCCGTGGCGCCGTTGATGGGCGGCAGCAGCGTCAGGTAGCGGCCCGGGTTGTTCATCTGGCCGCCGCCCAGAGTTATGGCGTACAGGTCCTTCTTGAACCAGTAGCGGTTGTACATCATCCAGCCGGCAAACATCTGCTTGGGCCTGCCGTTGGCGTTGCTGTGGCAGTTGACGCCGCCGTTGTAGGTATCGGTGGTGCCTGTCACTGGGGATAGGCCTTTGGGGTTCAGCGCGCCATCCGGGGTGGCAAATGAGGCCGGTCCGCCGCCGTATTCGCAGCCCAGGTCGCCGGTAATGGTGAAGGCGATCTTGTCCAGGAACTGCTTCGGCCTGTCGTACACCTTGACCTGTCCGCTGTAGTCGGCGTGGATGCGCGAGCGGCCGGGATAGCCGGCGTCGTCTTCACCCATGCCGTAGTTGTTCCATACAAAGTCAAGGTAGGGCTTGGGGCGCCAGAGGATCTGTCCGCCCAACCCGCCGTGGCCGTTGTAGCGGGCATACGACTGCCAGCCGTTGATGATCCACGGCTCGATTTTCAGGTTCTTCGTGGGGAACCACTGAATGCGAAGGCCGTTGAAGAACCAGGGCGTGTTCGAGGAGACGAACGAAGGCTGATAGGTCCAGTTGTCGAAGTTGTAGTAGCTGAACAGGCCGATATAGGAGACGAAGATGCCGGCATCCACGTTCAGGCCGTGGTTCACATCCCAGTGATATCCGCCCCATCCCTCGGAGATGTATCTGTACGCGTTGGACAGATCCCACTGGCCGCGGTTGGGGCTGCCGTCGTTTCGCGGTGTGGTCGTGGCGAACAAGCCATTCATGGTAAGAAAGCGCCCGCGCACGTTGTCGATGCGGATGTCGCCGCCGAAGCTGAGCTGCTCAAGCTGCCACTCATCCGAGCGAAATGTCTCCGTAGATCCACCCAGGCTGTCGTCCTCGGGGTGGTTGTAATCGAGCGTGTAATTCGCATCAGCCCGGAACTCCGGCGTGAAGTACTTGGTGGACATAGGGCTGTCCACGGCGTGCCCATTGCTGTTCAGCCAGGTCCAGTCGCCGGGGAATGGAGCCTCCTTGGTCAATCTCTCCGCGCTGATCTCCGGAACTGCTGGAGTGGCAACAGGAGGAGGCGCCGGCGCGGCTTGGCCCACCGCCATCGAGCCGCCTTCGCCCGTCTCAGCCGAACGCAGCGCGCTGGCGTCCCGTTCCGCGCTGGCCGCATCGTTCGCTCCGCTGTTCGCCTTCAACTCGGCTTCGAGTTGCGCAATGCGGGCCTTCATCTCCGCAAGCTCCTTGATGACAGCATTGTTGTTGAGCGGAACCGCAACGGAGGCAGGCGCCGCGGCGGCCGCGCCGGAAGCCGGCGAGGCGCCGGGTGTGCCAGGGGCCGCGGCAACAGCGGGATTGGCCGCTTCGCTGGCCGCTATGCCGGGGCCCGCTCCCGGCTCTTCCACGGCCGCTAACTCTACAGGAGCTGCTTGAATCGGCGGCCCTGCAGTCGCGGCTCGCGGCAAGGGGTTCTTAATGAACGTCGAAGCCGCGTCTTGGGCTTGACACGTGAGCTGCGCGGCAAACCCGCAGATTGCAACTCCCAATGCGATGGCCGTCCTGAAGTTACTTTTCATGCGCATTCAATCTCCTCGACGCCTGGCGTCTCCGTGTTGACAAGGGTTGGCACTCAATGAGGAAGGGCTAGCTTGTTCGTACCGCCCCCTTATCCCAAGTGTTATGCGAAGCGGCGTAAAGGAGCCGCAAAGAATATGCAGTGTTTCCGTTAGGGGTAAGTAGTATTGCGCCTCATGGCGGGCGCTTTTCATAGGCCTCTTGCATCCGCTCCGGGTTGGAGCAGTGGGTGACTTACCTAGACGCTACTGTGGAGGCCATAAGGAATCCGTGTATCTTTTGAAGAAAGTTATAAGCACAGCATGAAACATACATAATGAAGCCATGAGTATTCTCTAAAGAAGTTATTGCCTGTTATCGATTTCCGCATCCTCCCGATCCATGAACGGCCGAATTATGCGGCTGCCGCCGGTCCGCTGTCTTTAGCTTATCTTTATCGTTTCGCCCGTAGCATGGGGATCATCAGCCGCCGCGCCTGCCCGGATCGGCCTTAACGGGAACCAGGACTCGGCCAGTTATGGGTCAGCGTTGCCGGACTGGCCGCGGCGAGCAGCTAAAACGATTGACGGAATCGAAGAGAGCAGATCGGAGAATCGAATGCGGCAAGCGGAATATGCATGGGCTCTTCTGGCGCTGACGGCCATTGCCGTTCGGGCGCAGGATGCGGTTTCTTTAAGTTGCCAGATTCATCAAGCGCCCGACAGAGACGGCGTCTACTACGCGGGTCCCGAGGTCACTGCGCCGAAACTTGTTCGCACAGTTTCAGTGCCGTATCCGGACGACACACCTACCAGAGACGTCCAGGGCATGTCCGTGCTGGCCATGGTCATCGACGCCAACGGCGTCCCGGCGCACATTCAGCTTCTGCACACGCACGGCGAGGCATTCGATGAGGCCTCCATCGCGGCGGTGAAGCATTCCGTGTTTGAGCCGGGAAGGATGGCGGGCAAGCCGGTGCCCGTTTGGATCGACGTGCGGGTTGTCTTCCGGGCCGGCCATAGCCCGGCCGTCCCCGAGGTCCTCATCGCCGAGAGAGATCTGCCACTGCCGGATGAATCGCAGTTTGTGGACAAGCATCGGAATCCTCTGTCGTACACAGCGCCCATCCCCATCCACACGGTTGACGCGGACTTCGCCGATCCCTTCGCGAGACATCCGTATGTGCAGGACGCTGTGGTCGCGGTGCTGGTGAGTGAAGAAGGCTTGCCGAAAGAGGTTCGCGTCGTGCGCGGTCTGGGGTTCGGATTGGACAAGAAGGCCGAGGCCGCCGTCTGGCAATACAGGTTTTATCCCGCCACCAAAAAGGGCAAACCCATTGCCGCGCGCAGAGAAGTCATGGTCGATTTCGTAAAGTTCTGATGGCTGGCGTTGAAGCTTTCGACATGTCGGAGGCCGGCGGCGGCGCGGCTTGAAACGTCAGTCTCTCAGCAGCATATGCACTTCTGGCCTGGCCAGCACGTGGATCACTGAACCGTCGCAAACCGTGATGTCGAGCACCTCGGACCCCACTGTGGCGCGCATTCCCTGCTGCACTGCTGAACGGTTGTCGCCTCCAAACCAGGGAGTTTCTGGCCGGCATCTGGGCCATGCCGCTGCATGCGGCCCAGAACAGGAACAAGATTGGCATACATAAACGGAAGACAGACGGAACAAATGGCATCGCGCCTGCTTCAGAAGACCGGAACATCATCGCACTGCACCTTTCCTCGCGCATACTTCCCCAGCTTCAGCGTTCGTGAATGAAAGGGAAATCGCACTCTTACCTGAAGAAATCCCGCCAGAACCGCGCGCTAGGATCGCTCTTTGGGATTCCCTGTTTGCCAATAGACCGCGTAGCGCTGATCGCGAATTCGATACATCGGCATGAGCTCGTATCTGGCGCCTTCTCCGGCCACCTTGAACCGCAGCTCCGATTTGGATTCAGCCTGGACCCATTGGTTCGGCCCGATACCGGGACTTGCAAATGTCTTCGGCAGCGGATCCGGTGAAGGCAGGTTATCCGGGACGGTGGCTCCGCTGTGGATTACCTTGCTCGGACCGTCAGCCGGACCGGGTCCCAGATCCGCGGCAAGAACCAGCGGGCCATACAAGACAGCGGTTACAGAGTCATCACCGGGCAGCGCCTCCTGCCGCAATTCCATGGGCAGGTTGATATTGATGGTGTCGCCGTCCTGCCAGACTCTTCGAATCGCGAGATACGATCCTGAATCCGCGACGGCTTCCAAGGTGCGGCCGTTGATCTTCACCTGGGCAGCATCTGTGGTCCATCCCGGAATTCGCACGTGAATTGTGCGGGCGATGGGACGCGAGGACTTGATCTTGAGAGTCGTCCCCTGCTCGCCTGGGAACTGAGTGACCTGGTCGATGAGCAGGCCTTCCTCTTTCCAGTCGAGGGTTGATGCAAGGAACTGGTTCACGTAAACATCGCTGCCCCGGCGGAAAAAGATCGTGTCGGTGAACTTGGCAAATTCCTCCGCGCCAGTTCCCGTGCAGCACCAGAAGGACTCATCCGGCGAGTTATAGGCGCGCCAATATCCGGCAGCAAGCGGGAAGAAGTACTGCTTCAAACCATTTGCATTTTGCGTCCCCATTCTGCAGTTGAAAAGCGAACGTTCATAGCCATCCATCCATCGCGCGTCCCCAGTCCAGCCAAAGACGAGCCGCTCGAGCTTCATCAAGTTGTAGGCCACGCAACATTCCGCGTTCGTCCAGCCGAGGCTCCCTTTGAGTTGTCCCGGCGGGGTTCTCCAATGCTCATCCAGGCTGGTGTTCCCGATGACATAATTGCGCGCGGTGAGCACTTCTTCGAGAAAGTACTCGGCAATTTGCCTGTAGCGAGGGTCACCGGTGACTTCGTACATGCGCGCGGCGCCGATGATCTTAGGAACGTGAGTATTTGCATGCAGGCCCTGGAGTTCATCCCGGCGCTCGGCCAGCGGATCGAGAAAACCGGGCTGCTCGAAGAGGCGGGCGGTCTCAAGGTATCTGCTCTTCTTCGTCAGCGCCGCCAGGTTCACGAGAACCTCGTTCATGCCTCCGTATTCGGTACGCAACATGCGCTGACGCTGCTCGGCGCCGATTCCTGTGAAGAAGTCTCCCGCCCACTTGGCCATGCCTTCCGCAATCTGGAGCGCATCGGAGTTGCCGGCCAGTACGCACATATCAAGCAGGCCGGCCATAATCTTGTGGTAAGTGTAAAAGGGCGCCCAGACCGGTCTTCCCTGAACAAGGTGTTCGAACAAATCAGGCGGGTAGGCGCTCAGATATCCGGTTGCAATCCTTTTCTGGCATTGCGCAAGGCCGGAGACCAGCTCATCGCCCTTCCTCCTGAGAACTTCGTTTCCGGTGGTGGCTGAAGCCAGGGCGACGGCCGACAGGAAGTGTCCCCCGGCGAAATGGCCGCGCAATTCACAAGCGGGATCTTCCCAACCCTTGTACGGCGTCGCACTCGAGGAGATGCCGGCTGTAACCCGAAATGAATGCAGGAGCCGATCGACGGAAAGTGAATCGAGGTAGCGCGCATTGATCTCCGACTGCTCCTTGAAGATGCCGGGAGCGAGGCGGACCGAAGCCAGCGGAAAGGGGGCTAGCTTTGCGCTTGCATCAGGGGTCGCATCCGCACACAAGACTTCCGCCGGCGCCAGGGAACGAATGAGACTGAAGCCGGCAGCGGCCGTGCTTGTCTTCAGGAAATTGCGGCGGGAATGATCGATCATTCGAAGCTCTCCTGTTGCTGATCTATTGTGGAACGTCTGAGGAGCGGCGTTCCTACTCCGGCAGCGTCTTCGTCCCCATCACCCGGAAGGTTCCCATCACCGCCGGCGCGCTCGTATTTGGCTGACCTCCGCCAATCGACAGCGTGTAGGCGCCATCCGCAACGATCGGCTCGCCCGCCTCGCTTACCATGCTCAGGTCTCGATCCTTGAGTTCGAAGCGCACCCTCTGCGATTCACCGGGGTTCAGGTGCACGCGCTTGAAGCCGCGCAGAGCTCGCAGCGGGGCTCCCGGCACGTTCGGGAAGCTGAGGTAAAGCTGTGCAACTTCATCGCCCTCCCGCTTGCCGGTATTTGTAACCGTCACCTCTGCCGTGAGCGGGTCGCCCGCGCCGATCGCGTCTTTCGGGAGCGCCAGGCCGCTGTACGAGAAAGTTGTGTAGCTCAGGCCATAGCCGAACGGGTATAGCGGCTTGCCGCTGAAGTAGCGGTAGGTGCGGTTCCGCATCGAATAGTCTTCGAACAGCGGCAGTTGCTCGATACCGGTGTAGAAGGTCACCGGCAGCCGGCCCGCGGGATCGTTCTTCCCCGAGAGAGTCTCGGCAATCGCCGCGCCGCCCTCCTCGCCGGGGTACCACGACTCGAGAATCGCGTTCACATGCGCATTGGCCCAGTTCACGGCCAGCGCGCTTCCGTTCGCGAGTACAAGGATCACGGGCTTTCCAGTCGCCGTCACGGCTTCGAGCAACTCCTCTTCCGGCTTGGGAAGATCGATGCCGGTGCGGTCGCCGCCCTTGAATCCCTCCTCATTGACCGGCATCTCTTCCCCTTCGAGTGCGCTGGTAATGCCGAGGACCGCAATGACAACGTCAGCGTTCCCGGCCGCGGCAACCGCCTCGGGACTCGGCTTGGGATCGTACTTCGACCAGATCAACTGGGCCTCGACCGAGCCGGCGCTTCCCACCCTATACCTGACTTCGACTGCTGCTCTCCTGCCTTGCTCAAGGTGAATGTGTCCGGTCTTTTCTTGCGAGCGGTCGCTGTCCAGGTATTCCGTCGCCAGTGGCTTGCCGTCGACCAGGACAGACAGGAAACCGCCCTTGCCCCGTACGCCAATGCTGTACTCGCCGGTTTCGTTTGCGGTGAGAAAGCCGTTCCACTCGACCGACAGAGGAAACTTGCCCGATGCCTCCCGAGGAATGTCCTCCGCTTTCAAATCGACGCCGCTCACCTGCCGCGTCGCCAGTACAGCGCCCTTGCCTCGAAACATATCTCCCGTAAAGAACTGGACGGTAAGCCCCGGCTGGCCGTCCGGCGTGGTCAGCGCCGACGCCGGAACCTTGTCTCCGCCGGTCCCCAGAAATTGCGTTCCGGGCACAAACGCGATCCGGGCTTCAGGAAACTCCGCCTTGAGTCCTTCCAGCACCGATACAGTGTGCGTCGGAGTGCCGGTGTAGTTGCCGAGCAAATACCTCGTCTGGTCCGCCAGAGGCCCAATCACCGCGATCTTGATTGCGCCCTGCTTCAGCGGCAGAGTGCCGTCATTCTTGAGCAGCACCATCGACTCGTTGGCTATCCGATGCGCCAACCCGCGTTGCTCGGCGCTATCGAGCAGTTTTTCATCGATCTTCGCATAGGGATCCATCTCGGGCGGATCGAACATGCCCAGCTTCATCCGCGCCGTGAACAGCCGGATCAGCGCCGTATCGATCTCGCTCTCCTTCAAGACGCCTTGCTTGTACGCATCGAGGTACGGCCTGTAATCGTGATCGTCCTCAACCTTTGCGCCGCCATCGATGCACTCGTTGTCCATGCCGCGCTCGATGGCCAGGGCGGAGGCTTCGGGCTGAGTCTTGGTAAAGTGATGATCGCGAAAGATGTTGACGACGGCTTCGCAATCCGAAACCACATAGCCCTGAAAGTTCCACTTGTCCCGCAACTGGTCCTGGAGCAGAAACTCGTTTGCACAGGCAGGCTGGCCGTTGATGGCGTTATATGCGCACATGACGGAGCCGGCCTTGCCCTCGGTAACGGCCGCGCGGAATGCCGGCAGGTAGGTGTCCAGTTCGTCGTGCATGCTCACGTCCACGTCCGCGAAGTGCCGCGTCGGCTCGGGTCCGCTGTGTACCGCGAAATGTTTCGGCGTCGAAATCACGCGATAGTACTTCGGATCGTCTCCCTGCATTCCGGTGACGAATGCGACGGCCATGCGCGCCGTCAGGAAGGGATCTTCGCCGTAGGTCTCCTGCCCCCGTCCCCAGCGAGGATCGCGAAAGATGTTCACATTCGGCGCCCAAAAGTCGAGGCCTTCGAAAAAGCCGCTATTCCCGTCCTTCATTTCCTGCGCGTGCTTTATTCTTCCTTCGGTTCCGATGACTACGGCCATGCGGTGAATCGAATCCGCATCGAAGGTCGCGGCCAGACCGATCGGTTCCGGAAACTCGGTGACGCCCGGCCGTACCACGCCATGCAGCGCCTCGCTCCACCAATCGTAAGCCGGCACGTTCAGCCTTGGCACCGCGCGGGACTGATTCACAAGTTGCGTGACCTTCTCTTCCACCGTCATGCGGTGAACAAGGTCAGCGGCCCGTTGTTCGGCGGGCAACGCGGGGTTCAAATACGCAGGCTGCTCGGAACTCTGGGACCACAGCCGGCCCACGCCCAGGAAGGCAATCGCCGCAATAACGAGTCGGATGTTCATTGTTCGCACGTCTCTCCTCTTCAGACCAGAGTAGTTTAGCTCAGATCGGGTGAATGGTCCTGTTGCCAAGAAGCCGGCTCTTCTCACGCCGCAAAAGACCACAGTTCCTAAGGCTTCGAGGAGCCTTCGTGGAAGAGCCTGGGCGCGAAGTCCTTCAGGTCGCGGCGCCACGTCTGCCACTCGTGCGCGGTGCCCGGCGATTCATAAAAGACGTGCTTGACGCTTGCCTCCAGCAGCGAAGTATGCAGTCTTACAAGACCCGCATGCATCATGGCAGGCTCCTCGGTCCCGACGCCAATCCACAGCAGGTGCACTCTCTTGGCGAAAGCCGCGGGATCGGCAAGAGCGCCATTGAAGGCCGTCTTCGCGTCCAGCTTTTCATTGCCGAAAACGAGTGGGCCCGCCGCCCCGCTGAATCCTCCAATGTAAGAGAAGAGATCGAGATGGTCGAACGTTACCTGAAAGGTCTGCATTCCTCCCATTGAAAGACCCGCCATGGCGCGATGATTGCGGTCCGGGATGGTCCTGAAATTCGAATCGATGTACGGGATTAGGACCTGTGTCATATCGTCCTCAAACGCCGCTGTCATCTCCTGCATTGCCTTCATCGCTCTGGGTGAACCAAAGGGCTTCCCGGCCAGGTCGGGAACGGGCCAGCCGGCGCGCCTGGCGTAACCGTTCGCCATCACGACGATCATTGGCTTCGAGCTTCCGCTCGCGATCAGGTTGTCGAGGATGAAGTTCGCGTGACCCTGCCTCGTCCACCCGGTCTCGTCCTCTCCGCCGCCGTGCTGCAGGTAAAGCACCGGATAGCGCACATTCGTCTGCACGTCGTAACCCGGCGGCGTGTACACCAGCGCGTGGCGCCAGTCGCCCGTTACACTCGAGTGATACCAGACTTCGCGAACCTGTCCGTGGGGAACATCCTGGGCCGAGTAGTACGTCGACCCCGGCTCGGGAATCTCGATTCCGCTTGCGTCCCTGCCCCCGCCGTAGAATGCATGGCTGCTGAGGTCGCTGACCTCCGCTCCATCGATGATCAGCGTGTAGTAATGGAGTCCGGGCGCAAGGGGCGGTGTCGTAACGGTCCAGGAGCCATCGGGCTGCTTCACCATGTCGAGCTTTGGCCCGCTCCAGAAATTGAGCTTCACTGCCGCGGCATCGGGAGCCTTCACCCGAAACTGGGCTCTGGCGGCACCGTCGACACGCGGAAAGTCCGCTCCGGAAACATTGGTGGCGGCGGGCTTGAAGTCGCCGGATTCCTGTGCGCAACAGAGACTGGCAAACAGAAGCGTGAAAACTCCAACCCATTTCATCGTTTATCTCCCCGATCCCATGCTAATCAAACAGGAGTTCCCTCCGGCTCTGCCGGAGGATCCCAAATTCCTCGGCGCGGCTTCCACCACCAAGCGCACCAATTGGGCCATCTGGCGCTTATGCACCGTGCGCCTGGTCAATTGCTCATCCACCCGATTGACAACGATCAGATCGAGCGCCGGCACAACCACCGCATACTGCCCAAGGTGGCCCTCTGCCCAAAAACTCCCTTTCGGGAAAGTTATCTCTTGCGGCTTGCCGCTGGCTGAGTCCCCGGTCCACCACAGATACCCATAGCCGCCCGACTCCGCATCGGAGTATGGGCGCGTGCTCGCCCTCACCCAGTCCTCCGGCACTACCTGCGCGCCGTTCCACTTGCCCCCGCGCAGAAAGAGCAGGGCAAAGCGCGCAAAATCCCGGGCGCTCATATCGAAGACATATGCCGGAAAGCGTGTCTCCCGGCCGCTGATGTAATGCTCGTCGCGCGGGGTGAAGTCCTGCATTCCGATCGGCTGCGCGATTCTCCTGTAGAAGGCGTCGAATATCTTCTCGCCCGCCGCCTGCTCATAGATAAAGCCGAGCGCATTGAAGTCCCAGTTGTTGTAGTACCAGAACGTGCCAGGAGGATGAGAGCCGCGCGGTGGTTTCTGTTCCTCCATCCCCTTGGTCTCGTAGACGGTCGGATGGTAGACCCCGGAGCGCGCTTCGAGCAAATCGCGCACCGTCGCCTGTTTCTCTTCAGCCGTGAGCGACGGCTTGTTGTCGTCGATGCCGAGCTTCTCAAGCGTATCGCCGGGGTCGATCTTGCCCTCGGCAACGGCAATGCCGATCAGCGAGCTCAACAGGCTCTTGCGGCAGGAGTGCAGATTCGATTTGTGAGTGACTTCACCCCAGGCGGCAACCACTACGCCGTGCTGCACAATCATGGCCGATGTGGAGCCTATCTCCTCTAAATACTCGTGGATTCCGGCGAGTTTCTGTGGTTGCTATCCTGCTTTTTCGGGAGAAGAAAGCTGCATCCAGTCTGTGCCTGGAAGAGTAGTGGACTGGCAAGTGGATTGAAGCGCCCAGCCGAACAGCACCAACGTCATCCAACGGCAATGTTTGCTCATGCGAATTCCTATCGAGCGCGAGACCAACTGCGTCTCAACAACAGAGCACGCGCGAATTGCTGTGCCTGGATAGAACAATGATCTGGCTACGGTTTTGCGGTTCCCATCGGCGAGATCAGCAGGAACGTCACGCTCTCCGCGGTGCTACGCCTGTGCAGCGTTCCCCGCGGAATCACCAGCATATCGCCCTTCTTGAGCGTCAAGGTCGTTGCTCCCACCGCCGCGGGCGCCAGCCACTCGCCCGGCTTGGTATTGCGCCCGTCCTTCGGTGTGCCGCCCACCTCGTAAACCGTAGATCCTTCGAGTATCTGCAGCAGGTGGTCGCGGCCCTCGTGCCATTCGAACTCCTTGGCGCTCTTTGCCACCTCGGTGGTAAGAGCAACCGGGCAGGGCATGGTTTTGGCGTCCACCAGATTGTTATTGCCCCCCGCCTGCAAGGCCTTGATGTCGTCCTGAATGCTCTGCGCGGTGATCAGTTGAAATGCAGCCGGGCCAGCCGGTGCCGCGCTCGGGCCCGCAGCCTGCGAGGCAAAGAGCGATGCATCGGTGAGTGCGATACCAGCAGCGGCGGCGACGGGCGCCGTGCGCAGGAAATTGCGTCGACTTGAATTCTTCATTGCGAAGTTCTCCATTCCATTGCTTCTGCCAGAATCGGCCGTCGGAAAGCGCATTTTGTCGACGATCGGCGCCCGATTTCTCCGCCATTCAAAAGCTTACACCCCCGCGGAACCTCGTCTTGCGCTCGGAACAAAACTTCCTGGGCGGACAATCGAAATCCGAGGCATCCCAGGTCCCAAAATCGGGACCTGGGGCACCCAGATTTGTTACTCGTGGGACCCCGGCCGCCCGCCGTTGGCCGGAGATACATGAATCACTCAACTCGATTCTTAGTATCATCCTTTGGGCCGGGCGAAAGATTCAGGGTCGTCAAGTAACTGGCGATAGGCCCCCGTATGACAAGAGTGGGACGTGCCAGAAACGGTGCAATCCGAACCAGAAGCATCAAAACTAGAAATGCTAAAGGGATCGAAAGCAGAATAAAGCCGAAAGGAACGCAAAACAGACGGGATACCGGACCGCGAATTCCCGCTTCCCACGCAAGCGAATATCCAAGGATGACGCCCACCAGAACAACCATTCGCGTGTACAGCAGCGATGGTTTCAGAGCCGCACCGCAATGCGAACACCGGAAATCGGGACGAAAAACAAGCCGAGATACCCCAACTGGGCTGGAGCATGCGGGGCACGTCACTGTGCGGACAAAAGTCATGCTGATAGCTCCGGAATTAGGTGTTTTCGAACCGCCCCAAAACTCATTTTCCTCAGCCCGCGGTCTGGCGCAGCCACTCCGCCAGCAGGGCGGCCACCTTGAGCGGCTGCTCGTAGGCGGCAAGGTGCCCCGCGTCGGGCAGCAGGTGGAATTCGCACCCTCCCGGCGCGGTGTGGAAGACCTCCATCTCGGCCGGAGTCACACCGGAATCCTCGCCCCCGGCGATGGCCAGCACCGGCACATCGACGGTAGCCACCGTGGGCACGGAGTCGGGCCGCGTGGCCAAGCCCGCCTGCACAGCCACTGCCGCTTCCGGCGTCAGCGTCATGCGCGCCCGCAGTTCAGCAACGATCTCGGGATGGCGCTGGCGAGCTGTTGCTCCAATGAGCGTCTTGGCCATGCCGTCGAAGAGCGCTCCGGTTCCCTCGGCCCGCACCTGGGCGATATTGGCGGCGCGCCGGGCCAGATTGGCCTCGGCGTCCGGCTGCGGCTTGGAGCAGACAAAGACCAGCCCCTGCATCCGCTCCGGAGCCCTGCGCCACAACTCCAGCAGCACATAACCGCCGATCGAGCAGCCGGCAAAGACTGCCTCCTGTACGTTGAGATGATCGAGGAGAGCAAGAACGTCAGAGGCCAGTTGCGCCATGGTCAGCACGGGCGCGTCGGGAACCAGCGCGAAGCCTCCCGCGGGCAGGTTTCGGCCCAACTCCGAGGAGCCGTGCCCGCGCAGATCGGGAACAATGGCCCGCACGCCCCCCAGATCTTCGGTCAACGGACGCCAATAATCGCGATCAAGCGGCGTGGGATGCAGAAGAACCAGGGGCAGCCCCGCCCCCGCATCCTCAAAACCTAGCCTAGCTCCATCCCACTGGTAGGTGTCCTTCATATACCAGGAGGATACTCCTCCGAGGGAATCCCAACCCAGCCGGCCAGGTAGGCGACGAAGACCATGCCGCCGGAGAAGAAGAATCCGATCACCGCGAAGACGCGCACCAGCGCCACATCCCAGTTATAGGCCTGCGCCAGGGCCAGGCAGACTCCGGCAATCCGCCGCCCCGCGAGCGGCCGGACCAGCGGCTTGTAGGCCGTGAACTGCGGCCCGCAGACCGCCGCGCCGCAACTGGAGCAGAACCGCGCGCTCGGGGGCAGCTCTGTCCCGCAACGATTGCAGAAGAAAGCCATGATCGCTCCTCCAGAAACCCTCGTCCCTCTCAACATACGGAGAAGAGTCCTGGATGGTTCCATACTGCTTGTTCCGCTTGAGCGGCCCGGCTGTCTGAGGGCACAGAGTCGCCCGGGACTCCTGTTCCATACAAGATGACGAAAGGGGCCAAACACCTTAGGATGATCTTCACCATGCAAGTTTGCGATATGGTTCCTTCGCGCCCCAGGTCGCAGCCTTCCATTCGGCGGTTGTTCAGCCTGTTGAAGGCGACTGCCGAGTAGACCACGTCCCTCGCGGGACCCAACCACAGGAGAATGATCGATGTCCTTCTCAGACCATGCGACAAAAACGAGCATCCTCGTATTCGATGTGGGAGGGAGCCACATCTCTTGCTGCGTGTTTTCTCCTTCCGACGCCGGAGCTGGCGCCGTGCACGAGGCGCCAATCCCCGAGCCATGCAGCCTGGAGGAGTTCCTGGCAACGATAGAATCGCTTGGAAATCGCGCCCTGCCGCATGGCGCGCTGCCGGATGGAGCCTCCTTCGCGATGCCTGGCCCGTTCGACTATGCGCTCGGCATCAGCTCCATGAAACATAAGTTTCAAGGGCTGTACGGCGAGCCGTTGGCTCCGCGGCTCGCGACTTGTTTGGGTTGCCCGCCAGACCGGATTACTTTCCTCAACGACGCGGCTGCCTTCCTGGTCGGAGAGGTGAACAAGGGGGCTGCCGCCGGCTCGCGGCGCGCAATTGGCATCACGCTGGGCACAGGGATCGGGTCGGCATTTGCGGTCGATGGCCAGGTGGTCGTTACCGGTGAGGGCGTTCCCAAGGGCGGGGAGATTTGGGACTATCAGTACCGGGGAAGCATTGTGGAGGATTTGATTTCAACGGCCGCCGTCCAACGATCCTATGAGCGGCGAACCGGCCGGCGCGCCGAGGTGCGCGAGATCGCTGCTCTGGCGGACGACGAGCGGGATGCGCGGGAAACCTTTGAAGACTTCGGTAGGGATTTGGGCCAGGCATTGCGCGATACCTGTGCGGCATTTCACCCCGACTGCATTGTGCTGGGCGGGGGAATCGCGCGCTCGGCACGGCTCTTCCTTCCGGCGGCGGAGAAAGAGCTGGAAGGCCTTTCCATCCGGATTTGCGTCTCCGCATTGGGCAGTTATGCCCCGCTGATCGGCGCCGGCGTTCACTGGCGCGATGCGCACCCAGCGCAACTTCGCGCGCGTCATGAATAATCTCGGCGGACGGCCTGGCTACCGCTCGTGCTTCTTCCAATGAAGCATGTGGTGGTCTTCTACGGTAATCTTCGCAGGCAGGACTAGGCCGCAGGTCTTGCAAATCAAAATATCCCTGCCGATTTCCCAGTGGGTACAATCCTTGCATTTGCAAACCAGAAGCTCGATTTCCTTTTTGCCGCTCATTTACAGCCTCCTGAATTCCTCTTTTACTTCGCGCACGAAATCGGTGAACCGCGCCGTGGTGATGATGTTCGGCTGCCAGCACAGATCCCGGTCAATCAGATTGTACTGCTTTACGATTCGGGAGCCGGGAAGAGCGTTTCCATCCGCGCCGGGGACGTGACCCATGAGCCAGAGATGGTCGGCCACCGAGCACGCGGCGGTCACGTCGTGGGTCACCACGATGATGGTATTCAGATCGTCCATGTCGGCGACCTTCTCGATCAGCTCGCAGGTCTTCTCGAGCATGATGAGGTCGAGGCCGGAAAACGGCTCATCCATGAGCAGAAAGTGTTCGCTGCACAGGATCTGCTGGATGATGGCGCATCTTTGCCGCTGCCCGCCCGATAACTGCGCGGGATATAGGTTGTACTTATCTTCGAGGCCGAATTCCGTGAGAAACTCCATCACCTTGTCGCGGGCGGCCTTAGCGTCCTTTTCTTTCTTCATTGCGCCCAGCATCAGGTTTCCGAGCACGGTCCGATGCTCGAAGAGCGGGTAACTCTGGGCGACCACGCCCACTTCGCCGGCTATCACCGGACGATCGAAGCCGTTCACCGAAACCTGGCCCGAGGTGGGCGGCAACAGCCCCGCGACGATGCGGAAGAGCGTGGTCTTGCCGCAGCCTGAAGGGCCGAGAATACCCACCACCTGCCCTTGTATTCTGCCGGGCACGATGATGTCGCGCACCTCCGCGGTAACGCTGCTCAGCACGGGACGGCCGTCATACTCCAGACACACGTTGTCGATCTTCAAAAGAGTTTTGCCTAAGCTATAGGTAGGGGCTGCCATTAGCTCCGCTCCAGCGTTAGCGCCGCATACGGGCACAACAGGTTCTTGGCCAAGCCGATGCCGTAATCCTGAAGCAGGCCCAGCAAGAGAATGGTCAATTGAATGGCAAAGACCGCGGCCAGCCGGAAGTGGTGGTTCTGGTCGAGCAGGACGGTTCCCACGCCGCCCTCGGAGCGGACAATGCCTTCCACCATGGTCAGCATCATCCAGCCCATCGCCGCATTCTGGCGGAGAACGTCGAAGACCTGGTCAATCTGGCCCAGAACGATGACCTCCCAAACCACGCGCCATTCGCCCATGCGCAGCGTGCGCGCCAGGTCGAACATCTCCTTCGGAACGCCGTTGATCACATCGGCCATTCCGGTTACGAAAAACACCGAAACCGAAAAGACCAGCAGCGACAGCTTCAGTTCATGGCCGCTCCTGGCCATCAGCGTGAAGAAGAAGGTCAACCCCACCAGTGACAGAAAACGCAGCTTGCTGAGCAGGGCGACGATGGGACGGAAGAAAGGCATCACCGTCGCATAGGCCAGCAGCAGCGAAACAATGGTGGACACCGCGATAGCCTGGAGGTTGAGATAGAAGCTCGTAATCAGCTCCGCTCCCAGCCCCTGCTCCCACAAGTCCCCAAAGGCATTCAGAACCTCGCCGGGTTTGGGCAGCAGCACGAAGGGACTGAAAAACCATAACAAGCACACGATGACGACCTGTACGGCAACCAGGGCGCGCACGGCGTTCTTGTTCAGGACCGCATTGGGTGAAAACACAGCTACGACGTGATTCATGAGTTACACATGGACGGAAAGATTCGGGGAGGCTTGCGCCTCCCCGGTTTCGACTAAGACTACTGGCCTATCTGAGTTATCTCGACGCGGCGGTTGAGCGCCTTGCCTCCGGCGGTCGCATTCGAAGCAATGGGATCCTGCGAACCGTGGCCGGCCACCGATTTGAAGCGCGAGTCCGGGAAGCTCATCGGCGCCACCTGCTGGAAGTAGCGCTTCACGGCCTGGGCCCGCTTCTCGCTCAGCGGTATATTGACCGCGTCGCTGCCCGCATTGTCGGTGTAACCGTCGATCTGCAGCGCCAACTGCGAGTTGATGGCCAGGGCGTCCTTCAACTCGCTCAGTGTGGGAATGCTGTCCGGAAGGGGCTGATCGGAGCCCGACGCAAAGTTGATATAAACGGCCTTGTGGCCAAGCACGGTGCCGGTCTGGGCTTCCTTGGCGTAATCCACCGTCTCTGCGCTCGCGCCCTGCACGCCGCTGGTATTCAGCAGCGCCTGCGCGCCAAAGATGAACGAGGTATCGACCGCTTCCTTGTAAGGCGGAATGGGATTGTCCTTGAATAGCTGCGGATAATTCTGTACGTCGATCTTGCCGAAGGTCTCGTAGGTGGCGCGCATATTGTTGTTATGCTTGCCGTCCAGTCCGAAGTAATTGACGTCGTCCTCGAGATTGAAGACCGCCGAGCCTCCCAGCATCTGGCCGGAGGCAGAATCGCGGAAGCCCGGATAGTACTTATACCAGTAGTCGCCGGTCTGATCCTTATAGAGCGTGGCCGACATATCTCCGGCCTTGCGGCGAACGGCGTCGAAGGCCTTCACCTGGTCGGCGGCCTGGAAGCTGGCGGCAAGCAGGCCAGTGACTTCGTCGCGATTGTCGTTGAAGAACTTCTTGATGCCCAGAATGACAGCCGGCATCTGCGAAGCATACTCGTGTGAGGAGACGATCTTCGTGGTTCCCGGACGGCCATGCACGGCCTGCTCGTCGCCGGGGGTCCAGGTCACAACGCCATCCGGACAAATGTTCTTGGTCTCGCCGGTCGCGCGCCCATCCCTCACCACCTTGCGGTCTTCGCAGCGATTGGGAACAAACACCTCGGTTACGGCCTTGATGTAGTCGTTATCCGGAGCGGAGATCCAGTTCACCGCATCCGGATCCCAGGTCTTCAGGTCCGGATTGTTTTTGAGGCCGTTCGATCCGAGATAGTTCAGGGCGATGTTCCAGTCGCCGTCGCGAATGACGCCGACGATGGTCTTGCCTTTCATGCTCTGGGGATTGGACTTCCATTCGGCCGGGCCGAGCAGGGCATCCTCGCCATTGGAGCGGCCCACGGCGGCGATGATCACCGCCTGGTAATCCGGCCCCAGCTTCTTCAGCTGCGGATTCAGGTTGGAGAGCCACTGGCCGCCGCTGTCGCCCATCACCACCAGCGCCTCGGCGCCCTTGGAGCAGCTCTTCTCGCCATCATGGAGCTGCTTGGCACAGTCGATAAGGTCGTTGCCCATCTGGTCGTTCGAGTCTTCGCGGTGCAACGTCAGGTTCACGCCATACTTCTCCATCAGCGAACCCTTGGTCGTCTCCGGGCCGCCGTTGGCATAGATCAGCGAGAACATCGCATTCCACTCCCAGACATCGAATGTGATATGCGTCGCCTGCACGCTGGCGGGAGCGGTAGACGGGTAGGGCAGCGCCTGCACGTTGGCCACCTGCGCCTCCTGCTGGGGCGGAAGCTCCACGCGGGAGGCGACAATCGACTTCATGATGCCGGGGGTTGGAATCAGGCCATGCTGCATGGCGGCGCGCAGCCCGAAGAACACTCCGACAACCACGATCAGAATCAGGAAAAACTTCGCTTGCGGCTTCAAACGCGGCATTTCTTTCTTCCCTTCAATGAATTCGCATCACTGTGGTTACTTGAACATGTTGTCGTAATCGCTGGCGCTCTTGGCGCTGGACGCGGTTACGCTGGCAAGGGTTGTGGGCATCTTCACCGGCTCCGGAACATCCATTCCCGGAATGTGAATCATGTCCGCCCCGGTGGACTGGCTGCCGGATGTCAGCAGCTTCTGGTTGAACTCGGCAAACTTTGAAGCTGCTTCGTCCGCGGCCGCGCCGGATTCGATCTGGTCGTCGGTCAACAGCTTGTCGGTATAGCGGGAAAACTCGCGAATCTCGCCCAGCGTGCGCGAGGTGTCGTCTTCGAGATACTCCAGCGCCATATCGACCATCTTCAACTGCTCCGGATTGCCGCGCAGCAACTGCTGGCCCATGCCCAGCGTGGCCTTGGCGTCCAGAATCATCTTGCGCTGTTCGGCCAGGAAGTTAACCTTGTTCTCCGTCCGCTGAATCTTGCTGTCGGAGATCTGCGACCAGTGCTGGAAGGTCGAAAGCATCTTCGCGGTCTGATCTTCAAGCGCCTGAAGCTGCTTGACGCCCTGCATCAGCATCCCGGCCTGCTCCAGGAAGGTCTGCCGCTCGAGCTGCAGCCGTTCCTTCTCCATCGGGTCGGTGGCCGCGTTGGCCATCTGCTCGGCCTTCTGGGCCTTGTGGCCCAGCGCGTTTATCTCGTCGGTCTTGGCGGCGATGCTGCGCTGCAGCCTCTCGTCGCTCCCGGCAAAGCGTTGCAGCGTCTGGTCCAGGTCGTACTTGGCCTTCTTCATGTCGTCCAGGTTGTTGCGGAGAATGCCGATCGGATCGGTCTCCACCACCCAGGAGGCGAAGAAGCGCACACCATTCTGAAAGAGATTCGTGACCGCGGCGCGGAAGGTTGGATTGAAGACCAGCCACAGGATGGCGAATAGCACCGCGGCCAGAGCGACCATATGAAGCGTATCTGTCAGCAGGCTGATGAGAAACGGCAAAATGGCGTAAAGGCCCCAGGCGCCGGCAACGATCAGGCCCGCAAGCACCACCATGCCGAACGGGCCCTCGGGCCGCTTCCAGAACGACTTGGGAGTGTAATTCTGAATGTTCTGGGTAAAGTTGGGAGTTACCGGTGAAATGCCCATGAGAGTCTCTTATCCTTTCAGCAGCGAGGCATAGAGCGCCTTCTGCTGTTCGAGTTCACTGTCGCGGCGTTGCACAGCCGCCTCGAACTGGCTCTGCGCATGGGTAGCTTTGCCCTGCGCATCCACCAATTCATTGGACAACCGGGCCAACTCCTGTTGAAGCTGGGTGATTTGTGCGCTGATCTTCTGAATCTGGTCCTGGCGCCCCGCAACCTCTCGAGCCGCAAACTGCTGCGATTTTCCGCTGAAGGCGTCTTTTTCCTGCTGCAGTTTCGCCTTCAGAGTGTCGAAGGTTCCCAGAATCGCGTCTTCCGTCAATCCGGCCTGCGCCGTGGCCTGAACCACCGCGGTCTTGAACTTCACATTGGTGGGCATGACCGTGTCCGGGATGGCTTTGAGCGGATCGAGAAACTTGTGGATCGTCGCGGCAGCGGGCGTGGCTTCGAAATCGGTTTTGGCCAGCAGCGTCTGGTAAACCGCATCGTTATCCGGCACCACTCCGGCGTCGATCGGCATTGAAAAAGCGGCCGGCGAAGCTGGACTTGCCAGCGGCGCCGCCACTGGCGCGGAAAATGGGGGTGAGGAAAACGCGGGCGCGGAAACCGGCGACGGCGGGGGCGCCGGGGTGTGCTTTTCCGGCGGCGCCGGTTCGTCTTCAAAGGCCACTTCCTTCAGAACGTCTAAAAATCCATGTTTGCCGGTTGTCATAACCCTCCCCACACAATCTCAATTCCCGATAGCCGTTTGGAAACCTGCGGACGTTGCGACAAGAATATACTCGCCCAGGCGTGCGCGGCAAGAGAATAAGCGTGAACGCAGGCCGCACCGATGCACACTGCGGCTTACGCGTCCGATGCCCAGACAAAACTGGTCAGAATCCTTGAGGTAAAGAATTGCTTCGGCTTCACCTGCCGCGGCGCCGCCTCCGGATCGCTCCGGGGCGGAGTTTTCATTGCAGCCGCGAGGCGGTTTGGGACTCCCACAATCGCGCCAATCGTATCCCACCTTGCTTTCCATGCGCAATGCAATACGCATTTTCCTGCAGCGTTGTTCCGCAAGAGCTCTTCGTCGCATGTCTGTGAACGCCTCTGGAGCATCCAGAATGGAGCCTGATCGTTAGGGTCAGATCGATAGGTTTGCGCCAGTTTTGCGACCGCAATTGCTAATTGCAATGTGAGCGTCATCACCCTCAGGACCAGGAATGTCTGGGCTGCCACCCCTCTGGTATACTTCCGGCCATGGAAAACCGTTCTTTCAGGGACGCGGGCGGAACGCCCGGAGGCCTCGGTCATTTTGTCCTGGGTTTCATCATGACGTGTATTGGCGGATACCTGCTGGTCGACCAGGTTACGGTGGTAGGTTCCTACTGGAGCTTTTGGGGAGGAAACTCCTTCGGCATCACTCTTTTGCCGATGCTATTCGGCATCGGCCTGATTTTCTGGCGGGGCCGAAGCATCCTGGGATGGATTCTTACCATCGCCGGCGCGCTGTTTATCTTTGCCGGCATCCTTGCTAATATGCACATCTTCTTCCGGCCGTTGAGCCTTTTCAACACCATCGTGATACTCGTCTTGTTCGTTGGAGGTCTGGGCTTGATCGCCCGCGGCGTCCAGCCGCATGTCAAGCAGTCCGGCGATTAACTCCCACCCCGGCCTGCGCAGCAAGGCTTGCGGTTCCCTTGCATGTGCAGCGCGCCCTCGATGGGCATGGGGCGTGCGCGCGATAACCGGCTCGAAGCAAACGACGATACATGATTTGCCTGGATATAGCCGATTCCGCCGGCCAGGACGCATGTATTGACCGAACAAGCCCCTCGCCGCTCGATTACTCTCTGCCCTTTTTACGGATTTCGATGTTGAGGCGTTTGATCTTCTGGTTGAGGGTGGAGAGCGGGATGCGGAACTGCTCGGCGGCTTCGGTCTGGTTGCCGTTGCAGCGCTCCAGCTTCTCGACGATGATGCGCCGCTCGAATTCTTCGGTGATGTCGAAGAGCGAGGCGTTGGGACTGTGTTCGAGCAGGGCGTCGCGGAAACTGCGGCCGCTGATGTGACCGGGCAACAGGTCGGAGCCGATGACCGGGCCGCTGGAGAGCACCACGCCGCGCTCGATCGCATTCTCCAGCTCGCGCACGTTCCCCGGCCACTCGTAATCGATCAGGGCGCGGAGCGCGTCGGCGGAGAGCTTGCGCGCGGGCAGGCCGTTCTCGTTGGCGTAGAACTCCAGGAAATGACTGGCCAGCAGGGGAATGTCCTCGCGGCGGGCGCGCAGCGGCGGCAGGTCCACGGTGATGACGTTGAGGCGATAGAACAGGTCCTCGCGGAAGCGGCCCTCGCGGACCTCCTTGCGCAGATCGATGTTGGTGGCGGCGATGATGCGTACATCCACCTGAATCTCCTGCACGCCGCCGAGGTGCATGAAGCGGCGATCCTGGAGGACGCGCAGTATCTTGGCCTGGGTATCCATGCCCATGGTGGCGATTTCGTCCAGGAAGAGCGTGCCGCCGTTGGCGACTTCGAAGAGGCCTTTCTTGGAAGCGATGGCGGAGGTGAATGCGCCCTTGACGTGGCCGAAGAGCGTGGATTCGAGCAGCTCACTGGGCATGGCGCCGGTATTGATGGGAACGAAAGGCTTATCGCGGCGGGGCGAGTTGGCGTGGATGGCCTTGGCGATGAGCTCCTTGCCGGTGCCGCTCTCGCCCTGGATCAGCACCGTGGAGCGGCTGGGGGCGACCTGGGCCACGAGGTCGAAGACCTTGAGCATGATCTCGCTCTTGCCCACTATATTGATAAAGTTGTAGCGCTGCTTGAGGGTGCGCTTGAGCTGCAGGTTCTCTTCTTCAGCGCGATGGCGGGCTACGGCGGAGCGGATGTCGGCCAGCAGCTTCTCGTTGTCCCAGGGCTTCTGAACGAAGTTTTCCGCGCCGGCGCGGACGGCCTCGACCACATTCGCCACGGAACCGTAAGCGGTGATCATGATGACCGGCAGTTCCGGCTGGCGGTCCTTGATCTGCGGCAGCAACTCCAGGCCGCTCTGGCCGGGCAGGGCCAGATCGAGGAGTACAAGATCGAAGTTTTCAGTCTCGAGAAGCCGCAGGCCCTGCTCGCCGTCGTCCGCCATCCTAACGGAATACCCCTCCAGCGTGAGCAGCACTTCAAGCGACTCGCAGATGGCGGCCTCGTCGTCGATGACCAGAATGCTGGCGCCAGTGGAGTTGCCAGTTGCGGCAGAGCCGGATGCGGGCAGATTCAAGGGCAGTTCGAGCTCAGGCATGGACGGCATTCCTCAACAGGGGAAACTCGAGACGGAAGGTGGTGCCCGCGCCGACGGCGCTTTCCACATGAATCTTGCCGGCGTGTTCCTGGATGATGCCGTAGGAGACGGATAGACCGAGTCCGGTGCCGCGGCGGTCTCCGGGCTTGGGCAGGGTCTTGGTGGTGAAGAAGGGATCGTAGATGCGCTTGAGGTGTTCGGCGGCGATGCCGGAGCCGGTATCCGCAATCAGCGCGGCGATGTAGTTTTCACTATCGTTGACCAGCGTGGCCACGCGCAAGCGGCCTCCCTCCTGCATGGCTTCCTTGGCGTTCAACAGCAGGTTGAGAAAGACCTGCTGCAGCTTGCCGGGGTTGCCGTGGATGAGAGGCAGATTGCCGGCCAGGTCCAGATCCAGAACGATCTCCGCGGTCTTGAACTGGTGTTCGAGCAACGAGAGCGTATCGCGGATGACCTGGTTCAGGTCCGTGTTGCGGAATTCTGTGCTCGACGTGCGGGAGAAGTTGAGCAGGCCGTTGGCGATTTCAGCGGCGCGGAAGCTCTGCTGGGTGATCTTGTCGAGTACGGGCGCCAGGCGCGCATCGCCCTTGAGTTGTTTGGAGAGCATTTGCGTATAGGAGCATATGACGGCCAGCGGCGTGTTGATTTCATGAGCCACGCCGGCGGCCAGCAGACCGATGGAGCTGAGCTTGTCGGCCTGGGTGAGCTGGGCTTCCAGCGAGACGCGCTCGGTGATGTCGTCCACCAGGATGATCCGGCCGACGGAGACGAAATCACGTGAAAGCAGTGGCGCGATGGCGATATTGGCCGTGCGCTGTTCGCCGGCGCGGGTGGTGAGGCGGAACTTGTAGAGGTGATGCACGCCCTGCTCGCTGCGGAGGCCTTCGAGCGCATCAATGAACTCGGGCGGAAAAACGTCTTGCAGCGGCTGGCCGAGGGCCTCGGCGCGGCTGAGGGCGTACATGGCCTCCATCTGCGCATTCCAGCTTTCGATGCGGTCGTCGAGATCGATGGCCAGGATGCCCACGTTGATGGACTCAACGATATTTTCGTTGAACTCTTTCAGGCGCTCGAATTCGCCGATCTTCTCCTCGAGGCGGGCGTAGAGGCGGGCATTCTGGAGGGCGATGCCGATGTAGCTGGCGAGCGACTCGAGCAGTTCGACATCTTCGCTGGAGAGGAAGTCGCCGCCAATGGTGCGGCCCAGGCCGATGACGGCAATGGTGCGCGTGGCGGGCGGCCCATCTGGATTGGACTGACCGGCCTGCATTTGGCCCGGGGATTGAGCGACGCGGCAGGGCAGATAGTAGTTAAGGTCGAGCAGCGCGGCCGTCTGCTGCTGGTCCGGGGGCAGATGGAGGGCCTGCTGGGCGTTTTCGAAGAAGATGTGGGAGTGGTCTTGCGCCTGGTCGAAGTCCAGGAAACCCAAAGCGAGCCGGTCCTGGGCGGCGCCAACCTCGGCGGGCAGGCCGTGCGCGGCGGCCAGGCGCAGTCCGCCGGAGGCGCCGGAGCCATCGGCCAGGAAGACCGCAACGCGTGCCACGAGCAGCGTACTCGGCAACTGTTCCAAGATGGATTCGAGCAGGGCCTGGAGATCGGTCTCCGAGCTGAGGCCGCGGCCGAAATCGATGAGCGCCTTGCGGTAATCGTAGCGCTGGCGGTCGAAGGCCCGGTCAACCCAGCCTTGGATTCTGCGCTTGAGAGGTTCAAAAATGGCGGCTGCGACCAGGATGCTGAGAACCAGGCCCCACTCGCGCACGGTGTCGGGCAGGCGGGTGTGGACCACCAGAGCGACCAGGGCGATGATGCCGAAGTAGGCGCCAAGAAGCAGGGCGGTTGCCAGCGTGTAAGCCACCCCCCGCTTGAAGATCAGGTCGGTATCCATCAGCCGGTAGCGGATGATGGCCCAACTGAAGGTAAGCGGAAGAAAGACCATCGACAGGCCCGCCAGGTTGGCAAAGAGACTGGGGATAGGCTGGTCGAAGAGAAAGAAGATGGCGTAAAGCGTGAAGGGGCCGACGGCCAGCAGCGTGCCGCGGGTGAGCCACTTCAACTGCTGGCGCTGCAATGGGGTATTGGCCTGGGTGTAACTGCGCACAAAGAGCAGAGCGGCCAGCACGTAAAAGAGGGCCTCGTATGCTGTCCCGGTCCGGTCCAGCCAGTTCTTGAGCAGTCCGGTTGCCTGGCGCGTCTCGATGGCCCACAGCCACAGGCCGAGCAGTCCGGCGCCGGGCGCGTAGACCAGCGGCAACAGCCAGCGGCGGCCGGCGTTCTTGAACCGTTCCTCGGGGAAACTGAGGGCGAAGTGCAGGAAGAGCGCGGGCTGCAGCGATTCAGCCTGCACATTCAACCAGAAGACGGTCCAGTCCAGGCGGCCCTGCCAACCCGGATCGATCAGCATTCCGGTGTACTTGAGCGCATACAGCGCGAAAGAAACCAGGCAAAACAGGTAAAAGTGGGTGGCGCGCGGCGCCGTCCAGCGGCGGAACAGAACGTAAATGCCGATGGCCAGATAGACCAGCCCAATAACGCGCTGCGCCTGAAACAGACTGCGGTCTACAGGCTCCGGGATGACCACCACCGGAGTGTCCAGCGGAATGCCTTCGCGGGTGATGGCGTAGTTCGCCTTGCCATAGATCCCGGCGCGGTTAAGAACTCGCTGCTGGTCGGCCACCTGCGCGATGGGAATGTAGCTGGCCGCCGGCAGCAAGCCCCTGGCCTGGATGCCTTCGCGCCGGCCGGAGTTCTCCGCCAACGGCTTGACTTCCTCAAGCAGATCCTGCGTCTGCACCCCGGCGCGCGGAGCCGGCGTCTCCGGCAGCACCTGGGATCCAGTCAGCAGATCGTGCTCCTGGACGCCCGCGCGCTGGCCGGGACTGTTGGGCAAGACTTTGACCGCTTCCAGCCCGCCCGCTGCCTCACGCCACCAGACCCCGTCGTCCGGCTGTGGGAACTGGCTCTCCTGGCGCAGATTCAACACTGCCAGCACGCACAGGCCAAGCGTGGCCAAGGCCAGCAGCGTCAACTGCACACGGTTGAAAAGGCTGGATTCCATGGGGAGCACTCTACATCATTTCACTTTGCTGCACGTCGGTTGCCATGCGGAAGAAATGCGCAAGGTTCCCGGGCAATATCGACAATCGACTGAGAATACGCAGGATAGTGACTCCAGGTTGCATAAAACGTCAACCGGAGTTTGAGGAGATTCCGTGAATAATGCAGAAAATGGTAGATGAACTACATCGCAAGGAATCCATCTATGGAAATTAGTAGTTCTTTCAGGAGACAGGGTTTGCTCAGTGATCCCGCGAAACATGCCCAGGCTGTTTGGCCGGAACCGGCGCATCTTGATTGCGCAGCCTATTGAAGGTCAAGGGCGTTACTGCCCTCCATCAGAGCTGGCCGTAGGTGGCCTTGGGGCCGTGCTTACGCTGGTAGTGGTGGTCGGAAATGTACACGGGGATTCCGGATTCGCGCGCTCCGAGCAGCACACTGCGGAAGGCCAGGCGAGCGATGTATTCGAGCAGGTCGCCGTGCTCGACGGCTTCCGCGGGGGACTTGCCCCAGGTGAACGGGCCGTGGCCGGCGACCAGAACCCCGGGAACGGCGATGGGGTCGAGGTTCTCAGTCCGGAAGCGGCGGACGATGACGGCGCCCGTCGAGTGCTCGTAGGCCTCGGCGACCTCCTCCGCGGTGAGGGATTCGGTGAGGGGAACGGGGCCGTGGAAGTAGTCGGCGTGGGTGGTGCCGAGGCAGGGAATGGGGCGGCCGGCCTGAGCCCAGGAGGTGGCGAACTCGGAGTGGGTGTGGACGATGCCGCCGATCGCAGGGAACTCGCGATAGAGAGTTGTGTGTATATCCAGGTCGCTTGAGGGGCGCAGCGAGCCTTCGACGATCTTGCCGTCGAGGTCGGTGACGACTAGATCGGTGGCGGCAAGCGAGGCGTAGTCGACGCCGCTGGGCTTGATGACGACCAGCGGCTCGGGGCCGGAGCGATCGATGCCGCTGGCATTGCCAAAGGTGTGTGGGGCCAGACCGCGACGGGCGATCTCCTGGTTGGCGTGGAGGACTTGGTGGCGGAGCGCGGCGAGAAGCATAACGGGTACAGTTTACAGTTGTCAGTTGTCACTTGTCAGAGATCAGAGATCAGGGTTCATGCTGAGGAACTGGGGAACAGGACATAGGGAATGGGAATGCGCAGCTTTGCGGCTGGAATTGGGGTGTCGCTCCAGATGCACTCGTTTGGCGCGAATTGGATACATATCCGAATCGCTAAAGTGTGCCAACGGCAAGACAGTTGGCCTTGCCGGAACGCGATTCACGCAGTTGAGCCATGCCTGCAATGTGGTAAGAATGAATGGTAAGCATTTGGGCCCGAAGCAACCAGATGTCGGACAAGCACGGCGTGGAAGCCGCTGAATTGGCGGTCGAGAAAGCTCTGGAAAACGAGCGGCTGGTACTGGCCATCGCTGCTGGAGACAAGGAAGCCGAGGAGACCTTTGTCCGGCAGTATCTTCCCAGGGTCAAGGCCATGTTGCTGGCCCGAACCCGCGATCCCGAGCTGGCCGCCGATCTGCAGCAGGACGTGATGATTGAGGCGCTCTGCGCTCTGCGGCGCGGGCAGCTTCGCGAAGTCGCAAAATTGCCAATGTTTGTTCTGGGAATCGCCCGCAACCTTCTGAACAGCCACTTCAAGAATGCAGCGCGCCAGCCTGTCGCGCTGGAGTGTCCCGACGATCTGCCCGATCTCACAGCCGCGTTAGACTCCATTGCGGAGCAGCAAGAGCAAACCTTGGCCGCGCGGGCTATCTCCGCCCTGGACCCGGTCGATCGATCCATACTGGAATTGACTCTGGTAGAAGGTCTCAAGCCGGGGGTGATTGCTCAACAACTGCGTCTGAATCCGGATGTAGTGCGGCAGAGGAAAGTGCGCGCCATACGCAAAGTCGTCGGTTTTATCTCCAGAGTGTCACAAAACAATTCCACAGCCCACTCTAAAGAAAGGGTTGTGCCATGACAACTTGCACAGGAGCACCGGCTGAACTCCACGCATTGCAGTACGTAGAAGGCACATTGCCCGAATTCGAAGTGGAGCGGTTTGAAGAGCATTACTTCGATTGCCCGATCTGCCTGACCCATCTGCAGGCCATTCAGGCCGTGGGCCGGGAGCTTGCCCGCCAGCCGGTTGCACCGGTTCAGGCGGAGCGACCGAAGATTTGGCTCGCCTGGCCGGCGTGGTCTTGGGCTGCGGGAGCCGCGGCGGCGCTGTTGCTGCTGAGTGTTTTCACCTATCGGAGCATCGAATCCAGGCCGGCGCAGCCAACTGTTTCCCAGAGCAGACCGAAATCGCTCCCGCAAGCGGAGTCCGCCGCGCAGCCCGCGTATCCTTCCCCGGCGCCGGTTCATCTCTCCCAGTTGGCTGACCTTACGCTACCCGCCTTTGTCGCGCCCAACCTGCGAGGAGACGGCCTGGATACCCAATTCGAAGCGGGGATGAAGGAGTATGCCAACGGCAACTGCCGCGGCGCATTCGCCGCTCTGTCGCAGGTTCCAGCCGTGAGCGCGGAGGCGCGCGCCGCCGAGTTTTACTCCGGCGCCTGCCAGATGCGCCTGGGTGATTTCGCCTCGGCCTCTGGACTCCTGAGCAAGGTTGCCAATGACGGGGACTCGCCCCAGCAGGAGGCAGCGCTCTATGGTTTGGCGCAAATCGCACTAGCTGGCAACGATCCGGCTACAGCCCACGCATACCTTTTGCGCACCATTTCTCTTCGTGGGGATTTGGAACGGCGGGCGCGGGAGCAGGACCAACGGATTGCAGAGTTGACCGGCCGGGACCAACCGGCCAAGAGGAAGAATCAAGAGGCGAAATGAGGTTTTCCGCGAGAACAACCCATTCGAGGGTTAGTCCATATCGGCTAGATGAACGCACAGTGGATGTATTCGCTTCTCAGGAAGAGGTGTTTCCGTGCGTATTGCAATCGGCAGGCTGACTTCTTCGCTTCTCTTTGCGCTTCTATGCCGTCCTTGCGCCGCGCAGCAGGCGGTCCAGCCCCTCAAGTCGCCGAAAGACGCGGTTGCCGAAGCGCGCGAAAAACTGCGGGCGGCCGAGCTTGCGCATCCCGGCAACACGGTGGAAGTGGCCCAGGCGCTGGACGACCTGGTGAGCAAAGAGTTGAACGCAGAGGGACCCAGCACCGAGTTGCTGGATCTGGTGAAACGAGACGTGGCCGTTGCCGAGGCCGCCGGCGGCGAGCGCAGCAAACTCTATGTGAACGCTCTGGCCAACAATTCGGAAGCTTTTGTAATGTCCGGCCACCCCGCAGAGGGGCGTCCCTTAGCTGAACACGCCGTTGAAATTGCGCAGCAAGGGTTTCCCGATTCTTCGGAGTTTGCCAATGCATCCGACATACTGGCCTTTGCCTGCAAAGCGCTGGGAGACTACGCTTGCGCGCTGCGCGCCGGCGAAGCGGCCATCGCCGCCGACCGAAAAGCCGGCGCCGAACACGAATGGGATCTGATCAACACGCTAACGAATGTCTCCGAAGTGAAGTTCCAGATGGGAGACAACGCCGGTGGTAGCGCAGACCTTGAGGAGGCGCTTTCTATTGGGATGCGCGTCGGTCCGAACGACCCGCATCTGGGCGCCCTTGAGAATAGCGCTGGCGCGCATTACTTCCTCACGAAGGAGTTCTCAAAAGCAATTCCGCATTTGAACCGCGCTCTTGAGCTCGCCATCAAGAACTATGGAACCAATACTTGGCAGGTCAATACCATCCGCTACAACCTGGCCGCGATCTACAGCCGCAGCGGAGAGTTTCCTCTTGCCTGGAAGAACTTCGAGATCGTCATCGGTAACAAGAGTGCTACCGTCGATTTTCTGGCGTCAGTTCACGAATCCTATGCTCGCTCTCTACAACTGGGGGGAGATTTCCGGCGCGCGATCCAAGAGGGCTTGCAGTCCGCCCAAATGGGCCGCGAGAGCTTTGTGCTTCAGGCACGCACTCTGCCGGAACGTCAGGCGCTTGCCTACAATGATCTACGCCCCAAAGGTCTGGATATAGCGCTCTCGGTTCTCAGTCGCCATCCGGACTTGCCTCCGGCCGACATCTACCAGGAGATGGTGCGCTCGCGCGCCCTGGTGGCCGACGAAATGGCACGCCGCCAAAAGAACCTGAACGCAAGCAACGACCCGGAAGTTGCGCGGCTGCTCAAAGAGATGGACAAGGCCCGTGCCGATCTGCTGGCGGTTGAACAAGCGGCACCTGACAAGCAGAACAACAAGGATGCCATCATCGAGGCCACCGACAGAATGGAAAAGATCGAGCGTGAGTTGGCAGATCGCAGCGCCGAACTTCGCAACGATGAGCGGGTTAGCGCCGTCCGCCTGGAAGACCTGCGCCACAGCCTGCCCGCCCATTCGGTCCTCATCTCCTATGTGGCCTACAAGCGCTACGCCGTTGAGAAAGTTGACCCCGCGCGCACTAGAACCCCGGCGTACATGGCGTTTGTGCTCAAGCCCGATTCGGAGCAGATTCGCGTCTACGATCTGGGCGACGCCAAGCCTATCGATGACCTGGTGGCCCGCGCCAGGGCGAGCGCCGATGCCGAGGCCCACGCCGGAGGACTCGGCGCCGTTCGCAATGAGCGCCAATGGCGCGAGGCCGCGGAGGCGCTGCGCCAGCGCGTATGGGATCCGCTGCGAGCCGAGTTTGGCGATGCCAAGCTGGCTTTGGTGGTGCCCGATGGAGTCTTGAATCTGGTTCCATTCAGCGGCCTGCCAGACGGCAAAGGCTACCTGGTCGAGCATGGTCCGGTGATCCACATCCTCTCCAGCGAGCGCGATCTGGTCCCCGTCGAGGGTGCGCGCAAGAAGGCTGGGCTATTGGCTTTCGGCAATCCCGCATTTGAGCAGGCGGCAGATGGAGTGCTTGTCTCCGGCTTGCGGGATGCCGGCATCCCCTGCGAGAACCTGGATAAGGTTGCATTCCGCCCGCTGCCCGGTACGGCGGCAGAGATCGACGACATTCGCGCAGAATGGCAGCGCTGGAAGAGCGGCGAACCGTCCGCGCTGGAGACTGGCGCCGAAGCCACGCGGGCACGATTCCTCGAAGAGGCGCCGCACAGCCGCGTTCTCCACATCGCCACGCACGCTTTTTTGTTTGACAGCCGTTGCGGAGGCGGCAATCCGCTACTCCGCTCAGGACTGGTATTTGCCGGCAGTCCCCACGCCGGGGAAGCCTCGATCCTCACCGCCCAGCAGATTGCCTCCATGGACCTGAGCGGCGTGGACTGGGCAGTGCTTTCGGCCTGCAACACAGGCAACGGCGAGTTGCACGACGGCGAGGGCGTATTGGGCCTCGAACGCGCCTTTCGGGAGGCCGGCGCACGCAGCGTGGTGATGGCGCTTTGGCCCGTGGATGACAACCTCACCCACCAGTTCATGCATGAGCTGTATGCCCAGCGGCTGGGTCTCCACGCTTCCACCGCCGACGCCGTGTGGAATGCGGAGCGGAAACTGCTGCTCGCGCGGCGCGCCGCCAGAAAGAGCACCCATCCCTGGTACTGGGCGGGTTTTGTGGGCTCCGGGGCCTGGGAATAAAGCTATAACGCAGAGCTTCGCAAGGCCCTTCTTGGGCGAATAAATAAGGAAATCGGCTCCCGTTTAGCCCGCTAGAAAGATTCTTTGATTTTTCATAAGCCTGCCGTCACAATCTCTCCCGCCAATCCACATATATTCGACTCACTTTATGGGTGCTGCGATGTTCCCGATCTTCTTTGGTCTTTCTTTTGGAATCGATGAAGTTTCCTGAATTGCCGCAGGTTGTGCCAACCGTTTCAAAGTGGATTTTCACGAAATAATGACTGACGCTGCAACTACATGATTGCCCGGAGAATGCTGATAATTTCTCCAAGGAGTGTCTAGTGCAAAAGCTCATTGTCAACCTGACTCCCGATTTACACGATTTTGTCCAGACCAATGTTGAAAGCGGGCGCTACGAGAGCGCCGGCGAATTGGTGCATGTTGCCTTGCGCACTCTGCTTCGTGAGAAGATGCGATTCGAGGCAACGTCCTTGGCGAATGACATTGCCAAAGGCGACGTGTTTCGAAGACTGTGGGATGGCTCGATTCAATCCTCAATGCTCCGAGAGTAGTACAAATTGCGCTGCAGCTCGGATATATCTTGAGTTCTTAACAAGCGGTTTCTAGGTCGCTATGCCCCGGCCAGCGTAAAAGTATTGCAGCACGATGACTTTGAGCTTAAAGCGAAATGATCCCGTTTAGCCGGGCCAACTGCAAGAACAAAACGCAGGACGGCCGTCCTTCTGAGCCGCTATCGCTGTTGTTAGCAGATCGAACGGCTCTTTGTGGGGATGCAGAACTACCGCCGACTGGTTACAAGATGGGAATACTACATCGAGAACTTCCTCAGGTTCTAGGCTGAATCGAGGCGGTCAGCCCAACCGCTTGAAGCTGGCAGAATGCCAACCGCGTTTCCCCCCAGGTGTCTGCCTCCGGACCCTACGGCGGTTTGTCGATCTCGAACGATGCCGGCGTCATCGTGGACAGCTTCCACTTCACCGACGTCTTCCACACCCTGGAGCTCAACCCCAGCGAGAAGGACCGCTTCCTGGCCAACCTCCACGACGTGGTGGCGCAGAAGGTTGAAGTCCGGCAGCTCCTTGAAGCCCGCAGCCACATGAATCACCCTTCCAATCTCAAGGTCGAGGTCCCTACCCGGCTGGAATTCGACTCCGAATCCTCCACTCATTCCACATTGCTGCAAGTTATCGCGCAGGATGTGTCCGGCCTTCTGCGCCAGATCGCCCTCACGCTCAGCACTCACCAGTGCAACATCGAAGTGGCGCTCATCGACACCGAAGGCGAAACCGCCATCGACGTCTTCTATCTCACCAGCCAGGGCGCCAAACTGACCGAAGACGCCCAGCATGTCCTGACAAGGGACCTCACCGCCGCCCTCGGTTCCCATGTGACGCCAATCACGTATCCTGGCAACCAGCTTGAGACTCACGCAACCAGTAACCAAAGCCGTTTGTTACCTGAACGCCTGCCCTTTGTTACCTGAGCGCCCGCTCAATGAATTTCCACTTGACAGACCGGCTAAACGGGAATGTACTTCTTGTGACGCTGCTTCAGTCCTCCTATGGCATTTGCGGTGTCGTTCGTGTCGGCGCATGCATTCGCTCCTCAGGAATGCCAGCACTGATCCTGGTCCCGGTTCATCGACTCAGACAAACACTAATTGAGAATCGCGGAGATAAGAATGAAAACCCTGACCTCGTTTGCAAGTTTTTCCCCCTCGAATTCCTCTCCATCTGCGCCCAGGCCGCTCTTCCGCAGCTTGGTTGTGCTCGCATCGCTCGCAACCCTGTTGATAACTCCTTTGGCATGGGCGCAAGCCGCCAATCGAATAACGCAGAGCGTCGATGCTTCACAGGTGCAGGCGCTGCCCAATCACCTTCCGCAGTGGGCGAACTCAAGCAACGATGTTGGCTTGGTACCGCCGGACCTGATGCTGGAGCAAATGACGATAGTTCTTTCGCGATCGCCGGAGCAGGAGTCGGCCTTCCAGAAATTGCTCGCAGACCAGCAGAATCCCGCCTCGCCGGACTACCACCACTGGCTGACCCCGGCCGAGGTGGGGGAGCGCTTCGGACTCTCCGAGCAGGACATTGCAACTTTGACCGGCTGGTTGCAGTCGCAGGGCTTGCACGTGAATTGGGTTGCGCCGAGCCGGATTTTCATTGGATTCGGCGGCACCGCGGCGGACATCGGCCGAACCTTCCAGACCGAGCTGCATTACTACAAAGTGAATGGCTCACAGCGCATGTCCGTCTCTTCCGATCCCATGATCCCGCAAGCTTTGGCCCCGGCAATCAAGGCCATTCGCGGCCTCTACACCATTGAGGAGCAACCGCTCCTTCACATTAGCTCGATGCGATCCGATTCCCCTGCGTATAGTAATGGCTCGACCCACTACCTTATGCCCGCTGATTTTGCGACGATCTATGATCTCCCCGCCAGCTTGACAGGCGCCGGCAAGACCATCGGCATCGTGGGCGAGTCGCGAACGGATTTTGCCGATTTTAGCAACTTCCGCAGTATGACCGCGACCACTTTTCCCAACCCTACCGAGATTATTCCGACCGCGTACGGCGGCGTTGATCCGGGTCCGGCTTACACTTCACCGCCGGGCAGCGGCGTTTCCACCGGAGCTCAGGGCGAAGCGACGCTGGATGTGGACCGCGCAGGCAGCGTCGCTCCCGGCGCGACGCTTTTGCTGGTAGTTGCCAGCGCCGCCAGCGGCGGCATCGAAGCGTCTACGCAGTACCTGGTGCACACCTCGCCCGTTCCCGCGCAGGTCATAAGCATCAGTTGGGGAGGTTGCGAGTCGATTAACGGATCGTCAGGGGTCGATTACTGGGACTCGCTGTTTTCGCTGGCGGCTTCGGAAGGAATCTCGGTCTTCGTCTCCTCCGGCGATTCCGGCGCCTCCGGATGCGACCCCAGCTTTTCAGCCCCGCCCGCCAGCCCCGCGGCTAATAGCCCGAATGCCATTTGTTCTTCCAGCTACGCCACCTGCGTGGGTGGAACCGAATTCAATGACACAGGCGACCCCTCCCTCTACTGGAGTTCCACTAACAATTCCAGCACCGGCGCCTCGGCCCTCAGCTACATCCCAGAGGGCGCATGGAACGAGTCATGGAACGGCACCACGAGCACGGTGGCCGCTTCCGGCGGCGGAGTGAGTGGTGTCATCGCGACCCCGACCTGGCAGACGGGAACCGGTGTGCCCGCGGCAAGGGCCGGGCGGTATACCCCGGATGTTGCCTTCTCGGCCGCCGGTCACGATGGCTATTTGGGATGCTTCGCAGCCGGCGGAGCCAGTTGTACAAACGGTTACGTCTCGATCTTCTCCGGCACCTCTGCGGCGGCTCCCGGCATGGCGGGTGTGGCCGCGCTGCTCGATCAGAAACTGGGAGCGGCAGAAGGCAATCTCAATCCCGAAATCTACCAGATGGCGGCCAACGTGCCCACGGCATTCCACGACGTGACGATTGCCACCAGCGGTGTGACTTCCTGCACCCTAACCACTCCGAGTATGTGCAACAACAGTATTCCGGGACCAACCGGGCTGACTGGCACCCAGGCTGGATATCTGGTGACGACTGGATATGACGAGGTAACCGGTCTCGGTTCGCTGGACGTGACGACCTTTATTGACAACTACACCAGTCCCACTCCGGCGCCCACGCTGACCGCGATCAGTCCAACCGGCGGCCCGGCGGCGGGCGGCACCACGGTGACCCTTACCGGAACGAACCTGACGGGAGCAACCGCGGTCACCTTTGGCACCACGGCGGCGACCGGCGTAACCGTGAACTCGGCGACGAGCGTCACGGCGACTTCGCCGGCGGGCAGCGGCACGGTGAATGTGACGGTGACCACGCCGGGCGGCACCAGCAATGCCGAGACATTTACCTATAGCTCCTCGGCGCCAACATTGACCTCTATCAGTCCAACCGGCGGCCCGGCGGCGGGCGGCACCACGGTGACCCTCACCGGAACCAACCTGACCGGCGCCACCGCGGTTAACTTTGGCAGCACGGCGGCGACCGGCGTAACCGTGAACTCGGCGACGAGCGTCACGGCGACTTCGCCGGCGGGCAGCGGCGCAGTGAATGTGACGGTGACCACGCCGGGCGGCACCAGCAACGCCGAGACGTTTACCTATATTGCGGCGCCCACGCTGACCTCTATCAGTCCAACCAGCGGCCCGGCGGCAGGCGGCACCACGGTGACTCTTACCGGAACGAACCTGACGGGCGCAACCGCGGTCAAGTTTGGCAGCACGGCGGCGACCAGCTTTACGGTGAACTCGGCGACCAGCATCACGGCGACCTCGCCGGCGGGCAGCGGCACGGTGAATGTGACGGTGACCACGCCGGGCGGCACCAGTAATGCCGGGTCCTTCACCTATGTTGCAGCGCCCACGCTGACGGCGATCAGTCCAACCAGCGGCCCGACGGCAGGCGGCACCACGGTGACTCTTACCGGAACGAACCTGACCGGCGCAACCGCGGTCACTTTTGGCAGCACGGCGGCGACCGGGGTAACGGTGAACTCGGCGACCAGTATCACGGCGACTTCGCCGGCGGGCAGCGGCGCGGTGAATGTGACGGTGACCACGCCGGGCGGCACCAGTAATGCCGAGACCTTCACCTATGTTGCGGCGCCCACGCTGACCTCTATCAGTCCAACCAGCGGCCCGGCGGCGGGTGGCACCTCGGTGACCCTTACCGGAACCAACCTGACCGGCGCCACCGCGGTCAAGTTTGGCAGCACGGCGGCGACCGGCGTAACCGTGAACTCGGCGACCAGCGTCACAGCGACTTCGCCGGCGGGCAGCGGCACGGTGAATGTGATGGTGACCACGCCGGGCGGCACCAGCAATGCCGAGACATTTACCTATAGCTCCTCGGCGCCAACATTGACCTCTATCAGTCCAACCGGCGGCCCGGCGGCGGGCGGCACCACGGTGACCCTTACCGGAACCAACCTGACCGGCGCAACCGTGGTCACCTTTGGCAGCACGGCGGCGACCGGCGTAACGGTGAACTCGGCGACGAGCGTCACGGCGACTTCGCCGGCGGGCAGCGGCGCAGTGAATGTGACAGTGACCACGCCAAGTGGCACCAGCAATGCCGAGACCTTCACCTATATTGCAGTGCCCACGCTGACCTCTATCAGTCCAACCAGCGGCCCGGCGACGGGTGGCACCCCGGTGACCCTTACCGGAACGAACCTGACGGGAGCAACCGCGGTCACCTTTGGCACCACGGCGGCGACCGGCGTAACGGTGAACTCGGCGACCAGCATCACGGCGACTTCGCCGGCGGGCAGCGGCGCGGTGAATGTGACGGTGACCACGCCGGGCGGCACCAGCAATGCCGAGAGCTTCACCTATGTTGCGGCGCCCACGCTGACCTCTATCAGTCCAACCAGCGGTCCGGCGGCAGGCGGCACCCCGGTGACCCTTACCGGAACCAACCTGACCGGAG
>Ga0326728_10004848_pt1 | contig 39014 bp, 38 predicted proteins | sample MB3enrmetagenome_FD_207602 | JGI IMG/M metagenome (GOLD analysis project Ga0326728, IMG submission 207602) | Lab enriched peat soil microbial communities from McLean, Ithaca, NY, United States - MB31MN | ecosystem: Environmental > Terrestrial > Soil > Wetlands > Peat | place: USA: New York... | reverse complement strand
CGGAAAGGTTCTGGAAGAATCGACTCGAATGGTTTGAACTTCAATCAAAGGCGGGACTCGTGGGAGAAATCGACTACGAGAAGACAACGGACGGTGTCATCGTATGCAAGGACGGCTTCACGGCAACCACAGTGAGCACCGACAATTTTCTCGCACTGACAGCCCAACTCCACGCCGATGTTCGGATCGTAGAGGTAGACGAATCGAGTTTATTCTGTGAGATAGCACGAGACCCTCAAAGTTCAAACAAATGAAGAGCGGAGTGAATGAATGACCAAGAATTGAGTCAACAGAGGAAATCATGACTGTCCAGCGCAAGCCCTCTTGAGGAGAGGCATTATGCCCACGATATTGGTGGGTTCGTATCCCACCGGCCTCACGACTTATATGTACCGGTGAATTGGAGTCGGAATTCCTTCCCCGTACCAATGCTCCCCAAACCAGCGTGTTCTTTCCCCTGTAACTGAAATTTCAAATTACATTAGACTATTTTTTGCTCCGCATTAATCATTTATGCCGTGAACTATGTCTAGAATTGAAGATGCGATCGAATGTGATCAAACAAGTTTCGATGTCGGGTCAATCCGATAGCGGTCCTCCCCGGCGCAGCGTGGTCGGTACATTGCTTATGCTGCCGATCGGGCTCATCATCGTGCTCGTGCTGCTGCTTTACTTCCTCACCTTTCGAGTAGGATACTTTCCGGGGGAACTCCTCGTCATTTTTGTGGTCATATTCCTCGTGTTGTTTGTCGTCCGAACCGTGTACTGGAGGTCGAGGAGGAAGTATTGGCGTGAACGGCTTAGGGGAAACGAACCAATGCGCATCATTCGTCGGAGGTATGCGCGCGGGGAGATAACCAAGGAGCAGTTCGATCAAATGTTGCGCGATCTTGCGCAAAAGCCGAGTACGTAATACGGCAGTCCACAGGTATACCGCAGAAAGCCAAGTAATGTAAGAAATCGGGTTCCTATGAAATATTTCCGTTCTTTTCGACTCAAAACACTCGCAGAGAGCTTCTTGTTGTATATCCAGACCGCCGTCGTTCGTCCGTCAAATTCTTAAATCGATGCTGAGTCGAAAGCCAAAGGCAGTTCGGGTGTGAGTCATGGCTGATTGGGCTGGACAAATCGCTTTCATCCAAATCGCTCCAATGGCGACTGAAAAACTGGTTTCGGTGCGAGAGGTTCAGGCTGTTGCAGGGGAAGGCTTGGTAGGCGACCGCTACATCAAGAAGGCTGGGACGTTCTCGAACAAACCGGGGGGGAGGTCGCCAGATCACACTTATAGAATTCGAATCCGTTGAGGCCCTGAAACGGGATCTCAAGATCGAGCTGGAACCCACTCAGACTCGCAGGAACATAGTGACGCGTGACGTCCCACTCAACCATCTAGTGGGCCGGCAATTCCGACTTGGCCACGAAGTTGTACTTCAGGGCGTGAGGTTATGCGAACCTTGCGAGCACCTCGAGAGCTTAACCTTGAGAGGTGTGAGAGAAGGGCTTCTTCATCGAGGAGGTCTTCGCGCCGACATAATCACTGGTGGAACCATCAGGGTCGGCGACCCCATCACACCTGTGTGAATTCGTAGAATCTCACGCGACAAAGCCTTTTGATATCTCGGCGTTCTCGTCCTACTTCCGATCCACAGGTCTCCAGCGGGGGTTCTCCTCAAATGGGGGCACGACATGAGTTGGTTCAATCTTAATGAGAACGCGTCTAACCCCCTGCTGACGCATTGGATACTTGTCTTGGCCCAGGTATTTCTGGGCCATTCTGTCTATGTGTTCCTCTGCCCCATCGAATGTCACTTCACGGACGCGTCCGCGAATTACGGCCATCTTGTAAGGACCGGTCGGATCGCAAACGTCAAGCGCGACTCTGGGATTCCTGACAGCGTTTCTGTGCTTTTGGCTCCCCTCGTAAGTGTTGATAATGACAATGTCTCCCTCATGGTCAACCCACGTCTGAGTGACGTGAGGAGACCCATCCGGCATCAACGTGGCAAAGTTCGCATAGGTCCTTGCCTCGATAAGTTTCTTAACTGACTCTGGAAGCGGTTTCAATTTACGTTAAAGAACAGATTGCGTTTTGTAAACATATCGGCGTGATGTGGAGTTAGCTACTTGGCGAAACATCTTTGGCGAATCATCCTCAAATCTTCTGAACTGGAAGTTGGCTTGTGAGCACTAGAAAACTGGAATCAAGGCTCCTTCCGTAGTAATCTCCCGGTTCCAGAAAGCTCCCTTACACGGACCTGAACCTTATTCGGTTCAAATCCCTCCGGACCCGCCACTAATTGCGACGGCATCTCCGACTACTCATCTGCAGTTCACTATGGCTGCGGTTCGAGCTTATGTGTACCGGTAAATTGGGGTTCGAATCCCCTGGCCCATCTCTGGGGTTAGTTGAATGATCAGTCGATGAATCATTGAGAACGCTGAATCGCTTAACCCAAAGAGTTAATGCATATACCCAAGCCAATTTCGAAAGATCCTACGCTTACCTTGAAAGTCGAGGACGTGAGAGACAGCTAATGAATCGACCGAATCAAGGCTTTGGAAAAGCGATTGACCTAATTTAAGAGAAGTAGGGGGAGAACGAGATGCTGGCTAGAACGTCGGCTAAGCTATGGCCTCTGTACTCCTTCCTCTTAATGGAAACGCTTAACGCCATTTGTTAAGGCTTGCGACATTCTGCCAATCAATGTCTTGTTGTCGCTGTTAGAGTCGCGAACGTCACGCTGATAAGATATGCTCCTGGGTCGACAAAACCTAATGTTTGTTCGCCTAAGTATCTTGCTTTCCCGTGTTTCGCGATCAATTCCTTTGTTGATTCACATCCTATTCTCGAAGCCTCCGCGGTCCGATCTAGTGCATCTTGGAGACGAACACCGCCGTCCGCCGCAGCCTTGAGAGCGTTCACAGCCGGTTCGAGGGCGTCAACCAGCGTCTTGTCGCCCACCCTAGCGCCGCCGAGAAGCCGAATCTTCTGAAGCGACTTGTCAAACATTGATGCTAAGTCTTGAAGGTCAACCTCACTCCTGCCCATTGCCAGTTTTCCTGCTTCCACGAAAAACGCAGCGACCGTGGGCCCTGATGCGCCTCCTGCCGATGATAAGATCGAAGTCCCCGTCGATGTGAGAACAACTCCAACATCATTGCCCGAAACCCCCTCCAGCACCTTCTTGGCCTCCCCAAAAGCAGACGCCATCGTCGACCCGAAATCTCCGTCACCGCATGCCGCATCCATCGAGTTAAATTCACTCTTGGCCTGCAGGACTTGTCTCGAAAGTTCGATCAGAAACTTCTTGAAATCATTGTAAGTCAGCGTCTGCGGCAACCCAATTCACCACGGAAACCGGAATAGTTACAACCTGTAAGCGGGAGTAAATGCGGGCGCATCACAGAATTTCTTCAGTTCCTCATCTAAGCGCATCAAGGTCACGGAGCATCCTGCCATTTCCTGGGTTGTAAGGAAATTGCCGACCTCAGTCCTGTGAATCAACGCGCGTCGAGCTTGTAGAATCTCGTGGACTTGGCGGTTCACGATGAAGAGTTCCATAAGTGTCGTGGAACCGTACCCGTTCACGATCACATTGACCTCCTCTCCGTTTCTAAGTGACAGGTCATTGACTACCTCGTCTGTGAGAATCTTCGCCGTTTCATCTGCAGAGAGAAGCGTTGTCTTTCGAACACCCTTCTCCCCGTGTGCGCCGATTCCGAAGTACATCTCGTTCTCGCCGATTGTGAAGGTCGACTTGCCGCTGGCGGGTACGGTTGCGGGGCTGAGGGCGACGGCGAAGGTTCGGGAGTTATCTCTCGCCTTCTCAGCAACTCGCTTAACCTCTGAAAGTGAAGCGCCGGTTTCCGCCATAGCGCCGGCAACCTTGATCACGAAGAAGTCAGCGGCAAGGCCTCTTCGCTCTTGGGCCCTCTCTGGAGGGGCAGAAGCCACGTCATCCCATACCCTAACCGACTCAACCTCCATTCCCTCCTCCCTAGCCAAGTTTGCCGCTATGTCGAAGTTCATGTTGTCCCCCGCATAGTTACCGTAAATAAATAGCAACCCTCGCCCTCCATTCGCAGCGTTAGCAGCTTGCAAAATTAGTGGTGGTGCTGGAGAAGCAAATACCTCTCCCAAAACCGCAGCATCCGCCATACCTAATCCAACCCATCCCAGAAACAACGGCTCATGACCGCTACCACCACCCACAACGACGCCGACCTTACCAGATATCGGAGCGTTCTTTCGAGCTACGGCATGGGGCGCAACTTGCTTCACAATAAGTGAATAGGCTAAAGCGAACCCTTCGATGCTTTCGAGCGTGACTTTCCCCGGATCGTTGATTAGCTTCTTCAAAATTCACACACTAACCGAAGGAATCGGATCCACCCATTAAGCTAATGGCGTGTGAGGAAGAGCAGGATCCGCCTTCCCTCAAGGTTGTATTATGTTCCTGTAGCTCTAAACATTGGTTGCACCCACACTCATAACGTGAAATCATCAGAGTCACCTTCACACTTTGCGGCCTGTGATGGTTGCAATAAGAAGAAGATAAGAACGAGAATTGCATCATCCAAACAAAGAATCGGTATCCATGGGTGACATTCATGCGAACCTATGCTGAGAACAAGTGGAGAGAACTCGGGAGTCAAATGGTAGAGTCTTCAGGAGTTTCTTCGGAAGACGCGCGAACAATCACAGATATCCTGGTGACAGGTAGCCTGAGAGGAATTGATTCTCATGGCGTCCGAGTTCTGCCTCACTTCACTGAGAAGAGACCGAAGGCAGAGATGAAAATGCTGAAAGAGATGCCAGGGACTGCATTGCTTGATGCTGGTGGCGCATGGGGGCCCGTTTCTGCTAAGAGAGCTATGGAAATCGCAATAGAGAAAGCGAGAAAAGTGGGAATCGCTTCCTGTAGCGTTGTTAACGGTGAATGGATCACCAACCTTTTCTATTTTTCAAACATGGCACAAGAAAATGATATGATCGGGATTGTAGCAGCTCGTGAAGGTCCAGTTTGTGCGCCTTGGGGAGGTACGACCCCGGTGACCGGTACGAATCCGATGAGCATCGCGATTCCTGCTGGAAACTGTTACCCAATAGTTTCCGATTTCGCTACCACGATAGTTGCTCAAGGACATGTAATGTCGCTCCTCTTGGAGGGTAAACCGATACCTGAAGACTGGTTGATTGACAGACGAGGGAACGCACTGAATACGCATGACCTGAATCTAGGGAATATTGATGAATTCTGGACAAAAGGAGGGGCGCTCCTGCCATTCGGCACCTACAAAGGCTACGGAATAAACGTGGCCATAGACGTGCTCGGAGGGGCATTGAATCTCTCGGGAACCGGGTCAAGGGCAAAGGGACAAGGAGTGTTGATGACCGCCATCAACGTGGAGGCTTTCGTACCCGTCAAAGACTTCAAAGCGGAAGTCGACAGACTAATCGAAGAGATCAAATCGTCACCACCAAGAGCCGGGTTTCAGGAAGTACTTCTTCCTGGGGAAAGAGAGCATAGGACGATGGAAAAGAGGAGAAAGGAGGGAATCCCGATAGACGAAAAATCCTGGAAGGACATCGTCGATACGTGTCTCAAGTTAGGCGTAGATGCGACGAAGATGATGAGCTAAGATTTCCTAAGCGCCGTCTGCAAATCGTCGGCAATTTACTAGTCCGTTATCGCTGCGACCCGAGAACCTAGACTCGCTATAGCCTAAACCATCGCCCGTAAGACGTATCCCAACACATTCAAGGCACGCGCGATATTTTTCCACGCGCCGTATTGAGCTCTCTAGGCAGAATCGAAAAATGAGAGCGGGGCTTATCTCACTCTATGTTCGCATAAATGAATGGACTTGCGGTAGTGACAATGGAACCCTCAAAGCCCATTCGCATCTTCATGACAATACATGGAAGTTACGGAACCTTGAGCAAAGAACTGATTGAAATCCTAAGGAAAAAGCTCGCAATTACCAATGGGACCATAGCTGCTCGGCGTTACAGGGATCGCTCCCCGTGGAATCTCATTTGGTACCGACTGGAGTCAGGAACCCAAAGGCGACGCTCCTTGGGGCCAGTGAGACAGGTATTGCTGAGGTTCGAAATACCTTTCGAGCCGTGGGAACTCGAAAGGTGACACCGGAACCACCTTTTGAGTTACCTACACCACATACGCGATTCAGGCATAGTGTTATTTATTGAAAACCTCGCCAAGACAGAGGCAAGGATAATGAGACCGCGCTGGAAAGTAATTAGCTATGATCAAGAGAGTGGACCACGTAGGCGTTGTAGTAAGCGACCTTGAAAAAGAACTTATGACTTATGATAGGATTTTTGGCCTAAGGCCTGTCGCCGTCAAGACCACAATGGGGGGAAAGTTGAGAGTAGCTTTCGTACGCGCGGGCGATAGTGAAATCGAATTGCTTCAACCCTTAGATCCGAACATATCTTTTGGCAGAGTCCTACAGAGTCGTGGCCCAAGCATACATCACATCGCCATGGAAACCGATGACATTGAGGCTGAGATTGAGAGGATGAAGAAGGAGGGGGTGACCTTCGACACCGAAAAGCCTAGGATCGGTGCTCATGGTGTAAAGATAATCTTCACTAAACCTGAGACGACTGGCGGAGTAGCTGTAGAGCTGTGTCAAACGCCCTTAAAATAGGATGATCTCAGTTTCAGTGCTTTCTGTGACACAATCTGAGAGAGCTGAGGATCAACCCTGTGGTCACAGCTTTCCCATTGCGGCGAGGAGTGCTTCCTCGGGTCGGGCGGGGGCGAATACTATGTACGCGTGGAGAACTTCGTTTCCGGTGTTGACAATTTGATGCTTTGAACGGGCGGGGGCACAAGCGACTACACCCGGCTCGACATCAGCTTCGTTTCCGTCCACGATCACTTTGCCCCTTCCTCTTGTTATGATCCAGAACTCATCGGTTGCATCGTGCGTGCCCTCGTCGCTCTTGCCACGGGGCGGGATAGTTACTGCGCAGATGGATGCAGAGGATAAGCCGTGTTGCCTCCTCGAGAAGATAACTTGTCTTTGCCTTTCGAAGGGGGGTGGCGTTGCTAGGAAATTAGCTTCCCAAGATTTTGCTATTAGAGGCTTCATTTTACGTTCCTGGCGTAATGCGAGCCATGGTGGGGATTATAGGAATTGCGTTAATTCTCCATATAGAAAGGACGTCAATCTAAGCTGATCGTCCGATCTTGTAACTCTCATCACCAGGAAATATGATTTCGAGGCTTATCGAGCCTCATTCAACCCAATCAGAACACGCTAAGCAAGTTCTTCGCGACCGTGCGAATCAGTCTCTTATTACAACTGGTGAAAATCGCGACTTCCGTAACCCCAACGTCTTTGTACGCTTCAATTAATTCCACCATACCATTCCAGTTCTTGCAAAAGTGCACACACCTCTTGACGTCGTCCACTGTAACCGTCTTGCCCTCCTCTTCAACTTTAACGGGGGTCGTGATGCTCCAAGAGTTTTTGCGCACAATTCCCAAAGTTCTCCAACTTTTTCGTACAAGATCCTCTGGTTTATCAAAGCTGAATACTAACTCGATAGCAATTTTTCCTATACCCTTTCTACCAGTTTGTTTCCTACCATTCTTGTAAGCTGGAAGGATTTTGTCCTTCAATGCGCTGATATCGTTCCTTGGACATATCGTGATCAAACCATCGCCATAGAGTCCGGCTGCATAGGCGGCTCTCTTCCCAATCGCAGAGAAATAGATTGGAATTCGTTTTGTTGGTTTAGTGTATCCATAATAGAAATCTGATGAGAAATACTTACCCGCAAATTTGAACGGTTTCTTTGACTCCCACATTTTTCGGATTAATCTGACACCTTCATTGAGCCTCTCCTGTCGTTCCTCCCACTTCGGCCAGCGTCCATTCCAGAAGAGAGTTTCGTTGAGAGCCTCACCAGAGCCAACTCCCAGCTGAACCCTGCCTGGATACAAGTTGTCGAGGGTCGCGGTGGCCTGCGCAATAATCGCCGGATGGTATCGTGCACCTATAGGGACAGTGACCCATGGTCCCACTTTCAACCTCGTAGTCTCTTGCAAAGCGACGCCCATCACTGACCAAACGAACGCAGATCTTCTCCCAGAATGGTACCAAGGGAAAATGTGATCGCCAAACCAAGCCGTGCGAAAACCCACCTCTTCTGCTAAAACAGCCGCGTCAACAAAGGCGCGTGGGTCATAATTTTTCTCTCCTAGGTTAGCCGAAATCTCTATCTTTGGCAAAGATGTTCGCACTATACAACTGTCATATAGTCATATAACTTTCCAACCATATCTGTGGAGCTGACGGATGCAGTTTTATACGAATTCTGAATCGTGGGGATAAGGAAGCGTTACCTTCAATGAAGACATTCGCAACGAGAATGTCTGCTAAAGAATTCGATGAACTATTCAACAAGGTATGTAATTGGGGGCGATGGGGAACCGATGATGTGCGTGGGACTCTAAATTTTATTACTCCCGCTCACGTTCGCACCGCAGCCAGCTTAGTACACTCCGGACGTTCAGTTTCGCTTGAAATCCCAATAAACAAACTGGCAGGCCCTGATAATCCTCGCCCTCCGTCTCATTACATGGTGCAAACATATGATGCGCCTAACCGTTTGGGGCAACCACAATTTGCTAAAGATTATTTGGCGTGGGAATTCCATGGCGACTGTCATACACATATTGACGCACTGTGCCATGTAGCCTACAAGGGAAAGCTCTACAACGGCAGACCTTCGAACGCAGTAACCTCGCAAGGTGCTAGTATCATGGACATCACAGCCTACGCCCACGGAATCGTAGGACGCGGTGTCCTACTGGACATTCCACGCCTCAGAAGAGTAAAATGGCTCGAACCTGGCGAAGCAGTGACACGGGAAGAATTAGAAACCGCGGAGAAAGCTCAAGGCGTGCGCCTCGCAGAAGGCGACATTTTCCTGTTTCGCACAGGCCACCATCGACGTCGATTGGAACTGGGGCCTTGGAACAATGGGTATAACGGTGAAGGGAGAGCAGGTCTTGATACGAGTTCAATACTCATGCTCCACGAACGCAAGATAGGGGCTTTTCTTCCTGACGGTGACGGAGAAGTTGTGCCGAGTAACGTTGAAGGCGTGGCTTACCCTATTCATGCTCTCCAGATCGCGGCCATGGGAATGGCGTGCTGTGACAGTCTGCAATTCGAGGAGCTTGTCAATGTCTGTGAGTTAGAACGACGGTGGGAGTTCATGGTCGTAGTGGCACCGCTCAGGTTGCCAGGTGGCACCGGCTCCCCCTTCAACCCGATTGCGATCTTTTAATGGAGTATTAGAGGTGATACTCGCCATTACGCAAGCCCTACAACACTAAATATCTAGAACATAAGTGGTAAATTTGGTCTCAAAAACACAGCCAACGGAAGAGTTGAGAGTATTATTGTCTTGGACATAATCTGAAGCTCTCTTAGGAAAGATGCTTCGATGTCTAATTTGATTCTTTTAATGAGAGGTTGGGTTCAGCAAGGCTCTATCGATCAGCCACCGGGAAAGATTTGGGCTTAATGCAATGTTTGCAACAAGAAACAACGTCATATTGCTAATTCGAGAATACGAATGCTTTGCTCAAACCGACGTATACCCGCCATCAATAATTATAGAGGCACCCGTCACTGCACTTGATTCGTCAGAAGCGAGGTAAAGCGCTAGATTCGCTACCTCTTCTGGCTTTATCAGGCGTCGTATCGCTACATTCATCTTTGCTGTCTCATCGAGGAACTTCTGTGAGTCTGGTGTGAGTTCGGCATATCTTCTCAAAAACGGCGTATCCGTGCTAGCAGGACAAATACAGTTTGCACGGATACCTTTAGATCCGAAGTCAACTGCGATCGCTTTCGTAAGCATAATGATACCCGCCTTCGAGGCATCGTAGGCTGCTTCATCTGTTCCAGCTACAAGACCGCTAACCGATGACATGTTTACGATGCTTCCGCCTCCCTGCTTGACCATGTACGGGATAGTATGTTTCGCGCAGAGAAACATACTCTTTAGGTTTGTATCAATAACCCTATCCCACTCTTCCTCGGTTAGATTCACAACGTTTCCAAAACTTACTATGCCTGCAACGCAAAAAAGCACATCCAATCGGCCGAAGCGCCGAACCGCCGATTCTACGGCCTCCTTAACCTGAGTTGAGTTCGTCACATCTGCTTTGATAGAAAACGATTCCTGGATGCCATGTGCGGCATTTGAAATTCGTTCTGTTCGACTCAGATCCAAGTCAACCATGACAACCTTCGCTCCTTCCTTCGCAAATAGGAGTGCACTAGCCAGCCCCATTCCTGATCCGGCGCCGGTAATCATGGCGACTTTACCTTCTAACCGTCCAGCACTCGGGCTCGATGCCATTCTACTCCTGATATTCCGATACATTCAGCCTTGTTCTCACAAAACCAAGTCTAAGCAAGCGCTCCTCGGCATATAGTTAAGCCTATTGGTGCAGTGTGTCGCTTGATTATACTATGTTCTGAAATTCGCCTCACCTGAGCTACTGGCCACAACTTTTGCGCATCGAATTTTGAAATTCCTTGATGCCGAAAGCGTTATGCGATTAAGGGATCAGTTGGCTACGAATGGGATTTCAGAACCGAGTCTTAGCGATCAAGATATGAAAGGATAATCCAAGGTTGCGTTAGATACCCTCTTACTATGGGCTTACTCTGCCGGCGTAAGTTAGGTGATATGGGACGCAATTCGCGATCTTAGGAAATATGCGGCCAGAAGCGGTGGGTCACTCATCGGCTTGAAACCAGCACGGATTTAACTCGATTATCGAAGCAACGCAGTATCTTAGGGGTAATTTAGTGGATTGCCAAGCAATATCCTAATGAACGATCTCGACCCATGAAGATCAGTGGTAACGTATGATCGAACCGAAAATCGTTTCTAAATGGGGTCCCGAAGATGAGATTGGTGCCTTGAATGAAATTACCCCTGCCAAAGTGTTAGAGGCATCACGGCTCATTAAGACAGGCAAGATCTGTCGGTTGGGTCACATATTTGAGTATGGAATCCCTCATGACTGGTTCCATGGCGAATTCGCATATTGCACCTTCCGCAACCATGAAGAGAGTCTAAAATTATTCTCTTCAAAAAATAAACTTGGAGCCATGAACCTGCGACTAGAGATGGCGGATCACACTGGCACCCACATTGATGGAATAAATCACACATCAATAAACGGATGCTTATACAATGGGTTATCCGCGAAAGAGATCACTGGAACATTTGGAACGTCAAAGCTTGGGATGGAGAAGACCCCCCCAATCTTCACTAGAGGTCTGCTAATAGACGTTGCGTCATTGCATAAAGTGGAAAGACTACAACCGGGCAACGTAATCTCAGCGGAAGATATCGAATTGAGCTTGACGGAAGGAAAAAGGAAGATCAAACGGGGAGACGCCGTCCTCATTCGGACAGGCTGGAGCCAACTTTGGATGTCAGACAATGAGAAATATGTGGGTCCTTGCCCAGGAATCGGGCTCTCGGCTGCCCGGTTGCTGGCGGACCAAGGAGTGTCCTTAATTGGAGTGGACACATCCAATGGCGAAGTCACGCCGAACGAAGATCCTCGGGAAATGGACGCGGTCCATCAATTTCTGATCGTTAGGAACGGAATCAGAATAATTGAGAATCTAGAGCTTGAAATTCTCAGAAATGAAAGAGTTGCGGAGTTTGCGTTTATCTGTCTACCGCTACCAATCAAAGGTGGAGCCGGGTCTCCAATTAGTCCAATAGCCGCGTTTTAAACAAAATCACTATTAGCCGTTCTCTGGCTGGTTGAGATCTTAATGCTCAGATCGAATGTCAAAGCTGGTGAAATTGGACCTGTTAACGCGACCAAGTATGATACCCCCGCTCTAATGCTTGACATGGATGCTCTAGAGCGCAACATAGGTCGGATGGCAGATTACTTTCGAGGAAAGAAGGCAAAGCTTAGACCGCACGTGAAAGGCCACAAATCGCCGTTCATAGCTCAGATGCAAATCATAGCTGGAGCAGCTGGCGTAACATGTGCAACAATGAAGGAAGCCGAAGTCATGGTACAATCTGGCATAAATGATGTCTTCATAGCCAATGAAATTCTCGATGAAGAGAAAATACAGATGTTAGCAAAATTAGCTCGTTACTCTAGTATCAAAGTAGCTGTTGACAGTGAACGAAACGCGAAACAAATTTCCAATGCTGCTTCCAGGCGGATGTCCAAGATCGGGATACTCATCGATGTGAATCTTGGCGGACAAACCGGCTTCGAAGGGATCCTTGACCGATGTGGACTGCCACCCGGGCCGAGTGTGGCTACGTTAGCCAATGAAGTGAGCCGTATGAAGAATCTTGAGTTCAAAGGATTGATGGGTTACGAAGGTGGGCTTCGCAAGTTTCCTGAGTATGAGCGAAGGAAAGCCGCTTGCGAGAGAGCATTGACTCTCTTGATCGAAACAAGAGATCTAGTCTCAGATTCCGGGTTATCAGTTGATACTGTCAGCTGTGGAGGGACGAGGTCCTACAACATCGCCGGCGAGTTTCCTGGAGTAACAGAGGTTCAAGCTGGATCATACGTTTTCATGGACGAAACATACCGTCGGTTCGGGCTCGGTTTTGAAATCGCATCGACAGTATCTGCTAGTGTCATTAGCAATCCAAAGGCGCATAAGGTCATTACAGACGCTGGCCTCAAAGCGATTAGTATGGATCAAGGATTACCTCTAGTGAAGGATAAACCGGAATGGGAGGTAACTGATTTGAATGCCGAACATGGACATATCATCGTCAAACGAGTAGACGAGGTAATCGACGTGGGTCAAACTGTAGAACTTGTGCCTACTCACATCGATACGACCGTGTGCCTTCATGACAGCTATTTGTTAGTTCGTGATGGTAAATTCGAGATGCGTCTAGGTGTGGCTGCAAGAGGTTACTGATTTTTTCCAAGACACAGGATCTCACACGAAACGCGAGAGATTCAACTTAGGTCTATGAGGATTCATTCTCGGTTTGCCAAGACGAGGTATCACTGCGATTCAAAGGTAGTTGAGTAAGAAAACCAATCGTTAAAGGCAAGTATAGTTCCAAGTAGAAGGAGATGCATGTGCGCCAACAGCTTGTTAAGCGATAAGGTCGCGTTGGTTACGGGCGGGGGAGGAGACATTGGGCAAGCCATTGCCTTAGCGTTGGCTCGCGAAGGCTCCCGCGTAGCTATTTGCGGCAGATCGCTGGAATCGTTGCTAAAGACATCGAAGCTCATCAGGAACATTGGAGGATCCGCTCTTACTATCAAAGCAGATGTGGGCGCATCCGAAGATGTTAAGAAAATGATTAGGAGGGTATTGAAAGAATGGGGCAGACTAGATATTTTAGTGAATAATGCTGGAACAATATCGTTTTCGCCCGTCATCGACCTACCAGAGGATGAGTGGAACCAAGTTATCGATGTGAACTTAACAGGCACTTTTCTCTGCTCCAAATACGCAGCCAGAGAAATGATAAGAGAGAGGAGGGGTGGAAGAATTGTCAACGTATCTTCAAGAGGCGGGAAGGTTGGTCTCAATAATGCAGCTCATTATAGTGCCTCCAAATTCGCAATCATTGGCTTCACACAAAGCTTAGCCCTGGAACTGATTCCTTACGGAATCGGCGTTAATGCAGTCTGTCCGGGCAGGATTGAAGGAAAAATGGCCCGCGCAGATATCCTAGCTACTGCCAAAGCGGAAGGTTTGTCTAGATTGGCGGCAGAAAAGAGATATGCAGAACCTATTCCCATCGGTAGGCTTGGTTTGACAGGCGAAGTAGCTAACGTAGTGGTGTTCCTTTGTTCAGAGAAAGCTAGTTACATTGTCGGAGAATCAATCAATGTAACTGGTGGGATCGATCTCGTCCGAGGAGGGCAATGAAGGTGCTGCCTCAACGTGTGAACGGATCTGTAGTCAAATTGTCTGTAGAATCATCTTTCTTGAACGCGCATAGACAATAAGTGTGAGACTATTACGGGGCAATTCGAGCTTCATTGGGGACTGGCACTTCCAACACCGGGTCACAGGGAAGGTCACCAGTCGGTTGGCGAAGAGTTTTCCAGTTGATGTTCCGATCCGTCGACGCGACTCGTAGTGATTTCTGTTGTTGAATCACTCTGCATATCTGTCAAAATGAATATTGGAACTACTCGGGCGGGATCTCACGTGTCGCTAGAAGGAGATCTATGCCTTGCCTTTTTAGGTAGAAGTACCTCACGACGAAGATTAGAGCGCCCAGTGCAAATATGACCCCTAGAATTACATCGGAAAAGGGCGTAGACGGACCCACCGCTGGCGTTGTAAATGCGTAATATATCGTCATACAAAAAGCGAAAAAGCATACTACGCCCAATATAGACATTAGCGGAACTCGCCACTTGCCTCCAGGCAGAGTCGACGCAAGTTCTTTTGTTCTTTTGTTGTATGGGAAGATTATGGCTGCTATGCTCACCAGAACCCATACGATTGCAAAGATGGCTGTTGAGTTTAGATACGTTCCAATGTACGTAGTGAAGTCTGTGAGATAAATGAAGATCACACCGACTACTACGCAAAGAGCCGTTGCGTTAAACGGAAACCTATAGCGCTCATTAACATCAGCAAAGCGAACCGGAAGCATGCGGTCAAAAGAAAATGCGAACACATAGCGAGAAACTCCGAACACAAGCGCTCCCACCCACCATAGCCACGACGTCAGCCAACTGAGTTGAATCAAGAATAGGATTACTGGGTTTTGAACGACCATCGGCGTGAACAATGAAAGCCACGGTCCGACCGCGAAGGGCCACTGACTCGGATTGTTGCTGGCAAGGTACAATGCTGCTTGGTTAAACTGGTAACCGACCATGTTAACCCCCCAATAAACACCTAAGAGGTTGATTATAGCATCAATAATCAGCGCTCCAACGATACCCCACAACATCCCGGTCTTGACGTGTCGAACTTCCCCTGAAGCGGACGCCGACCAATTGAAACCGTTGAACCAGAGGACTCCAAATGGTATCGCAAGCAGAGTAGCACCTGTGAATATGGGAGTAAAAGTCCAACCTGACGACTTAGCTTGCTGTATAATGCCTGTGTAAGTTGCGTTGACTCCCCCATAATGATTAAAAGCAGTCACAAACGTCTGGTTGGATGTTGTTGCAAGAACATACAAGCATATGAACGTCCCGATCCATTGAACGACTGCCAAGATGATCATTGATCGACGATATAGCGTGGGACCACGACTGTTTATCAGTATGCCAGCGCCCAAAAACAACAAGGCTACTAGGAAAATTACATATGAGTTTGAGAAATTGGATGCGAAACTGACCCACGAGGGTATGTTCCACGAGTAACCTAGGGATGCAAACCACACAGGTACCACGACCGAAGCGAAAATTACGGAAGTCCCAGCAGCCAAAACAATCCAAGACACCCACATCGCCCATCCTCCCACGAATCCTACAACAGGGTTGAGTACACGACTAAGCCAAACGTAGTCTCCACCAGAACGTGGCATTACGATAACGAAGAAGTAGTACATTATGCAGAGAGGTATCATGAAAAGTAGACCATAGATGCCCGATAGAACTATGTCGGCCCCTGGGTCGACCCCGCCAACAAAATTCATTTGCAGGACATAGCTGAGGTAATTAGGCCCCGTGACTGCTAGGCTCAGGAACAGTACGTCGATGTAGGTAAGAGATCTGACAAGACCCGTAGCGTCTCTCACAAAAACGGTCTTAGGATTCATAGCACAATATTCCGACACAGGCGATCCAGCTTGAGTTGCTTGGCTTCAGTATCCTCGAGCGCAACTCTAAGAGCTTTGTGCCCTAGCATTATGTCAAGCCAGATGCTTTACGTGTCAAGATAAATGGTTGACGCAGGAAATATAACACTTGGGTATATAGACGCAAATTTGGGCTGAAAAAAATCCATTAATAAAGAGTGACCGAAAACCTAATCCACCGCCAACACAACAGCGCGTTAAATCGTTTGCATCGTCAACCATGACATATCGGTGACCAGATCTTTTGAGTCTACACAGTGCTTACCTGACTGACCGTCAGATGCGCATCTGGGAGATGATTCGCATAGGCCTATCACAGAGCGAAATAGCCAGAAAACTAAACATAAGCCGTCAGGCAGTAAACCAACTGGCTCAGTCGATTCCTGACAAGGTGACGGCCGCATTACAGGACGCGTCAAGTCTCAACCGGGTCGAACCCAAGTTCATTGACAGCGTGAGAGGAGTGCTCCTCGGCTGGAGTAAGGAATTCCAAACTGAAACCATAATTACTGTAAATCCGAAGATTGGATTGCGTATATGGTACCAACATAATCTCGGTCGATGCCGCATTTGTCCTGACAAAAAGAACTGCCGATCGGCGCTACTAGAAACCGCGAGTGAATCTGGCATATTACTTACCAAAACAGAAAAAGATCTTGAACCTTCGAAACTTTCCGGAATTATCTTCTCAAGATTGATTGACTAGTGGCCACGATCCAGTGTTCACGTGCGTGCAGTCTCTCTTTTACTGTTCGCTTACCGTAGTTCTCCAGATTATGATGTAAATCTCCTAACACCTCTGACGTGTGAATCATAACAGGGACGAGTTTACTCACTCCCGCAGTGGTTGCTCTGCAGCTATGTACCAGTAAATTGGGGTCAGAATCTCCTTCCCCGCACGTCTTGCCTCCTGATTCGATTTGGTGAATACGAGAAATTCGCATGCTACACGGGGGCGACCGAGCGAGTCCCCGCGGGCCCGCCACGATTCAGCACATTGATTGATTGAAACACGCGTCAGGCTAAATCCTTTAGCTTAACCCTCGCCCCCGGCACCACCGATACTTGATATTACACTTTCATTCTACACCCTCCAAGAGAACGAACACCCTTCCTCGATAACTTGGTTTAAGCGGGGTGCTGCGTTGAGGTTTGGGTTGTGGGCCGCACTATACCTTCTTGGCGTATGGTTGTCGAGGGAGAGCTTGGGAAGTTGAAGAGATTCCGAGAGTTTCTCAGGTCGGAGGATAAGGAGATATTCGACGACCTCCTCAACCAATGCAGGCTCTATGCTTCGTACGGGAGCACGATGGCTTTACCCGTAAAGGAGATCCCACTCTTAATGTCGATGCTCTTCGGCCAACACAAGCGACTTATGGAACTGGAAAAGAGAATCAACTCCACGAGCCAAGGAGAGTCGGCGGCTGAAGGTCAAAGTTTACCTCTTCAAGGGTAAACCGGATCCCTCAGAGATAGAAGCAACTTCAACGACCGGTAATGTTGGGTCTTGTTGGGTCTTACAAGCGCTAAACATTTTGGATGTTAGATAGGCGCGGCTCGCACAAATTCGTAAAGCGTAATTCTGCGGTGAGACAAAACGATGAGTAAGTGAAAGCGATTGAGGAATTGGATTTGGAAGCTGCTCTCGCTGGTCTGCATCCCAATCGTAGGAGTTCTCATGTTGGCTTCCATATTTCTCACGCCTCCGAATCCTGCATGGACTTCCCAATGCCCAGGACTTGCAGGTGATTGCACCGTTATTCCAGCGTGGGGTGGAGGAGCGGGAATACTATACGTCTTCGGAGCCTTCGTAGCGGTCGTCTTCAGCCTTGGATGCTGGAGTCAGTATAAGTGGGACCAGTTAACGGAGGATGAGAAGGCGCAGAGAAAGTTAACTTCCGGACGCTACAAAAGATGCACGTCGTGCGGCGCTTTAATGAGGAAGAGGGGCTGGGGTTCGAAGCGTTGCAGGGCCTGCGGGTACAGTCCCGATTGAAAGATTGAGAACACTCAGCGAACTTCGACCACTAATCTACGAAATAACAAAACATATACCCTCATCTCATGCGCGTAAGGATTTTCTGAGGCAGTTCTAGTGGCTGGTAGATCATCGTCCAAGAAGGAAATCGAGGACTTTCGTAAACTCTTGAGTGAAACTGAAACCACCGTCCGAGAATTGCGGGAAGATGTGTTAATCCTGAAGCAACGGCTCGTTGAGCCACACAGAAGAGGTCGATGGATAAAGAACCGCAGCAATGTGTTGAACGTCCTAACGCTCCTAGTAGTAATTTCGGGAGCCCTTTTCCAAGTCTGGCTTAACCGACCCGTAGTAGATTTTCAATTAGCTGCACCCACATCGAGCAACTACTACTACACATATCCGCCCGACCCATTGCCGCCCCCACCGGTTCAATTCTACTTCAAAGTACAAAATACGGGTCAAACTGACATAACTCTGGATGTCGTGATTGCTGCGGTAAATGCGACTGTTTCAAACGCGGAGGAAGGAGCCTTCAATCAAACGGCGACTGAACGTATTTTCGTTTCGGCGAGAACTGAAAGCGATGGGACTTTCTATGCGAGAGTGAACTACACAGTGACTTCCTTTAACGTACGAATCTTTAGCGTTAGCCTTGTGGGCAGTCCTGACTGGCTCACAACAGTTGTTGATTATGCCCGTACCTACAACCCGATAAATGCTCTTGCGTTGGTATGGGTCAGGCAGCCACCTCAGGAATATCAGGGATATCACACTGCGACTTTTGCTCTCCAAACTTGAGACAATCGAAGACTGGTTGTTGTGTGTGCCTCTACTGGTGCGCCGCCGCCGTTAAGAACTTGTTTGTGAACTTGTGTGAGAACTTGTTTGCACGACGACCACGACGACAAACTACTACGAACAATAACTACGCAAGTTTGAACGACGACGAAACACCGATGAACGCAAACACCGAAGGGGCATAAGACACCCTTTAAAGAAAACGAACCAGGCCAGACAGTATAGCGAAAGTAGTTCGAAGTGGATTGAGCCTTGCTCAATTCTGACAGGTCGATCGGAGAAATTAACGCATTTATTCAAGCCCAGATGAGAGCAAAGAAGTTGGATCAATGCGGGGCTATCGATGCTAGCGTTTGGCTTGAGAAGAAAGGAATATTACGGAATGACAAGAGCAAACCAGGTCGTCCTCTGCGTGTTCTTCTAAGAAAAGTGATGATCGAGGGATCCGCGAAGGGTCCGGGCGGTAGATGGATAATTAGGCGAGTCAAAACTCGCTGAGGGAATCATCTTTGGTCCGCCCAATCACTGCGCGTGATTCTGTCTCCGCTTTGGGGCAGATGATATCGGCAACCCTGACCGACGGTCAAGCTCTTTCAGACAGGCTAGAGCTTCTGAGTGTTCTCGCCACCGTCAGCTCGGGCGAAAACTTCGACAGAACCCGAAGGTTCGTCCATTCGTATAAGCAAGTGGTCGGACCAACATTTTGGCAACGTGCCCAGACACTCTATACAAGCTCGAAGCCATTGAGATGGAAGGTAAGTTATAGGGGGCGATTAACCGGAACAGGTAGACAGCTTGAGGAGAATCAGATTCAGTGCGTAGTAGATTCCCTAGCTAGAACACCCGGTGCAAACACGCTCTCGTTCGCTTTCTACCGACCAAGCGACCACAGGCGCGCGAGAGCATTGCCAGCAAGTATGCCTTGCCCAATTGCAGGAGATTTCAAACATCGTGATTCTCTGTTGCACCTCAATGTCTTCTTTCGAACGCATGACGTCTATCGCCTTGGATTTCCAGATCTTTTTTTCATGCGTTCACTCCAACGCGAGGTCTTGTCTAAGGCTAGGGCTTTGCGGCCTCAGAAATTTGCTCAAGCAGACTTAGGAGAATTGAATATTTTCTTCTCACGTGTCTTCATTCTTAAGAGGAACAAAAAGAGTGCGAAACTACTGCTCGAAGCTGTTGAGAAGTTTGAAGCAAAATGGCAATGATTGGCGAGCATCAGGCCGGTCTAATTTGCCGTGCACTAGAAGGCGACTCTCGAACCTGCTGGATTTATCCATTCACTAGTGTTCCGTTAGGCTGATCAGACTTGGGCGATGTCAAAGAGGGTTCTGAATCGAGCGAGGGTGAAGAATCGCTAAAGCATCGGGCTGCAGAACTGCGAAGCCAACTCATAAAGTCAATAGAGAAAAGATTCTCGGGAGCTAGCCCCGAAGAAAGAAAGGCGATACATGACAGACTGTGGAACATGATTCAATATGCGATTGGACGACACGACTACTGGGAAGAGTACCGCACAAGATATCTGACGATAGCCACCGCCCTAGTGAGCGTAGCCGCGGCCGCTGTCGCTATCCTCGTAACCGCAAAGGTCGGGCTTACGGCAATAGGAATCTACGGATCGTTTATCATTTTGGGTTGCACGGGAGGGTACATGCTTCGGAAGTTTCAGAAAGAAACATCTCCGGATTACCCGTATCGCAGCGTATCGAAGGTAACAAGTTGGATCTACTTCTACCCGTTAGTCCGGAACGAAAAGCTTCTACGGGATTCTTTGCCGAAAACGGCCGCAAAAGAACTTCGAGAGCAGGCCGCTAAGGACTACCTCACTGGTCTAGAGAAATTCACTAAAGATTGGTCTTCAATGAATGAATGGGAACATATTCAAGAAGACATCGAGCAAGTACTGATTCTCTTTACACTCCAAGCCTACAAGCGCATGCTTGCAAGACAAATGGCGCAGATATTTGAAACTGGAATCATTGTATCTGCGGTGCTGCTTGTGTTTGGAATTATTTTGTATTCTCTATGGACGTAACGATTTCCTTTAGGAGTCTAATTGACATTCCGCGAACGCGCTAGCGGAACCGTTACGTAGTGCGCATTTGTTCTCGACACGCCTGAAGATGCATTATCTGCCTTCATGTGAGAGAACTGAAGACGAGCTACATACCTTCACGGAAGTAATTCAGCCCACGTCAAGTGCTAAATGCGCGTTTGATTCTCTTGAGGTCTATACCTCTCCTTACGGAGTATCTGACTCGGCCTTTCTCGTCTGCTATTAGCTCGATTCTTAGTGCCCAGTTTGGCGGCGCCGTTCCACGGGTGAACACCTCGTCCGCCATCCTCAGCTCTTCCCGGAAACGGCTCAAGTGTGCTTTGGTCGCCTTTTCCTGCAGCTCCTCGAATCTGTGTCCCAGCAGACTCCTGACCCTGGGAGCTAAGTCTGGGTTGCTCGTAGTAGCCCTGAACTGTCCTAGCTCAGTTAGCCTGTAATACTCGACCGGTAGGCCGACGCGGGATCTGGCTGTTGAGGTAACTTCTATCCAACCTAACCGTTTCAAATGGTCGACCATGTTGTAGACAGTCCCCTTGCTGATCTTCGAGCGCTTCTCGATTTGGTACTTGTTCAGCGGCTCTTCCGATTCACAGAGTATTCTCATGAACTTTGCCATCAGGACTACCTCAGGCGTTCGGGGCATATAGGTCACATTCATTATAAGTATCATCCTTAAGCACCTATATAACAGTTGTAACTATAGGCGCAGATTGGTGGAGCGAACAACTGTTGCCTTCGAAAGGTAGCCCTCAAATCGTCACTCGCTTCGATCCAATTACAGAACAGGGGTTGCGGGCTTACGCCGCTGCCGATTCGAAAACGGTATCCGAACTTGTCAGGGAAATCATCAAGGGTTGGGTAACTGATGAACCCTACCCAAAAATGGGTACGGGTGTATCCCACCCCCCCGGGGGGGTGTATCCCACCCTACACCACATGGACAGTCTCGTGAAGGAACTTGAACTCCATATCTACGGCGTGCGGATTGCCGCAAGCGTCGACGTCCAAGCTGAACGTGAGGAACTGTACCGCACAGCTCTCGGGGTTCTGAGAGATGCTGTGAAGCTGAGTGAGAATGAAGAGTTAGCGAGAAAGGCAGGGGCCCGAATGGCGGCCATGCAAGTCGCCACCCAAGCCTCACTCTCAGCCCAATGCGCCCTACGTGACTACCAACGCGGCGACATCACCGCACTTGTGGACCAGCTGGTGAAAAACAACGAGCTTCTCAAAGCGAAACTTAGAAAATTTGAGGAAGGAACAGGCAACCCTACTCAAGGAAGCTGAAGACGCCGAGGCAGCCGTCCAACTCTCGGGTCTCGAAAGGCAACCTACAACGTGGAATGCTAAGGACTACGAAGATAAGCCCGTCGAGTTCGCGATCAAAATCCTAGGGTTTAACCCCACATCATACCAGGTCAAACTTCTCCAGGATAAAGAGAAGCGCATAGTGGTGATATGGCCCAGGCAGTCCGGTAAGACAACGACGCTCGCGGTGCGAATGATTTGGTACGCAGCCACCCACCCACGGACCACCAGCCTGATCGTGGCGCCAGGCCTCCGCCAATCTATGATCGTTATGGACAGGATTCACCGTTTCCTCATGTCAATCAACAAACCGCTGCGCCGCCTGATCGTTGCGAAGATGCAGCGGACGGTTATCTGGTTCAAAGAAGGCTCACAAATAGTCGCGTTACCTAACAACCCAGATCTCTTAAGGGGGTACACTGCGCACAACGTGCTGACGGATGAGAGCGCATTCTTTCGAGAAGACGAACTAGTCTTCTACAGCGTCCTCTTCCCGATGCTGCAAACAACCGACGGCACCTTGATCGCAAGCAGCACGCCTTGGGGCAAAGACTCCGTCTTCTACAAGTTCACCCAGGAAAAGGCGTTCAGCAAACGATGGGTCAAGATCGACGCCGTGGTCAAGGCCGGCCTTACGACGAAAAAGTTCATCGACGAGATGAAACAACGAACCCCCAACGAGAGGTTCCGCCGGGAGTACCTCGCCGAGTTCGTTGAGGACGAGCTCGCCTACTTCACACAGAAACTGATAGCGCAATGCATTGCCAGCGAACTCGCCCCCATCACCGACGATTGGACCAAGCACATTGTGCCACCGATGGGCCGGTACTTCGTTGGTGTTGACTTCGGCAAGAAAGTCGACTACTCCGTCATAGCCATAGTTCGATGGAACACCCAGAAGAAAGCCGCCGAGCTCGTAGGCATGGTTCGCTTCCCCCTCGAAACACCATACGCCACAGTCATCGGCTACGTGAAAGTGATCTGCGACAAACTCCAACGCGTCGAGAAAGTCCTCGTCGACCGAACCGGCGTCGGCGAATACATCACCGAGGAAATGAAGAACGTACACATCAAAAGCATCGTCGAAGGCGTCATGCTAACCGTCCCTTCGAAGCAAGAGATTCTTGGTTACATGAAGCACATGATGGAAACCGAATGCCTCGGCCTCTACCTCGACCCAGACCTCATAGCCCAAGTCAACGTGGAACGTTTCGAACTCACCAAAGCCGGCCAGATTCAGTTCTCACACCCAGAAAGCACCCACGACGACGAGCTCTGGGCCCTCGCATTAGCCGTCTATGCAACACGAACGCCTGACACCAGCTACATGACCGAGGGTTACGGAGTGCCACACCAGTGGTGACTCATTGCTCGAATTGCGGCTGCAGCCTGCGCCCTGCGCACAATCGCCAGGTTAGCGGCCGGTTAGTTCCGTAAGTACGATGGGACAGGCACTCACGTTAGCATCCGAAATAGGGAACAATGGTCCCTGCGGGAAAAAGGAGGGAAATTTACGGTTTATGCTCGGTTATATCTAAAAAGCTGCGCCGCAGCGGGGACAAACGCGTCCTGGAGAGAATTGAGGCGCCGCATAGGAGTAGTAGGTGTAGGGCGCGTAATTCGCACCCGGCATCTGATAATACATAGGTCTGCTCCAATAGTAGCCAACAGCAGCTCCGGCACCAAATCCCAAAGCTCCCCCAACCAACCCCGCAGCCAAAAGACTACCGAGTATGAAGAACGGCACAAGTTTCACCTTTCGATCAAAAACGGCATTCTATGTATATAAGAATTTACGCAATATACGCAACTTTTCGCTTTCCCCGATCATTCCATGTACGAAGCTTCTGAGGACGAAACTCAAGGATAGGAAGAAATTCAATATTCTGAAGCCGTTTAGAATTGGTGGGCGATGATGACCTGTCCTCTAAACTTCCACTTGTCTCTTCACGCACGTGAAGACTGCGCTTATTGTTTTCTCAATAGTTCCGCCAATGACCCTTTGACCAACTGAAGCGAGTGTTCCACCAATCTGCACGTCCGCTTTGTAGGTAAGCTTCGTGCCTGTGTCAGAATCTGCAAGGTCCATAGAAGTATCCATGTTCATGGTACTCCCGACTCCGGTGCCAGTGCCTTTGAGTCGAGCATGTGAGGGCGGAGTTTGTTCCACGATTGCCAGTTGAAATTTGAAATCTCCTTTCATGAAACCGATCCCCACACGTGCAACTGCCGTGAACTTATTGTCAGCCTCAACCTGCAAACTCTTCAAGTCCGGCAAGCATTTGCCAATCTTGTTTGGATCGATGACGAAATCCCAAACCTTGTCTCTAGGTGCTTTCACTTCGAATGTTCCCTCAAAGTTCATTCCCAATTCAAATCACAACTCCATCATGATAGACGCGAGCGCTTTCGCTTAACACCGTCGATGCCTCTTGTACCACTTCTGATTACGCGTACGAATAAGGGCTTGCGAGGAAGGTACACCTCTACTAGGGGATGCTGACCGTGAATGAGCAGAAACGCTATAACGGGGAGCTAAATCAGACAACATTAGAGGCGTTGTTAGACAAAGCCAGACCGGAGCAGAATGTGGCGCGTCAAATGTGCCTGAATAGGTGAGTAACTTGTCTCTCATAATCAAATGGCCTAACTGCGGCGAAAGAATACTTTCAGTGTGAGGATGCATGCGTCCGATCTTTGAAGTGGCTGATGAGTTGGGTATACGGGATGAGTATGTGAAGCCCTACGGGAAGTGGAAGGCCAAGATCAGTTTCGAAGCCGTTCGTAATGCTAGCTCAACGAAGGATAAGGGGAAGCTGGTTCTTGTAACTGCGATGACGCCTACGCCGTTTGGCGAAGGAAAGACCGTGACATCAATTGGCGTGGCGATGGGATTAGCAAGACTGGGCTACAAGTCAGTGTTGTGCCTAAGGCAGCCTTCACTGGGGCCAGTTTTCGGAATCAAAGGTGGGGCTGCGGGAGGCGGAAAGTCAACGGTCGAACCCATGGAAGAGATCAACATGCGGTTTACCGGAGACATCGACGCGATCTCCGCGGCGCACAATCTACTCGCCGCAATGCTCGACAATCACCTCTTCCACGGGAACGAATTGCAGATCGATTGGAGAACCGTCACCTTGCGTCGCTGTGTCGACATGAACGACCGCGCGCTTCGCAGAACCGTCATAGGCCTTGGAGGGAAGAGAGACGGGATTCCCCGCGAGGAAGGCTTCATAATCACCGCTGCTTCCGAGGTTATGGCGGTCCTATGCCTCTCACGCGACTACCATGACCTAAAGAATCGGCTGGGTCAGATCATTGTTGGTTATGATATCCAAGGCAGGCCCGTTCGAGCGATTCAACTTAAAGCCGTCGGTTCGATGGCGGCGATACTCAGGGAAACGTTAGAACCAAATTTGGCCCAAACCGCGGAAGGAACACCTGCCTTGGTACACGGTGGGCCATTCGCAAATATCGCACACGGCACGTCGAGCCTAGTCTCAATCCTGTTGGGTCTGTCCGTAGCAGATTATTGTGTCGTCGAGGCCGGCTTCGGAAGCGAGCTGGGAGCAGAGAAATTTGTCGACATAGTTTCTAGAGTAGGCGGTTTCAATGTAAGCGCGGCTGTGGTTGTTGCCAGCGTCAGAGCGCTTAGACATCATGGCGGAGTTCCAACGGAGAAACTAAACTCAGCCGACCCTGAGGCTGTCAAAAAGGGGCTGGGAAACTTAGGCAAACACATAGAGAATGTTCGAACCCTTGGTCTTGCCCCTGTGGTGACAATTAACAAATTCCAATCGGACGAGCAGAGAGAGATTCAGGTGATAGAGCAGTTCTGCTCTAGCCTAAACGTTCCTTGTGCAGTTTCAACTGTCTTCGAGAATGGCGGCGAAGGCGCAACCGAACTCGCCGAACGCGTCGTAGAAGCTACAGGAAAAGGAGCCCAAAGCCACCCAGTATACCCACTCGAAGCCTCGGTGGAGGATAAACTGGAAGCGGTGATAAAGGACCTGTACGGTGGAATCGGTGCAGAGTACACATCCGATGCCAAGAAAGACATAGGCCAAATAACACGATTATCTTTCGTTAACCAACCGATCTGTGTTGCCAAGACACCTCTATCGCTGTCAGACGACCCCACAAAGATTGGCAGACCACGGGATTTCACTGCGCTAGTTCGACGGGTAGAAGTGGCCGCAGGAGCTGGATTCAACATTGCATACATGGGAGATGTGGTCACAATGCCGGGGCTGCCCAAACGGCCTGCGGCCGAGAACATCGACTTAACGGATGAAGGTATCATCACGGGTTTGCAGTAGCCACTTACTTGAGCTGACGAAACCCAACCCCTACGTGTGAGGTAGGCAATCGCTATGGGGCAGCGAGTCTTCATCTTCTCAGTGGATAAGCTAGCTTATGCCAAGTACTTTTCCTGCAGATAATTGATCAGCGATTGCGGGTTGTATTCCTCGCCAAACAGTTTCCTTTGCAGGTCCTTGGGAGGGTATGTTGCGCCGTACCTGTGGATTCTCTCCTTCAGCCAGTCCTTAACTTTCCCAAACTCACCTTTCGCAATCGTCGCCTTCAGGTCCATATCTTTCCGGATTCGGTTGTAGAACATTCCAGCTATGATGTTGCCAAGCGAGTAGGTGGCGAAGTAGCCGATCAGTCCTCCGCTCCAATGCACGTCCTGAAGTATTCCTTCAGCATCGTTCTGAGGCCGCACGCCCAGATACTTCTCCATCAGATCATTCCACATGGAGGGAGCTTCGGAAACTTCAATTTCTCCGCCGATCAGTTTCTTCTCCAACTCATACCTGAGCATTATGTGGAAGTTGTAAGTCAATTCGTCGGCGTCGACCCGGATCATGCTAGGTTTTACTGAGTTCACATACCGATAGACTTCGTCGTCGCCGTACGGAGCGACGAATGGGAGGTTCGCCTTCAGGGTTGGGTAAACAAGTTTTACGAACTCTCTGCTTCTCCCGATGAAGTTTTCCCAGAACCTTGACTGTGACTCGTGGACGCCTAATGAAGTAGCCTTGGACAGCGGGGTGTAATCGAGTGATGGGTCAATCTGCAGGTCGTAAATCGCATGTCCAGATTCATGTACGGTCGAGTAGAGAGAAGCCTTGAAGTCTTTCCCCTCGTACCGGGTTGTTATCCTCACGTCCTCTATGGACATGCTCGTAGTGAATGGGTGAGTGGAAACGTCCATCCTGAACGTCTTCTCCGGCATTTGCATTAACTTCAGCACATTTTCGTTCACTCGCTTCATCGCGGTCTCTTCATAAGCGATTTCTTCAAGGGGGTGGGTACTTGGGAATTTGTTGGCTGATTGCACCTTGTCGAGTATTCCTTTCAGCGCGGGAGCCATTGGGGAAAATACTTTGTCCACATCGTTCGTCGTAACTCCTTCTTCATACCTATCCATCAGCGCATTGTACGGGTGTCCCTTGTAACCAAGTTTCTCTGCTTCCTGTCTCTTCAATCCAACCATTTTTTCGAGGTAGGGTTGGAACATCGAAAAGTCCGAGTTCTTTCTAGCCTCTCTCCAGACAACGGTGCCTTCGGTCGCTGTTCTGATGATGTCTTCCAAGAGCTTTGGAGGGACTTTCATGCAATAATCTAAGTCGCGCTTTAGCACCCTTACAAAGCCCTTTTCGAAGTCATTAAGGCCTACCAATTTTTCGGCTCTTGCAGCCAAGTCAACTAACTGCATCATGCGCTCTTGTCTTATCAACTGGGTTTGAGCAAGTGCAAAGCCTCTCTGTGCCGAAGACCCGAGTGGCATGTAGGTTTCCATGTCCCACTCAAGGAGAGCACTTACACTATCCAATGCCCACAGCGGCTTATACTTCTCAGCGATCTCCATAATGGTCGAGTTCTGAGACATGAAGTTGAAACCAGGCATAGGACGCTATATAATTGTAGTGCGACAGCAACACCTGACCCTATGAAGTTTGAGGGCAAAGAATAATTCATCGCCTCGGCGAACAGCGCTGATGACGAATCAAGTTCGTAGCAGGAGCGTCGAGTTGTCATGAATATACAAACCTGTTCTTGTGGAAGTGGAAAACGGCCAATAGGTTTCTGTGTCGAGTGTCGAAGAAGTTACTGTGATGAATGCAAGTTTGTTCATATCTACACACCTCCGCTCATGAATGTCGGTGACTTGTATCACGCGAGCATAAACAAGAAGCATTGAGCCTCAAAGACGGTCTAGGTTCAACTTGACTCAAAAGCCGCGCGTGGTTTACGATGGCGTCTGCAACCTCTGCACCGGCGCCGTTCGGTTCCTCAACCTAATTGATCGAAGCCACACGTTCGAATACGAGCCATTCCAAGAACTTGGTCTTGGGGTGAGGGGAAAATATGGAATGAGCGATCGAGAGTTTCGAGGTCGAATGCATCTGATTCGACGGGATGGATCACTAATTAGCGGGCCGGCTGCAATCACAGAGGTATGTAAGCTCCTTACGCCGTTTAAGCTCGTGTGCAGCCTATTCAGCACTTCATTGGCGGAGAGGATCTACGATTTCATTGCGAGTAGGCGGTACTCGCTTTTCGGGTGCAGGGAATCATGTTTTGTTGTCAGAGCGACTGAGAGCTCAAAGATTAGAATGCGCTGAAAATTAAGTTAATGTCATCAGGATCTGGGACGAAGAGTTTACCGGGTCCGTCGTTTTGTGTGCTCAAATTTCCACCGAGCCTAGAGGAGAGTTCGTTCAGGTTTGCTTGTGGAATGTTGAGAACGAAGTACTCCAAGCCTAGCCAAGGTTTCTGCGCTCTTGGTCCTCCGAGGCTCTCCCACGTGTTCATGCCTATGTGGTGATGGTAACCTCCAACTGAAAGGAAAGCTGCACTCCCCAAATAGCTCGTCAATTCTAGCCCCAAAAGGTTCCTGTAGAATGTTATCGAAGTCTGCAGGTCAGTAACCTTCAGGTGCACGTGGCCGACGCGAGTTCCCTCAACGATTCCGGTCAACTTATCATTGCCCTCCTTCGGCAGTTCTTTGATCAGTGATTCCAAGTTCAAGGGTTGAGTTGCCATCTGAACTTCACCATCGTCAAATTTCCAATTGCTTCTCGGTCTATCAGCGTAGATCTCGATTCCGTTGCCTTCGGGGTCGCTCAAATAGAGCGCCTCGCTGACATTGTGATCCGCGTAACCGTCGAAGACTATACCATTGTTTCCGAGCGAGAGGTACACGGCGGCTAGGCTCTTTCGGTCGGGGACAAGGAGCGCGTAATGATACAGACCGGCCGCGTCAGCGGGAGGTTTCAACGCTTTCTCATCAGAGTCGAGAATGAGAATTGGTTCTTTGGATTGTCCGCAACCGAGTGCGGTGAAGTTTCCATCACGTTGGATTACTTTGAGTCCGCATTCCTTCTCATAGAATGAGAGCATCAATTCTAGGTCATTTACTCTCAAGCAGACGGGACCCAGTTTCAACCCAGGATCGAGTTTGAACTCTAATTGAGACAAGTACACAGCCTCCGATATGTCACCGCGAGGCTCCGATTTAAGTCGGGAACTGTCCTTGCTAAGATACGTGCCTTGTTCTGACGAATGTCAGTTAGATCGGCTTGACCGCCTTTCTCAGACGCTTCGACTGGGACATGTTTGCCACCTTGATGTATCCTTTCTCGTCGGGCTTCAGTTCGCGTAGCTCTAAGTAACCCGCTTTCTCGGCGTTTTTCAGTAGTTCAAATCCCTTTTCTGTTCTTGCAATGACGGTGGAATAGCCGGTTGGACAACCTATTCCGCCAACTGAGATGTCCGAGTATTCTGCGGTGAAATCGTCACATTGCCTACAACTATTTCTCACGAACAAATCCACCTCCCTCAAGGGGACATGCAGAAGCTCGTTCTCCCCCGACCACACTATGAAGGACCCTTTCTTGATTCCCATCCTAGTGACCGTAGACGGGTCGATCCCTTTGCTCGTAACATAGGCGTCAATGAGTTTGTCGTAGGCGTAGCTCTCCATACAGAACAAACCTATCGACAACGTCATTGCCTGCGCCAACCGGACATTGCCCAAGGGCGAAGTCTGAATTCTTCTTACGGCTTTGATTTGGCATGGCGTTCCTACGAGGCCGATCCTGGTTTTCTGATACTCATCCACAGCTGACCGCACGCCAAGTATCGTTGGGCTGGGGGTGTATTTCGTTCCAGCGTTCTTTATCAAGTCAGAATACTTCGTCGCAACCTCTGGCTTTGCCCGCCACTTCGAATCCCTTCCCGCTACAACAGCGGCATCGATCAACTTGCTCTCCAACGCGTACGCGAGTAGGGCAGTGACAACGCCTCCATCTTGCGCCTGGCTCCGAATTTCATCTCTAGTTGCTTTGCCAACGAATGCTCCACGCGAGATTCCAAGGGGTTCGTCGGGGCGTCTTGTTCGGTTGTGTAGGAGCATTTCAACGTCGTCGTTCGAGAACTCTACATTTGGACATTGGTAGTAGCAGATCTCGCAGAGTGCACAAGCCCCTATGAGTGTTGGTTGTTCTCCGGCAGGCCAAAGAATGTTGATGGGACAGGCAGCCATACAGGCACCACAGAAAGTACACAGGTTAGGCCGAATCACCTGGGTGATCAGGTTACCGAAGAGCTTCGGTTTTTCAAGCATCATAGATCGACTCGTAGAGAGCTTTTTCGTTCGCGAACGGACAGGGACTAATTAGAAAAGGGCTTGTGGTTGTTTCCCAGTATTGAGATACAGCCATTTGGGCTTGCGTCACAGACCTGAGGCCTAACAGCCCAGAACGTTCAGTATATTCTTCGGAACCTTGCGCAGATCATACCGAAATACGTTGGGACATCGTAGGAGACAATTTCCGATTTCAGCTTGATCTTATCCGCGATTCCGGTGAGCACGGCCATTTGCCATCGGCTGTCCGGCTTCGCCGCCTTAACCAAACTCTGTTTGAAAGTCATGACCGCGCTTATTCGATTCCTGATCAACGCCTCCAGCACCATTCTATCGTAGTCCTTAGATTGTCTGTTGAAACCATAAGGTCCATTCTTTTTCTGGGCATGTGCTTGGTCGGCGCTCGCAACGAAGACAACTCTCTTCTTTTGACTCGCCTCTGCTTGCTCGGCTATTATTCGACCAAATTCAAAGTTCTTCGACAATGGAATCTCGCGAGAAGGCGTCACTATAACCACCCGTGGCTTCCTCCGGCACCGAGGAACCATGAACCACAAAGGGACGAGAGTCCCCCAATCCATTGGCATATCAGCTGTGACCCCTTCGCTAGTTCCGTAATGCGCGCCAACCACTGGCAAATGTTTCCTGGTGGACCGTTCGAGCAGTTCACTCGCGAATTTCACATCGCATTTGACTTTGAGGCTGACCGTTTTCTTGTTTCGCGGAGATGCCTGCAGGGTCCCTGTGGAATTTTCAGACAGGACTATACCAATTTTACCCCACAATCTAAGATTGTGCGGAGTCGCTATCACAATCGTGTCTGGCTTCGCTTTGCCCACATCTGAAGCAAGCCTAAGTAGTCCGTCTCGTGTTTTCCGAAACTTATTCACCGCAGTCTTAGAGGCAAGTTGCTCGATCGCTTCGCTGCCGTGTGGGGCAATGCATGCATACACTAAGGTCATTTCTGATACCTAGCTGAAGCTGTACAGATCATCGGAACGAGGCTAATATGCTCTCTATATCCGAGCTCGAGAAAAAAATTCGTCATGAGCACCCTCAAGGTTTTTCCGTTTTATTTCTTGCAAGAATTGTTCGCGATTAAATGCTGGCTCAACTGCTTTTTCAGTGGTAGACTTGGCGTTACCGAGGATAGATATCTTAATCATTCTGATCCGAAAGACACGCGAAATTATGGCTCGTTATACCGTTGTGGTCATGCCAGGAGACGGGATCGGCAATCAAGTCGTGCCGGAGGCGCTACGTGTCCTCAAGGCAGTAGGTTTCGATGCAGAATATGTCCATGCCGACATCGGCTGGGAGCTTTGGCGGAGCGAGGGAAACGCGCTGCCCGATCGCACGATTGACCTGCTGGCCAAGCACAAACTGGGACTGTTTGGCGCCATCACATCCAAACCGAAGAAAGACGCCGAAGCCGAACTGGACCCTAGGTTACGCGATAAAGGATATGTCTACTACAGCCCCATCGTAACCATGCGTCAACGCTTCAACCTGGATATCTGCGTTCGGCCCTGCGTAGGCTTCAAGGGCAATCCGCTGAACTATATCCGGAAAAGGCCGGACGGTGGCTTCGAAGAGCCACAGATCAACACTACCATCTTCCGCCAGAACACAGAGGGCATGTACAGTGGCGTCGAGTGGACGAACCCCCCCGATAATGTGCGTGCTGCGCTGAGCTCTCATCCCAAATTCAAGGCCTTCGCCCACGTTCCCGGGCAGGATCTCGCCGTAAGCGCGCGGATCATCACTCGCCCAGCGGCGCATAGGATCATCACCGCCGCCTTTGAGTTCGCCAAAAAGAAGGGTTTCAAGGCTGTGACCATCTGCGAAAAGCCAAACGTGGTGCGCGAAACCTCTGGCCTAATGGAGGAAGTTGCGAAGGAAATCCAAAAAACAAAGTTCCCTGACATCCAACTCTGGCGCAACAACATTGACGCGCAGTTAATGTGGTTGAACAAGAACCCCGAAGACTTCAACGTAATCGTCGCTTCGAATCTTTTTGGCGACATACTTTCCGATGCTTTCGCCGGGTTGATCGGTGGACTAGGCTTCGCCCCTTCCGGAAATATTGGGAGCGAAATTGCTGTATTCGAACCCACACACGGATCTGCCCCTAAGTACGCGGGGCTGAATCCGCCAATCGTGAATCCGATCGCCGCGATCCTGGCAGCCGCAATGCTGGTCGAACATGTCGGCGAATCCGATAAGGCGAAAAAGATCTGGGATGCGGTAGGCGCCGTCGTGAACGAAGGAAAAGTTCGCACATACGACATGATGCGCCTCACCGGCGGGCCGAGAGTACTGCAGCAGGGGGCAGCCTCCACGCCAGCAATGACGGATGCAATTCTAGCCAAGCTCAGTGTGTAGAGCCGAGCCGGGCGGCGGAAGAAGGATTTGCCCTGAGTGGCGGACGGAGTCCGACCACACCTTCGAACTACCCTTCAGCCCCCAGCGAGAAATAAGACCGGTCCTTTGTCGTCACGGTTTGTGTTACACGTGCTCTCTACGGTGATTCTTGCATGCAATGTTTTTCTGTTGCTGCATCCGCCAAGTTGCCGCGAGAAGGGGTGGGCTAAGCGAAATGGCTGGAAAGACTTTGGCGGAGAAGTTGATCGGGTCGCACACCGCTAAGGGCTCCGTTTCGGCTGGAGAAGTTGTGATTGTTAGGGTGGATTACACTTTCACTCACGACGCATCCGGACCACTCCTAATTCAGCAACTAATCAAATTGAAGAACGTTGGCAGCTTGGACAAGAATCGAACGATCTTCTTCATCGATCACGCAGTTCCAAGCCCCACAAAAGAGCTATCGAACGATCAAGCAACCGTCAGAAACTACGCCTTAGGAGGCGGGTTAGTTCTTTCTGACGCAGCTGACGGAATCTGTCACCAAGTGATGGCGGAAGACTACGCGTCTCCGGGAGACTTGATAGTGGGGACAGACTCACACAGCTGCACCTCTGGCGGTCTATGCGCCTTCGGGACCGGCATGGGTGCGACAGACATCGCAATCGCGATGAAACTACGGAAGACATGGATGCGCGTTCCTGAATCAATAAAGATGAATATTGAGGGTCATCTTCCAAGAGGCGTCTTCGCCAAGGACTTGATTCTGAAAACCCTATCCATACTCGGAACCGACGGAGCAACCTACAAGTCACTAGAGTTCGATGGACCGGTGATCGATGAACTGGACGTATACGGCAGATTGACCTTGACTAACATGGCTATTGAAGCCGGCGCCAAGACGGGTCTAGTCAAATCCGACACACGAACAAAACAGTATCTTAGGGAGTTTGATCGAGACCAGCAATGGAAAGAAATCCAAGCCGATGACGATGCATCCTACGAATCGGAAATCGCAATTAACGCTTCAGAACTACAACCTCAAGTTGCTTTTCCAGGTTCGCCCTCGAACGTCAAGCCAGTTTCCGAAGCTAAGGATGTGAAAGTCAACGAGGTCTTCATCGGAAGCTGCACAAACACCAGAATAGAAGATATGCGGATTGTGGGTCAAATTTTCAAGGGGAGAAAGAAGGCGAACGGCCTCAAGCTGATCGTGACCCCCTCCTCAAAGAAGGTGTACCTGAAATGCATGGAGGAAGGAATTCTGGAGACTTTACTGCAAGCAGGAGCAGTAATCACCCCGCCCGGCTGTGGAGTATGCTTCGGAGCACTTGGCGGAATCCCCGCCGACAATGATGTAATATTCTCCAGCTCAAACAGGAACTTTCCAGGGAGGACGGGAAATCCGAAAGCGCAGACATATCTGGGATCACCCGCAACAGCGGCAGCAACGGCAATCACTGGTCACATTACGGACACAAGAGAGTTCATCTGAAGAGAAGGTGTGAAGAATGACTGGAAGGGCGTGGAAACTCGGGGACAACATCAGCACCGACGAAATAACTCCGGGAAGGTACATGGGTCTTCGGTCGAACCTGTCCGAACTTGCGAAGCACACCCTAGAAGATGCTAGAAAGGAGTTCTCCTCTAGCGTAAGAACAGGAGACTTTGTGGTGGCTGGGAAAAATTTCGGAATGGGGTCAAGCAGGGAACACGCACCACTAGTATTCAAGATGTGCGGTGTCGCGGCAGTCCTTGCGCAATCGTTTGCAAGAATATTCTATCGCAACGCGATCAACATCGGATTGCCAGCGATTATTTGTGACACAACAAAAATCGATGAAGGCGACAAACTGGAATTGCATCTCTCTGAGAACGTATTAGAGAATCTGACAAAAGGAACTAAGCTCCGTTTCCCCGCAATGTCAAAGACTATGGAGACGATCCTCACTGAAGGAGGACTCATCGCCTACGTGGAAAAATACGGAGATCTGGCTTTCTCCTGAGAAGAAAATGTGACCAAAAGCTTACGAGAGTATTATGCCCTCGCGCGTGTAACTGACGTGTCCCTAGATGTCATAAGATGAGAAGGAGACAGAATGAGACTCTACGAGAACGAGGCGAAACAGCTTTTCGAGGAGAAGCGCATTCCCGTACCTAAGCAATATGGAGTAATCCACTCGGCCTTGGAACTGGAAGGGCTCAATGCGCAATACCCGTTGATCCTCAAGGCTCTTGTTCTGGTTGGAGGACGAGGGAAGGCGGGAGGAATCAAGAAAGCCAAGGATCAGAGTGAAGCCAAGACCAAATCTGAGGAGATTTTCAAGCTTGGACTGAAAGGCTACCCTGTTAAGGCTTTGCTAGTCGAAGAGGCTGTAGACCAGCTCGCGGCCTGCTACATAGGGGTGACGATGGACCCCTTGACTTTCAATAACGTTGTCATTGCAAGTGCCAAGGGCGGCGTAGATATTGAAACGGTGGCAAGTGACACTCCCGGAGCAATCCACAAAATCGAGATCCCTGGAAACGAGAGCAAACTAACTACAAGTCAAGTAACTGAGTTAGCTAGGAAACTTATCGAAGAGCTACCTGCAAGTGTACGTGCCATCATCAGCACAGAAGAGCTCGCGAAGATCATTTCAAACGTCTACAGCCTCTATCAAGAAGCTGACACAAAGATCTGTGAGATCAACCCACTGATAATCACTCCCAAAGGACCTGTAGCCGCTGACGCCAAAATAGTGCTTGACGATAACGCGTTGTATCGGCAGGCCAACCTACTTGAGACCCTTGGAATCACTGACAAGCGCCATGATGCAGCCGAATTGACGACGAATGAACGAAAGGCGCTAGCGAATGGTTTCAAGTACGTAGACCTTCTCCCTGAAGACGCACCAAAGGATCCGGGGAAGATCTACGTAGGGCTTGTCCCGGGTGGAGCCGGCTATGGTATTTTCTCTATCGACGAGGTCGCGAATATTGGGGATCGATTCTTTCGAGGTAGAGTCATACCTGTCAACTTCATGGACTCAGGAGGAGGGCCTTCTCAGCATCAGGTAGCCCAGATGTTTCATTTGCTAATGGACTATGATAAAGTCGATCTAATCATAACGTCGCGGTTCGGAGGCATCTCAAGCTGTGACATCTTCATCCGTGGGCTCGTAGAAGCCCTCCGGGAAAGGCATGCTCAAGGCAAGAGAATTATTCCTGTCTATGGCCGGATGGTCGGAACCGATCTTCCTAGTGCTCGAGAGTATTTGGAGAAGGCCAAGGCCGAGACGCCCGAACCGCTTAGAGAAATGACGATCATGGTAGGAAACCAGGTTATCATGGCTGACGTAATCAAAGACGGAATCAACGCGGTCTTTACTGCCAAGGGGTGGAAGTAATCCAAAAGATACGTGCCGACGAAGGGTTACTCTATAATCTCATCAAGCAACTTCGACCGGAACTCGCGACGCACATCAAAGAGACAGGAGAAATTGACACAATTGTTGTGGGCCTGGGAAGAGAGGGCACTCGGCATGCCGGATTAATGCAGGACTTCGGGACTAGAATCGTCGCTGGAATTGCTCCGGGCCGAGGAGGTATTCGTATCCACGAGACAATTCCAGTTTATGACACCGTCGCTGAATGTCTCAAAGATCACCCACATGTTGCTGCGGCGAGCATTTGGAAGCAGTATTCAACCGCGAAGGAGGCGGTAATCGAGGTCATTGAAGCAGGCATCCCACTTGTTGTCCTGATCACTGAAGGAATTCCCTTGCGCGATGTCCGCGAGATGCTTGCGGCTGCGAGAAGGAACAGAACAGTCCTGATTGGGGGAAACTCGCCCGGCATCATCTTTCCTCCTGAGCAAGTAAAGATAGGAATGCTTCCCGACGTCTTCTACCCTGAGGAGATAGCTCCTGGCAAGTTCGGACCAAAGGGAGTCACGATAATCTCTCGCAGTGGCGCAATTCTATACCATATGTCCGACGCTCTGGCAAGTGCAGGGATCGCCCAGAACGCGGTCATCGGCATTGGCGGCGACGCAGCGATTGGTTCCACTTTTGTGGATCTGGTCCCTCTTGTGATGAACTATCCCAACACCGACCTCGTGGTGATAGCAGGAGAGATCGGCGGTATCCAAGAAGAGCGACTAGCGGAGGACATTCTTGTCCATCCCGAACGATACCCAAAGCCCCTAGTAGCCCTAGTCTCAGGAGCCCACGCCCCGGAAGGAAAGACAATGGGACACGCCGGAGCAATAGTTGCTCCAGGGCAAGCTTACGGCACCTTCAAGTCAAAGAAGGAAGCGCTGGAACGTGCCCGAGTAACAGTTGTCAACTCCCAGTACGACCTCATCGAAGCTGTGAAGTCAAGACTCAGGAAAACCTACTTCGATCCAGAACGATACTATCAGAAAATGCAACACATCTGGGAGGCGAAAGTAGCGGCCCCCAGCTGGGGGACTCTAATCACCGAAGTAAAGCCGAACAACATCATAATCTCGGGATACGCACTGCAACAAATCGTCGGCCGAAAAGGGCTCTTGGACGTAGCTAATCTCCTAATCCACGGAGAGTTCGCGGCTCCAGAATTCCTGGAAGAGTTGCGGATCACAGCCATAAAGGGCGCTCTCCAGCCCGAGCCCTCAATCGGATCCTATGAAGATGAAGACATCTCTCAAGCCCTTGCTAGGGCTCTCATCTCTGACAAAATCCTAGCGACCTTCCCACAGAAAGGAAGATCAGGCCCCATACTCAAAACCGCCTTTGCTTTGGGAAGAGTCGGAAGGTATCTCGCAGCACTCTTGGGAAATACACCCGCGCTCGACCGGCTTTCTGAAGAATCGACCTTCACTGAACTGATATACCGGGCCATTACGGGCAAGATGACTTTTGACCGCGAAAAAGCTGGGCTTCTTGAAGCAATGGCCGTAGCATCAGTCGACCACGGTGTTACTCCTCCCTCAGCTCAGGCCGCTATCATCGCGGCCTCAACAAGGGCAGACTACGCTGTGTCAGTTGCAAGCGGAGTTGGGGCGATAACGGACGTTCACGGAGGAGCTGGAAAGAAAGCCGCGCTGTTCTACTCCGAATGTGTTTCTCGTTCCAAGAGAGACGGACTCGATTTGGAGGAAGCCACGAAAATAGTAGTCACTGAGTATGTCCGGGATGGCCGAAGGATTGAAGGTCTCGGCCATAGAATTCACACTCAAGACCCGAGGCGAGATGTTCTCTGGAAATTGAGTGAGGTTGCAGGGATAGCCGGAGGGAACGTAGCCGTTTCCAAGATCGTTTCCAGAGTTTTCAAGCAAGTGCGAGGCATGGACCTTCCCATCAACGTGGATGGAGTGATCGGGGCGATAGTTGCGGACATGGGACTGGATCCAATAGTCGCCAAGGTCCTCTTCATTTGGGGGCGAGTTGCAGGCCTCTCGGCGCATTATTTCGAAGAGGTCCTCTCTCAACCTGAAATGCGACCCATCAACTTCTCCCAGGTCGTCTACAAGGGAAAACCTACCCGGGAAGTACCTTAGGTGGATTCGATTGGCCACAGTATGGCACGAATTTGCAGATCTTGACTTTTCACAATAGATCCAATGGTTAAGGAACGGGGCCGGCTCATCGTGAAAGTGACATAGATTTAATAGGCTTCAATCTGGTCGTCGAGTCGGTGTTTAAGACGAAAGAAGAACTGACCAAAATTATTCCAGAGTTTGATCAGATTCAGGATAAGACTCTTAGAGAGAAGACACTTCAGGTCTGGATCGATGCGATGAAAGAAAATAATTGGGACATCGCGTCGCTTCAGAGGATGCCCTTCACCCTACTTGTCGAGAAGGTTTCGACAAGTTTTGTCTCGCACGTACGCACAGTGTGTAGGATGTGTATCGCTATGCTCGATGTGCTCAAAGACGCATACGGAGATCGCATTGAATTGAGTCGTGACAAGCTCATCGCGGGGGCCCTGCTTGCAGATGTGGGGAAGCTGCATGAATATTCAA